>ERZ724508.992-NODE-992-length-18228-cov-5.364167_pt1 | contig 18228 bp, 28 predicted proteins | sample MGYA00376041_ERZ724508 | MGnify/ENA primary metagenome ERZ724508 (study PRJEB28724, sample SAMN07190887) | wastewater metagenome | isolation source: effluent of sewage treatment plant in Hong Hong | place: USA: Christiansburg, Virginia | collected 2016-03-01 ...
CCCAACCCCCAGATAAACTTTCCAGCAAAGTACAAAGCCTCTAAAGCCGACGCACATAATTTCTAGTAAGAGAATGTTGATCATTCAAGCGGCAGTGTTCCCTCCAAAGCAGTTTCTTCCACCTCATCAATGTACTTCACGTTGCTGTCGTGCACTAGTTTAATGCATACTGTACGGTGCTTTCTGGTCGACTTTATCTTTCCAGCGTAGATCTTCAGCCCGGGAATCAGCTTGTCACTGCCACATTTCTCCAATTTCCTTTCGAAGTCACCCATGAGTTGATTCACAAGAATCGCCTGCCGAAGAACAGCTTCTCGGTTGCCAGTCCTCGAATTTCTCATCACCGACGAGTTCGGGTACTACCTCATTCCTGTAGTTCGCAGACTCTTGCCTATTTCAAGGCTTCTTTAGCGAGCCGTCGCCTAATTACCTTCGAGCTTTTGCAGACACTTGCTAACTTCCTTGGCATGCTCCTTCTCAACTGCGATCTGCTTACGAACGAATTGGGTCTGCATTTCAGCAATTTTTGTTTCGTATTCTTGACGAACCTTGTCGAGCGAAGCAGCTGCACGATCAACTGCTTGCTTTGGTTCCATATACTGTTATAACGCTGCTGTGATCTCATAACGAAGCTCACCATTAATAACAACTGCAAACTGACAAATCATGAGTGCCGACAGACCAGTGAGTGCCCTCAGTGCACTCAAACCCAGCCTTCTCAAGTCCAAAATGGCAGATGAAAGTCCGTAGCCGGCAGAAGAAGACTATAGTTTCAAAGGCGAGTAGGATCAGCAACCCACTTCGCGCGAGCAGACTCCCTCCAAGAAGGAAAGCCTCAGAGAAGCGATAATAAGTCGAGTATCAGCCTCCAAGAACTCAAAGAAGTCAAAGCAAGTTAGACGGGACGAAGGGAATATCACCGAAGAGTTTGTCGTGTACGAAGACCTGCGGCAAACAGTGATCACCCACCAGAACAGCAACAGCGAGGGATACTACTCCTATAGCGACTGGCTCAAGATTAATGAGCAACTATTTGGGTAGAATAGTAGCCTCGCGCCATAGCTATGGAAGATCCTACGTATCGTAAACTTTGGAGAAGTGTCAATACCTACTGGTTTGATTTACGAGGTCTTGGCAATACTCAAAGCAAAGGGGTAACCATCTGAGAAAGAGAGGCAATTGGTGGCTGCTATCAACAACTTCCTTGAAGTCAACCAAATGCGATCAAACTTCTATACACTGAAGGAACTTAACAACTACAAGCCTTTGTCGACTATCATCCGAGGATACGATTCTGGTGTGCTACCTGAAGAAACTCGAAGTGCCTCTCGAAAGCCAGATGCAAAGATATTTGAGGAGCTCTATCTCGATGCAAAGGCGCGCAGCGAAAAGAAAACAATGCGGTGTATTACCAGCCAGCAGCAACAGCTCAAGGATTGCACCTTCGTGCCGTACGTAAGCAACTATCCACTTCAAGAACAGTCCACAGAGAGGAGTAACCACAGCAAAAGGTGTGCATCTGCGTGCAAATACAGGCGAAAATAGGAGCCTGAAGTGGTGATGACATCTCAAAAAGCAAGACCTATAGACCCTAAGCTCTTCGAGACTCCTCCAGTGGCTAGCATTTGGGGTGTCGAGGAGCATATTCGCCGTACAGTTGGGTCTTACAACGAAAAGTTGAGAGTCAAACGGATGATCGAGAAACCTGTGGTGCTCAAGCTAACTTCCTGACTGTTATGTCTTATGTCGCTTCAGATTCAAGATACGAAAAAACACAGAGGATATTGGGAGTTGGTACACCGCCCACGAGAATGAGATCATGGATGATCAACGAGGCCCGTCAGAAGATCCTCGTCTATGGAATTTGCTATAGTTTTTGGGTTTGCTTGACTGTCGTATTGCCTATTTGAGCACTTTGACGTTCTTGATATGCTCAGGCAAGAGCTCAGAAGGGAAACCCTGGATAATCCAGGGGTCCATGAGTGCCTCGTCAGCGCTGATTCGCTGCGTCGGATCCAATACAAGCAGCTTTTTGAGAAAAGAACAGAAGCCCACGTCAGTTATCATCGAGCTGAGTGGTTTAGACAGTGGCTTAACAGGATCGTCGTTACTGATCATGCTTGCTAACGGTTCACCTTCACTTGTAAAGTAATGATTGCGTCTTGTTGACACCTGAGTTACTTTGCACTATATACCCTGAGGAAGCTGGGTTCTGGCAAGCCAACAGCCTCGAGAAAGTAAATAACCTGCTGTTTTTAACAGTCTCCAGGAAAGAGTGGCCTGCCATTGTACAGCTCTGCTAGCACGCATCCTGCACTCCACATATCGATCTTCTCGTTGTATGGGGCGCCCATTATGACTTCAGGTGCACGGTAGTACCGTGACATCAGGTAGTCATAGTGGCGATCGTCTGCTAAGATACTTGTGCCGAAGTCAATCAGCTTAATTCCTGAATTAATTTAACCTATACCTGTCTTATTGAACTCCTTGAGGACTATATTCTCTGGCTTGATGTCCCCGTGTATTATGCGAAGACTCTTGAGGAAGGCCAGTGACGTCATGAGTTGGATAGCGACCTTTCTGATGATTTCGACGTTCATGCCCTTGAAGTGAGTCTTTCGTAGCATGTCGAATAGATTTACGCTTAACAGCTCGGTCACAATACACTAGGGTTAACCTTTGGTAGTACGATATGATTGCGGAACGTAAAGAAGTCCTTGATGCGAACAATCGAACGCTAGTCTTTTGAGTCTTTCTCCCTAATCATTACCAAGAGACTGATCTATGTCTCAGCCATCTCGTTGCACTGTGAGTCGTTCCTGATGACTTTAATAGCGATGTCTTCTTTCTTAGTGTGATCGTAGCCCTTGAACACCGTCCCGAAAGTCCCTCGGCCTAGAATATCTTTGAACTCATATCGTTTCTGAGCGATATCACCCTTGCGCCACTCGAAATCCCCAACCATCTGTACTGGGGTTTTACTCTGCGCCTCCCTAGTCTACACCTTCGCCTTTGATTTCGACGAGCTATTAAGCTCAGCTCTTTGCTCCATAACCTTGATTCTTACGGTCTTCAACTGTGAGCTGTTGGACCGGAAAGGGGAGTTTTTCTCGACCTTGCCAACTTTTTTGTTCTGGCCAGCTTCGATTTGTCGAGATCGGTAGGTTTTGATGGGCAACTCTGGCTGTCCAGCCCCGACATCCTCTGTGAAGTTGATCGTCGGCAGCCCCATGAAGTTGACTTCGGAGAGTCCTTCACCAATCATGTTCGAATGCCTACGTTTCTTTGCGACTTGAAGTGGACTCGCTTGAAGCTTGTTCATCCGCACCAAGCGAGAGTCGTGGAGCTGTATCGACATAAGCAATAATATTTTAATGATGTCTTTTGCCACAGGTGAATATAATAGGCGAGAGTGAACATAAATAGTTTCGGCATTTTAAAGTGACAAGAACCCTCTGTTTACGTTCCGGGCATAAAGGCTTACCAAAACCATGAAGTTCTCGTTGTTTCTCTTTGCTGCTTTAGTGAAGGTCATGTCTACGTGGCTCAGCCGAGTTTACACAGTTGCAGAGCACAAACTAGCCGACGAGTGGAGGCTTCAAGGTCAACCTAGCAGCGAAACTAAACAAAATACCATCGTAAGAATAACTTCGACCAAAATCGAAAAGTTTTGAATACGTATTTGATGCACCTTCGAAGCCTTGAATCTCCTCCTCGAGGGGAATACATATATACAGAGAGCTATCACCAAAAGGAGCTGACTATATTTCTAAGTGTCCAACGACTCGGTCTCTTGACAAAGTTATGGTATGTCTTGGTTATGACAAACCGGTGTTGTGGATCCAAGAATGACCGGATATTGAGGCTCTGTAAGATCAGCCCCTCACCCAGCTCAACAATTGCATTCTCTTTCTTCAGTTTTTCGAACATGACAATATCTTTGAGCCACACCAGCAGCCCGTTGTGCATCGTTACACTGTTGTTGAGCTGTTGGAGTTGCTTTTCGTTCCCCCGAACCTTCAAAAGACCGTTTGAATACTGCCACTCTATATCTGCGTCAGCCAGCATTACGCTGTACAGGTCTGAGCCATTAATGTTAAAAATAGCATTTGCCTACCATTTTGGACTCTCCTAGTTGTTCACAGTCACTGTACGTGCTTGCCGGTAGGGCTCCACGAACTTCTCCAAGCACTTTTTACCATAGTTCGAGATGTCCACTGTCGTTACGTTTTTCCCAGATCTTACTCTGTACTTCAAATAAGCCTCCCCGTCGAACAGCATCGTCAACTTGCGCAGCGTCTATATCTGATAATTCGGGTCAACCTCAGTTAGTTCCAGTGACATCCTCTCGACAGGTTGAATTTCCTTGCGAACGCGCAGGGCCACTGCTAGAGGAATGCCAAACATTCCCTTGGAGCCAATAAACAAGTCATTGAAGCAAGGACTTATTCCAATATGGCGGATTTCAGGTCCTGTCTGCATCACCCGACCTTCCCCCGATACGAGCTCCATGTTGATTAATCGCTCTGATAATGTTTCGTCGCGAAGTGGAAGGTTGTAATTCACAACTTCAAACAAATACTTATTGTTAAGTTCATTATCGAACAGCTCCTCGTAGCCCTGCTCCCGGAGTAATTGGTTAAGTTACGAACACTGTAGCCCAACTCCCGCTCGGATGGTGTGGCTTTCGGAGTTGAGTTTGAGGCTCTTTAGTTGTTTTGGATTGACGATGATGTAGTTGTCATGTTCTTCAAGGTTGTTCGGTACACGAGTATCCTCTGCTGATGACACCAGAACCCCAACACCATACTTGTTGCACACTTCAATCACCTTTTCTACTTGTTCGGGAAACTGGGGAAATACAATGGCAAGCGGTGCCTCTGGGAAGAAGTAGTCAAAGAATGCGATATTTGGATTGACGCGTACACGTTACTCATCGTAGATACTGAGCAGCTTATCGACGCACTTCTTCTTACTGGAGTAGTTGCTGCTGACGAAGCGATGTAGCGCGTAGCCACCACCCAACAATAGCAATAGCGGCAAACGTAGATAGGAATAGCGAGAGTTCTTTGCCCTGTTGAGAGTAGTCTCAGCACCTTGCTTGAACCTTCGACGGAGGTCGGTGATACGCGTGCGGTTGATTGACCGAGATAGTCTTCTGATCATTTAACAAGTAACATTATTGTCTCGGTCATGATAGTCGATTTGAGGTACGCAGAAATCAGCAGCCGCTTTTGTCTGGAGGATAATAGGCTACATTCCCTGTTGAGGATGATAAGGAACTGGCTACTGATGTCGATATCCTTGACGAAGTGGAAGTCAACCAAAATTGAATGATAAGAGGGGCAGTCTTCAACGACAGAACACACGTTGAATAACATGGGTTGACCTGAATATTTTGAGTGTTGCCTCCACAAATACCCGTTCGTTGCGATAACTTTAATGAGATAATTAAAGAATGTTCGCTGATTGCTGCCAGAACGAGTGGATGTGCCCGACGACTAGCTTCCAGTCTGAGTTCACTGATGAGAGCAGAGCCAAACCATTCACACCCATTGATAAACACAGCATTAGCACAGGGGTCTACGATGCAAGCACCACAAGTCCCGACTCCAATGGATCCAAACAGTCGTATGTGCTCGAGAGATTGTCAACAGCCCAGACCATCGGGAGCCCAGTACACCATTCACGAAAGCAAGAGCTAAGTCAGCTCGATGCACTTATCATGAGCCGACAGCGATCCTGCTCGGTTCTGAACTTTGAGTGCAAAAAGCGAGAAGCTGCACTTGGTAAAGCCTTTATGGCCTCGACATTGAAGCTGCGAACCCTCAACAACAAATACCAGCAGCAAATGAAGGAACTCGACCGAATGGAAAAGGTCATATTGACCTGGGAGAAGAATCGTCGTAAGCAACCTGTGGGACGATTCATGCGCAGTCCAACCAGATTGTGACGATGTGAGTACTTCGTATTTGAGGTGGATTCAAAGGGAAAAGTGCTGATGAATTTTTGTGCAGGTATCCTCCAGTAGTTTCAAGAGGCACTCATTCGTGGTCTATCGCTATCTGCGCTCCACACCCAAATGCTGCTTCAGATCCTCGCTGACTTCGTCGATCATGGCGAACAGTTTTAGCTGCGATTCATCTCGGATTCGTCGCTCAGATGTCAGTTGCTCTTGAAATTCTGTCAGTTCGGTCTCAATCTGTTCGGTGATCACTCTCATACTCTCTTCCCGATGTCGCCGTTGGTTGTCAATTTCCTATCGAATCAACCCCAGTTGGTTGCGTACCAGCATCCGCCTCTACTCTAATTAGCTTGTTCCCTCCCTATTACATTTCGCCATAGCCGCACTAATGCTGAAAATCTTTGCGTCTACAGAGTTAACCAGCTGTGTCTCATTCAGTCTCTTTTGCTAAGTTAATCTAATCGATACCTCTTCCTCTGTTTGCTGAAGGGTCTGTACAGCTGCTTGCAACCCCGCCAAGTCTTTATCCTTCCGATCCACAATTCTCAAAGTTTCCTCTTGCTCTTCAGCAAGCTCCTGCCGAATTCTTGCCACCTCTTATCGAATCAGCTGAATTAGGAGTCACTATACTTTGAATCTTGCGTCTTCTTATGGTTGATCTTTGGTCACCCTGTCTTCCAACTTCTTCATTCTATCTTCAAGAGCTTCCTTTCGCTAATAAGACTCATTATCTATGCCGTGTGCTATACTCGTCCATTTCTGTGCCAGCTCTCTGTATTTTGCTGCCGAACCGCCACTTGCCTATTTTTGCGAACTCATAAGAAATATTAATTCTGTGGGCATGGCCTTCAGCCGAGCATCCGAGATGGAGGATATTCTGAATGAACACGATACTGGTAGCGAGCTTTCAGTCGAAGTTTCGTTCACACTGGAGGATATCCTCAATGAACGATTGTCACAAGCAGATGAGGATGAGGATGACGCAGAGGGACTCTTCGAGGAATAAAATAGTGAGGATAATCCGGCAACCAAATCACAGTCATCGAAGGAAGTTGATAAGGGTTAAATACTCAAGGTCCTCGAACAGAAGGAAGGGTTGATTGTGAAGCGACACACCCGAATAGCCGACACCCTTCTTTCGCCATAGTTACTCAGCCGCAACCTGCAGTATAGTACACTATCGAACGTATCGAAACTGTTCGACGCAACCAACACCAGTATTGTAGGCATCGGAGTGCCCTGCTGCTTATCGGCTACCAGCAGGAAGTTTTTGGCGATAGGAACGTCCCTCTCCAACATTGTACTATTTGAAGTGGGAGTCCGTCTGCACAAGCTGCTACAGCCAGACGAGACAGTCAGCTACGGAGCAGCAGTATCGTTAGATATTTCTCGCGATAACAAATACATGGTCTGCGGATTCGCCAACGGGGCTTTGACTCTCTGGGATCTCAACTATTTTAGTATCGCCAAGACGATCCCATCTAGTTCAGGGCAACCCATCACAAAAGTTGCCTTCTGTTCTGATACTTACAGCGAATTCATCTCAACAGACCTCTAAGGTAACGTGTTTCTGCATACAATTGAGAAGTACATCTGGGTGAGTGTTCGAAACAAGCGGCTATTGAACCGGACAGCTGGCGTGCTGTACCATGACATTCGATCAGCAGTCTTTCTCAATGGGAGGTGGTTCATAGCCTTGGCAAACACTGAGTTCGTTCTTGTGGCCGCTCTTCAATCCACTGTGGAAGTAGTTGGCAGGTTTAACCGTCCATTAGATCTTGCCCACTCGAAGATTCCCAACGTCGAATTCAACAGAATAAGCAAGGATGGCGATAACATGGATATACTTCTGGTCAGTTGGGGCTGCATTATCAACATCTACCAATACGACAACAAAAGCAGACTGGATCAATTCACACTCCTGAGCACCTACAAGCACGACCAAGCGATATTTGGGATGCGGAGTCTCTGCGACTCTATGCTATTAGTCTACGATGGCACCAACCGACTGCAGCAGCTAAACCTCTGCAGAAATGAGAATGTGAACTGCTATGAGCTACCGGCCGAGATGGTGACACAAAAATACTACAAGGATAAGCAAGGTAAACCCCTCAAGAACTGCAGCAACACCTTCTGTTCATGCCTTTCAACTTAGAGCAAAGAGGTGTTTTTGGTTGGCAAGGATCGAATCCTCAGGGGAAGATTGTATAGGTGGAACGAATACGTATCTTCCCTCATCAGTGGAAGACAATGGCGGTAAGCCTTGAAGTTGCTCATCGAACTGTTCGACAACAGACTGGATATCTTCTCCGATAAGGTACAAATCAGCCCTCAAACAGTGTTGCTTTTTCAGGATCTGCTTCTGGCTTATGCACGAACTCGCTTGGAGCAGCTCCAAGCACAATCGAATCGCTCACCGACAAAACCAGTTGGATAGAACACTGATCGAACGTCGGAGGTTAAATAGACGCTGGAAGGCTGTATTGAATTCTGCTTGCATTGCAATCTAGAGTAGTTTCTGTTTGGACAGCTCCATGATAAACTTTCAGCCTAGTTTTCTGTCGGAGAGCAGTTTCTTATCTGCCTTGAACCTTTCATTGAAAACGACTTGATCAGGCGAATCCCCAACCGGAGAGTCTATGAAGCCATCATTGAGTACTATGCATGCTGGCGTGCCGAGCTTGTGGATAGGCTAGTCACTCACCTGGACAGGGACAGCATAGACTACGCCCTCACTGTGGAATTATGCATGCGTCTGCAACTCTACTACTCGTTGGTGTTCGTGTCAGAACTTAACGAGGACTTTATTACTCCGGCTAACAGGCTTCTACTCGCCGCCGAGAAACCAGAGAAGCAAGCTGAGTGCCTTTAGCTGCTGTACAATATGGTGCTACTTGTCGGTAAGGGAAAGTCCATAACAGGTGCCGACCTGAGTGAAAAGCTCACAAAGACTGGAGTGAGAGTGCTATTGCAATGGTGTTTACTAGAAGAAACCTACAACTCATTGCTATCAATCAACAGCAGCAAATACTTTAGTGTACTCAGCTAATTTATGTCGGCTGAAGGGACAGTTGAGTCTATTGACGAGCTTAACGGAATCGACATTTTTAGCTGCATTGAAAAACTCAGGCAGACTTTGGTTCATGACCATCGAGAAGACCAGCTTTGCGAGCTGTCGGCCTGCCTCATCCATACCAACAAGCAGTGGACCATGGATCTTGAGACCCGCATGTTCTGTCTTGAGCATATTCACCCCAAACAAAATATGGACGACTTAGCACAATTCATTAGTAGAAACTACGAATTTTTGAAGCTGCTCCCTAAGTGGTCGGAAGTGTCCGAGAAGCTTCCCCTATAGATTCAAGCCTTAACTGACATCGAAGACAGCAACATGGGACTGGCGTTGCAGAAACTGCAGAATCTTCAGCTAAGCTAGCAGTCTCGCAAACGGCTGTTCCAAAGGGTCGGTCGGTATCACTTCAGCGGGAACATCGAAGCAATGACTGGGATAGACTGCTACCAAGCTGCACAGTTCCTCATAGACCAGTACTCACCAGAAGAAATCAGCCGCGAAGTCGATAAGGTCCGATAGCCTTTTCTCAAGTATAGTTTGGTGAGGAGAGTCATGCGACTGGATTTATCCTCTCGCGTTTAGTGGGATCGGCCACTGCTTCTATTCTACTTAGAGTCCCTATGTCTCTATCGCACTGAAAAGAGAGTGCTGCACTAACTAAAGAAGCACATCTTTCCAATGGAGGAGGCACTTGGTGTTGTTACCAGACACGGACTGCTCCTCTGCCAAGCCTATCTCAGCCAGCCCCAACAGGCAGTCGAAATATACCAACGCCTGTATCGGCAAGTCTTCAGTCACAACTACAAGCGGTTGGAATCGTTCGAGTACAGCAGTTGTAGGGACTTGAAATACGTGTTCTATTCGTTGCTCCAATTGTTGAAAGGAGAAGTTATGGAGGTCACCTCATAACATTGGTTTCAGTTGTTAGAGACTGTGCTTCAACCACTGCGCCAACCAGCAGCACACTCAAGACCGAACTCAACCTTCACCACTGCAGACTCAATTCAGAAGATATACAAGAAGAAGGGTAGTGATACCAACCCTTTCTTCACAAGTCTCTTTTAAATCATTGAGAGAACGCTGCTGGAGGTGTCCATGCATACCACTATCGATGCGCTCACACGCGAAATTCAGGCATTCTTGCCAGTTATCAGCATTGGGTTCGTGCTCAACTCATTTCGAGCAACCTTGCAGACCTATGACAGAGAAGGGCACCTTTATTGCATCAGTGGAAAGCTCCTCCTCAAGGATATGATCGGCAACTTCGAGCAGATTATGACAGAGAATACAAATGGAATCGCTAGTGAGGGACAATGTAGTGGTTGTCACAACTAGGCCTTTGGGGCCAGCAGTTACTTATTCCGATGTGGGCATTCCTTCCATATCAAATGCCTAGATCGGTTGAAGTGTCCACTCTGTGCCCTGGAAAAAGCCTAATTCGAACCGTCTCCTGAACGCAACGCAGTTCACCGCCAGCCGGAGCACCCTACGACGCGCTTTTCGAACGCAAACGAATAAGAGGATCGTAAATTAGTGTACTCTCTTATGAGCTTCGACCAGATGGTGGCTGACTCGTAGACCCAACTAGAGAACTTTACGAACCTCTATGACAGCTTCATGCTGCTCTACTGATAATACCACAGAGTCTTCATATTACGACATTGCCGATACAATAAATTTGCTTCAGTTTTGAGTCTTCGTACGGAAGCCAGAATGGCCGCTTTTAACTGCAAGCAGCAACTTCTGGTAGCGATTGACCTTCTTGATATCCTTCTTTTTACGGTAAACTCGGATTAGCTTCTCCAGAACCTCGGCATCTTGGTCATTCTACCGATAACAGTTTAGCAAGTGCTGCTCGGCTCGGTTCAGGTCGTTCATGGTCTCATACAGTTCGATGAGTTCTAACCGTCTGGGGTAGTTGTCTGGCTGGTGTGCTAGAGCCCGTTAGAACAGTGCTGCTGATTCACTGTTCTTGCCAAGTACGAGCATGATGTTAGCAAGGTTGTAGAGACTGCTGGTATGTGTAGGGTCCAGCTGCAGCACGGCTTCGTAGAGCCCTCTGCTCACAAGGAATTGCTCCTTCTGGTCAAAGCATATGGCCATGTTGTACAGGGTATTCACGTTACTGTCGTCGAGATCAATCGATTTTTGGTAATGCTCTATAGCCATTTCGTACTCCTCCAACAGGTAATAGCAGTTGGCTATGAGGGATTGGCATTCTGCTGAGTCCTGCAACTCCACTGCCTGTCTCAGGCTGCGAATTGCAGCCTTAAAATTCTCAAGGTAGATCTGGCAAGTGCCTATTCGACGATGCAGTTCCTCGGAGGGCTCCAATGACAACGCTAGCTCAAAGTAATTGAGGGCTCTATCGTAGTGTTTTAGATTCTCGTAGCACTCAGCGATTCTTTTCCAAGCAAAGGCTGAGCAGTTGAGAGTAATGGCAAGCTTGTAATGCTCGATGGCCTCTCTGAACTTGCCACAGCGGTAATAGCAGTTGCCCAGATGCTCATATGTTTCGTATGTCTCGCTAACGGCCAACACCTTTGAGTAGGTTTCGATGGCTTTTTGATTGTCGCTCAGCTCGGTCTCGTATAGACGCGCAAGTCGAGTCAATGCCGACATGTTCTTTGGTTCGATCTGGAGTGCCTTTCTACAATGAGCAAAATTGATTACTAAAATATCCGGACTGCTGCTTCAGGACTGTCTGTGCTCAGGATGCTGGCACTTTCCACCAGAGCAGGTACGTACCGAGGATTGATCCGAAGCGCTTCCTTGAATGAAGTATAGGCGGTCTGGATCTCTTGCTTCTGGAGGTAGAGAAGCCCGATGTAGTGCTTTATCGACTCGTTGTTGCGTGAGCTGTCAATAGCTCGGCTGATTTCAAGCGCAATGTCGATATTACCCATTTTCTGGTGGATATTGGAAGACAGCATAATGGCCCGCAGATTGGTCGGGTCCTTCAATAGAATCTCATTTGTGATTGCCAACGCCTTACCCAACCCCATCTCCAGCATCGAATACCCGTAGGCCAGCTTCAGTTTAATCTCCTCGTCCTCTCTCAGAATGCAAGTGGCCTTCTCGAGGTTGTCAATACCTTCCTCGATAAACCCCATGCGAATTTGGAGTTCCCCAAGTTTAACGAATGCTCGGATATCCATCCCCAGTTTCAGGCATTTCTCGTATGTTTTGCGAGCATTCTCCAGGTAACCCGACCTTTCGAAGACCCAGGCTATCTTCAGAAGGGCTTCGGCTTTGAGCTCTACAGTTGTCGCTTCCTTATAATCTTTCTTGTAGATATCCAAGGCTTTATCGTGCTGTTCCTTCGAGAGCAGTAAATCAACTTCGTTGGAGACATCCTTGAGTTAGCACTCCTTGATAACGTCGTCCTCGACTATAATAGATTAGTCCCTTTTCTTCCCGAAAAGAGGGTTTTACATTATCTCTCGGATTGATCGACACTCTTCGAGATACTTGATGGACACTTCCGGTACCGTCAGAATTTCGGGAGACTATTTCTTCGTCTGGGCATCAGACTTATCAGCAGCAGGAGCTTCCCTTTATTGCGACAGTTCTCTCTTTGTCAGCTATTTGTTAAATTTTACGCCCTGTTTTCGAGGTTGAGATTTTGACTGCCCTTTACGAAGCGGTATTGAGGGTTCTGCATGAAGGTCAAACTTAGTCTGCTTTTTGATGCCCTCTGTAACTGGATTCGAATGGTTAACAGCAGTACTCTTGGCGTCGGCAGCTTTTGGCTTTCGAGTGGGAGTTGGCTGAGAAGGAACCAGCTGTTGAGGCTCCCCCTGGCTTGCTTAGAATGCTGGCTTGGTTGGAGATTTTGGCTCTATGATGTCGATCTTTTATTGTGAGGGCGGTATGATCTGTAAACTAGGCTCCCTGTCGCTTGGCTTTTTAAGACCGAGCTGCAATGGTTACAATGGTTTAGGCCTCTCTTAGAAGGAGTTCCTGACGATGCTGGCAATTGACTTTGCCGTGGGCTTACAGCTCGGAAGCGCAGGCGAAGTCGGTTCTGGAACAACAGCTGAAACGACACATTCAGCAACAACCCTATCTTCAGCTGGATGCGAGGAGCTGTTGTTTACTTCAGGATGCATCCCTTCTGTATGTATTACTTCGTCAGGTTCCAATACAGAGACAGAGGCATGTTCACTCTCCTTGGTTGCGCTGCCTTACGTTGTGAACATTCCTTTGGATATTGCTGGCTTGCCAAGAGTTGGGAAACCGGTCAGTGTAAACCCAAGCGTGTTGTCGAATTAGGTATTTTGGGGCTGTTCCACTGCTTTATTCTCAGCCTTGGGAAGTGCATCGCAACTTTTCTTTAGCAGTTTCTTGCGAGTCGCTCGAGGCTGCGATGTTCTCGTAGTTCTGAGGACTTCCCCGGAGAGTTTGCGTTACATAGAATGGAGGTATTATACAGCCACTTCCTGAATGTCGCGCTGCAGCTTTTATTCCTTGAATCTTTACTTTGTTTGCTGAAATTACTGTTCAAACTCATTTCTAAGGCAGTCGTCGCGTAATCTGCGTCCGTTTGAACTCCGATCGAAGTATCTGCCTATCTCCTTTTCTTTATCCAGAAGGTAACGCAGCTTTCGAGAGCGAAGATTAGATGTTACTGACTCCTGTACGGTGGAAGGGATTGTCATGGAGCAGTCATTCTGTTGCCTGCTTGTCGCTTCCGTTGTTGGATTCACTATCAACGGACTCAAAGGAATCCTGCCAGTCAGCATCGTCCCGTTGCTATTGTTCAATCTGGATAGTTCGACTTCAAGCTGGAGAATCTTCGCAGAGAGTATTTACCCATGCTGGCCGTACTTTTAGACAACCGCTCGATAGCTGCTGATGGCTTCTTCATACTTCCGATGCTCCTCATAAATCTTCCCACGAAGCAAGCAGCTTGATACTACCAGCTTACTTTCCTTGGCTACCCGCTCGACGTTTCTTAGCAAACGTATGGATTCGATGCCTCTTCCAATTCTTTTCAGGTACAGAGCAAGGTTAAATACGATTTGGTAGTGTAATCGCTTTCCTCTGTACCGCTTCATTACCTCGTGGTAGTGAGTGCGATTGCTGGCTGCTATCCATTGAAGTTCCAGTCCCCTCCTGCTGGGATGGTGGTTCAGGTAGTTATCAAGCAGTCCTCGTGATTCCTCGTTTCGGCCAAGCCGGCTTAGCAACACACTATAGTTGAGCACTGCTGGCCAGAACCCTGGCCGATGCTTGAGCGTACGACTGTAGTTGAAAAGTGCGGCATCCACTCTCCCAGAGTTCTCTTCACAGACCGCGATGTTATATAATGCCAGGTAGGGTTCATTGCACATTCGTCGCTTTAAGAGTTCGTTGTAGAGGAGCAGTGTTCGCTCGTACTGCTTATGGTTATTGGCTTCGTCGTCGACTTGGTGCATCAGTATCAACATGGCAGTACGCGGTTCAAGCCTTCTTTGGAGGTGCAGACGTAATTTTCTGACGAGATCTTGTTGGTTGGAAGGGAGAGGACCCTCCTCCTGCTCACCTAATTTCCTCACCAACATATCTTCCAGCTCTTCGTGCCTGCCATCGTTCAAATACTGCTGGGTACGTCGTAGAAGTTCCTTGTCCGGTGGAAGCATCGAAATTATTAGAAAATTATTGGCCAGACCCAATATCTCGATGAACATTGATGCATCCTTCGTGCAAGACCACAGCTGTCTCCCAACTGTATTGTATTCGGTGCATCGGCAATGATAGTGGCAAACTCAAGAATACGGCTAAGCTATCTACGAGCCATCATAACCCTGCCTTGTGTTCGATCATCTCGTCCAAGATTTGAAGCGTTTTCTCCTCTTTGAGGACAGCATGGCCGAGTGTCCTGGCAGTCTCCAAATCAAACTCCTCCGCGATGTACAGAAGGAAATTGAAATCGCCATACTTAGTAAAAGCTGGCTTGCTCTTGTATCGTTGCATGTAAGCCTTCAGATCGCTGACAGTAATCTTCTTGCGTCCGCGAGCTGGGAACTCTGCATTCTTGAGAATACTGAAGCGGTTGTCCTGGGAAGTACCATGACCGATGTTCACTAGCAGGAACTCTGGTTCGAACTCAGTGACTGCCTTGTCCTGGTTGATGAAGCTCGGCATCTTTTCTTTCCTACTCATAAGACACAGTTGTACTCTCTTGGTTCGCGGATCTTCATCATCTTCCGACTGCCTGAGTCGGTGAAGAAACCCTCACGTTCTAGTGCTTGTGCTTGATCACTGAGCATGTACACCTCTGGCTTGATATCGTTAGGATTATTCTTGTCAGTTCGCATCACAACTGTGAAGAAGTTGCTGATTTCATAGCCAGTAGCATGCCTGACTGAGTATCGCTCCTGGAAGCGGCAGGCTGTTCTTACTTCATGCTGCGAGAGGAAAGTGTCGTGGTTTGTCTCGGTGATGATCCATCCGATACGCTCCAAAGACAGACTTTCTGCAACCTCATCTACTTTATCCTGGAAGGGGTCTTCCAAGAACTCGAAATCGTTGTAGCTACCCTTCTGCTGTGGCTCGTATATTGCTTCTACGATGGCACGGATACCACCCTTGTAGTGTGGGTCCTCAGCGTAGTAACCATAGAGAAAACCTACACGCTGTTCGGCAGTGTGCTTCACATCGACCCAGTGCTTGACAAAGTTGCTAATATCCTTGACATTCATGAACTGCACGTAGTCCAGATGGCGGTATTCCTGGCTGCGAATAGTGACTGATGGTGGCATACACTTATTGCACATCGCCTTGGGGTAGGGTTCGTGGTACTTGCACGTTTGATCAACGTTGTAGCGCATTGCCACTGGGGGCAGGCAGTTGTTGCATTTCACCTCTGGAGGATGCACACCCTTGCACTTCAGTTTCTTCTCAGCCAGGTAGTGATCGAAGCTAACGTGCTTGACGTTGCGAATGAAGTCCTTGTCAACACAGTGGAGGCATTTTGCAGTGGGACCGTGCTGGCACATCTGCTTCTCGAGATAAAGGTTCTTATCCTTGGCATCTACTGACGTGCAGTTAAAGCACTTTCCTCCAGGACCATGGCTGCACTTGCCTGCAGTTGGTTTGGGAGGAAGATTCGCTGCCTTCGGATCGGTTCCAGCAGCAGGAGGCTTCTCTTTGTTCGCTGTTTCGACAGTCAAGCAGTTAAGACACTTCCCTCCAGGTGGGTGGTTGCACTTCGAGTTCAGCTTCTCTTCTCGAATGGTGTCCAAGTTGACCCCTGAGGGTGCCTGATTAGCCGGCTTTGCAGTCTTCAGCAATCGAATCTCAATAATAGCACCATCCCTGCAGTTAGAACCGAAGGTACTTCATCATAGGAATGTCGCGTAGCTTGTAGCGGTCATCGATGTTCAACGGTTTGCCTTCCTCAGTGTACATCATGAAATCAGCCAGAGAATAGTTGAGAGTCTTGGAAACCTTCATGAAAGCGGTAAGTACTTTGAGTCTGAGCTCGCCGAAGGTGTCGCCGGAGAGCACTGTAAGACGATTGAGGCCAAGCGGTGAGCGTAGCCGCAGGATTATCTACGCGTTCTGCATGAATTATAGTTCAAAAAAATATTAAACGCAGGTGAGTTCCAATGCTATCCAGCGCTCTTATGATTACCGATCCGAACACAACTCGTAAGTGCCGCTGTCTTTTCAAATATATATTCCCTAACAAACTCATCACGGTTGCTGATGTTCGGGCTTCCCCCTTAACCAAATTTCAGGGGTAGCCGTCATGTGTGCAAGCCCGTACTGTTCGCTCATAGCTTTTCGTAGATCTCTTCCACGAGGTGATCGTAACCAACTGTCTTCAGTTGTTCGCTCGGGGCTGTCAGCCTAGTGACAACCCTACCATCGACCACCACAATAACCTCGAGATCCTCGCTGCCCATCGACTCGACGGTCTTGACTGCAATATTTCTTCCATGTGCATTCATAAAGCCGGTCATGATGCCTTTAAAGTCCTTCAGGTGGTTTGGGTTTGAACAGGTCGCCTGAATGTATGTGGTATTGCGGTTGCCTGCTTTACTGGGAGGGCTTCAGCCCTGTTGCCTCGAACTGAAGAGGTTGGTGATGCAGTTGATGATGACTCAGCACATCGGGAAAGTAGCTATTATAGTTTAGTAGCCAATCAGCTGTTCTATAAATGATTAAGTCACCTGATCTTAATCCTTTCCAAGCTCTGCTGTTGCGAGTTGGTCACGCCAACAAGTTTCAGTACCAAATTTATGCAGTATTTGCACTGAAGTGGCTCATAGCTGGACTGTTTCTCATGTCACTGAATTTTCTGTTTCTGACCGAAGAATTTACATGTACTGAGGAAGAGGCTCCTAAAGACTTCTGTAAGGAATGGGTCTGCCAACACCGCGAGGAGTTCTGGAAGTTGCATCTCAAGAATCCTCCTCGATCGCTAGCCTACGAATTCGAGTGGTATGTATGCGGTCGTGAATGGGTGGTGTCACTCACCCAATCGATGATGTATCTCGGATCATTCACTGGCTACGTGACCCTCCCATTCATAGCTGACAACTTCGGAAGGAAACGCTCTGAGATGATATCTTGGCTGATAGCAGTGTTCGGAATAGTCACACTGTCAACTTCGATGTCGATGGCTCAAGCGGGAATAGGTTTGTTCTTCTGTGGAATGGGCATCAACACAGCCATTAACTTGCATTACACGTTTCTCAAGGAGTTTGTTATTGGTCATACCAAGGAGATTATGATCATAACTCTCCAAATCATGTTTTCCTTGGGAGTGCTGCTAACTGCGTTACTGGCTATGTATGTGCCAAATTGGAGAATAGCCTGTGTTTCTTTCTTCGCCATCCCGATTGTTTTGCTGCTGTATGGCTACGTCTACATAGAGGAGACACCTGAGTTCAGCCTCTCTAAGGGTTACAACGTGCTACTAGAATCCATGAACCGGATTGCGACAACTAACGAAAGGCCACTTTTGACGATGGAAGACATTGAAGAAGAGTTAAAGAACTATACTGCTCCCGAAGAGAGCAGGCTTGGCGTTTGGTCTCTGTTTCGATACAAATCATTGAGGCTTACCACCTACTGCTGTGGCTTTGTACATATGGCTGTCGAATTCATCTGTGACAAAGACGTAGTAAATGGTTTCTGCATCCGGTGCCGTAGCCCTCAGTTGACTGATGGCTTGATCCACGGTGATGCTCGCCAT
>ERZ724508.993-NODE-993-length-18228-cov-4.641171_pt1 | contig 18228 bp, 30 predicted proteins | sample MGYA00376041_ERZ724508 | MGnify/ENA primary metagenome ERZ724508 (study PRJEB28724, sample SAMN07190887) | wastewater metagenome | isolation source: effluent of sewage treatment plant in Hong Hong | place: USA: Christiansburg, Virginia | collected 2016-03-01 ...
ATTATTATAATTGGTTGAATCGTAGCGCTATATAGTTGAGTTTAAATGGATAACGTTCAGGATAGCGCCACTGATTTCAAGGATGGGACAAAGGACGATTCGAACGAGGACATGTACCGTCCTAAGAAGAAGCCAGCAAAGAACGAAAAGAGCGGCAAGCGTTCACTGAAGAAAGTAAAGCCCAATCAAGGTACCTCAATGCTTGACGTAGACGGAAGTGGGTTTGAAATGGAATCACGTTCCCGAGTCAAAGCTAAACAACAGGAGTTAGTTGGAACTCGTAAGATCACCGATTTCCTGAGCTTCTCCACGACCTATGCTAGCAAACTCAAATCATCAATCCCAGTCGATGAGCGGAAGGAAAGACTAACCTAACTGGAGCATAAATAAGCCAGCACTGAGAAGGATCTAAGCAGCCTCAACAAATAAGTGAGCACTCTTGAGACAAAAGCGCGGCAGGATCAATAAGCATTCACAAAGGTGAAGGAGCGGACGCAAAAGGCGCTCGCTTCTGTGCTGCTGAACCTATATGAGGGAAAGCGGCAGGAAAAAAGGAGACTCCGCGAAGACCTTGCCGTTATGTTTAAGACTATCAACGGAGCTTTAAGCTTTTCCGATGGCTATCTGCTGGTGAACCTGCGCGATAAGATTGAAAAACTCAAGACACTGATCAAGAATCTGGAGGCGCAACCTTCCAAAAGACGTTCGAAAGGAAGCAAGGTGGACGAACGAGAAGAATCTGAAGTACGAATAAAGGTGCTCCAAGAACAGCTCTCTGATCTTCAAGAAGAACTTAAAAAGCTCGAGAGACTCCGCAATGAATACATGCAACAGTATAAGCTACTTGCAAACTAACAGGAATCGGAATTGTACAAGCAAAAGTGGCCGATAATTGGGAAGCGATACTTACCGCTTGAGCTTTTAGGGAAGGGTGGGTTCAGTCAGGTCTACAGGGGATTCGACCTTGAGGAGAACATTGAGGTTGCCATTAAACTATCTTTTGCCCAACCACACAGCACCCAATAGGCAATCGCGGAGTACATGAAGCACATTCAAAGATAGTGTAAAATCCAACGAACCTTGACTCACCAGAACATCAATAGGTTGATTGAGGTGTTCTAGCTCAAGGAGAATACCGTGGCATGCATTGTGGAACTTTGCTAAGGCACTGACCTTTCCGTCTACTTGAGGAGAAAGCAATGCTTGGAAGAAAGGGAGGCTCGACAAATCATCAAACAGATCATCTCTGCGCTCTACTACCTTTCAATGCTGCCAGCCCAGGTTATCCACTATGATCTAAAGCCACAGAACATCATGATCAACGAGGGGCACATCAAAATCATTGATTTCGGGTTGTGCAAACTCAATGATACAAACGAATCAAAGATCGAACTTACGAGTCAAGGAACCGGCACCTACTGGTACCTTCCACCAGAGACCTTCGACTTCGAACATCCTGCGAAGATATCCAACAAGGTAGACATATGGTCGACCGGTGTTATCTTTTACGAGCTACTCTATGGAAAAAGACCGTACGGTCATGGGCAAACCCAAAATGCCATCATTACGAAGTGTCTTATCAAAAACGCAACAGAAGTGAATTTCGACGAACCTCCACCCAAGCCATACACCGTCTCGGAGGAAGCTAAAGAGTTCATTCGGGAGTGCCTCCAGTACGACCAGTAGCTACGTCTCTCCGTAAACGATGCCTACAATCACAGCTACTTCAAAAAATCAATGCGACCATGACTATTTTGTCTCGCCGTTGTAGTGTCAAAATCACTTCTAATGCTTTGTTAAGTTATAGATGGGATGGAGTTTCCTGAGCAGGGTTTGGCTATAACTAATGTCAATGTGGTGCTGTTGAAGCATATTATTTGCAAATCTATTTTAAAATGTCTGAGAGGCCCCGCAAATATGTAAGTGCACCCATCGCTGAAGCACCCGGGCCTGAGCCTTGGGCACTTCCAATTTTCCGGTCGTTTTGTCGCTAAACCAGGACTCAGATAATACAGGCGAGCCCGGGACACTCAAGGGGCGCATCGACAAGAAAAACATGGGAAATAGGGCATCCCGCGACAAGCCAAAGTTACTTCCAGGAAGCGAAACATACGACGAAGGTGCTGCTGACAGAGCGCAACATCACAGCATCCTCGCAGATAAGATCGACGATTCACTTTTGTATCGCCCGCGAACCAAAGAAAACCGACTGCTATACGAACAGGTGCTGGCCCGACTGTACACGTTACTTGAAGATCAGCCTCAGGATGTGCTGTACTCCGTCGCTGATGAAGTGCTAGCAGTGCTGAAGGCTGATGGGATCGTCGATGCCGAACGCAAGATAGAAGTTGAATCGCTCATTGGCGAAAAGATTACTTCAGACTACTTTATCGATCTGTACGCAGTGGCCAAGCAGATCACTGACTACAAGATCTAAAGTGGGTAGGCAGGTGACCAGGACATCAATGCCGCAGTTGTGTTCGATCAAGCTGAATCACAACGTGGAGGAGAATAGAGCGAAGAGGAATAGTCTGTCGAGCATGAATAGAACGTCGTTGAGGAGGAAGAAGAGCCACAGTAAGAGCGACCCGTGAAACAAGAAAAACCGTAACTTCCAAAGCCTCCAGGAAGCAAATATAGCGTTGAGCTGAACCAAATCGATGCACAGTGGTTGCTGCACACTCTTGGAAGGTACTTCGAAGCGCCAGAACTCCATCGAGTTGAAAAAGAAGTGCTTTTGATTCTGAAGTCAAAGAGTAATATGGAGTGTGAAGCAAGGCTTCTGGGTTTGCTTCAGCAGGACAAGATCGAAGTTATCAAATTGCTCGTCAAGAATCGGTTCAAGATTTACTACGCTGTGAAGTATGCGCAGAGCACTCAGGATAAAGAGAAGGAAGTGCTTGCGGAGTAGCTTAAAAGAATACCCGACGGAGAGGAGATACTTGCCCAGCTCACCAAGAAGGTTAGCAGAAAGGACGAAGGAAAGATGCACCACGAGAAGGAAGAGGAACTGAACCTTACCCACACTGCTTCGATTAAAGACGAGGATATAACCAAAGTTGCCAAGAAGATACTTGACTTCAGCCAATTGTAGCCCAAAGAAAGTCGAAAAGATTCCACGAAGCTCAAACTCCCAGAAGGGAGCATTCGCATCGAGAAGAATGGCTACGAGGAGGTGCGAATTCCCGCCCGCAAGCATGTTGTCGAAGAGAAACTAGTGAGAATCTAAGCACTTGAGCCGTGGATGCAGGAGTGTTTCCCAGGTGTCAAGAAGTTTAATCCCGTGCAGTCTGCAGTGCTCGACTGTGCCCTCAATAGCAAGAAGAACATGCTAATTTGTGCACCAACATCCTCTGGAAAGACCAATATTGCAGTGTTAACCATCCTCAACACCCTAAAGCACTACAGGAATGGCCAAGGCGAGTACGATCTCAGCAAGTTCAAGGTAGTATATATTGCACCTATGAAAGCACTCGTAGCTGAAGTAACCGGGAACCTCTCCAACAGGCTGAAGGGAATCACTGTCAAAGAACTTACAGGCGACATGCAACTGTCACGGCAACAGATCAATGAGACTCAAATAATTGTATGCACTCCTGAGAAGTGGGACATTATCACCAGGAAGGCAGGTGATCGACTCTTTACGGAACTTGTGAGGCTCATCATCATCGACGAAATCCATCTGCTCGGAGATTCTCGTGGACCAGTTCTGGAATCCATCATTGCAAGGACCATCCGACAGGTTGAAAACACGCAGGAACAAGTGAGGTTAGTTGGCTTGTCTGCCACACTGCCCAACTATCAAGACATCGCAACCGTGCTTCGGGTTAATGCTCAGGACGGTCTATTCTACTTCGACAGCAGCTATCGACCTATTCCATTGTAGCAAACCTATATCGGAATAACCGAGAAGAAAGGAGTGAGGAAGATGCTCCTCCTCAACGAAATCCTCTACGAGAAGGTCATTGAAAGAGCAGTATCGTCAACTCAGATTCTAGTGTTCGTTCATTCCAGAAGGGACACTGTGAGAACAGCTAAAGCTTTGCGCGAAATGGCCTTCGTTAAGGACCAACTGCGTATTATACTGAGGCCGGACTCGGAAAGCAAGAAAATTCTTGAGGCGATCGTCGAAAAAGAAAACATCAATAGCGCCGAACTCAAGTAGCTTCTTATTGAAGGAATAGCTATCCATCATGCCGGTTTGAGTCGAGAGGACCGTGATCTTGTCGAACAACTCTACGCCAACCGTCACATCACTGTCTTGGTTTCGACAGCGACCTTGGCTTGGGGTGTCAATCTGCCAGCTCACACCGTCATCATCAAGGGTACCCAGGTATATTCCCCTGAGCAGGGTAAGTGGATCGAACTGTCCCAACAGGACATCTTCCAAATGATGGGAAGAGCGGGTCGACCGAAGTATGACGATAGTGGGGAAGGTATCATTATCACTGGTTACGATGAACTTCGTTACTATCTGGGGCTTTTCAACACGCAGATTCCACTTGAAAGCAAATTTCTGTCGCATCTCGTCGACCAGCTGAACGCTGAGATTGTACTTGGCACTGTGAACAACCTCAAATAAGCTGTCTCATGGCTCGGCTACACTTACTTGTACGTGAGGATGCTTCGCAATCCGGTGGACTATGGAATCACCCAAGAATAGCTGTAGGATGATCCCCATCTGATAAAGCGAAGGGTGAATCTTATCCATAGCGCAGCCACAGTGCTCGATCGCGAGGGGCTGGTGAAGTATGATCGTCGTAGCAATATCTTCAGTAGCACAGCATTGGGAAAAATCGCCAGCTACTACTATATTAAACACGAATCTATCACAATCTACAACGAGAATCTCAAGCCAGGAGTCAGTCTCATTGAGTTGTTTAAGATCTTCTCGATGTCAGCTGAGTTCAAGTTAGTGCCCATCCGTGACGAAGAGAAGAATGAACTGGTCAAGATGGTTGAAAGTGTTCCGGTTCCCATTAAAGGCAGTGCTGACGACTCCACCAGCAAAATATCAGTGTTGCTACAAGCCTACATCAGTCGACTTCCGCTTGAAGGCTATGCACTCAACAGCGACATGGTCTACGTCGTGCAGTCAGCATCCCGAATCATGCGGTCTCTGTTCGAAATTTGTCTGAAGAGAGGTTGGGGACAAGCCACTCAGATTGCTTTGCAAGCTGCCAAGATGGTCGATAAGAGGATGTGGGCGAGCATGAACCCACTTCGCCAGTTCAAACAGATCCCTGACTATGTACTGTCCCGCCTGGAAAAGAAATAACAGTTCAGCTGGGAGTCATTTTACGAGATGAACCCGCAGGAAATAGGAGAGCTCACTAAATTTCCCAAACTCGGTAAAATTTTACACAAGTTCGTCCATCAAGTCCCCCGGGTGGAACTCGATGCGTATGCTCAACCGATCACTCGCAGCTGTTTGCGTGTCGATCTCAATATAAAATCGGACTTTATTTGGCATCAAGAAACACACGGCAAAGAGGAACCATTCTGGTTGCTCGTATTGGACTGTGATGAGGAGAACATCCTCTTTAGTCATCACATTACTCTCCACAAGGATAACCCTCACCTGCTGGTGCAATTCATCGTACCACTGTTCGAGGTGCTGCACCCACTATACTATATCAAGGTCATCTCCGATCGGTGGATCTGTCCGTAGACATGCTTACCGCTATCCTTCCGCTCGATTATCCTTCCGAGTAAATTCCCACAACCTCTCTAACTGCAGGATCTCCAACCGATGTCGATCAACCAACTTGGAAGTTTCTCAGCTCTGTCAAAGGATATGAAAATCAGCCATTTGAATCAGTTGCAAACCCAAGTATTTCCCACTATCGCAAATTCAAACGGAAACATGCTCATTGGTGCTGCTGCTGGGTCAGGCAAGTTTACTCTAGCGTTGTTCGCGATTTATAAGTGTCTTGAGGCTGGAAAGAAAGCAGTTATTATGGAACCCAACCAAGACCTCCTGAACTTACAGTTTGAGCTGGTCAACAAGGTGTTCCCTGGAAGAGTAGGTACCTTATCGGGACAAGCCACCAAAGATACCTCAAAGCTGGTCAACTTCGACATTATCATGACTACCCCTGAAGCCTGGGACGCTCTCAGCAGGCGATGGAAGACTCGCAAAGGATTCGAGCTGATCTCTCTGTTTGTTGCCGACCAGGTTCAACTCTTGGGCGAGGCTGGCTCTGCCCAGTAAGTGATGATCAGCAGGATGCGTTACATAACCAGCCAGGTGGAACATCCCATCAGAATTATTGCTTTGGGAAGCAGCATCGCCGACTTCCGGGATGTTGCCGAATGGATCGGAGCAACCGTGGATCATACGTTTAACTTCCAGCCAAATGCACGCCAGCAACCCATTGAAATCGTCATTCAGGGATTCGACCAAAACATCAGGGAAAGCAGATTACACTCCATGCAAAAGCAGCTCTACCAAAATATAAAGCTCAACAACAGGTCGGCTTTGGTGTTCGTCAACGATAGAAGACAGGCGAAACTCACAGCATTAGATTTGGTTACGTTGGTGGGTGGGGATGCCAACCCGAAGCGACTTATGAAGATCCCTGAGGAACAGCTTAAAATGCTTTTGAAGCGTATCACCGAAAAATATCTAATCTACTCGTTGGAGTATGGCATTGGTTTCCTATATGAGGGGATGGCTGAGAAGGATCGCGAAATTGTGGAGGAACTGTTCAAGATTGACGGCATCGGAGTGGTGGTGGCAACCTACCAGCTCAGATGGCAACTCAACTGCAAGAGCTTCATGGTGGCAGTGCTGGATCCCTGTCGTTACGATGGAAGTGAACACCGTTGGGTGGACTATCCCGTCCCAGACATGCTGCAAATGATGTCTTTAGCGTCAACTTCTGAGAAGGATCGGAAGAAGTCCAAGGAGCATCTGGCTGCTCGTTTCCTGGTGTACTGCCAATCTGCAAAGAAAGATTTCTACAAGAAGTTCCTATCAGAACCTTACCCGCTATAGTCAAGCCTCAACTTGTATCTACCGAACCACATGAATGCCGAAATAGTGGCGAAGAAACTGCAGACAAAAGACGACTGTGTAGACTGGCTAACCTGGACTTTCCTGTACCGTAGGCTTACCCAGAACCCCAACTACTACAACTTGCAAGAGGTCTCCTAAGTTGTCATCAACGACTATCTCTCGGAGCTCATTGAAAACGCAGTTGAGTACCTTGAGTAAATCAGGTGTGTGGAGGTCGAGGAGTAACGGAACCTCAACGCAACAAACTTGGGTATTGTGTGCAGCTACTACTACATCTCCACCAGTACCATAGCCACCTTCGTGGAGAAGCTAACTGACAACCTCAAGATGAAGAGTCTGATCGAGCTGCTCAGCGAGGCTTACGAATTCAAGGATATCGCGTATCGCCTTGGTGAGCGACAGTCGTTGGCTCAAATGACTCAGCCACTGCAAGTTGTGCCAATCAACAAGGCACATGCACTGCTAATCCTTCATTTCAGCAGAATCCCATTGCCACCTGACCTTGTGGAAGATTCAAAGAAGTTGCTTGGTGTTGGGGTTCGTTTACTACACGCACTCGTCGATATCATCTCGTCGTTTGGCTATCTGAAGCCACTGATCCTGACAATGCAACTCTGCGAGATGTTAGTCCAGGCAATGTGGGTAACCGATTCCCCCTTACTTCAAGTTGTCGAACGTCCATATGCTTAGAATCTTTCAAACAACTATAACGTCAAGGATATCAACGACTTCGCGAACATGGACAATGATGAGCGAATGGAGGCCATCAAGGGTTGCGATAGCAATCGAATTGCAGAGCTTTGCGATCGCTACCCGATAGTGTCCATGCAGGTGGAGCTTGTTGGCGTGGACGAGTAGGTAACCCTTCAAGTGCTCTTGGAAAGAGATGCCTAACTACAGACACCTTATGTCCGCTGCCCCTACTTCCCGAAGGTACCTCGCTACTTATTTGTAGGATGACCACGAAGAAAGTTGGTGGGTAATAGTGGCAGACAAGAAAACCAACAAGGTTCTAACTACTCGCAAGGCAACGTTCAATTCCAGCACCACGCTGACACTCAAATTCGAACCGCTGGCCGACACTAACAACTACAAGGTGTACGCGTTATGCGATAGCTACATAGGCTGCGACCAAGCCGAGTAGATTGTGATAGAATGAACCAATTGCCATACCCAATCTTTGTTTTTGATCATCATGCACATCTAATCGAAAGGAAAGCACCAGGATGCCCAGCCCACTTGCCAACTCACCAAATATATTGATGAGCTCAACAGTAGCACACTGTTTACATACTACCCAGAGTATAACCCACTGAGGAAGTTAGGGCTACCCATCCCTGCCACCACCACTGTCCCCGATAAACTCTATTGTGTTAAGCCACGCGAAGCCAATGAGCAGCTGGATAACCTCACCGACCAGTACAGAACCTGTGTGAAGAAAGGTCAACCACCTTCTGAAAGCCCTACTTTTGTCCAGCTCTATCGTAGTGCCGCTGCGCTAATAGATAAACACTCAGAGGGCAATAATGCAAAAGCTCTAACACTGAAAGTCATCGGTGCTCAGAACCGCTTTAGTAAGCACAATGCAGAGTCTATTGCCAAATGGCTGAAGCAAGCCATAAAGCACAATTATCCGTTGGCACTATACCTGCTAGGTATACTAGCCATGCAGGAGAAGAGGATTGACGAGGGGTATTGGCATTTGCACAATGCTTTGGACAGAGGAGAGGTGTTGGCGTGCGTACCACTTGCGAGCATATACGAATCGGAGATGTACAGGAGTGTGCCTGCAGCCTACACCTACAACCTTCTGGGCTGTAGCAATGATATCTATGAATCGTGTGTGAGACTGGCATGGATGTACGTGACTGGAAACTACACACCAAGAGACCTTGGTGAGGCTCTAAAACTTTTACGTAAAGCAGAGACCCTGTCCTACAACCCAAATTATCCACCGCTGGTAGAGTTAATAAAGAAAGTGTCTGATAACAAGCGCAGCCAAGACGCTCTTCACAACCAAACCAAGCTGGATCTGCAGATGAATGATCTGCAGGAAAGTTGGATTATAGAGGGCCACTTACGCTACCTTTAAGGCAACCTTAAACATGTGGTACGAGATCTGTATTCCCCAAGATAAAACTGCGTAAACTACTTTGAGCTGCAAACCAAGACGTTTTACTTAGCTGAAAGAACGGTGGAGTGTGGCCTTATCTATCAACTGCTCGTGCTCAATTAAGAGGGTATGTTTGATCGCATATGCATTCATCTTATCGAAGACAGGGACAAAAGGTATCCAAGGGATTTGCTGACCAAAGTGGGCACTAAAGTTGTTCTGAAGTTCCTGAATCGTAAGATAGCCTTGGATGGGATGCTGCAGTACTGTGTCGTCAACCCACTCTTCATAGAGTTCTAGCCCCCAGGGCCTGATGCTTAAAAGTATCGACTGCCGAATAGCCGTATTCGCGAGATGGCCAAACGCTTATTCAAGTATGAGATGTACTAAAGGGGCATCTACCTCTACTCATACTTAACAAAGAAGTGCCCTGAAGACAACGCTTCACTGTACTGTAACATCTCGCTGTGCTTGATGCGAATGCAGCGCTACTCATAAGCTGAGCTCTACGCTCTGAAGAGTTTAGAGCTGAGCCCACTCAATTAAAAATCAACCTACCGGCTGAGTTATTGCCTCTGGAAACTCGGAAGGTTAGATTAAGCCAAACTTCGCCTGAAAAAACTGAAACAGCTCTCCACAGAGTCCCAATCACTGCTGACAGCTATCAACAAGGAGCTATTGACACGTGCGTAGCATTTAGACTTCTCGTCCAAACAGTACTCTAGGACACAGGCGCCAATCTTTAAGCAACTCTACTTCTAAATCGACCGTCCAAAGCAATACGAGTTGGTGTTCACCGATTCTGAAGTCAGGGCCTTAGTCAGGAACTCGGAGAAGCTGCTAAGAAATTGCATGAACATCCACGACATGACCGAAGTTCAGTTAACTCTGTTGCTTGAGAGGCTAGTCAAGTTATCGTTGGACTGGAGACATGAAACCTACTACTACAAGGAACTTAAGTTGCTCTTTGCAATGAGCTATGGGTACGTAAAGCACCACACCAAGATCTAACTCTTCACTATGAAGGATATCCTCACCGAAATGGAGTTGAGACGGTCGGATCTCAAACTGGCCGAGCCGATAAAGACCAACACAAAGGTATTGTGCCTACGCCAGACTCACCTTGAGAACAGAATAGAATCGGCAGTGCTAAGCATGGTTGACTTTGGAAGGCACCCACAAGCCATCGAACTGTGCAAGGTCGCAATTCCTTACAACTCCATACTGGCACATCGCTGCATCGAATTGTTGAGGGGACTTGAAAAGTACTAAGAAGCCATCAAGATGGCAAACACCATGATAAAAGAACTCAGCAAGGCTGGGCTTTCTTACGAGTAGTTTTCAATGAGCAACGCAAAGTCCTACCGTTCAATGGGCAAATACGAAAACAGCAATCGATAATGCTCATCGCTGTACGATCGGCCGATGTATTGTGGTGAGGCCTATTTACTCACATCGCTCAACCTCTTTACCTGTGGGCTACTTGATTAAGCACTTGTGAAGGTTAACCGTTCGAGGGAGGTTCGGGATAGTCCTGAAGCAGGGTTGCATCAAATTCGACTACTGCTGTTGACCAAAAAGCCAAACATTGCCATACAGGCTGCAAGGCAGCTTGAAGGCGATATCGAGAAGCAACAGTCTTGCCTAACCAAGAATATGCTTCTCAAGGCTTGTCTCAACCTCGAGCTAAAGGCGTTGCTGTAGCTGCACTCCTATGAGGAGTTCGTGAAGTGTTGCCAACGAATTTACGTGCTCGACCGGCGCAACATCAATTTTGTGGAGGATCAGTTGTGGCTATTTATTCATGCCCATTCGTGGTTCGAGGATAAGATCATTGCAGCAGTTGAGTCGCATGATGATATGAAGGAGGTTGCTGCTGGAATTCGCGAAAGGCAGGCAGCCCTTCACGAAGATGACTTCTTGAACGATAACTAGTCTGTTGATCCCAACATTGATCCGGAATGCAAAATCAACCCCATCGAACTTCACAAGTAACATCTCAAGCAGAAGGAACAGCTCAAGAGCCCTGACTGCGCAGAGATAGATGCTTCTTTTGACCTCTCCAACCTTCTGCTCCAGGAGTTTTCCGGATATGTCTCCCACTTCCACTACAAGAATAAACTGCATGTGGTTCTATTCGAGGAAAATTTATGGATGGATTCGGCAGAGAAAGGACAGTTTTACCGCGCAGCCGCAAAGGGTTTTGCGAAGACCAGCAAATAGTCTCCAGGCATTAAGATTCTCGAGAATGGCTTCTATGAACTGAAGATCATGCATTCGGACTATCGATTGATCGGCAGGAAGGACAGCTGCACTGACAAGACAGTTATTCGGTTTAATCGCCGCGTCAGCCACACCGAGGTACGACGTGTAGTACTACACGGTTGATGCCAAAACGAATAAGACGAATGTAATATTATTGAATGTCCGAAGACATAAAACTTGAGGTGAGCCATGAGAAGCACCAGAAAGTGGTCGGAAGGCAGAAACCCAACGAAGGTAAGCTACCAGATAAACAATCATAGCAGAAGGCACCAGCAGTCGTCCCATCTCTACAGAATGTCGCGCCGACGATTAAGCAGCCAATAAATAACAAACAGCAAGAGGGTAAGCCACCTGAAAAGCCAGCCGAAGCTACCAAGAAACTGCAGCAGAGCAGTTCCGTGCCGGACAACCCACTCAAAGTTAAGCAATAGACAAACCTTAAAGGCAAAAATTCCATTCAACCTCCAAACAAGGCCAAGCCAGGTATCCCACAACCCCAACCTCCCGCACCTCCACCACCTAAACCAACCAAATAATAACAAGCACTTCACCGCATTGAGTACAGCAAGAACAGCATCGCTGAAAACCTTAAGCTTCTGCTGGGACACTACAAGGAGATTGGTGAGAAGGAGATGAAACTACATGGCCATAATCCCGAGAAGGAGGCTGAGATCAAACAATTTTTGGATGGGCTGAACATGTAACGGAAGGAGAGGAAGGCACGGCTGAGGAAGCTCCAGAAGCAGGGAACCCACCGCGACAGGGAATAGCGGGAGAAGTCGTTTTAGTTAGAGGCTCGAGTAAAAGAACGCAAATTGCATGTGATGAAATATCTGGAGGAAAGCAAACTGCAAAGACAAGAGAATGAGCAAGAACGTGCCAAGGAGAAGTAGAGATGGGACAAGTTCTACAAGGAGTTCAAAAAGATTAAGCCACTGTACGTTGTCAAGGAGGAATAATTGAACAAGGCATTGGAAGATGAACGGAAGCAGTTGGAGGAGAAGATTTCTGTGATAAAGATGCGTAACAAGCCAATTGACGCGCAGGAACTGGAAGCACATATGGAAAGGCATCGCAGAATTCTGTAGGAGCTAGAAAGGCAGAAAGCAGAGGAGAAATAGCAGTGGCGCAAACGGATTGAATAGGAGAACAGCAAACTGCACGAAATGTGGCGTGGAGAAAGTCATCGATACGTGATGGAGGAAAAGCGTGAGCGTAAGGAGCACTAGAAGGAGCCTTACGAAAAGCTCAAACGTGTTCGAGAATATCGGGATGTTGTCAGAGAGTGTTACATGCCAGAGACCTCCCGTCGCAATTCTTAAGGAAGCTTGGATAATGAGGATGCGAAGTCGGAAAAACCTAAACGAAAGAAGAGGTACAGGTATATGAATGGGGTGAATTATGGAGAGGTGTACGAACCCGAACATCCACAGATCAGTGAAGCCGAGCAAAAAAGAATGGGTAATGCTTACCTCAACATCCTCCGCAGTCTGCCCAAAAAAAGGAAGGGTGAAGAATCTAATAACTTCGAGGGCGGAGACCGATTAAAGCTGATTGAGTAACACGCCGAAAGGTACAAACTTGGTAACTCGTACTTGCACAGTGCTCCTCTTCGTCGGAAGAACTATTCAGTAGACCTCCCAACTAACGTATCGAGGAGAGAAGTTAATGACATTATAGGCAAGCTCCGTCACGAGAATATCTTTTTTTAGCAAAAGGAGAAGCTGCTCAAACTGGATGGACTCCCAGTAATAGCACCACAACGCCAAGACAGACAGCGCGAGATTGACGATAAGGTCATCGAATCTATAGAAAAGAAGATGTCTTTGTTGGAGAAGCTTCACGCTGGTCCCCAGTAACCACATCAAGCCCCCCAGCAACCCACTTCTCCGACCAAGATGAAGCGAATAACTCTGGTGACCAATAGCAACAGTCGGGGCAGCGATCGCTCCTAATAACCAACTTGACGCGCACTACTTCCCATAATATTGCCTATCATAAATCTCGGACATGCTGGAGACATTCCAGATCATCCTGTTCCTTGTTATCATGCTCATCTTCGTGTATATCCTCGTGGGTAGGCTCATCTAGCGCTTCAAAGTACTGTCAATGTCACTCAGATACACTTCCTACATGAATCGGGAATCGGCATCATCGCAGGATGGTTAGTTGGCCTCCTTGTCTACTTCATCTACACTGACCAACTCAACAAGCTAGACTTCAACGAAAACGTGTTCTTCTATGGGCTGCTGCCGCCAATCATCTTTGCGGCTGGTTACAACCTCAAGAAGCGCAAGTTTTTTGAATACTTCTTCTACATCTTCCTGTATGGAGTGCTAGGAACAATCCTATGCTTTTTGGTGACGCTCGGACTGACCCGAGTCATCAACGAAACAAGTATTCATATGGGTGAGCTGCAGATTTAATCATTAAGTTCAGTCTACAAAAGGACACGCCAAGAGAGACCTTGCAACTCAGTCCTCTGAACGTCTTGCTATTCAGTGCGACTATCTGTGCGTCAGATTCCGTGGCAGCACTCACTTTGATTGGTGAGCAGCATGACAAGGTATTTTCCATCGTGTTCGGGGAGGGTATGATCAACGATGCAGTTTCTATCATCCTCTTTAGGTCAGTGACCCATATCGGAACATCTTCAAAGTTCGATGCTGAGATGGCTTTGATGGTGGTCGGCAACTTTGCTTATATTCTGCTTACTTCTGTGGCCGTTGGCCTGTTCTTTGGTAAGTCGTTAGGTTATCTTAGCGGTTGTGTGTTGTCTCATCTTCAAATCATGTCGGTTTCTCACTAGTAATCCGGTGACTGAAGTGTGTCTCGTCATCATCTTCGGGCTCATGGGCTATAGCTTTTCTGAAATGTTCGACCTAAGTGGAGTAATCTCGCTGCTCGTGATTGGCATAACACTGTCCCACTACAACTTCTACAACCTGTCGATGACTGGCCAAGTGGCAACTGGTGTGTCTCTTCAAACTGTATCCACAATAGCCGAGGGGTTCATCTTCGTATACCTCGGGCTCAACTTTTGGACAATTTTAAAGGATGAAACCGGCAAGGACTATTGGTGGAGTTGGTCATTCGTTGGCTTCGAAATCGTCATCTGCACTGTGGGTCGAATAATCAGTGTGTACATGCTCTCTGGATTGGTAAAGCTGATTCGCCGGAAGAACTGGAAAGTGAACTGCAAGGAGCTAAATGTAATCTGGTATTCAGGCATCGTGAGGGGCTCAGTTGCATTTGCACTCATCCTGACAGTGTCTGCTAATACTCCTGAAGAACTCAATCAGGTGCAAGTGCTCAAAAGTAGTGTATTGTTCATGGTGTTCTTCACTACCATCTTCATTGGTGGGTTCATGCCACTCGTTATCAAATGCAGCCTAAAACCATCGCATCTGCCATTAACTGAAAGTGCATAGTCCCAGCCCAAGGAAATTGAGATGAAGATGATGGGGAACGAAGACCGTGCACTTGGTCAAGAAGATTAATCACCTCCAGCAGCAAACCCAGCAGCTCTGTCGAAGAAGAAAAGCAGGGCAGCTCGTTGCTGGTCTTTCATTGACGAGAAATATTTAAAGAAGTGGCTCATCTATCACTATGTGGAACGCTCACAATCAATTCGATAGTTCAAAGACCTCATCAAAAGGTAGACAGAAAACGGAAGACAGCCCTACCTGTCGATCCTTATGGCATCTATCAATAGCAGCAGCCAGCGTCCCGACCATCCCGAAATGGAAGAGTAGAAAGACGCTGCGGCAACCCCACCAAGGAAGTAGTCGATTGAAATGCCAATACCCACAACGGCTCCAAGCGAATAACCTTCCGTAACCGATTCGCCACCAGTAGTAGTCTGACTTCGTTATTCGATGTTGTTTGCACTCATATGTCATTGCTTGTTGGTGCTCTCCAGCGCATCCAGTTGAAGAGCGAACCTCGGCACTTTCCTGAGACCGATGTACAGATGGTTGATAGCATCGTTGTTGGGCAGTTATTCCCTTGCGGCATACAGCAGACGGACAACATCGAGCATCTCTCCAAGAAGTTTTTCAGCGTTTTCTGGTTCATTCGGTTTCTTCACGTTGTAATCCTTCCACTGTTGGTTTTCCAGCGATAATTTGGCAGCCAGCTCCTTGGAGAATTCATGCACAAGACTGGGATGGGAAGTTAGGAGGCTTGATACGATCAACAATCGTCTAATTTGCACTTCGACTGACATGTCGGTTTCTACGTTATTCAGTTCGTACCGTAGGTTCGTAGAGCACTTGAAACGATGATGTGAAGAATGCAATCATCAGCCTTCAGAATCTTCTTGAGAAGGGTGTCGAGCAGAGAGAAAGCATCAAGTCGCAGAGGCTTACCACGGTCAATCCTCTCCACAACGGAACCCATCTGTACCTATTCCACCATATTGGGGTCGAAAGCTAGTGATTCTGCCAAACCCTCCAAGAAAGTTCGATCGTTCGCATAAGTCTTCAATGCATGAGGATCATGGTAAGCAATGATGTTCAGTGACTTCATCACTGCTGACTTAACCTGAAGATCCTCATCTCTAACCAACCCAACAAGAGACTGGATGTAGATGTCCAATCCTGAAGCAACCTTGACAGCTTCCCTGGTGAACAAGTAGCGGCAGCTGTTGGCAAAGACGAACCTTTTGTTAGTCTGTTCGTTCTTTGCATGAACTACCACTAACGACTGAGTTTGGGGAAGATCCAATGATGCTATGAGCCCAACGCATTCGGAAATGATGTTCAGTATAGATTAATTTTCGTATCCGCATTCCTTGAACAGCCTTGGTAGCAGGATAAGGTGAGACTAGTTAAGATGGTTGCTGCCTCGGATGTACTCTCGAACTGCCACCAACATCATGTACTTCTCTTTTGTTTCTAGCTCTTTTAGAAGATCCTCAAGGTGGTTGGGATGGCTTCTTAATATCAGTCCCAGGCCAATGCTTGCTTGGTATTTGATGCTGTCAGTTTGGTCATCGGATTGGACGATCTCCACAAAGGTACGGAAATTCTTGAGATCACCGTGCGCACCCTGAATGCCAATCTTCAAAGCAACCAGAATCTAGCTTTCGTTTTGATCGATTGGTAGGTCAGCCACGCCGACTTCCAATTCTCCGAGAAGTTTAATGGTGGTCTGGAGATTTTCGCTGCGGAGCTGAGCGAGTATGCTTTTGAGAATATCCTTGCGATTGGCTGACTTACAGTTGTAAAGAGCTTTGATAGTGCTGCTTGGTGGTACTCTCATGAGAATAAGTTTGCTGATTGAGGGGTACAACAGGTCAGGGTATAGCTTACACAGACGATCAAAGTACGCAGCAAGGGTTCCCTCCAACAACACATTTTTACTATTGTTCAGGATAACCAAGGCATTTTCTTCTGTCAGATTGTTTCCGAGTAAAGTAAGGCAGTTTTCTAGAGCCTCTGCAGCCTTGCTCTTGATGGATTAGTCCGCCATCGGCAGACAATTGTTGGCAACGACCTTTACGATTCCATTGAGGGTCTCTACCAGAGGGGCTGTCACCTGCAACTTCTTGCTGATTCGGCAGATAGCCGATAGGATATGTCTTTTTTCGACTTCAGTCGATACCTTGCCAAGAAGAATCCTCACAAATTCTTAGATCTCGGGTTAGAAGAGTTTGTCGGTGCAATGAGCCAGCAAACTCGCCACACAACCTGTCGTCACATGCTTTATCTCTTGGTCAGCATCTGACTTTTTGGCTCGAATCTGGAGTAGTTCAACCAGTTGTCTATATTAAGAGTCGTCTCTGTTGATGCTATTGTGGGAGTGTTCTATGAGAGTATAGATCGCACGCAGGGCTGCCAACGAAACCTTGTAAAAAGCGTTATCTGTCATCCCTAAGAGCACAGCCAGAACTGGTCTGTAGTTTAGAAAGGAGTGTTCCCCACCGACGATTTCCATAAAATTCAGAAGTGAGATTTTCGCTTCATTAGACTTGGCCTTGTGGAGGCTACCACCAGCCAGTTCAATGTACCTCTTCAGTAGATCGGAATCGGCGGAGAGCTTATTAGGAAGCTTGCGTGCAACTTCGCAGATTAATTGAGCAGCACCACTGTAAATCTTTAAGTCGAAGCTATGGCCGCACTGCAGCAGCCCACTCAGTTGTTTGTGGATGTTTTCGATTATCTTCGAAATGTTTTATGATGGGATGTCCTTGCCGAAGTGAGCTAAAGTTCCAAGAACCTCAGTAAGCACGGCGAAGGTTGTCTCAACGACTGATTCGTTCTTTTCGCACAACGGAAGGTAGATCTCTTGGTTGAGAATCACATGGTTGCATAGGGATGGTGAAAGTCCGGAAAGCACAGCCAACAGCTGCAATGCCGCTCTTCTGACTCGCTCACTGTAGTCATCGGTTGATTCGTCTTGATATTCGTCTTCCTCTTCCTCCATGCCAACAGAAACGTATTCCAGCAGAGTGTGCGGGCTATACTGAGTCAACTCAAGCGCGAGTTTTGTGATACTGTCATGTACAATCCCAGCCGCTATATCCTTCTTAATTCCTTTCAGCAGGTACTGCAAGGCTTGAAGAGTACACTCGAGCATTTCATCAGCCTTATCAATCTTAGCATCCTCCCCACCCTTCTTCAACCACAGTGCTTACTATTGAAGAAACTCCAGCAGCTTGCTACCATCATCCTGCACTGCCGGATTCTGTGCCTTCAGGATGTTTGAGAGTAGTTGAAGTGCGAACCTCCTCCTTTCGATTCCCTGCCTGTCAGTCTTCCTATCGGCTGAAAGATACCCGATAACTCCCTTTCCAAACAGCAGATCGTGCAGCTCCTGCTTGCTC
>ERZ724508.995-NODE-995-length-18223-cov-41.718626_pt1 | contig 18223 bp, 45 predicted proteins | sample MGYA00376041_ERZ724508 | MGnify/ENA primary metagenome ERZ724508 (study PRJEB28724, sample SAMN07190887) | wastewater metagenome | isolation source: effluent of sewage treatment plant in Hong Hong | place: USA: Christiansburg, Virginia | collected 2016-03-01 ...
CGTTAGACCATGTGGCTGGTGCGTTGGTGGAAATGCACAAAGCGCCCGTTGGTGTGATCGGTAGCCCTGAGCAGTACGTGGTGTTTGCAGGCAGTCCTGCCGTTGCGTCTACATAGAACAATCGGCCTGTGGCGTCAAAGCTGAGGCCGTTGCAGACATAAGCGCCTGATACTAGAGTGGCGCGGATTCGTGGGGCTGCGTCGTTCTCACATCGAAGCGAGTTAAACACAGCATCAGCCGCGTTATCGGCTGCGCTGGTTAAAACGACCTGATCGGAAACGATAGGGGCGAGCATTAATACCTTTCGGTCTTACGGGGGGCCATATCCCAAAGCTCGTCCAGGGTAGCTGTGACAATTCTTCCATTTTGGCCGGTTATGGGGAATATATCAGGTTTTTCGGGTTCTTTGGGGTATCTTTCGTTCATTATTAGGCATCCATAGCTGAATCCGTCACCATCGTGAGAGGCCCAATTGTGCTCTGGCTCCTTGGAAAACATTTTTCTTTCATCATCCCATTCGTATCCCCAAGCTCTCAAACCTTCCAATCCCTGCTCGCATTTGTCGGAAAACTCCACCCTTTGAATGATCTTTCTAGCTGCGTTGATACGGTCAGCCTTCTTAGAGTTGGGGGTTATCTTGACCCGACCAGCGCCGAAGTACTTAACGAATATCTCAACAGCACTATGTTTTGCGGCAAATGTCTTGGCTCTGGCGTCATGTGGTAACCATATGGTCCCCAATGCTGTTTTACCGCCTTTTAACTCGTATTGGCGCAGCTTATCGGCCAGCCTATCGCACCAGTCATCAGCATCAATACCGAAACCGCTGTCGTAATCAACGATTGAATACCCGCCGATTTTTGGCTGCCAAAAGTACCATGTTGACGTATCGCTGCGTCCAATGTCTGCGCTGATCTCGATTGGTGCGCCATCAGGATCAAACTCTACATGGGCGCCAATCCTGCCTTTGCGCTCCAATTCGGTGATAGCTCTGGCAAGAATAGCCCCGATGTTGGCAGCGTCAAAGCTGCACATATATTCTTGTTCAAACTTGGATAGCCCGTAGTCGTGGCCAAACTCAGCGATATATGACTGTTTTTCGGCCTCCAATTGCTCTACTGTGAAAACACCCGTATCCAGTGCCGTCAGGATTTGAGCCATTGCGCCGGGTGTTTTCCTGGCAGCTTCCAGCGTTTTATGAGCGTGGTTTCGGCCGCGACTCGTCGTAATGAATACCTGCCACCCGCCATTTTCTGCAAGGATTGGCCGTAAATATGCCCGCGCTGAAGGATTTGCCAGCGCCCACTCAGAATAGACAATACCAGCTGGAGTTGAGCCGACAAGGCTGTTATAACTGTCAGAACCAACAACTTGCCAATTTGATCCGTTGACAAACTCAATCATCATTTCCTGATTGCGCGTACTTTTACGCAGCTCATGGGGAAATGCCTCGTCAATCCTTCGCTTTCCAGTGTGCGGGTTTACAGCGTCCCATATGGCCTTTCTAGCTTGCCCGTACTCAGGCAGCATGTGCCAATATCCTGCCACCCGCTCAAAAGCAGCGCAGGCCGTTCTATGAAGCGCAATCTCGTCTTTACCTGAGCGCCGATGCCAGACTAATTCAGCGTGCTTACCGCCGTTCTCTAGATAGTTCCACGCCTTTAGCTGATATGGACGTGGATTCCACCCATTTGGCAGAACAATCTCAGGCATCAGAGTATCGTTTGATATTCACAATGAGAGGGCTATCAGCATCCCCCGTTACCTGTAGCGGTAGCAGCTTGGGGTAAATCGTGCCCCAGAATATGCGCTCGTTGAGTTTATCGGACTTCGCCCACGTCAGCAGGGCGGCGCCACCGCCCAGACCTGATGCTGCGTACTCAATCGCTTCTTTAGCCCCCTTGGTGACGCGATTAAGCGCACCCTTGGGCCTTCCGCGCCCTTTGTTTGGCACGTCTGTATCTTTGCCTATTTTATTTGCCATGCTTACCTCGGGTTATCCGTGATGGCACAATTATTGCATATTACCGCTTTAGTGGCACATATCCCTTGAACTCAGCTTTGCGGATTGTCTTTGCCCATTCCAGAGCCTCAGCTTTTGTCTTTCCATCGCCGTGATTAAATTCGGTAATGTAGAGATCGTAACTATTCGGGTTTCTTGCGCTTCTGGTGAAGCATGGTAGCCAAGTTTTCATCGCCACGCCATTTCCAGCGCCGTCCTGTGCGTTAGTGCGCTTTGTACGGTTGTCTGTGCGAGTTTACGCTTTTGTTCCGTTGACATCAATGGTTTATCTTCGTCTGGTTCCGGCTCGGGCTCGGGTGGCTTCTTTAGCACCATATTGCGCTCAATGAGCAATTGCCGCCAGTTGTGTCGTACCTTGTAGCGGTTTGTCGCTTCATCGTAGTCCATCAGGCCAAAAGATACGGCTTTTACGCAAAAGTCGTAATAGCGGCCTGTTATCAGCGGGCTGCGTAGTTCTCTTGTCCTGAACCAGTCCAGCCGTTCACCTACCGCACAGGCGGCTAGGACGGTGTCTCCTATTGGGCGGGCCATTTACTTCAGCACCTCGTCAATCGCTTTAATGGTGTTTTCCCACTTCTCTTCGTCGTCAAAGCGGAACATTTCACGAAGATCAACCAAGATGCGCTCCATTCGTTTGGTGCGCTCTTTCAAGGCTATCAGCCGTTCTGCCAGGATTTCGTATTCGTTCACTTCAGCACCCTACACCAGACTGGCGCTCCGATAGTGCGGTCACATGGCCGGTCGTGGTCGCTTGGCGTTCGTGACGCCCTTGGTTCTGCTTTCGGCTCGGGCCTGCTGACAGCAGGAGGGTCACGTGGCTTTGGCTCGGGCTTGCAGTGGTCGGGCTTGCGGGTGGCGTGGGCGGTAAGGCTGATTGTCAAGGCCAACGCAAAGGGGATAAGGGCGTATTTCATGGTCTTCCTATGTTTGCAGGCCATAGCCCACGGTTGGTTAATTCTTGCACGGTTTTATGGTGAGCGTCAGTCCATATTTTCACGCGTTCTTGCTGTTCAAGGCAATAGCTACTGTCAACTTTTGTATGACATTTCGCACATAAGGCGGCTATGTAGATGTCGCTTGCCTTGATTCCGCGTCCTTTCCCGTGTTTCGCCTGATTCGAGTGCGCCCCAACTACCGTACCGTCCTCGACTTCGCAACTTTGGCACGGTATCTCACGGCAAGCCTTTAGCAAGGCAGGGCTGCGGATGTACTGGAATTTAGGGCGGGTCACATGAATCCGAGAATAACGCCGATTGGCGCCATGAATACGCCAACAGCGCGGCCAATCATAATCCCGGTTACAGGCCCGTCCAGCATTTCCCATAGCTTCATTAGATTGGCTATCCATCCATATCCAATGACGCCAAGTAATGCCATTAATCCAACTACGCCTAAAAATGCCTTGATCTCATCAGTTTCCATTATTACTCCTTGGTTAAGATAACTTCCCTGTCTATCGCCGTAGCGTGTAAAAACTCCAGCCAATCGCTAAATTCTTTCTTGCTGAATCCGCTTGTTCTCTGGCCTAGCATGACCATTCCACCGTCCATGCCCATTGCCACCCGTACCTGCTCACGTTTGAAAGCGCAGGTCAGAATGTCTTTCCAGTCGTCGGGCTGTAGCCATTCCATCCGGCCATTGATAGGCCATTGAAGTTGATCTGCGAAGGCTTGGAGAATAGGCCACTGAGCCGCGTTTTGTTCTAGGTTGCGGGTAGGCTCTGCAATCGTCACGCTGTAGCCCTCGGGCGCTGTTTTGACAAACTCTAGGGCGTTTTTACGGGCTATGTCGTGCGCTAGGATGAATACTTTTTTCACTTCAACACCCCTATTGCCCTAATTTTTCCATGAGCCTATTTATTTTGTATTCAATAATGGCCTTCTCCTTATTGTTATTCGCCATGATTGCCGGGTGATATTTTCCCGTTACCTGAGAAAAGTGCAATTCTGATTCAATAGCCGCAGTAACGCCAGCTAACTGCTCACGCAGCTTATTGAGTCGCCATTCTTTTAGCCATTTCATGATTTAAGTACCCCTATTGCCCTAAGCGCAGACCCGTCTGTAATCGTTACGCGCACCATGCCGCCTATTTCATCTTTTACATATGGGTGCAGGCGAAACCGCTTATCGTTCACCTTGAGCGCGTCTGCCAACCCGTCAAAACCAGCCTTGAACGATGCGAGCATGTTGTCCTGATCTCTTGCCCGCTTGTCAGGTGGATAAAAATCTATCCATAGATGCACGTCACCATCCCAATTCACCGCAGCTTTTGCCTCATGAGCCAACGTAAAACACGCCATGCGCAGGGCTTTCTTGTGCTTTGCCGTTACGCGCCAATGAGCCCTGCTGTTAGGGTTTAGGTCTTTGTGCGGCCAAGGGAATGTTATTTTGTTCATTGCATTTTCATCCCGGTCAATATGCCCATCACCCATGCGTCAACCTCGATCACTTCAACTATTTCGCACACTTCAAACCCGGCAGCGCACAGGGCGTCTACGTCGTTGTCGTCGGTCAGGCTAAGGGCGAATGTTTCGCCGTTAGGTGCGGTTACGTTGAGGGTGAACATTAAGCATCACTCGCGTCAGATCGTCCGGCATCGTCGCCAATTGATACGGGTCGAGTTTGGCGTAGTTCTTTGCGGCGCTCCAACTGTAGGACTTGTCCGCCTTCGCCATCATCACCAGATGCGATAAGACTCGCTGGTATAGCGCAGAGGCTACAGGCTTGGTTGAGGTCGAATCCATGTCGGCAGTAGAAGTGGTTCGGTAAATGATTGGTGTAGCGGTTTTGCATCCGGTATTGCTTCATTTCAATCCCCACACATGAGCTTACGGGCTGCATGTTGTTTCAGTGGCATAACATTAAAAACCGCGTTTTTCGGCTCTATCACTGGAGTTTCATCGCGTGGTGAAGGTGCGTGTTTAGATGCCAAGTCACCCAAAACCCATAGGGCGCGGTTGACTGCCGTAAATGGCACGTTATAGCCTTCTTTTGCCATGTCAAGCAAGCCAGCTGCGTTAATCTCTTGCTCGTTGTATTGATCTCTAAGAGGATGCTTCATTGCTTCACCATGTTGGTTAGGGTTGAGTTGCCTTTATTCACTTGCTTCTCCTAGATTATGCTAACTGGTGAATTCTTGAGCAAAGCAAAGCCATACCGTACTCAAAAGTAAAGTTCGCCGTGCTTCATGCTAACCGGAGCCATTCCGTCGCATCGCAATGTCCAGACTTCTCAAAACCACCCGGCTCTAGACTTAGCCCACCGCCCCCGCTTTGGCTTGCTCGTGTTACGGGGTTCTTTAAGATCATGCCACCGACGTGCCGCACACAATCCGAGTCTAGAAACGCAAAAAGCCACTTTCTGCTGCGCTCCCAGTGCCGACACACTGCCCCGAAGGGATAGAACGCATGAGAAAGTGGCCTCATGTATCTTGTCTCAGTGTGTCGGCACATTGACGAATTAAATGTTAGCATACTTTTCGCCCAAGTAAAGCATTTATTTGCAATCTTTGTTCTGGCGTGGGTTTTGCGGCTTCCCGGTCACGCTTTTCGAAGTCCGTGGAGGCGTCAGAACGGGCTTTTTGGCGTACTTCAGGCACTTCAGCCCCATCCCAGCGCTGCTGATTGAGATAAACCAGCGGAGCGGGTATGTACAGCCCGTTATCTTTTAACCAGTCTGGCGTTGTTTTCAGCCAGGCTACGTGCTTTAGGATGGTTTCGGCTTGGGTGTCGTGGTGATGCTTATTCCAGCGTTTCAGGCACTCGGATTTAGCGCCTTTGCGGGAGTAGCCGCCTTGTCGATTGGCTGGCCAGGATGTCCAGAATAGGTCGAATGTCATTTTCTACCTCGAATAATTCTCTTTGATCATTACGCACTACCTTTTCGAGGGTCTTGCGCTCCTTTGGAAACATGCGTAACCAGCAGACAGGGCCATAGGGCAGGCTTCCCAGCCACCCTGCGGCCTTGTCCATTGTGCGATTACAGCGGCTGCACTTCACGCTTGCGCCAGTGTCGGTCAGGGTTCTGACGTGTGCCGGTTAATCCGGCCTTGCGTCGCCAGTAGTAGCTTTTTTGCGGGTAGTTTTTCACCACAACTTCGGGCGCGTCTTTGGTAAACTCGGCTATAAGCTGCGACGGGCCACGCCAGTTAAATGGACTCACAGCCGACCAATCGGTGCAAAGCGGTCTTTGATTTCATCAAGTTTGCCCTTGTAGGCTACGATGATTTTTTGCTCACGCTTGGGGAACTTGCGAGTATGCAAAGTCTTTTTCGCATGAGCCAATCGTGTGAATTCGCATTCAACGTACACAATTTGGTTGTAAACAGAAAGGCCATGTTCCTTAAAAAATACAATTGTTTCAGCTTCATGGCAATGATAAGCCCCATTTTTATCTCGGCTGTCACCGGTCATAACAACAAAAAAACTATTGTCATTTAGATGTTCAATTGCTTTTTTATAGCCCTTGAATAACAAGTCGCGGAACTTTTCATATGTATCAAATGAATTCAGCTCTCCTGGTGGCGGCTTTCCATCGTAATCAATGTAGTGCTCAACCTTGTAATAAGGAGGGCAAGTAAATATAAGATCAAACATACCCTCAGGTGCATGAGTAGATGAGTCACTTTGCACCCATTTAACACGCCCATTAAATTCTGAGCAGATTTTGTTATTTGCGTCTGCTTGGTTTTGGCGAATCTCGCTTGCGTAGTATTCATAACCGCACGCACCAGCAACGTAACCCATTTGAACGCCACCACCGAACGGGTTATAAATTCTCCCGCCATTCTTCGGCGTAAACATGCGTGCAATTACTTCACATGCAACAGGGTCAAGAACGGATGCGTTCCCATTGTGCGACTTTGTGGTTGTTTCAATTTCACCCGCTTCATTGATCTTCTTTTTCGCGTTGACAACATTGCTCATACCGTTTTCACCCTGCCAGCATCCTTCACGGGTTGCGTATGAAGGGTTTGCAACTCCGTTAGCTTCACCGGCCAAGTCGATGCGTTCGCGCCATTCTTTTTTAAGACGAAGCCAATCGCCTTTAACAGTGTTCCAGACATTTGTCATTGTGATATGGGCCAATAGCTTCAACCGCATTGTTGAAATATCGCCATGTACCATGTAATGAAACCCCGACATTTGCAGGTAAGTTTGAAAACCGCAGCTTTCAAAAAGTGCTGGTGTTTCAAACTTGCTTTTTGGGTCTGTAGTAATCATGGCTGGGTAGCCGTAGGTGTTCTGCGCAATAACTTCACGCACCATTTGCGCGTACAGTTCTTTGGTGTACTTGCTTGGTTCAATAACAGATTGCAACAAGCAAAATTCTTTAGAAACTTCATTGACCTGAAATGTAAAAAAACCGCTAAATTCATCGTTGATTTTCAAGATGATTGCAGAGTGAATCTGCATGTTTTTCCGTGCTGCACGCTTTGCAATTCCGTCTTCAATCGCAAGCCTTGACACATCAGCCTCATATCCTGACCCGATAACGCTTTTCACATAAACCCATTCGACCTTTTCCTGAAAAAGCGCGGTTTGGTCGATGAATGAGAATGTTTCTGCTTTAGCCATTTTTTCTTCCTTTGGTTTGTGTGGCAAAACGCCACATTGATCGGGGCAGCTTTCGCAAGTCCCGAGGTAAACAGCCTTGTCGTGAAGTGACACCATCTTCCCGCCACCGATAGCTTGATCGACGCGGGTTAATGTAATGTCGCCATTCACGGCATGGCCGTATTCTTTTCCAGCCCTTAATGGGTTATCAATGACTGGAGTAATTGTGAATAAATAATCTTGCTTTGCCTTGGCTTTTACAGCCCATTCTGATACGCCATATTCGCAAGAAACAATCCTGTTTACACTGCGAACGCCAGCGGCACTAATACGCTCAATTTGAGCTACCCTGTATTTCGTTTGGGCATCAGTATCAAGGCCACTTGTCGAAGTATTGACAACAGCATCAATTGCCTTCAATCGTGCAATGTGTTCATCAGACAATGCAATCCAGTGCTTTGTAATGATTACCGCAGTTTTACCAGTAGCGTGCAAAAACTCGCAGACGTCTAGGGTGTTGTCCCAATCGTGGCAGGGGTCGCCAGCGGTACCAATCCGATACCACGATGCGCGAAAATTCTTAACTGCAAAAAATATAGCGTTTTTATCCCACGGCATCAGCTTGCGAGAAACACTTACGGTAAAGTCAATACCATACCGTGCAGCTATTTTTGCTGCGTAGCACTCACCATAACAGCCACCATCAGGACGGGCCTGCATTCCAATCGTGCAACCCTTTACCGTGTCAACATCAAGAACGCCTTTTTGATTCTCTTGTACCGTCAAAATTGGCAAATACTCACGAAGTTTTCCACCCTTTACAGGTTCTTCAAATATCTGAATCTGACGGGCAGAAACGCTCATTTCGGAGCCTTCCCATAAAACCTGTGATAGTTCTTGCCCGGTACTTTCACTTTAGTGATGTCCCATTCCTGATCGCGTAGGTCAGCAATGCGACGGCTCGGCGTCGTAGTCCGGCACACGCGGATAATGTCCATTGATGTGCAGCCTTTGAGCAGGAGCTTTTCCAGGCGCTGGAGTTGGGTTTTCATGGCTTGCCTTTCATGCCCTGATTCAGCTTTTGTGTTGCATTGAAAGCAGCCATCAATTCATGAACTTCATCAGGGCAAAATTTACCAGTATCTGCAAAGCGCCAAAAGTCGGCATACTTCCGATGCACTTTCCTGCGCTCCGACTTTTCCCACAGTAGCCACGGCCTTGTCGTAACTGTAACCTCTGCGAAGTATTCCCAATCAAGGGGGCCTGTGCCAATCGTTGCAATTGGCTTGAAATCACTAATCTTCATGGCTTGCCTTTCAGTTTTGCCGTTTTATCGGCGGATGCTTGCTTATTCGCGTCAGGTGCAATCCAGCGGTTTACGCGCATGATCTTGTTCGCGGCCTTGCGCATCGCTGTGGCTTCGCGGTGTAGCCTGTTGCGGCGCTGCTGGTATGTTTCAGGCTCTGGTGTGGGCGTGTCGAATGCGTTGCCAGTGCTGCGGGGGGTGCCGTCATTCCAGTTCATTTGTTCTCCATAAACATGCCTGCCCTACGCTCTGCGCTAAGGTCAGCGGTTGCCATGATAAAAGCCGCTTGAAGTATCGCAGCGGTCGCTGCCGTGATGTCTTCAGGGTGGCCGTGCGTAAGAGACATTAAAAGCGTCTGCGAGTAAATCGCATTGGCTTGGACAGTCTCTATGTACTCTCGTTGCTCTGGTGTATATGTGTTCATGCGTAAATTGTCGGGCTAAATTTATTTTTGTCTATGCGGGTTTACCCTACTTGCGTTTCTTTTAAGTGCGCACTATGATACACCACATCAACAACGAAAGGCAAGCCATGAAAACCGTAAAACAAAATAATTACCGAGTCGTGATTGAGCCGCGCCGCTTGGGTGACTTTGGGTTTATGTCAACGTCTGATGGATTGTTTTGCAGCGGCGAGGATGATCGGCAGGCGCAATACAGAGAAAGATGCGAGGAAATAGCGCAGGACGTTAAACGCCACGTTGACCAAGTTGGTAGCGTATCGGTTGAATCAGATCAATACAGCGTATGCGCCCATTGTGGCGCTAATTGGACAGAGATTGGAAGCGACTACAACGGCGGATGCTGCGCCGCTGACGAATTGGCACACACGACACAGCAAGAAAGTGAGCAAAAATGAACCCCGAAGAATCCGCAACAGACCGTGAGCTGGATCAGTTCTACGGCACGCCACCTACTGAGGCGCAGGTGCAAGAGTCGATTAGGCGGTTTACCGCATCGTTTGATAAAGACGACCTTATCGAAATCGTGTCAGACCATTTTGATGCGCTGATGATGCTCATGCTCACCGCGCCCTATGCAATGGGCGAACAGATTGCAATCTATCGGCGGCGGACGATCGCGGATTGGGTTAGCAAAGAGCTTTACGGCAAGCATGGCGTTATCACTGCGAAGGACATCAAATGAAAACGACACTCAATCAAATCCGCGAATGCGGCCCGTGCAAATCGGGCTGGAAAAAGCTATTGGCACATCTTGGAAAAACAAAAGCTGATGACGATTCGCTGTCAATTGTGACAATTCTTGAAAGCAACGGTATTGACGATGCGCTGTGGTGCCTTCGCGCTGTTAAAGGACGTGACCGCGAGATTCGACTTTATGCTGTCTGGTGCGCTCGACAAGTGCAGCATTTGAATACTGACCCGCGTGTATCTGCCTGCATTGACGTTGCCGAACGGTTTGCCAATGGCGAGGCAACAGACGAAGAAAGGGCTGCGGCAGGGGGTGCGGCAAGGGATGCGGCAAGGGCTGCGGCATGGGATGCGGCAAGGGCTGCGGCATGGGATGCGGCAAGGGCTGCGGCAGGGGCTGCGGCAAGGGATGCGGCATGGGATGCGGCATGGGATGCGGCAGGGGCTGCGGCAGGGGCTGCGGCAGGGGCTGCGGCAAGGGATGCGGCATGGGATGCGGCATGGGATGCGGCAGGGGATGCGCAAAAGAAGCATTTGATTAAATTGTGCAAACGATGCGAGGCTGAAAAATGAACAAACCCGCACCATTCGGCCTGTACAAACTTGACGAAAAGACAGGGCATTACAAGCCCGTCCAGCCGGTCAAGGATGACGTTACCTACAGTCAAGCCATTGCGCGGCTTTTTGCGCAGAATCGTTATGAAGGGGAACTGAAATGAAGCGAAACTTTCTCGACACACCAGCCCTTTACACGCGGGCAAGCCGTCATCAGCGTGATGACATTCAATATGCTTGCGGAATTGAGCGCACGGCGTCTACGGGCTATCCTCGTGTCTGGTGGATTGCAATGGCCCTTTGCGCTGTGGCTGCGCTTTACTTTATTGGGAGGCTGGCATGATTACCGCAATCGTTATCTATCTGATCGTCAGTTTTGCCGCGTCGGTTCTTATCGGCAAGTGCATTCGCTACGGCATGGGGGAAGAATGACCATCCTGGATTACCTCGGCCTAGTGCTGATCTGCCTTGCTGCTATCGCTGTAGCTGGCATCTGTGTTGCGCGGGTGCTGAAATGACTGAAACCGAAATCAACAAAGCCCTTGCGCTCAAGATCGGGTATCTGCCGGAGCATGTGAACGTGGCTAAAGATGGCCTAGTCTCTGTATGCAGAACGGCATTTTTCGGGCGCTACTGGTCACAGTTCGACTTCATGGACTGGAACACCATCATGCCTATTGCTGTGAAGTATGGCGTTACAAATGGATCAAAAGGAATTGTTAAACAAGAGCAATTTGCATTCATTTTTGGTGAAGGCGTTCACTACGACGACACTCTTCAACGCGCCATAGCTTTAGCCGTTCTTGGCGCGAAAGAATAAATTAACCCTTGACATACACACCAGTATGCATACAATCAAATCATGAAACGTACAAATATCCACTTCACAGACGAGCTTTTAGCAGCTCTGGCAAAGCACTGCAAGCGAACGGGCGTGCTACGGGCTGAGTTTATCCGGCGTGCTGTTGAGGCTGCACTGCGCAGGGTAGAGCAAGCCAAGGCGCGACAAGCTCGGACAGATCAGTCACCGATTTAATGGGTTAGCCGTTCACCCTTGATGAACGGCGCAACTAGGAAAAGCATGAAAGTACTTATCAAACTCAACGAGGCGCGGAAACGCTTTCACGGTCAGTCGATCAAGAAAACCGGGCGCAATACGTTTGCCGGTTATGACTACTTTGAGTTGGCCGATTTTTTGGTGCCAGCAATGGCTATTTTTGACGAATTGAAGCTGTCCGGCGTCGTGTCGTTTGGCGTCGAACTGGCGACATTCACACTGACAGACCTTGAGGACGGTTCGCAATTCGTGATCACGTCGCCAATGTCTACCGCGAATCTGAAGGCGTGCCACGCTGTTCAAAACCTCGGTGCCGTGCAAACATACATCAGGCGTTACCTCTGGGTAGCTGCACTGGAGATTGTCGAACACGATGCCATTGATTCAAGCGAAGGTGATGTGGAGCGCAAACCAGATGCCGCTGCAATCTTGCGTGGCATTGCTAACTCTGCAACGCTGCAGATTCTGCAGGGGAATTTTGAGGCTGCAATTTCGATGCTGCCAAAAGCAAACCACGCGCAGGTAACCAAGGTGAAAGACGCACGCAAAGAACAACTCATGAAAGATTCAAAATGAACAACATCACAATCGCAGGCCAGTTAGGCCGAGACGCTGAAGTGCGCTATCTGCCAAACGGCGACCCTGTTTGCAGTTTTTCCGTAGCCGACAGCATGGGCAGGGACAAGCATACGATCTGGTGGCGCTGTAGCCTGTTCGGCAAGCGCGGCGAGGCGCTTAACCAGTATTTGCTCAAGGGAACGTCTGTTACGGTGTCCGGGAATGTCACAGAGCGCGAATACGACAAGGACGGCGTAAAGATGCGGGCAATGGACGTGCGTGTGTCTGATGTGGCTTTGCAGGGGTCTAGGTTCCCCGCTGCTGACGCACTTCCAGCATCAGCAAAAGCCCCCGCGAAGCCTTCAAGCGGCTTCGATGATATGGACGACGACATTCCATTTTAAGGAACAATCATGACCGCACTTTATCACCTGACAAACGCCTATCTAGAGTTAGCCGAAAAGCTAGCTGATGGCGACTTTGACGCCACCACCATTGCCGACACAATCGAGGCATCAGGCATTACTGACGAACTCGCTGTAAAGGCGCAGGGCATTGAATTTGTTGCCCGTGGTGCAGAGGCTCACAACCTAGCAATTGACGCAGAGATAGCCCGTTTACAGGCCCTGAAAGCACAGCGCAACCGTGTCGCTGCAGGGCTACGCGCCTATCTTCTCGAAAACATGCAACGCGCTGGAATCGAGCGCATCGACTGTCCATTGTTTACGTTGTCTATCAAGAAAAACCCGCCTGCTGTTGATGTATTTGACGCCCTGAGCATTCCTGCTGAGTACATGCGACAAGCTCCACCGCCCCCACCAGCGATTGACAAAGCCGCGATCAAGAAAGCGATCAGCGCGGGCGAAGATGTGCCAGGCGCAAGGCTCACGCAAGCTTTACGGCTTGATGTGAAGTAGGGTTTACACCGATATACATAACCGGCTCTATGCCGATAATTGGAGCATCATGATTACAGTGGAAGAACTTATTCAGCACCTTGGCACATTTCCTCAAGATTTGCCAGTTGCGTACAGCAGGTACAGCGAGCAAAAACTACTTGAAAATGGCGACATTGTGATTAAAGAATGCTGTATTGCAAGGCAAGATGGATGGATTCAAAGCAAGCGATCTGATATGCCGTCTATTCCATACCTTTTGTTTCCGGGGAACTGAAATGAAACATCCTCACGCTGATCTAATCAAGCAGATGGTAGACGACGATACGCTGCGGGCGACTGCAACTGATGCAACAGGTGAATGTCGATTAGATACCGTCGCCTGCTATCCGAATTACGACTGGCGCCTAGTCCCACCAAAGCCCAAAACAATCACCATCGTTGCAGGCGGCAAGACGTATGAGCTTCCTGAGCCGATGCGGGTAGCGCCTGAAGTTGGAGCAAAGTACTACTTGTTCTGGACTCTTTCCGTTGATGAGGGTGTATGGAGAAACGCAGATTACGACCAAAAGTGGCTTAGTTTAGGCTTGCTTCACGCCACACCCGGAGCCGCGCAGCAGTGGGTCGATGCTATGGCAGAGATAAGGGGAGCGAAATGACACAACCAATTGACCGTGAAACTGCGATTGCGCTGGCGAAAGAGGCTGGCAAAGATACCGACTTCACAAAGCATATCGAGCTTTGGACGCCTGATACGTGGCAATTCACTGAGCGCCTCTGCAATCTAGCAGTATCCCACTCGCGCAAAGATGCGGAGCCTGTTGCGTGGCGTTTTCTGGATGACGAGGAGCCGGGCTATATTGCATATCAAGGCAAGCCGCCAACACCAGAACAAGTAGCGTATCTCGCAAAGTGGAATAGGCCAGCTTGGGAACCGCTATTCACCCACCCACCAGAAGCAGACAAGCTGATCCGGCAGGCGCTGGAGGCGTTGGACGGGGCCTTGTCAGACGATAAGCCATATATCGCTGAATGCAAGGGTTCGGCTACAGCTATCCGCACATATCTGGAGGGGAAGAAATGACAGTTCAATTCGTAGGACACATCACCAACTTAGACCAGCACTTCAGTTGTGACAAGTTGACCGTGAGAATTGCCCCGCAAAGAAGCGAGTGCGGGCAAGACACTATTTCAATCAATATTCCAAAGAGCGATGCCGCCAATTGGATACCTGGCGGGATGGTGCAGTTCACCATTTACACGCTGCCAGAACCCGCAAAGGTAACACCATGACCGACGACGCAACATACCGAAATATGAAGCAAGAGCGCGATCTGGCACTGTCTGAGTGCGAGAGGCTTAGGGCTGATGCGGAGCGAAAAAGAAACATGCTGATTTCAATCAAGACATTCGTGAAACACACGTATCCAGATGCGGAGACAAAAGGGGTATGGGTAGAACCGCTACGACTAATTGACGCCGCCATCGACGCAGCAAGAAAGGCAAAGCCATGATTGAACTGCCAAAACAAGAACGAGGCTTCATCTGTACAAAATGTGGCAGTCATGAGTGCAAGCCCGGTACTCTCAACGACAAGCATCCGCCGTGCGCAAAATGCGACTACCTCGGATTCGCTCAAGATACTGGCTACACCGCCGACCAACTCCGTACCTGCATCGAACAATCCGCTGCTGAGGCTCGGGAGCAGATGCGGGAGGAGTGCATTAAAGCGTGTCAAGCTGCGGCTGGCAGGGGATGGAGTTACTACGAAGAAGAGCGGCGTCCGGTTCTGCGCGGGAAAGCACTCGGAGCTGATGTTTGCGTAGAAAGAATTAAGGAGCTTCCATGAGCCAACACACAGAGCTAAGATTAGAGCTGACAAAAAACTTAAAGTGGAACGGCCTTCTTGGGGTATGGCTAATTAAGCATCATGAATTAATTGGACTTATAGAACGAGCCGCCGACGCACTGCAAGCACTTGAGCCCGACGACTCTGGCATAGTGCCTGATAGCGACAAGGTAATCTGCCCTGGATGCAGCCATCAATTTACAGCAATTCCTGGGAATGTTCAGGCGAGACTGCAAGCACTTGAGCGCGTGCCGATGACGGAGCAGCAAGCCGCAAAAATGGCAAGAAACATGCACACATGGCCAGAAAAGATCGAGGAGGTTATCCGAGCAACCGAAGCCCACCACGGCATCACACCACCGGAGAGCAAGTGATGAACGTCATTGACTCAATGCTAATGGCACTGGAAACAGTTAGGCAGGTTGCCGCTCCATTGACTGAAATCAGAATTCATCCAGATGATTACAGGGAGTTAAAGGCTTCCTGTGCGGGGCCGTATTTGTCATCTTTTGAGAGTGGCACAAAGTTTGACGGAATACGCCTTATCGTTGATGCATCGGCTGATCGATTGCCAAGGAAGGACACCAAATGAACATCACAAAAGAGCACGCGACACAGTTAAACAATCGCATTGAGCAGCGACTGGCGTGGTTAACCTATGCCACGGAAATAGACTTACCCGCTTTCATTGCAGATGTGCGTGAAGCCCTCACCATCATGCGAGGGCTTGAGGATGCCGAGCCGGTGGCTATTTGCGCAGTTACGCCGCAAGGTGAAGTGTCTATTGGATGGCGTCATGGTTACAAACCACGGCACAACGAGAATCTCTACACATCACCCCAAGCAGCCCAGACCGAAGCCCACCACGGCATCACAACACCGGAGAGAACAGAATGATGTGGCAACCTATTGAGACTGCGCCGAATGATGGGACATACATTTTACTTGGTAGCAATGAAGGCTCTTGGGTTGCAAGATACACGCCGGTTTACCAATCTGGATTTGTGCCTGATAACAAATGGCAATCGATGATGCTGAATCACGATCACATGAAGCGCCATCCAAAATTGAAACCAACCCACTGGATGCCACTACCCACACCACCGGAGAGCAAGGGATGAACGATTACGAAGCCATCAACAAGGCACTTGGCGTTGCCAGAACACTGACCTACAACGAAGAGCCGCAAGGTTCTGCAAAGCACATGCTCCACGAAATGGCCCACAGGCTTGGGGCAAAAACCCTCCGCGTACACAAGAAAAAGGACGGGCTACTGCTGTTGTCAGCGTTTGGGCAATCCCGCTTTCTGACTCTTAAAGAGTCTATTTTGTACAGAGTATTCAAAGTAGTCCCAGCGATTAACAAAAACAAGGATGCACCATGAATGCCGAGCCGGATAGCGAAGATGTTTTGTGGTTGTGGAAGAACGGCGATCATATGTTGGCTTATCGGCACCTTTATCCGTGCTACCCCGGAGGCGACCCGATGGTATTGGGTGAGCCAGTTGCTAAAGCGTACCTTCGTCAATCGTTTGACCGTGGCGGCACATCACCCCAAGCAGCCCAGACCGATGAGCGGGAGGCGTTTGAGGCGTGGCTGAAAAGCGAATACCTACAAACGACGAGAGAACCAGATTCGTGGGGAAGAATGCGCTATACCCAAAGTATCGAATGCATGTGGAAAGGCTATCAAGCCGGGCGGGCAGGGAGGAAGGGATGACTACTTTGAAGGAAAATTCTCAGCCGCCCACCTGATAGCGGTATCAAGGTTTATTCTGGCTTCGTCGCCTTCGCTAATAAGCTCTTGAATTCGTTCATCAGTTTGTCGTATCGCTCGCTCAAGCTCGGCCCTGTCGAAGGTGATTGTGTCAGGACTTTTGGCAGTGGCGCTGGCTGGGGCAAGGTAACTGCCACCGGAACGGGCGCGGCGCAACCGTGCAACAGAATCGCGCAACTCAGTAATAGTGCGGAAGTTTTCAGCATCAGCTTTTTCCTTTCTCAGTTTATCAGCAGCCTCGATCTGCTTTGCTTTTACTTCAGCGGCTTTTCCTAGTTCCTCAGTCTTGCTTACAAACGTGTTGAACTCAATCCGCAGCTTGTCGGTTATCGCTTCTTGACGGTTCTCGCCGTAGTTGCAGCCGTGCAGCCATATCGCACCGAATAGCGCAAGGATACCGCCGAGCTTTAGGCCGTTTGTCAGAAACCATGTGTAGATCATGCCAGAACAGCCATAGCTGTCTCGTACTTTGCCAGACGATCATCATAGCCGTTTAACCCTCCATTGATCTTTTTGGTTATCGCTTCGAACTTTCCATCGTCGGCTAGTTTGTTCAAGTCGTTGATTCGCCAATACCACCCTGCAGAGCGTGCGGCTAGTTCTGCCGTAGACAGTAGCTCAGGCTTTGCGATCAGATCCACTCCGAGCGCCTCGCCGGTTCTGAAGTAGTTATATCGGCCCGTAGTTTGTATCAACCCACGGCCCAAGAATCGCTTACCATCGCCTGGTTCTGTGTTGCCAAGGTCTTTGCGGCCCTCATATCTGCTTTGGGCAGGGGTCGGTCCCCATATCTCTACCGTGTAGCGTAGACCGCCTGATTCGTGGCCTATCTGCGCCAGAAACGCGGCCTTTCGCTTGGGAAAGTCAATGTAAAATTCATCCATCGCAGATTCAATAAACGGTAGCCAAACCTTTGCCCGTTCGATTGATGCGCCTGTTGACATTGCCAGTTCGTCAGGGGTCATTCCTTCGCCCCTAGAAGCCGTGTCTTTTCTGCACTGCCCGAACTGGACCCGAAATAGTAGCTAACCACGCTAGTCGCCATTGCCCCGAGTGAGCCGACCATAATCAGCAAAGCATCGCGCATACCGCCCGCTTCTATCTTGGCGTTTATCAATAGGTACAGCGCGGCAAAGAACCCGGCTAGGATAACGAAGGCGATAGCGCCCTGTACTTTACCAAGATGCCGCATATCATTCTCCAATCAATTTGTTTTCTGTTAAAATAGCAAAGCCGCACCAGTGCTTTCAACACTGAGCGGCCTCTGACCAATCAGCATTAGGAGTGCATCATGGCTAAGTCCAATCTTACCGCAAAACGCCTGCGCGAACTTCTTCACTACGACCAAGAAACTGGAATATTTACTTGGATTGTCAATCGGCAGTGGAATGCCATGTGTGGCGACATTGCTGGAGCAGAGATTAGAAGCAAATGCGGCTACATTTGTTTTCAAATATATATTGATGGCACGCCATACAAATCTCATAGACTTGCCTTC
>ERZ724508.996-NODE-996-length-18213-cov-6.727338_pt1 | contig 18213 bp, 29 predicted proteins | sample MGYA00376041_ERZ724508 | MGnify/ENA primary metagenome ERZ724508 (study PRJEB28724, sample SAMN07190887) | wastewater metagenome | isolation source: effluent of sewage treatment plant in Hong Hong | place: USA: Christiansburg, Virginia | collected 2016-03-01 ...
CAACGAGCACTACAACCCGGAAAAGCGTAACTGCGAGTGATCGAAACCATGCGTGTTCAACCCATTTATCGACGTAACTTAATTTAAGTTGGAACGGGAATGCAACCATCTGCCTCCAACAGACTGTTCGTGTTTGACTTTGACCATACCCTTATCGATGCCAACTCCGACACCATCATCTACGAGCTCTTCTAAGGAGGTAAGCTGCCCACCCACCTGAGCGATGCAGTGCGTAGCACCCAGTGGACAAAGTTCATGCAAATGGTAACGAGCATCTCATTTTAGACCTTTGACGAGTTCCACAAACTGGGCATCACCCGCTAACAGGTTCGGAAAGTCATCCGTAGTGCACAACTCACTGTTGGCATGCGATAGCTGCTGGACTATCTAAAGAAGGAGGGCTACACCTGTATCATTGCCAGCGATTCGAATACGTTCTTCATCGAGGAGATCCTGCAGGAGCAGGCACTCAAATAGCATTTCGCTGGAGTCTTTACCAATCCGCTTACCTTTCAAGGCTAGCTCCTTCAGGTGTGGCCTTACCAGGAGCACGATTGTAAGCGCTGTCCCATCAACATCTGCAAGAGCACCATAGTGAGGTATCAGATCATCGAGTTTAGGTAGTTCCTCGCAAAGAATTCGGGAAAATTCGACAAACTTTACTACGCTGGGGACGGCTCCAACGACCTATGTCCATGCCTAGAATTGGGAATGTTCTGCTACTGCCGCGACGGCTACAGTTTGCAGAAGCTCGTCGAGAAGCACCAACTCACCAAAAGTCTTACGTGGACAACTGGTTCAGACATTCTCGAACACATCAAACAGCAGCTTTGATTGTTGCCTATACCCTTTACACCTGAGATTAATAAATATAGTGATAAATGGCTCAGGAAGTCCGAAGAACCAAGTCGCCAGTGCCAAGGCAACAGCCAAGAGAACCAAGTGAATTGCCGATAGTGCCACAACTACCGCCAACTGGCCCTCGAGCAAATAAGGCAAACGAACGATTGGATAAACTTGAAGACGATGCTATCCTGCTATCGCTTAAGGAAAACCGGGAAAGGTTGTGCACTTGCTTCGATATCTTCGAGATACTCTACCAAAACAGTGTGCCGCAGCGATGCCTGGAGCACAACAACTTCCTCACGCTGTACTGTGAAAACGAGCAGAAGATGCTATGCGTGAACTGCATATACGGTAATACGCTCCACAGGATGCACACTGTCACACCCATCAAAAACGTTTTTGAGAAGGTCATTGAGGACAATAGAGCCATGGAGAGAAGACTCCAGCAAGCCATCGACGCGATCAAGGAAACTTAAAAAGCAGCTGTGGACTATATCACAGATGGGCAGGACGGGCTCAACCGTGTGCTCAAACAGCTTGACGACGAGTTCGAAAGGCTGCGTACATTAGTAACGGAGAAGTACAATCAATCGCGTGCGACCATTATTGCTCAGTTTAGCGACGCGAAGCTAAAGAACGACCTCCTGCTGTAGGAGATCAACTGGCTGAAGACAACCTACATTGAAAGAGAGAAAGCACTTCCAAGGAGCACAGAAGAGACATCGGTGGTGTATTCCCACCTAATGCTGAGCTCACTGCTTGAGCATCAACCACTAAATCCAAGAATGGTCCGGGCAGTGAACTTTGAATAGATTCGTACTGAGCACGTCGGCGAACTAGCTCGTATACGCGAGATCGTCGAGGCAGGAAAGGTACGCCAGCGTAGAGGACTGTTTTGATCATCGATTCGTTGATTATAAAAAACCGACACCGCTGAGTTTCGAATTCAGATTTTCATCTATCCTGTTGATGATGTCTTTCCATTAGACGACGGTGTATTCCTGTGAAGTTGGACATCAACTTCTGTAACTCCAAGCTCTATGCAGCAGTACACAACAACAAAAAATATCACAGCTGAGGCTCGAGCTCAGATCTCCCAGGTTTAAATGATGGGTGTCTTTCCATTAGACTACTGTGGTCTTCATGGAGGTTATCAACTTAGCGAGAGTTTACAACGATAACATGAAGTCTGACAAACTTTCCCTGAAGTTAGTGAGTTCGAGCAACCCACCAATAAAATTATGGCGATGCGAAGGGCATATAAAATTCATCATCCAGTGCCCGTCGATACCTTCACCATTGACAACCCTGAAAGAGAGCACTCAGTTGAATCTGGTAACATCTTCCGGTCCTTCGTGTAGTCACCCTCAACGATCTAGCCACCCGTCCTACAAAGACATCATATCGTCGGCAATAAATAGTTCAAGGAACACCTTATTGAGCAGGTGCTCCAGCTCCCCAAGATCAGCAAGTCGGAGGTGACGTAGTCTGCTGTTTCCAAGTGTCGCTCGAACGTGATGAGCATCATAAGCCAAAGCAAGAGGCTGAGCATGAGCAATTCCACAGCAGAGCAACAAAGGTTGGTGAGTCGCGATCGCAGAAACATGGTTAAACATGCATACTATCAGCGGGAGTGGAATAGCAGAAGGACTAGAAGGTTCGGCAAGTAAAGCTAATTGACTGTACCGATAGTGATTGAACCCAACATCGATAAGGAGGCGATAGCCAAGGACAACTGCAAACTCTTCTGGGAGAAGAGCCTACGGAATCATAACAAGCAACTATTAAGGCATCTCGACGATATTCCGCTAAACGAGCTGGAACTCATGGAGAGGCTGCAGACCGTGGATGGTACCAACAAGGTAGAACGAATGGTCCCCAAACTGACCTCGACTCGGAAATAGAAGCAGGGGTTTTCAGTGCGAGGCCGGAACAAAAGCAAGCTGCTAGAGGTGGCTGATGACTCGCCATAGCCGAACTTCAATGTGGAAGAAGTGCTCAAATCGGAGTGGAAGAAGCATGGTGTATCCAAGCTATATAACATCTGAGCTCATTCAGAGGAGTGGAATGTTGGGTGTTGTTGCTGAACTGTGCTCCAGTCAAGCAATTAGTTGGTGAGCTGGTTGACTACATCGACGACCTATCCGATGGGGACACGCACTTGGCTTGTCGAGTGAGCCTCCCTAAGGGTTACAGTTTGGTCCTGTAGGGTCTGTTAATCCAAGGTTATGGCAAAAGGAACTCCAATTTAATCGGTACGAGCATAACGCTTACCGATCGACTGAGAGGAGCTATCAGACCTAACGGCCAAGTCCTTCTTTTTAAGCGAAGACGCTGAATTACAGCATATTTACTAAGTGAGAATAGTATGTTTTGAAGGGGTTAGCTGTCTATCAAAGGGAGCACGACCACCTTCACAGGTGCAACCTTTGGACGTAGGTTGAGGTAGGTCCTGCGTTGGTCTCTGACTTTAAAAGAATGTTCCAGCAGGCAGTGGATTATTCTGCCCAGCCCAAAGGAAGGTTCGATAACATGGGGGACATACTTCTCCTCAAATACATTGAGGCTTTTCTGCTCAAACTTCACAAGGACATCGTCTAAATTAAATGTCGTCTGATCTACAGACACTTCGAGCCTTTTATTTGCAGCTAGAGCCTTCATGAGGTCCATTTTCTGGTTGTTGTTTAGGTTGCCTATGTGAGCTTCTAGTTTTTGGAGGTCTTTTTTGTAGGTCTTACCCAAAGCCTGCTTGTTCAGGATAATATCAATCATAGTTGTCGGGCGTGGGGAACTCAATCTTCTCGAAGCTAATAGCTTCACTCCGCTGTGCATACTGTGCCTCTCAAGATCGTATGCTGAACGGTCAGCACAACTCACACATTCGACCCAGCCAAAAGAAGACTCAATTTAGACGTCCCAGCAATCTGACGCATAGTGTGCTCTTTCGGTAGAAGACAGCTGCCGAAACCGAAGCAACCTCGGATTGATTCCAATGCTAACCAGAAACTGATAAGTTCGTGCGAGGTAGTACCCGAGTGTCTCATTCCCAACTATTCCTTCCTTCAGAGCTTAAGCAACTGAAACATGTTAGATTGTCTCGCTTCCATTTCGAACTAGGGGCAACACTTCTGCTCGGCAATTTGCAAACTTTATGTGCGACTTGTCTTAAGGATCCACGAAGTGTTCGATTTAAGCCATTTGAAATTCCCTGACTCTCAAAAGCCCGTTCCTTGGCGATATTTCGTTCCGGAAGCCAAGTCCTATCTGTGCTGCTGCGAATGGCATCCTCCCTCCATTATACTCCAATAACTTGGCGAAGTTCACAAATATTCCTTGCGCAGTCTCTGGCCGCAGGTAGCTCTCCAAGTTACCGTGAGGACCAATGTTAGTCTTAAACATTAGATTGAATGGCTCGGGGCTCGATAGGGTATTTCCAGTTTAGGATGAGGTTATTCCAAGTCTAGAAAAAGCTTCCTTCATCTGTTCCTGTGTCAAACCATCAGCTCTCCTTATATAGTCTTCAAGTTGGCGCTGTTACTACCTCGCCAATGGCTTTTTCTTGCTGTTGAGCCTCTCCTGCGCGAACTGACTACCACCAGCAAGTTACCTCCACGAGTAGCTTGTCAGCTCGATAGCACACTCCTGTGACTGTATCCTTCACCAGCAGATCAGTGAACTTACTAACGTGACCCTACATTCCATCTTTAATTACAGAGGCCTCCAGCACAGATTTTGGCGTGAGACATGTCCCATTGATTTCCAGCATGTCGTCTTCCAGAACGAAATGGCTTCGCCACAGCTGCTCAATATTATTCTTGATTGCAGTTCCCACTGGCCCATAGTCGTAGAGACCGCCACAACCATTATAGATGTCGAAGGCTGGGCCATAAATGAATCTGCGCTTCACTAGCTCATCGAACAGCTTTCTGTTGCTCACGAGAGTCTGCAGTGATGCATGACGTACCTCCCTATTTGGTCCTTAGGTACAGAAGCCCCGTCTCACCCACAGTTGCCTTATTGATAAAAATCTTCGCATCAATTGTAAGAAGCTAATATCACTGATCACTTGGTGGTTGGTTGTTGTTGATGAGACAGCCTTCCCAGTACAGTACCAGCAGTGCATCGGTATCCACAATGGTCTTGATCTTGTTTCGGAAGTTCAGGCATACCTGTTTATTGTTGATCACACTTTGATCCAACTAAATAAGCGATGGTAGTACAATATTGCTTCTCTGGGTTGGGACCACCAGAAACGGGAACTGAATTTTCTGAGACGGGTCCACAGCTTGTGTTTGCTTGTTCCTCACCAGCAGCTGTTTGATGGCTTCATACTTGGACTCCATAATTCTGGCCATCTCCACTTTTTAATTTAGGGTGTGTTGCTTCATTTAAATTTAGACCCGCAAGGTTTCGTCATCCTCCTCAAACCGTTCACGCTTCATTGTACGGTTGGCGGGTTCCTGCTCAAGGGCCATGACAGTCTTTCCTTCTTTGTGCAGCACATTCGCAGCGATCAGCACGTTTAGAGCATCGTACACTCTTCTCTTTACGTTTTGCTAATCCTTAGTCTACAGTTAATAAAACGTTTACATCCGAGTTTATTGTACCCGCCTCCACCAGACGTTCAATTAACCGACCCGCCACCTCTTTGTAAGTCGTGCGCTTGAGCTAACAAACTATATCCCTCACCGAAGACGATAGATTTCGGAGACCTTTAGCTCGCGATAATAGCCCACTCTCGTGCTCTTGTTCGCTGTTGGTGTAGTCCTCGTGATCTGCCATTCTAGACCGCTTTTTACTCTTGTTCGGTTTTGACCGTTGATTTTTCTGGGTTCTTCGTTCTGCCGCAGGTGCTACTTGGCTCAGTGCTGTCTCTGGAGTTCGTAATTTCTTCACCTTTTCTAAAAGGCTCTGTTTGTAGGAGTTCTTTGTATTCCTAACCGGTCTGCTAACAGGGCTGTTGTGGCTAGGCTCCTCTTAGTCGGTGCAACCGTCGTAGGATAGTCTGCGGGCAGTGACCAACCTTGTATTGGATGGCGGCACGAGCTGATTAGCAGCTCGCCTGAATGAGAACGTCACTCCAGTTTCTCCTTAATACATTGCTGGAACTTCGATGTCGTCGAATGTCGGTTATCCCCCATAGTTTGGCAAGATGCGCAGCCGGTTCTGTGGTGACTGGCTTAGGGCTATGTGTGGGTGACGTTAGGCTGACTCCCTTGGCCTTGGAGAATAGGGTGAAAAACCTATCTGCCGCTTTTGACTCTCTGGGCTAGGACAGATGATTTCCCTATTCTCTTTTCTTGGTGTTAGCTCGTAGCCAGAAGCGTGCCAAACCAGCCTATTAAGGAACTGGTCATCGAGCTGGTAGCTAGATTGTTCCTATGCGAATTCCGGGATAATCATGTATTATAATGGCAAAGGGAAGGCAATCAATTGAGATGCAGCCAACCAGTGCATCACGAACAGCAATTCCTCTTGACCTTGTTCTTTGTCGGGTCTAGCGTATAATCACCTGTGCCTTAATCACCCACCTTCACTCCAATGTTCTGCATCAACCTTAATCAGTACCTGTGTATGCAGAGGGAGCTTTCCCTCTTGAATGCGTTTGAATATGCTATTTGCGACTTGACTGAACGCCTCCTCTACCTTATTGAAGTCCATAGAATTGATTTCGATGAAGCCGATGCTATTCTCTTTGGCGAAATTTGCACCTTCGTCAAAACTGACGACCCGCTAATCTTTTAGATCGTTTTTGTTGCCGACGAGAAGGATCTCCATATAGGGATTGCCATTGGACCGTACTTCCTCCAACCATTCTCTCAGATGATCGAATGTTTATTTGCGGGTGATGTCGTACACAAGAAGGGCTCCAATGGCGCTTCGGTAGTAGGAGCGAGTGATGGACCGGAAGTTTTCCTGCCCAGCGGTATCCCATATCTGTAGTTTTACTGTTTTGTTGCCGATTTTGATGTTCTTTGCTCCGAACTCTACCCCGATAGTGACGTCGTGACTTGCCCGAGTCTTATTTTCGATGAACTGGAGAACCACACAGCTTTTGCCAACGCCCGAATCACCAATAACTATGAACTTGAACAGGTAGTGGTAGGCGTTCATTATGTTCTTTGGACCGATTAAAAGTCGATTTGAATTATACACGCACCATGCTTACCGATGATCGGCTATCATTTCTGCCATTTTAGCAGCAGCACAATTTCATTGTAGGCCCAAAACGGAGGATTTCCAGAAAAATGTTGCCACTGAAACCTTGAAACTCATTTGGCAGCCAAATAATATTTATTGGATATCTTTGGTGATGGGTAACAAAGGGTCTCGTGATCGCCAGCAGCAGTTTAACCCCTCCACTAACGGTTGGGAGGTGAAGGAAAAGGGTGAAGAGTTCAATGTGTGGCGTCACCAACAAACTGGCGAAGAGATTGAAGAGTACCGCAGGGTGTTCAGTGATCAGCGTCATTTTGAGCACGAAAGGGAAATGTTTAGCTACCGCCTCGACAGCGACATTCTAGTAGCTTCTCGATACTTCAAGGAGTAGTCGCAGCGTGACATGTGCTCCACCTTCTACAAGGGTAGCATCTATCTTGAAAGGATTCCAGTAAGGTTGAGCCAGATCAACGAAATCCCATTTCCTGATGTATTGCACCTCTACCACCAGGCATTCAGAGGCTTTGCCAAACTCTTTGATAAGGTTGGCTATTTTGAACCAACCGAATCACTAATCGGAGTCAACCAACAAGGTATAGTAAAGATCTGGCTAAACGAAAACTTGGCCAAGAGCTATCCGGAGACACTATTCGGCGATGACGACAGGTCTGAAGGGAATATGGTCATCCGGGTGGTAAACATTATTCATGCCAATACGGATGGGCCAACTCAGCCCGAGAACATTTTGGACACGATGCGCAGAAACTCTGTTAGTACCTTCCGATAGGCTGATAATGTGTTGCAGGAACTGGCCACCAGACATGGCCAGACCATTCCCAACCAGCTAGATTGCGTGCTGGAAATGAGACCGTAACTGCTCTCTAGACTATCTGGAGAGCCGGTCGCTACAGTTGTCCCGGGTCTCGCTACTCAGCAACCTATTTCAATTTCTAATGTTCAAGGAGTGCAGGTAGGTACGCACCCGTCAAATCTTTTGTTACAAACAGCAACATTCCCTCAAACACTCAATCGAACTGCTCCAGTTCCATTTAATAGGCCTCCAATCCAACAAGGACCTCCAGTACAACAAGGGCCTCGTTACAATCAAAACGTAGTGCTTCAGCAGCCAAGACAGTCATTCACGTTACCTGCCAAACCAGCCACAAGCATCTCAGTAGGTCAGCAACGGGTAGCTTTTCCTCAATCAGTATCGCAATTGCCAGTCAGTCTTAGCAAACCCCATACAGCATTGGTTTCAAACCGATCTGCTCAAGGAGCTGTAAGAAGCAATCCCTCTAGCCGTGCTTCGATTGTCCCACCAAGTGGCCGAACAGTTCCTTTGGCAACCATCCCAGAGCAACAGTATCGCGTTGCTCCTCAGGTTCGTCCTCGTAATACTCTTCCGTACGCACCAGCGGTAAGAACTGCCCGTGGAAACACTTTCCCTGGCCAGGTTCAGATAAATCTTGCGAATCCAAAGCCTTCGTCGTTTTCAACAACCACCATCACCCCAACTATCCCAACAGTTGCCGCGACAACAACAACCACTGCCTCAGGTCGTCCTACCATTCATGAAGTTGAGAAAAGAACTAAGGATACGACATAATACACTTCACCAGAGATACTGAAGATGCTTGGCTTGAAGTCTGTCGAAGAAAAGACAGGACGATTCGACTACGATGCCTACACCAAGAAGGAAGAGACAACAACAATTACCCCAATTGTCCAACCAATAACCCATACCGACTACAATTCTGAAGACTACATCTCTTCGCTCAACGAAAGATACAATTACACCAGTTACGAACCAACTACCACTATTGCATACACAACGACCCTCCCCAAGTATGAGCCAACTTACGCCACAACAGCAGTCTACACTGAGACCAAGCCTGTAAGCGTTCCCAAGATTGAGTTTACGTATTCCTCGTCGTTAATACCTCGCACTGAAACCATCTACGGTAACGTTATCTCCTCTGTCCCAGTTACCGTGCAGCCCAGTACCTTCGCTGCAACAACTACTACAACCACCTTCGAAACGACTGAGACCTCTTACCCAACTGCCACTGCTTCCATCTATGATGCAACTAAGTACTCAGCATTGGAGACTCAAGTCGTTGATTACCAGATTGGGTCGATCAGCAATAAGTACGACTACGACTACAAACCGACTTTTAGCGGGACCCGAGCAGGATATTCGAGTTACAAGAGCGAGTACTCTCCCGATGTTCTTCCAGCTGAGAGCAGATTGGCTGCCACGATGGTTACAAACGGGCTAACTAGTAGCCCAATCAAATTGAAGTAGACTACTGTCTACGAAGGCAAGTATTCTGAATACGAAGAGATCAAGATTGAGCACACATCCACAAATTTCAAGTCTACAGATGAGATTTACAAGGTGACTGAGTCGTTTATGGCTAGTGGTAACTACACACCGGCAATTACCTCAACAACGACTCCATTGTCAGTTTCCAGCTATAACTACACCAATACCCTCCCAAGTGCCAGCCTCAGCAACTTTGGTTCATTTGCCACAACCTCCTACACCCCGGCACTTGACTTTGCAAGCTACAGCGCTGCTCCAGTAACTCGCCAGGAATCCTCGTATAATGTGTCAATGGACAACGAACTGCTGAGGGACCTCGAGAAAATGCGAACTGGTACCTTGACCAAGCCGTCTGCTGCTGTTACCACCACCACAACAACGAATGTCACTTCAGGGGGAGAGTTCATTTCAACTCTTAGCTTCGGAGCCAACAGCCATTACGTGCGGGATTCTATCCGCAGTGGCTTAAGCCAGTGATAGATCGATTCATGTCAAGTTATTAGCAGATGTGATCACTGCAGATATTTGTCTACATCGTCGCCGTCGAAGAATCCTTGTGGATCAGATTACTCGCTTTCAGAGTAAGCGTTGACATGGAAGGTCGAGGGTTGTGGTGGGAGATCCATGGCGACTGGAGGTTCAGACTTAACAAGGGTGAGCCGAAGCTGCAGCAGCAAACTCTGCAGGTTTGACTTAGCTTAGTTGGCAAGGCTAATGGCCTCAAGCTCTTCAGTTGTGGTCAATCTCTTCTTGTACTTCTCCAGTTCCAGCATGATTATGGTCTTCAGGTCTTCGTTGAGTGGGTCCTTCAGAAACAGTTATCGGTCTTCGTCCGAAAGGTCGTAACGGTACATGGACTGGTCATAGAGATGCTGGATAGGATGAACCTACATTAGTAAACGGCATACCTGTTGTTTGAGTCTCAGTTCGAGAGGTGGCTTGGGCGGTTGTTGGTTGACCCGAACGTTCACTATTGGAAATTGCAAAAAGTGGAAAATGATGTCCTACTTAGTACGCTTGTTGCCCATCTTCTCGTAGAGGCTGGCCCATGAAGCATTCTTTTAAGAAAGTCCCTCAATCATCTTGTAGTTCTCCTCAACGCTCCAGTTCGATCGTGCTTTATTCACAACTGGTTCGTTTGCAATTCGCTTCGTCACATCGTTCCTCTCGTACTCAACCTTTTCATGCTCAACCAGCCCAACATAGCAATTGTCGCAAATGCACGACTCACTTGTCGCTTGCTTGCGTTGGAACATAACCACTCCACATGTTAGACCGCATTTGATGCAAAAGGACCGATAGTTTTTTGAAAGTATTCGAGTCGTAGCACTGAATATTAGTGACTAGCTGGATAGCTAGGCAGGCTCTTGATGCTTCGCTGTTGGTGGGAGTTTCCGGCTTTGAAGAGCCAGTTCAGCACACTTATTGACTGAACTTGCATCAAACATTCCAGTCCCGGTGGGACTGAGCCCGAAATTGATGAGCCCCTGTTGCTCCAGAAAGCGATGCACACGTAGAATCGCGTTAGCATCACCTTTGAGCGCCCTTCTGCATGCTATTTTTGTGAGATAGCAGTCCGGGTTGCTTCTGAACAACCTCACCATAAAGTTCCGGTACTTCAGGTAGAGTTCGGGAGTCTTATAGCCGTTGCCACTAAAGAACTCCGGGAGGTACTGCTTCTCTATCTCGTGGATGTCCTTCATATCAAACCAAATCGGAGTGTATTTTGGCGGGGTAGCAGGTTCCTGGCGGTTCTTTCCAAATGTTTCGAGGTCATTTGGTAAACAGTAAGCGCCATCGTTGCTGATGGGCTGCTCAACAGGCGACTCGAACTCGGGAGGGGAGGGCTGGCGCAGGTCGCTGTCAGCCTCTATGGGCTACTGCTGGGGTTCGCTTTGGGAAATACTTTTGTTGGTGGCGGATGGCTCAACAATATCAATTCGTTCGGCTTGGAAGCCGTAGGCCGTGCGGACGAGCTGCACGACTAGACTGGGTGTGTTGCTGCGGTTGCCCCTCATCTACGATATAAGCCTTGGAGAAATTTAAAGTGAGGGTGGAAGTGGTTCCGCCGGTGGCTGCTGCGCGCGGCTGCCACGAACCACCCTGCTGATCCTATAGAATGCGTTTAAATTCTATAAAATCAATTAATTAATTAAAATTTACCTGTCGCGTCCTTATGAATGATCTCGCACCTGGAATTGTTTATTAAAATTAATGGTGGTTGTGCTTTTCAGCACCTCCCCACCAACTTTTGTTTGGGCTTTGGTTCATCCCCAGCGACCTCCCGTTGCTCCTGCTCCCATTGCCGTGAAGCATTCCCCTCTACTTTGAGCTGTGCCATGGTTGTCCTATAAATTAGTGCGCCACTAATAATTCAAGCGGAAATTTTAATTATTCTCAATGATAGAGTAGGCGCCCCTCTACTTTACTAACCAGAATCTCGTGCAGTCTAATGACGGACCTGCCATGGAACTCAACCAAACCTCTCTAAAAGCCTCCTTCCGAAGCTTCATTCACGACTTCACCAAGGAAAACATCCGCACTTACCAATCCCAGGTGCACAAGCACTCCGAGCAGAGCAGGCACTACTTAAATGTTGCTCTTGCCGACATGAAAGCCTACGATTAGCAGATGTACGAAAAGTTCATCTCTAGTCCGCTGGAATGTATGGCCAGCATGGAAGAAGCCCTCACCCACTATGCTGCCGAAAAGGATAACCTTCTCCCGGTTGATGGGCAACCCATGCCATAGTTGGATCAATGGCAGCTGATGATAAGCAGCGACCAGCATCCAAAACGACTTAGGTAAATTGGAAACAATTTGGTTGGGAGGATGTTCGTGGTGAATGGAATCATTGTGAGCTGCACCAAGCCCTACCTAAAGTCGTCGGTGCTGAAGGTTCAATGCAAGACCTGTAAGCACATCAAAGCCATTCCACTAAATCCTGGAGAGAAGCCAGTTATTCCCAGGAGATGTCTGAGCGGTCCCTCTAATAAAGCTTGTGATCTTGATTCTTTCGTCGTGCTACCCACAAGCGATGTGATGGATGAACAAAGAATGAAGATTCAAGAGAATCCCGAGGACATTCCCACTGGAGAAATTCCACGCACCACAGCTCTCGTAGCGAACAAGTACAACGTCGACCAGTGTGTACCAGGCGACAAGGTGAGAGTGACAGGCATCATGATGGTGCAGGATATGCAATCTCAGCAGGAACTCGGCTTCGGTTACATCTATGTCACCGGCATTGAAAAGGTCAAGGAAAGAATTTCGGTACATTACAGTCAGCAGGAAGAGGAACAGTTCAAAAAGCTCAGTAAAGATGGTCGTATCTACGAAAAGATCTTCAAGTCGATTGCACCTGGAATCTTTGGTTCGGAGGACATCAAGAAAGCAATCGGCTGTATGCTGTTCGGAGGAACTAGAAAGCGTCTCCCTGACGGAACTAATCTCCGTGGAGATATTAACATTCTGCTTATCGGAGATCCCTCTACAGCTAAATCACAGTTCCTCAAGTTTGTTTAGCAAACTGCAGCAATCGCGGTTTATACCAGCGGCAAAGGATCTTCAGCAGCCGGTCTCACTGCAAGTGTTAACAAGGACCCATCGACTGGCGAGTTCCAGATAGAAGGAGGTGCGATGGTGCTGGCAGACGGCGGTATTGTCTGTATTGACGAGTTCGACAAGATGGCTCCACAAGACCGTGTGGCCATCCATGAGGCAATGGAGCAGCAGACCATTAGCGTGGCTAAAGCTGGTATCACAACTCGCCTAAACTCCAAGACTTCTGTGCTGGCGGCAGCTAACCCGATATTCGGCCGCTATGACGAAACGAAGGAAATCTAAGAGCAGATCGAACTGCAGACTACCATCCTGTCTCGCTTCGACTGTATCTTCGTTGTTCGAGATCTCAATACCAACGAAAACAATAGCCGAATCGCCGATCACGTTCTCGGCCTGCATCAGGGCAAACCTGGTATCAGCAAGCATCAGGACACTGAATTCCCATTTGAGATGCTCAAGAAGTACATTAGCTTTGCACGTAACCATTGTGCACCCAGACTGTCGCACGAGGCCTGCGAGAAGCTATCAAATTTGTACGTTGCTGATCGACAAAAATCTAAGGAACACAAAAAGACGTCTAAGCACTCGATCCCCATTACTGTGAGGCAGCTAGAAGCGATCATTCGTCTCTCTGAGGTAATCCACCAAATTTATGTAGAGTCTGGCCAAGATGCGTCTCCGTGATGAGGTAACCTCCGAAAATGTCGACGAAGCTCACCGACTCTTCGAAGTTTCCACAATGAAGTCAATTGAAGGCAGGGAACTAGGTGTCGAAAATTCGCCTGCCCTCGCAAGTGAAATTAGGAAAATCGAGGAAATCATCAAAAAGAAAGTGTGCATGGGCCACCAGATAACAATTACAAAACTTATGGACGATATGGACTCCTTCCCGCGAACAGTCCTCGAACGTGCCATCATGGCGATGGTTAAGAACGGCGACTTGAAACAAATGAGAAGTAAGAAGGTCTTCCTTCGGGAGAAGTGATGGTGGATTTACGGGTATCTTTTAAACTGTTTATAAACGTGAAATGTTTCGTGGGTGGACTATACCGCTACTGCTCATTGTTCTGCTCACTGTGGCAGGCCGAGCACAAGAACTGCATGGCATTGGCTCAGAGTTTAAGGTGGAGTGCTCGGCACAGCCAACTGAGCTCTACTTCAAGCTTATGAAGAGATTCGTGTTGGTGTTGCAGCCATACGTGTAGGAAAAAGTCGAGGCAACACTCCAGGCTAAAGGGTCAGCGCAGTGCACAATGACCAATGCATCACCAATCTGCGATTTCGAGGGAGCATAAACATAGCTGTTCATCAAGTGCACCAAGTCTGTGGAGATTGCTCTCTATGTTGCCCGACCCTAAATGCTCGGCACCAGTAAACTCACATCTCGTTTTGTGGAGCTCAGCGATGCGAACTTCTCACGAGGTGTGGTCTCCGTTCTGGTGGAGAACGATCTGTAGTCGCAGGTAAGACTCAGCTACAACTCACCCGATATCGGTCAATAGATCTTTTCAGTGAGCCCCTGTGTCAAAAGTATTGCCCTATTCGAAGACCACTTTAGGATAGCTGTCTAGCGTGACCATTCAACCTGCGTCATTGGTCTTAAACGTAACATCGATGCTCGATGGTCATTCCGCAGTTCGCCTTCCTCAGTATCGCTCTCTACGCAGCATTTCGAGGATTTCTGTAAGGAAGGAGGCATGCGCACATACTCGCTTCCAGAGAGCAGCAATTACACAGTTGAGATATTGGTCGAAACTGATGTCGATCAGGTCCTAAACGGATTGAAATTGGCGGTCGTATTCCATCGACGTGACAAACCTGACTTTGTGTTCAGCGTGAGCAACTACTAGAAGGGAATCGACCCATTTTCCGCAAAGCTACACTACGACCAACCTGCCGATAGCTTTACCGTGAGCAGCAATCTCGGCGTATTCTTCCTATTTTCATTTGAGTCAACCCAACAAAGCTACCTTGGTCTGGAGGAGGACGAATACATGTATACTACTTTCCGAAAGAACTTCGCCTTTACTCTGGAGCTAGATAACTTCGATACCCAGAATGTCAGCCAGAAGGCAGTGCAAGTCTTCGCGAGCCCTGAAGCACCCCAGAATCTAAAGCTACAGTTTGCAGAATGTGTTGACTTCGAGTGCACGGATTCTGGATCATTCGAACCAATAGTCAACGGCAAGTTTATACCAAAGTGCCTCAACCTGACTGAGCAGTTTTGCGTTGTGAAAATCGGCATCGCTGAAAGTGAAGAGAAAGAATATGGACTCGTTGCCCACGTGTTGATGGACCATGAGGAGATTGACGCCAATAGGTATCACCACGGCACTCTCAACAAAGATGCTATTAACAAATACGTCCTCAAAAAGGAGGCGCTTGATATGGCTAGCGACTAGTTCGTGGTCATGGCAGAAGGTGTACATGTCTATCTCACTTACGACCCTGAGTGCCGCCGTATCAGCTGTTGCCAATACGACATCAGAAGTGGTTACAAAGAAGTTCCCAATTAACGCAAAGATTTGTACGTCTTCCTCCAGGGTACCTCGAGGATTAAGTACCATTTTCTCTTCGACCTCAAAGACAACAGTTCATTCGTTCTCAACGACGGTCTACTTGTGAGATCAGAGATTGGAGTCAACGATACCTACAAGTACTTCACGTATCAGGTCAAAGATCCGTCAAAAGGACTGGAGATCAACTGCAATGCTCCAGCAGGCGCTGTTGAACTCCTTCTCAGTAAAGACAAAACCTTCGACGATACCATCGACAATACCTTCCGCTCGAAGTATTGTTACATCTACCTACCTCCAAACTCTACTCAAGCCGGAACCAACATTCACATCAGTCTCAAACGAATTTAAAAGCATCTTGGAAGACTCCAGTTCACAATCGTAGCAGTTCCATAAGGGGGTTAGGTGCAACTTGATTTCGGCACTCCTTACTACGACTACCTGCATAAAAAGGCAACCAAGCTGTTCGTCTTTCATGTAGAATGGGCGAGTGTCGAAGAGTCAGGGCTAGCATTCAAGGTGGACATCCCAGAATCCCTGAAGGGAGACCACCACGTCAGCATCAACTTTGGTAATGGGATTAAAAATGCGTTGTCACTAGTCGAATGGGATCTACGAACAATTATGCTGCCCCGATAAACTCTGAAGGAGATTTGCGACAGTAAGGACTTAACCAAGCTTTGTAAAGTCATCGTTGCGATCTAAAATCTAGGGGACATTCCTTTGGAGCTCGATATTCTGGTCTGGGTGCGGTATCATCCTGTCATGCTCTACGACGGGCATTTCATCAACTTCGATACCGGAGCATTGGAGGACGAGACTCACTTCTATTTCGACATCGTTGACAAGGACAAGCCAATAAACATCTACGTCTCATCGACGCAGGTAGAGGTTGAGGTGAAATGGATTATGTACGTCCCTGAGGAGGATCAAACATTTACCGACTGGCCTTATCCAAACTTCCCTCGGTATGCCACGGCTTTGGAAGCCGACAGCCAGCCCAAACAGCCCACAAGCTTTACGTTTTCGAACTTTATTGATCCAAAATTGATCCAATCCAACATAGAGGAAGGCAAGCGACTGGTTGTTCTGATGACAGTGCGTGACCAGTCTCGCAAGATCAACAAGGATAGCGTCTTCAAAGATGGGTAGTATACCAGTTCGGTGGGCAGTATCCAACTTATCTACAGCACCGGGTAAGTAGAGCTCAGGGAGGATGACAAGTTCGAGTACTACTTAATGCGTGGAGACAGCATGTATCTGATTTACGACTTAAGCGGCATTCTCAGCCTGAACAGCAGCAAGCAATAGATACAGCTATACAACACAAAGATCATGGGAATGGGTCTTCTGGAGATTCAATGGTACCTCACTGAGGACAATATGCAAGCTGGGCAGGAAAAGAAGGTTGATACGACCTCGTCGGAAGTGGTGACTGTAACTGTGGATGAAATCAAAAAGCTGGTCAAAGCAATTAACCTTGTCAAGTCCTACCGACTGGTATTCTTGATCCGTTCAGTCAGCTTCATCGGGCGTCATATTTGTAATCTCGTCACCACCTATTCGGAGTATCGTGAACTGACCCTGGGAGTGCCCGAAGAATTCAGAATAAAGCCCAATGCGTCAGCCATCTTCGAATTCGCGGATGCATACAACAAGGAATTCAAGATAAAGATTAACCGCAGAGAAGGGTTCCCTGACTACAAGATCATCAGTTGTTCGGCCATCGAGAATTTCAATGAGTGTTTCAAGCAGCTCGATCGCAAGGATATGGCTGAAACCGATCCGACTCGCATAGTGGTCGGCGGTAGATCCCATGAACTTGAAATCAACAGCAAGAGCGAGGTGTACTGTAAACAATGCCGCTACTATATCGCCTTTTATGCTGAGGAGGAAGAAGTGGAAGGGTCCTTGACAGTAATCCGTAGCAACCAGACCATTGTGCTTGTTGAGGGGCGGACCTTAACAACCGAGGTGTATGGTGCCTCATCGGATATGTACAGAGTCGGAGTCACGCCAACCAAGCCGACTGCAGTGCGTGTTTCGGCATATACTGGTCAAATAACCGTAACTGTTTTAGCCGAAGTGCCTGTTGAACTAGAGCAACAGTTCCAATTAGGCGAGACCACAAGGCTAGAGGTTGTGGAGGAGGTTAACGTCGACATCAACAAGAGTGCATAACTGACTCTTCGAGCTCAATACAATGAAAACCTCACGGACGAAAGTCCATACGACTTCAGGACCATCGTGGTGAAGAGCAAGGACGGTAGTACCCCAGCAATGTACACCATTTTCTATGCTTCCTAATCGTTCCCAGTGGCGCTGGAAGACGGTATGCCCATACATATCGGTCGATAAGGATCAGAGAATCTGTCCAACAACTTCCAATTTGCAGCTTCAGCTAAAGCAACACTCATCGTCATGTCAGCAACCAAACTTACCATCAACCTTCAGTGCCCTGAAAAACAAAAGTCAACTCAGCTCAATACTGCGTCTGGGGCTCAATAAGGGAATCTCGAGTCAGATGTAGTTAATCACATCGAACACTCTCTCATCTGGAACATCACTTCCGTTGTGCTTGATCCGGAAGTTTGCAAGCGCTACATGATCAGGGTCGAAGGCAGCAAGAAAGTTGACTACAACATCGTCGTGAGTGGCCATGACATCGTGTTCTTGCCTCTCGACCAGATGCTCCCTGGAAGGTTATTGAGAGGGCAGACCAGGATTTACGAGGTTCCCATTGCCTAAAGCACCCACCTCAAGATATCGATGCGTCTCTGCACCAAAGGACAGGTCACCGTG
>ERZ724508.997-NODE-997-length-18202-cov-6.090153_pt1 | contig 18202 bp, 31 predicted proteins | sample MGYA00376041_ERZ724508 | MGnify/ENA primary metagenome ERZ724508 (study PRJEB28724, sample SAMN07190887) | wastewater metagenome | isolation source: effluent of sewage treatment plant in Hong Hong | place: USA: Christiansburg, Virginia | collected 2016-03-01 ...
GCCATGATAGCAGCAGTGCCGAAAGTCGAGTACTTGAACTTCGGCGAAAAACAAGCCGCTAAAGTAGATAGGCATACAAGGTACGTGAAGCTCAGAGTGACAAGGATGATGACTCGAATGACTCGGGGGCAAGTTGCGTCATTTACAAAGTCGAGTTCGGCAACCAGCCACACTATAAGTTGCCGTCGCCTCGTTCTCCTCGCAAAAAGCCATCTCCGAATAAGATCTTGAAGATTGCTTAGAGAGACTTGAACAAGAAAGCATCAATATAAAACTTTGATTCGAAGGCAAATAACCGTAGCCAAAAGACGCATGCTCCCCCGTCGATCAACATAGTCAAATCTCCAAATATCGTGGAGGAACGGATGAAAGCCCCAAGTAGCACTGAGCAGTATCTCGTGTCGAAGCTGTATACTATCCCTTCGGTGGAAGACTCTTGTGTGGAGGAGTCCATGATAGCTGCTGTAGACGATATGGATTGCTAGACCATGAAATCCAAACTATGCGAAGGCACTACTAGCGAAGCAGTTCTCAAGATCTTATCGCCGAGCGTTGCTCGAGTTGTGCTCCAAAAGAAATAATAGTCAGTCAAAAACCTAATGGAGAAATTCAGTAAGACCTCCTTTGTAAGCTCGATTCGAAGTAGCTTTGAAGTTGGTGAGTCTTCAGAACGTTTGAGCAATAAACTGCAAAGGATACTATAAACCACAGATCAAAGACGAACAAGCATTGGAGCGACAGTGCATCCTCGAGAATCCCCTAATATTGCCAGCAGCGACTTCGTTCGTAAACAGCGAAATGTACCATATTCAACTGAGAAATCTTCAATGGTGAGAATGAAAAAAAATGTTGAGTTTGCTCCAAAATACCCCAAACCAGAAGTACCAATCGTCCCTCGATTGGTTTTCGGTGTTTCTCCACTTCCTCAGGCTGAGGTTGAACTCCGAACTTTGACTGGCATTTCAAGGATCCATAGTCAGGGAGTTCAGAAGAGCGAGACCGATAGATTTATCTACTCCGGCTCAAGCGATAACAGCTTTTCTCCGTCTGCTTCAGGAAGAGTAACCCCACGAGAGCAACCAATACAAACAGCGCCTCGGAACTTTTACAACTGACTTCGATTAGTTGTGGTGTATTAAAACTACGATTTTCGGGTGATTTAAAAAGCTGAATCATTACCCTAAATTCATATTTACAAGTCCTTCGGTGAAGCTCGCCAAAGGGTGCTCTGACGGACTAAATAACATTAAAAGCGTGTCAGCAATAAATTAATATGTCCCACATACGTGATCTTCAAAAGCTTCGTAGCAGCCGTCCTTTAAACGTCAAACCTACCACCAATGAACAATCCAGGAGACCCGACAGGCCCTTCCCAGATCCCGATGCCTTTCGGATAAATCTCCAGAAGGTTCTCAAACAAAAGCTTGACGAAGACTACATTCACCCCTAAACAGAGCGTAAGCAACATCGCAGGGGGCTCAGCATCAACGGGCTTATGATGGCAGACCCAAGAAACGATCACCAACGCCAACTGTGCCAATCAATGTAAGAGCAACTTTAACTTAGTCTTGACAACCACACTTCCAGACAGGTCGGAAAGAATTTCGACTGTACCTTACAAGAGACAGGCTCCAGCACTGTCCGCTAGTATTTATCCCGAGAATAAACTCGATAAAACTTTTCAGATCGTGAGTCACACAGCAAACTCTTCGGTAGCGAGCCGAACATTCAGCGGAGTGTGTTCTGCCTTGATCTTGTAGTCGGCAAAGGTGGCTTCGGAAAGGTTTGGAAAGTACATCACAGAAAATCAGGACGAATCTATGCCATGAAGGAAATGTTAAAAGCAAAGATCATCCAAAAGAAGTCAGTTGATTCAGTCATGAACGAAGTGACGCTGCTAAGTAGGCTCAAGCACTCATTTTTGGTCAACATGGCTTACGCCTTCCAGGATCGTGAAAATCTATACCTCGTTATGGACTATCTCAACGGTGGAGATCTTCGATACCACATTGGCAAATGTCGGCGCTTTACGGAACCTCAATGCAAGTTTTTTATTTCGTGCCTCATCCTTGCTCTCGAGTACCTCCATTCTCACAACATCATTCATCGAGACATCAAACCAGAGAATATTGTTCTCGATTAGTAAGGGTATATCCGCCTAACTGATCTGGGAGTCTCAAGAAAGGTGAATAAGGATAACGCAAGTGATACCAGTGGTACTCCTGGCTACATGGCCCCTGAAGTCATCCGCAGACGAAACCATTCCTTTCCTGCAGATTACTTTGCCCTTGGAGTTATGGTGTACGAGTTTATGTTGGGAAGACGGCCGTACATCGGCAAAAACAGACAAGAGATTAGATAGCAGATTCTGGCAAAGCAAGCGAAAGTGGCTTTAGAATAACTGCCGAGGGGATGGTCTCATGAAAGCATTGATTTCGTAAATAGCCTTCTGTTGCGAGATCCGGCAGCTAGACTAGGAGCCTCTGGCATTCAAGAAATAAAGCAGCACGAATGGTTGAGACAAGTCGACTGGGTTCGCCTGTAAAATCGTGAGTTGAAATCTCCCTATGTTCCGATGGTAAGAAGAGTATGTAATACAGGACATAGAAGAGAATTACTAGGACTATAAGGACCAGATTTCTGAAGACACCGCCGAAAATATCGAAGAAAATAACCTGATTCTGAGAGATAAGAAAGTTCAGGAGCTGTTCGACGGTTACTACTTTGATCCAGCTCGGGCACACAGGAAGGGAACGAAGAGCATTGTTTACACTCCTGCAGTCAATTCAAATGGGGTTGATGTTGGCAGCCGCCGAACAACATTCAACTGGACCTGATTAATATTTAACTCGTTGGGGTATTCCACTATTAAGTTGTCACTAGGCAGCCACTCTTTGTTCCTCTTGTGTGTCCCTTCGAATTTCTTTCATTTCGTTTTCTTTCCCTTTTCCGTGAACTTTAGAGTAGTGGTAATACTGCTCAAGAGTCTTGAAGACCTCTCCTTTGATCTCTCGCTTCATGCGATACCGCATTATACACTTGTAGATCAAGAGACTGATTGCCATGAAGACGATCAGCAGGATAATCGTCAAGGTGATGATCCATCCAGTCGTCGATGTGAATGGAACAAAGTCTTGAGAAAACTATTGACAGGCTTTGCTGTAGTCTGGTGATTGCCTTTTGCATACTTCATACTTGATGGTGTCAGACAGACTCCCAACCTTTTGTTTCTTGGTTAATGGAGAGTGTACCGTCACTTTAGGAGCTCGGCCGTTCACAAAGATAAAAGGATGCTCATCCACCTTCCGGAGGATCTGTGCTTGTCTCTCTTCAAGTAAATATTCGTTGTCATTGATCTATGGGGTTCCTCCTCTATAACTATTCACCTATTGTTGTTGGATGTCAGATGGATTCAGACCCACTCGAAGCATACACTTCTTTGAGCATTCCAAGGCATCCCCGTGGTTCATGAACACCTTTCCACCACTAAGGCACTAACTTGCCCAGTACTTGCAGTAATCCCAATACTTGCCTGTAGTCTTGCGGATGATCAACTGCCGAAGATCCTCTTCAACGACCTGCTTTCCTTCGAGCCTAGTCTGATACTGAATTTCTGGAGCACAATAGCGTCCTGACGAGAGACAGCCGATATAATGAGCCAGTTGCTCCTCCTCCCCGTTGTGCTCGTTGAGTTCGGTGGTGAAGAACCGAGGAGTAAAGAGCACCTGAGAATTCTGGCTGTTTGCAAACCCCGAGAAGTTGTTAATAAAGCTATAGGCTTCAGTATCGCTGCTGCTGAACCAGATTTCGACTTCGGTCCGGTTGAATTTATGGATTCGGTCGAACTCAATGCTTGCGACAATGAATTCTGTGGGGTGCTGTTGTTGGTAGTCTGTAATCAACGCGGAGTCGTAGGCAGCAATTTACATCACTGGGATTCCCACCTTGGTTCCGTGTCTATCGATCTGCGTTCCATTGTCTTTCGTTATCAGGGCTGCATAACCACCCATACTGTAGACGTTGTTTGCCTTTGCTGAATTCGCGCAGTTCTTAGAGGTCAACAGCACAAACTCGTGAAGGTAAGCAGTTGATAGATTGGATGCTGGACGTTCACGAGGAGTCAGTTCCGAGCACCCATCAGCTGGCTCGCCAAGACATAGCACGCCTGTAATGATACTATGCACGGGAATCTGACCGATTGATGATGCATGGAGAGCAATATGTCCTTTAGGAAACAGGCTGGCGAGTGCTGTCGGCGATACGATCTTGAGTTTATGATCAGCAAAGACTGGAAGCAGCAGAGCGATGAGGAACAACGCGGTGCGGAGATAATTGCCGACGACAAACATAATTATTATGATCATGTGCATCGGGGGAAAAGTTCAAGAGCTTCAAGTCTTTTGGACATTGGAGTCTGTTTAAATAGGGTTTGAATCACTCTTCCTCGGCGCCTTCCTGCTGGATGTTGAAGTAGCGGATCTGGTAGGTCTGCTTGTTCGTGGCCACCACATACAAGAATTCCCTCAAGCTGTGCTTCTTGAGGTACTTCTTGGTCAGGTACTTCAGGTACCTCTTTGACAGTGGGACGCCTAAGATCACCTAATGCTATTACTTGCGTTGACAGTGACGTTCTTGGCATCGCTGCTGACAGTGATTTCGCTGCCCAAGTTGCCGGTCTTGTTGTTGACCTTTATGCGCTCCTTCAGGAACTCAGCGAAGGCGTTGGTGCTGAAGACCTTGTCCTCAACGGGCTTGGAGCAGTCAACAACAAACTTCTGGGCGATCTTCTTCTCCTTGTTGCCTGATTTCTTGGTCTTCTCCATTATTGTGGTGATAAAATATTATTATTTAATTGGTTGTTTGAAATATAAATAATGAAGAAGAGCAACAGCAAGCTGAGCCTCTCGCTTCTCGAGACAAGCCGTACATGCAAACAAAAATCCCGTGCGGATTTCTCAGACGGGGTATTCTGCCAAGTTGCTGATTTCTTCGGCAAGGGGTCAACTGTACCACGCTGTACATGCTCAGGCAAGTCAAACCAGTGCTTCCATATCAAGGAGTGGATGAGAAATGTGCCTTATAGTCAGAGCTCATGGGGAGAGAAGGTTGAGCATATGTCTCGAGTCTACGAGCAGCTTAACGAAAGCAGATTCTCGACGATCGACCACGTCTATGACATCATTGACCTTCAAATCTCCAAGAAATTCTCAGTTGTGCTACTGGGAAGCAGATGTACCTACTGACGAACCTTAGAGAAGCAAACCCTTCAGAGGCTACTGACCAAATTCGCCAATAACAATCTCCGCCTTCGCAAAAAGGCTTACATATAGGCATGTGGGTGGCTGGCTGCTCATCTTCTCTACCACACCCCTGAGGTTGAAGCCTTCTTTATAATGGATGCACTCGTCGACAAAATGGGGCTCATGAGCTAATAAAATGTACGCATGCACGAAGAGGAGACCCTTGTGAAGCTGCAGGTTATCCTGACGGAAGCTATGCTGATCCTGGTACCTGGAGGCTTAGTTAGCGGCAATATAACATCAACCCCATGGAGATCATCAGGTTCTTCAGCAACGACTTATTTGCGAAGAGCATTCCCCCCGAAATGATGGGATGGAACATACAGAACTACTTTGAACATGGATGGGACCATTTCTCGAGGATGGTGTGCAGCTACATTGACTTCAAACTGTAGACCAGCAAAGCATAGACACGCAATGAACTCTACAAGAGCTTCTTTTCTACTGGCAATGTCGAGTGGCCCATAGTCTTTGCCAATATGAGCCTGTATCGGTCAGAACAGCAACGTCACCCTTGATGTTTGTTCCATTGCATAAACACAAAAAGAGGCTATCCAGTGGCTCTCTGCAGGTCGCGCTGAATGCTTCACAGATTCAGCGGATCTTTCGCTTTATTGACGATATCTTCGGACGACCAAGAACCCGATTGATATGCGCATATAAGAAATAGGCACCTCGGACTCATCGCCAACCACTTTCCTTTGCATAGGATGAGTATGGGTGTTGCAGTTAGTTAATCGTTCTCTTATCGGACTGTTCTTATCACAGCTTCTCATCTCTTCTTGGGTATCTCATACAGATGAAGAGTTGGTTTGACAACCTTGAAGATCTTGGGTCTTGGCATAGTTCCATAGTGCTTCCAGGTTTGATAAGTGCTGCATTGAATGAGACGGTACTGTGCGGTGACCATCGCAGTCCAGAGACCGATAAAGACGATGTTGACTAAACCGACGCGCTTTGCGATGTAACAGCCCTTGCTGTAGTACGGAAGCCACTTGGCTGGCAGCTGAAAATTCATTGTAAATCTCACACCAAATGATTATATTGGCACGCTTCATTGACGCCAATTTAAACAGAACGTTTATAATAATTCGTTAGGAACACATTTCAAAGCGATGGGCAACTGCGAAACTTGCGACAACGTGGACCGTCGGCACAGCACCAACCTCGTCCTTATGGATCCTCAAGTCGGTGCTGCAGCTCCGAATGATTTCCCAACTCCGGACTTTGGTAACGACATCGTCAGGGAAGCAGCGAAGAAGCTTGGTCCCTTCAATTACGAGGTGAACTATCCTTATGAGTGGAAACCACCTGTCGAACTTGAAAATGGAGACGTGTACATTGGACAATGGAAAGACGGTACACGAAACGGACGGGGAAAGCAGTTCTGGAAGGACGGTTCATTTTACGAAGGCTATTGGGAAAACGATATGGCTAACGGGCTTGGAAGAGTAATTCACGCTGATGGGGACGTTTACGAAGGAGACTGGGTCAACGATAAGCCCCAAGGAAAAGGAATCTATCTCCATCAAGATGGTGCGAGTTACACAGGCGAGTGGCTCAACGATAAGCAGCATGGCTATGGCATTGAGCGTTGGATTGACGGTGCTTGCTACGAAGGGAATTTTGTGGACGGGCTGAAACATGGACACGGTAAATTCGTTTGGAGTGACGGAAGCCAGTACGACGGAGAGTTCCGCGTAAACAATATTGAAGGATTCGGATACTACAAATGGGCTGACAAAAGATAATACGAAGGGGTTTGGAAGAACAACAAGATGAATGGAAAAGGCATCTTCGTCTGGCCCGATGGACGCAAGTATGAAGGAGAGTATGTGATGGACAAGAAGGAAGGTTATGGGGAGTTTACCTGGCCAGACGGCCGTTCATACCTAGGGTATTGGAAGGATGGAAAGCAAGACGGCAAAGGAACCTACAAAAACAGGGAGGGTGTCGAAAAGCAAGGCCTCTGGGCAGACGGCAAGAAGATTAAATGGCTAAGCTGACGTGATAGATTGATTGCTCACCATGATAGAAAATTGAAAATTAGAAGGCATCATTTCGGGTAGAATAGGTTATTTGGTGTTGGTACCTTGAGTGTTGGAGGATTGTTGAGCCGCTATTTCTTTGCAATGACAATATCGACGACCTTTTAGATTGGCATATCCTTCATTCTTTTGATGTTCCTCAAAGAATAACTTCGGGTGTTCCGGTGCAGTGGCAGTGATGTTTCCTGGATGCGACGCTGGAGCTGGTCATTCCGCCAATCCACCTGATAGTTTTTGCGCAGCTGCCAATACATCTCCTCGATGAGGTTGAAGAGAATAGTTTCTTGGCGAGACTCACTGTACCACTCTTTCTTGGTATGAAAGTCAAGCAGTTTGTTCATCAAGTGGGTTTGCTGGAGCAAGTAATTTGCTAGCTCGCTTGCGGGATAAACAGAAGCTAAGTTGGTAGTTAGCAATCGAATTGGAATATTCACCGCGTCCGATTCCTCAGTGCTGATTTGTTCGGGGTTTATTCTTTTGCTATGTTGCACACGTGAGTGCTTCTTGGTACGAAATACGTTCTTGAACATAGCTGGGTTTGCTGTTTCGAGATGCTCGATTGGATCTGATAACGTTTTTGCCAAGTGTTAGAGAAACCCCTCACTATTCTGGGCAGGCTATCTGCTTGCTTCTGCTTCTACATCCTCGCCCAGCTCTTCGTCAATGATGGTTGTCCTTGGGGCTATGGTAATCATGCTTGGTTCATGCTGGTGAAGGAAGCTTGAGTTCATTGTCGAGTCCAAGAGGTTGGTCTTGTCTGCTGCTTCGGTCTGTAGAATGAGTATCTTTGGTCTCTGCAGATCCATTGGATCATTTTCATCTTTCCTTGACGGCTACTCGGGCCTTTCCTCTGTAGCACTACGAAGATGTTTGATATTACGAAGTGCTTGGCCTAATACACCTGTTTAAAATGGCTCTTGGGAGCTGCGCTTGCGATCTTCTGACTGGAGAGCAATTTCAGACTATTACACTGTGGGAACCCGAAGCTTGGGATTTGAACCTTCATGAGATAAGTGGTCGACCTCAACAGTTCCCTTCGATCGTGACTTCCTGCTGGTTGCAGACTTGTCCTATATTGTTGGGTTTACCGGAGGGGTGATGTTCTCCAAAGAAGGCGCAGGATCTGACATTTTTTGAAGTGAAGGCATATCACCCAAGACGCCTGCAAGCCTTTTAAACTCTAATTGAATTTCTTCAGGCTTGGGTTGCTTTTGCTTCCCTATTTTTCGCTTTGGACTCGCCTCCTCTGAAGTATCTCTGATCTCCAACCTTCTTATGGACTTTAACTCTTCGACGACAGCCGTCAGTTCGGTGGGATTCTCATAACTTCGAGTTCCAACGATTTTGAGAACAACCTTGGCACCTGGGATATTATCTTTGGAGTATTCAGTACAGTAAATCAGTTACTAGAGTTATCGAGCATTTAACAGGTCAGCACCTGTGATATTTTTTAAAGCCTTTGCCTTCAGTGCTTCGTCGACAGTTACCTGTCCTATTAGGAACTCTCCTACAGCATCTCTCCGATAGGAGTTCACTTCACTCAGCAGATCACTTATCTTCGGCAATTTATTACTCTCATTGTCGTTGGAATTTTTCACCGGGGAATGAAATGGTGGTCTGTCGCTCAGATAAACCACAAGCTGGAGCAGGAAGGGGTATACCCTCACAATACGCCCCGACTTATGCTTCCAAAGGACCCCAATATCGCTTTGCTGTGGAAAGACAGCTACAGTCCATTCCTGGTGCAGATTTGATTTGCTAACTAAAAACCGACAGATATTCGAAAGGTTTTTTGCCAGCACATCGTACTCACACCTCAGTCCAATTTGAGTGACAATTGAAATGAGAATCGAATCTTGAAGCACCTCACCAATCTATTCGAACTGCAACTCAGCGTCTTGCCGCTGACTTGATTCCAGTGAGAAAATTGAAGTGCCGGAGCATGTAAAGTAGGCGTACAGCTCGTCTTACTCAACCAAATGCCGAGTTAGCCTTCGCTGAAAGTACATCCAACTTTGGGCAACATACAGCAATGCTGGAGGAAGTTTGAGAGCCATCAGTTCTTTGTATTGGTATCCAAAATTGAGTATCGAACAGCACGGTGGGATTTAGAGATGCTCGACCAGCAGCGCTAGGTACCTGTTCAAACCTGCTGATGAACCCAGAAGGCCGAAGTGTATGAGCATATCCATATAGATTTGCTTTGGTTCCAAACCAGACCATTCCGTGATGCGAGACTTGAAGAACAGTCGGTGGCTGTATTTGCCACCATAATAGCTGCTAACATCGTCGAAGTAAAGTTTGAACCGCTAATTAGTCTGTGCTGGAAGTACAAACCTATTATCCTGGAACAGCTCGAACGACGACTTTAGGAGTTGTTCCTGGATCTGGCTGAGCTCCACAAGCAGCCAGTGTTCTCGACCTTTCTAGTAATCTCTTATTGTGCTTCTCACCTCTCGATCCATCAGTCTCCGCGCAGATGCGTTCGGGTTCTCGTAGAAATACTTTCGGAGGATGCTTGCGTATGGAAATCCGGTTGCCACAGTATTGTTCAGTTGGTGCAGATAGACCAGCTCTCCCGAAAGCGTGATGTCCATCAGCTGATAGCTTCTTGCCTCCAAGAGACTCTTTGTTATAATTTGATGTACCTCAATGATGAAACGTGAGCTCGTTGTCGCTTCAGAGGCATAGTCAAGCCCAACCTATCGACAGAAGAGTTCGATTTATCTTCGGAAGATGGATTCCTCGCTGCAGTCCTGGAGCAGCTCCATATATAATTATTGGACGATGCACTTATATGGAGCACTGGCGTGTGTCAGCGGCATTCGATACCAAAGAGTTGGGGAGCTCAAAGTCCATACACGTGATTATTGTGGTCCGATTCTTCGACGAGTAATCCCATCAATGCAATCGCTCGCTACCAGCTATTGTTATCTGAGTTTGTTGGACATATTGGTTAATGCTGCAATCACTTGGGTTGAGCAAACTTGGCCACAGTGAAGATATCGTCGTTGACCTTGAGGTTCGCCTGGATGTACTGCTCATGGTTCTTAACATCCTCAGCGAACAGGAGATGGTTGTAATACACAAGGCCAGCACCCACCAAGAAAATCAATGTTGCTGCCACATTGTCCCTACGTTCCAATATCAAGTACTTCAGCATCTCGGCTTGCATAGCTTTAGAGTGCTTGAGCCCTATCTTCACGCCGTAGAGCTCTTCCTCAGTGTACCCCTCGTATATTCGATCATTCTCACGCTCGAACCGAAAGCTTTCGAGTTCACCTGGATGCAGCTTTGGGGCAGCTACTGCTGGCGCGGTTTGAGCAACATTTTTGCTAGCGAGTTGGGAGAATCTTTGCAGGAGGCGCCCAGTGGTTCGTAGCAACATCATTGAGTATTATAAACATTTGATTGAAGGTATCACAATCCGGGATGCTCTTGAGTGAGTCCCATGAACTCCAGAACTGTGTCTACGAACTCCCAATCCTTGCCACTTCGGTCGACATACTTGATCCATTCGAGAGGATTTTATCCAAGCGTCCATTTGCCTCCACAAGGACAATGCTTGAGATAGTCAACGCGGTTGCTCCTGCAGATATTACACCAGAGATCCGTACCGATCTAATTGATCATCTGCCAGACAGAGTACTAAACAAGTTCAGAAATATTTCGAAGTTAGTTGTTGCAAGGACATCGGCCTGGTGACTCATTGATGCGGAAGCAAAGCTCGCAGGGAATTTCGAATAGAGGGTAGATAGGTTTCACAACTTCGTAGCGAATGAACGGCTCGAAGTCGATTGCTTTCAGAGCCTTCGACCGGAGCTTCTCCATCTTTTCTTGGATGGCCTAGTTGTCGGATGCGAGCAGATAAAATAGATTCTCAATGAAAAACTGCAGCTAGTGCTTTTCTCCCCACACATCTGCCTCCGGTTCCTTCTAGTCTTACTTTGCCTTTTTACGCTGCCCTTTTTTCTTTCGTTAGTGCTGCTGCATATCTCCTTCAACATCGAATACGTCATCCTCAACTACAAAGCTGTCGTTCTCTTCTTACTCGTCCTGTTCACTTTCTTCTGATGCTGATTATGCCTGTTCGTCCTTTGTTTCCTTTTCCAGGAGGTTGGATCCGTGATTCATGTACTCAGCCCAGCTGTTCAAGAGAGAATAGATTCCTTCGACTATCCGTTCTGTAAACTCCCCTTCGATGTAGTTGCACACATTCTCCGCGTATCTTGAAGCAAGAGTCATAAATAGTTCTCTGTGATCCTTTTGGAGGTCTTTGATGATATCGTCCTTGATCTTCGATATCTTTTGGAGATACACGAAGATGGGTCCAGGAAGGACCTTGGCAATTTGAGGAGATAAGTTCTTGGTGAGTTCCCAATTGGACTCGTACTGCATCTCTCCGGGTTCGTTTTCTGTAAAACCAGCAAAGTTATGAGTATCCCTCCAGAGAATGAGCTTCCAAACGCGAACAGGAGTGAGAATGATGTAACGATACTTCTTCTTCTCATCTTCGAGGCACTTGCTGAGCATGAATTTAGTACGGTTGACAGCCTCCTGATGTGTATTGTTCTCAGTCGACACAATCAGTCGTTCGAAGTTAGCGAACACAATTTTGAATCCCATCGCTTTGACTTTGAGCATGAAGGTGTAGAAAAGGCTTTTGGTAATCTGCTTGACAAGGCGATGCAATAGCGGGTCGTAGAGACTGTTGGTCCGGGTGATCAGCCACTTATACAGATTTTGCACAAGGAAATCAGCTTACTGAGACTTGTTGTCGATGTCTTCGATGAAGGCTCGAACCATCTTGCGTAGGTATTCGAAGACTGTGTAGACACTTGACATTTCATCGAGCATTTCGCTTCTTTGATGCTTCTTGGAAGGGTTGTTGTTGGTCATGTTCGACTGACCAAGTAGTTCTTCAGAAGCAAGGATAGCATTTAACGGCAGGTTGGCGATATCAAACTCAACGCAGTAGGAAGAATAGAGCCCAGCATTATTAATTCTGCCGGTATATATCGGGCTCTCATAGAAGGAGTCCGCTGAGCTGTTAAACTAGTCCCACCACAGCAAGTTGTCTCCTGCACGAAGAACACGGCTGTACATTATGTTTGTAATGGTGTCGATACGGCAAGAGCTTACTGGGGTGTTGCAGATTGGTATGTGGGAGTATCGAGCCTATCGCACTATATTCTGCAAGAGCTCGGGTGTCGATGACAGTTCCTCCAGAGCCATGCGGAGAAGTCTATCTCTCCAGCTGAGACTGTTCAACGACGACGTATCTTCAATATCCACTTTCGGAAGAGCCAGCACTGGAAGTTCAATGTATAGTTCTTTAAGCCCAAGTTCTTGAAGCTGCTTGGGTGACAGATCCGAGCGAACAACGACTAGAAAAGCCTGGCGAAGGCGAAGACGCTGTTCCATGAGAAACTCGTTGACGTAGGCGACTGTATCGCTGAGGTTACCGAAGCCTTCGATCTAAATTCCGATTCCATTGTTCCCCAAGATGTTACGAGCTATCTTGTAGTAGATATCCTTCTCTCTGGCTTTCTCCAGTCCGGTGAACGAGTGGCGTGTGAACACAAACCTGTATTAGCTGTCGGCTTCCGTTGAGAAGTGGACTGCCCAGACAATGTTGTCGAGGTAGGCCACAGAGAGGATGGTGGCTGTTGGCAAGTTCCTCTGGTAATTAGAGAGGTAAAGCTCTCCAAATACAGGTTGAAGCTGCTCCTGGCGATAGCTTTTGAGCCGATCCCTGACTCTGCACATATTACCCGTATTGATGAAGAAGTTCGTATCAAGAGGCAGTTTGGTCTCGTAAGTCTTTATACCTAAGAAGGAGCAGTAGTACTGCTTTTCCTTCTGAAATTTGGTCTCCTCGATGACAATTTATTCTGCAACTCCTTCCTATCGGTAAGCCTTCTTCATCAATCTCTTATGTGTCTCCTTACTCAGCACATAGTAGCGGCGATCGAGGATGAGCTCTGTGCTTTGTACTCGATTTCCACTGAAGTACCATAAAATGAAAGCTCCTGGAGTTCGGCTCGGAACAAGCTGGAGGATGTTCCAATCGTGACTGAATGCTTGACTTCGATTATCGCTTGTATTCTCCTTCCAAGACTGGATCTGCGCTTTGAGCCACGAATTGAATTGGTGGTTCAGGCTATAGGGATTCACTTTCGGTGCTGTTTTGGCTGCTGGCTTGGGTATGATTCGGGCTGCCTTGTCTGCTGCGGTGGTCTTCTTTTCCTCTGGGACGGTCTTCTTGATAACTGGCACTAACTTGAAACTGTTGATACGAAGTTGCTTATGTGTCCGCTCGTCAAAGGTCTTCTTTTTTAACCAATCGGGTAACGGAACCTCAGGTAATGGGTTATCCAGGTCTTGAAGCACAGCCGGGATGCAAACCATCTTTTGTATGGTGGAGGAGAGCCTTTCGAAGTAGTAGTTCCAATCCAAAATCATACGCAGCTCTATAGGCTCATTGTCTGGCCATTTCTATCCGAGCCACCGCGAAAGAAACTGCCTTTGCACTGCTTCGTCTGCTTAGAAGATGGAGGTTGGGATGGCCCGCTCTGTCACTGGACTTCCCAACGGCTTTTCAGAGATAATAAAGTAGCAACAGATACCCTTTCCTCGGATGCAGTTGGATCCGAGGAACTAACTCAGCCTTTTTGCTGCTGTTACTGCAACCCCTTTTTGTTCTGCGTAGTCATCCAAGTCTCTGCTTAGGACCTTTGACTCTTCCAAGTAGGAAATCAAATCGTGATGAGTTAGGTTTTCTCCCTTTCTCAGGAGCAGGTTAACCTTGTCCTTGGCAACCTTCGCACAGGCCTCGTAGCATTACTTCAGATCGTTCCCCTTGAGATATTGATCGAAGATCTCACTCTGAAAGATTTTGACGATTTAGAGCTCGCCTCGTCTTTTCATCTCGAAACCTTTAAATTCGCTGATCTGGTTCTTAAAGTTGTAGACGACATATCGTTTCTTTAGGAGCTGGGTGCTGTGGAGGGTTGTGTCCAACTCCTTTGTCTTCTGCTTTTCTTTGGCTGCTGGAATGAACATTGCCTTGTAAGGTCCGTCAATTTCAAACTGAATTGACATCTAAGTATGAGTCTCGTATCGGTTCGTCTGAGGATCGACTGTTTGATACTGATTGTTCAGGTACTTTTCGTAGATGAAGAGATTGAGGATAGCGCAGGGATATGACAGATGGCATTTATCTCCATTTTCAAACTGGAGAGTCTCGTTTTAGGGAAACCCCTGTGGCAGTAGAAGCCATATACCGTCCGTATCGAGTTCAAGTGGCTTTCCGATACGAGCCTCGATAAAATTTTTACAGTCGCTGATGATATTGCTGCCAACGTAGGTCACCATCGCAGCTGTTTACATCGAATACCAGCGAGCACCCTTTCGCATGACATACCCGTAGAAGCTATTCAGGATAATCTTGTGTGCCAGCTGCAGCGACTCATAAAGCGCCATGAGCTCCTTCGCCTGCTTTGCTGCAGAGTGGTTGTTCTCTCGTACAAACTGTTCGTACTTGCTCTTGGACGACTTCACTGCTGCTTTGAAGTCGTACCTTCGATCGCGAAATGCCTTGACAGTGTCAACGTAGAAGCTGTTTTCACGCATGCAAACAGTATCCTTGCGAATTTCCTGGCGACTAATATGCACCTTCTTATAGGACTTTTGGCAGTAGAGCTTTACTCGCTTCTTCAGTTCTTTCTGGTAGTCTGCTGGGGTTGGGCAGAATTTCTCGTCCTTCTTCGTACGAATTTCCAGGTCGAGTCGATTCTGAATGGTGGCGAATTAGCTTTCGGCTAAAGGAAATACTTCTCCTTTCCACTCCCACTCTAGCTATCGCTTGCAGTTGGCTCCTTCCTCGGAGACATAAATGCAGTTTCCGCAAATTCTTTCGTTTACGATAGCCACAGGCTGCAAGCGGTTAGTGAGAATGATGTTTGGGTACATAGCAGCAACATCCAAGTGGTAAATTAGAGGTTTGCACATGTACTTATGAGGAGTCTTGACATCCCTCATTGCCTGAAGCTTTGTGGCTAAGTTTTCCTTGACTTTCTCATAGTTTGTACAAGTGGCCACTGTTTGGTTTTTACTTTAGTGCTGTATCGTGAAGGAGATGACTTCGGCAAGATTGTCAATTAGGAACTGAAAGGCGTTTGGGTCCAGCTGAAAGTCAGTCAAGAAGTCAGCTCGATAGACTCCAGTCCTCAGACATTACACTTTTCCTCCAGTATAGGTTTCGCTATCGATTCTATGTCCGTCGACAATTTTCATAAACTCCTCTGCTTTCTTGTTGGGAAAGATGATGTTACGATTAAAGGCTTCGGCCATTAAAAGATTTTCGCAAAGTGTTCCGCTTCCCTTTCGAAGTACCTCGTCGGGATACATGGGAATGATTGTGCAGAGGGCGAAGATGAAGTCATGGATGTGCTTCATGTACAGAAAGAATGTGGCGACCGCGTCCGATACGGAGTATTAGGCCAACTTTTGGGTCGATTCGATCGCCAGACCCACCATATCCTCTGGGTTCACTTCTATAGGATCGTAATGTAGTTTGGCCTTGGTAACTGCTTTAAGTCCGTGAGAGCCCTGTGGAAGATAAGCGTCGCGATCAACCCAGTAGTAGCAGTCGAGATGAGAGATGTAGCGTCCGTAGTACTCACCCTCTGTCTCGTTATAGAGTCCGCTCTCCGCCTCGAAATTGATCCCAAGCTTTTAGCATCGTGTCACAATGAATGGAATATCGAACTTGTCTCCGTTGAAAGAAGTAATGACAGAGGGTTTGTACACTTGAATGAGCTTGAAGAACTTTTCCAGAGTGGCCTTTTCTGACTCCTCATTAAATACGATCACTTCGCAAGCGAACTCGGCCTTTGGAGTGTAGGAGAAGGACGAAACTGCCTGTCCGCAAAAGCCCAAGTTAACGATGAGGTAGGCCATTCCGTCGAACATGAGCGATATCATCATTACAACATCCTTCTCAGCATCAGGGAACTTCAATGGGTCTTTTGATGTTTCGATATCGAATGCGAGAATCTTCAGCTCCGGCCTGCTGAGGATATCCTCTCGCACAGCGATCTTTTCTATCACACCGTTCTTGATGTCCATTTGAAACCACTTTCCAGCCCTAATTCCGCAGTCTATGCAAATTCGGGAATGATAAGGAATATCGAACTACCGAATCCCCGTAATATACTCTCCATTGTCGAGCACTTCCCTCATATTGTTGTCGTACAGCGACAGAAAGTTGGCGTCTGTTCCGGTGCTTTGGCCTTCCTTACTTTTTCTTCCATCAAGCATCTGCTTTATCGGCCCACGCGCATTCATCAGATCGCTCACGGTTCGGAACCACACTTTCATGTAGAACTTGGGTTTGCCAGATAGGTGGTTCATCTCTTCGAGGTCCACCTTGCTCACTTCCTAAGCCGATTCGTACTTCTTGATCTTGCTGTCAATATACATCCGCACTTCCTTCTCATACCCCTCTCGGTAGGCCAGATAGAAATAAGGACGATATTTTAGAGTGGCACGGTAAGTGCTGCCGTCCTCGCCGACAAAGTAGCAAAGCATTCCAGCATGCTCGAGATTGACTGTTCGATCTGTGAACACTGTCGACTTGAAGTTAGTAAGATATCCCAGAACGCCCTAAACAGTCGTCGACTGTTAGATGCCCAAGGTGCGGTCAAACTCGTCTTGTGCCTCCTTCCTGTTCTTCCTGTTTTTGTTATTTGGATCTCCCGCCTTAAACATCGAGGTATTGGAATTATAACATGGACGCGCTTACCTGGAGACAAAACAAGAAGGAGAAGCAACAGCCTTCAACAACCCTTCGAGGGCTGAACGCTACAGTGATTCCACCTTCGTGAAGATTGGCCAGTTCGCGCCCATAGGGAATGATTAGTCTGCAACTGCAGACCCTTGCTACAGTAGGCTGCAATTACTTAAACTTGGTCTTGGAAGACCAACAAGACAATTCAGCTACATTACCCATTAATAAAGTGATGAGATGCTCAGCGATTAAAACTCCAGTCAGAGAGTCGTCTCTGCTCAGCTTCATCAGACACTTCTGGAATCTCCGAGGTCAACGGGCTCCGCAAAATCTACATAACTGTCAAGCGATGATTGTGTTCGCATTGTCTGCATAAACGTGATTGTTAAGCTCCTCAACCATTCCCGTTCCTCGATATGTCCTTTTGGTAGGCAGTGTGCACTCAGTGAGGTTACCTACCAACGACATCATGAACTTTATCGTGGTTATCAAGGAGGTCAACAAGAACCCGGAAATTATTGGGATTTCTTCACCAATATTGTGTTCTTCGAGAAGATTATCAGATTGCCAGAGAACCCTATGCTAAGTCCAAGAAATTTTTGGATGTGGGTCTGTTCTCCGAGCTCAACAAGGAAACTTATGTCGGCGTCCACGATGCCAAACGTTACTGACTCCACTGACTGGGTTCGGCTGCCTAGCCATGACACATACTTCTTGCTAGCATGTGACTAACAACACCAAAGTCAATGAGGTTTGCTCCAGATGAGTTGCCTCTCGCTGGTCCGAGGTTATCCGTGACATTTTTATCATTGCCAAAGCCAATGAACAGTACAGGCCAATTAGTCTTTTGAAATCCCGCCTATGACCAAAGACAACCAATTTCAGCGGCGAGGTTGATGCATATTTTGAGAGAGTCTCTATCTTCGGCTAGCAGTTGAAATACTTAAGCGTCTCTCCTTGTTCGATAATTGTAAATTTGAAAAACAGCAAGATGTACAAAACTGTGAGCGGCTCCCTCGTACGTTGTCCAATTCAAGCAGTAGTCCTATTCAAACCTGGAG
>ERZ724508.1000-NODE-1000-length-18145-cov-5.999281_pt1 | contig 18145 bp, 30 predicted proteins | sample MGYA00376041_ERZ724508 | MGnify/ENA primary metagenome ERZ724508 (study PRJEB28724, sample SAMN07190887) | wastewater metagenome | isolation source: effluent of sewage treatment plant in Hong Hong | place: USA: Christiansburg, Virginia | collected 2016-03-01 ...
TATCTATCTCATCATCAAGTATCAACGCATGTATCGAAACAAGAGGCCACTTGGGGGTCAAAAATCTCTTTAGCATACTTTCAACATTCGGGAAAGGGAGTGCGCTGTCAGTGTGCAAGACGATCTACTGCATATTTCCGAATAGACCAACCCACCCGCTGTTCATGTCTTCTTACCGCGACAGAGATCAATTTCACGTTAGGAAATCATTCAGAAGCTCTCGCATATCTGCCAACAAAGCTATATCAGCTTTGGCAGAAAGCGCTGGCGGCAGACCTTTGGTATTCCACAAGGTCTCAACGTCTCCAGTGTCCTCTGCTCACTCTACTTTGCTTATCTTTAGACACAATACGTTACTGTCAAGTAGGGAATACTAATGCGGCTGACCGACGACTATCTTTATATCGGTCCCAAACACGAAGCCGAGACTGTACTGAGGCAGTTGTTTACCTGCGCTTCGGAATCTTCGTTTGAATTCAACGAGAGCAAAGTCAAAGGAAACTTCCAATCGCGGTTTATTAGTAAGATATGTACCGACAGGTAGTTCAACTGGATCGGGAAGACTATCCAGCTGGACACTTTGGAAATGTTTCCAACAATCGAACGAAGCGCCAAGCGTCTATAGTTTGCCGCTAATGTCAATATTCCCCGCAGGTCAAGCTATAAATACTTGAAGAACAAGATCAAGGGACTAACCACCAACCACTTCTACTCGTATTTCAAACCGTACCTCTTTGACATGGACAGCCTTTTCCGAACAATCAACATCGTGTGCGGACTTGCCCTCGAAAAATTCTGGCCTTTCATTGTGAAGTATGCTGAAGACCCTACAGTCAAGGATAAGGCACGTCTTGTCTACAAAATTTTATCAGTTACCCTGCACTAATTCATCATCTATGCTTGCTACCTCTTCCGAGACGAAAAATAGCTCGGTAGCCAACTTTACTACGAACTCATGACGGCTGCAGTAGGGCAGTATACGGACTTCCTCACCAAGAAAAAAGCTAGCCGATGGATCATCAGCGGTTCTACGACTCGACCAGCATTCCGCTCGCTCGATGTCGGCTTCATCTACAAACGATTCATTGAACGCCGCGCCAAGCTTTCGAAGCTACTCGGCAAGAATGATTCACAATCATCACTGCAGGGCCAAATGTGAGTTCAGAAGTCAGCGTCCCAGTTTAGATGCTTTGATTGGGGTGTCGGTGGCAGTTTGCTCTTCTCCCTTGCCAAAAATTGCGTCAAAGAGCCTGCATCCTCTGGCATTTTGTGGACTGCTCGAAGTTTCTTTGGTACGTAAGGGCTTTTCATTCGCTTTTCATACAATGCCTCCCAGTCGAATCCATCGAAGAAGGATGATGCTTTCAGAGCAGCGAACCCTCGGTTGATTCTGGTCTCAGGGCGCCTCTGCATCATTTGGTCTATCAACGCTTTGCCCTTGACATCAGTATAAAAGGTTGGGTACTTCAGTTGAGAGTTCATAATGACTCGATGCAATTCATAGGGGTCCTCGATACTCTACCCGAACGGGAGGCTGCCGCAGACTAACTCGTACATGAGTATTCCTAACGTCCAGATATCCACAGCGAATGAATAGCCCTTGCCCAGCATAACTTCTGGAGCCATGTAATGTGGTGTACCGATAATGGTAAAAGTTCTGAATCCGTTGGTCTGTTTGAGCTGTTTGGCAGTGCCCATGTCTATGAGCCGCAGATAACCGTCAGACTCGACCATGACGTTCTCTGGCTTCAGATCTCGATAGATGACACTTCGGATATGCAGGTATTCGATGCATAGAATAAGTGACGCCATATAGAACTTGGCGATATTTCTACTGAGCAACCCGATTTCCCTGATGGTTTCAAAGAGTTAACAGCCTTTGATGTACTCCATGAGAAAATAGACGTAATGCTCATCTTTGAAGCTCCGGTAGAAGTGCACCAGGAATGGAGAGTTGATTGCAGCCAGGATGTTTCGCTATTCGTGGATGATCAACTCCATCTTATTCTGCACCACTTGCTGCTTGCTAATGCACTTTATTGCAAAGTAGGTGCCGCGCTCGGAGTCCTTGACCAGAAACACCTTCCCGAATTGTCCTGCACCAAGCTTCTTAATGAATACCATCTTCTCCAGTCTCAGGTAACTGTAGTCCTGCTTGGTGGGCTATTGAATCATCATCTTCTCGTGTGTCATTGCGTAGCTCTTCTGCACGATATCCGAAAGGTTCTTGTTGAGGGTGCGCTACAAATCTTCTAGCATCATGATAGCCAGCATGCCACTGCCTTCCTTTACCATATCAACTGTCAGAATACTCCCACCTTTGATGGCCTCTTCAGCGATTATAGAACCTGGCATCCTCCCGCTCACGTTGCCCTCCAAGCAGATTACAATTTTATTTGGTCTGGTTCCTCGTTGCAGGATGGTCTCGCCGTCCTGTGCCTACTTGAACTTGACGATCCTCAGCACCTTCTCAATTTCGATGTTGGACAGCTTGCTCAGTACTTGTGACCGTTTGATGGCCCATTTAGAAATATTGTAGTAAATTATATTGGTGATCTGACCACCCAGTATTTCTTTGATCGCGTCCCTCCCGATGGATAGGCAAGTAGAGTGCCCTCGGGAGGTGGCCGTCCCACTTCTGAACTGCCCCTCCAAGAAGCTTTGCTCCCCAAAGGTATCCCCAGGAAGTAAAGTAAGTTCTTGCTTTCCCTTGATCGTAATATCGATGCTTCCACTGGTGATGATATAGAATGAGTTCGCATCGTCGTGTTCTTTGAAGATAACCTCACCATTCTGGTACTTCAAACTGAGCATGGCATAAGCAATACTATCTTTCTGTTGGTCGGTCAAGAAGCTGAAAAGGGGGAGGTTATTGATATGCTGTTTGGCAGTCGAGTAATTCTTTCTAACGGTGCTCTCCATAGTTCGCTGAAAATCTGTGCGGGTGATGCACCAGAAAAGGCACTGAGTTAGACACTTGATTGTTGCCGAACGCATCGCCATGTAGATGAGAGCTAGCTCACCAAAGTAATCGCCCTTACTGAGTGTTTTCTTGATAGTGCCACCAATGTCAACTTGCACACTGCCCTCATGAATGATGAAGAACATACTGGCCGGATCACCTTGCTTGAATACACAGGTCCCTGCCTGACCTCGACAAAGCACCATCATTTTAATGATCTCCGCTCTCTATTCCTAGAGGATATTCCCGAAAAAGAAATGGTTACGGAGAATGTTGCTGAGAGTGCCCCTGTTGGTATCTAATAAACCTTTGCTGCCGGGGATGACTTGCGCATTTTCGTGCATAACTTGCTCAGCACTGTTCGGCCTTCCATTGATTTTGTTCTGTTTTCGGGTCAATCGGTATTTGGCCAGAGTGCTACTTTCCTGAATAGGCGACCCGCTGACGACGGGGGGTTGAGCTGCTGCAGCCACGGACACTTTGTTTGCCAAAGATGGTTGAGGTCGCACACAAGGAAGGGAACAGCCCATATTCCAGTGATATAGAAATTGTAATTGGAAGCATATAACACACAACAATCAAAGGGATTTGAGTTTGAGAAGGAACTGGGTGAGTTGGCCTAGCAGGGGTTCCTTGATCTTGTATTTCTTGGCTTGAATAAGATCATGCTACAGAAGAGCTGTGATCTGCTGGATGTGGGGCTTTAGAAGTGCGCCATTGAAATCGGCAAGGAACAGAAGCATTTTGTGTACTGTTCGCTCTTCTGATTCATCTCCCACAAACGGCATAATCTTCAGGGTGTTGTCGATGAAGGCCTCCATGGGGATTGGTGGGTGGTAGGTGTATACGATACGGCAGATGGCAGCTACAGTGTTTTCCTTTGTTGCTGGGACCAGCGTAATATCGAATATTTGCTTGAGAGTGAGGAGCCCAGCAGAAAGATGCTGTTGCATAGTCTTGGGGGAAACCTCGAACATCACTCCGAGACAGTAGCTTATGTTGCGGTTGAGAAGCTAATCATTGATCAGCTTAAGCTATTCGATGCGTGGGAGCAAGTCTTCTTGCGCCGTGGCCACCATGGATGGAATGTACTTGAATATCTGCGAGAATGAGCCGACGATTTGGATGGGATCGTTCACATCCTCCCTGTCGTAGGTGTACTTCATCATGGAAGGTACTGAGATAACAAATGAATGTACGTAGCTGCTTCAAGCTGGGTTCGAAACCATCGCGGATAACCTTGGCGAGTCGTGGAATCAGATCACACAAAGTCTCGAATGTATTGACTTCAGTGTCTTCATCCTCCTCTTCATCTTCAGGCTCTTCGGCTTCATCATCCTCCTCATCATCAATTTGTCCGCTCTTTCCCTCGAGGAGCAGCACAATAGCAGTTGTGAGATTGTCCAGATTGAAGTCAACCAGTGCTGGCCCTATCTACTTGACGAGGTTATTCAAAGCCTCGATTGCGCATGCTTGAACTTCCTCAGTATCATCCTCGGTCATGACGTAGATGAGCCGGGGAACTAGTTCTTTGTGGAAATGGTTCTCAAGGTCCTCAGGGTACCTTTGGGTGCACGGTATTCCGCTCTTGTATGGAGGAACAACCCCGCCGTGCTTGGACTTGATCAGTGCCAGAGTCAGATTCTCGTAGCAGTTAAGAACTTGAATACGGATATTGTCGTAGAAGAATTGGTAGTTTTCCTCGAGGATCTGGTAGGCTTCCTGGAAGTGAGGAATAAACTTGACCGGGCATGCTTTGGCGAGCTCTCCGAGGGCATGGATTGCAGAAGCCTTCTCGTCCAGTTCGGTGAGTTTGACATCAACTTCCTCATCCTCACTGTCTGAGTCCAAACTGAATCCCTTGTCTTTCTTGTCTTTGCCCATCGTAATTTCAACGTTGCATTGCTTGAGCACCTCAACTATGATTTTGTCAAAGATGGTCTCAAACTCGCTGCCGATGGCGTTGGCGAGCAAGTAGAAATAGCAGAAACATGCCTCCCTCACCTGTGGTTCGCTCTCCTTGATGAGGATGCCATAGATGGTTTCCAGCTGTGGCAGCACCATCGTCTTGAAGTATTCCTGCTGAATCGGAGACTCTTTCTTGCAGAACTGGTTTGCTAGTTTACCTTGGAGATTGATGTTCTCAGATCGAACTGAGTTCATCTCTGGCGATGGGTGAACTTTCAGCACTTCGAGACTGAGCTGGCACACCTTCTCAAGATACGGCTGGAACTTGTCCTCTGAAGCGACAACCAAGCTTCCCAAAGCACTGAGGCTTGCTGCTTTCATAACATAGTTGCTCTTGTCGCTGGCCAAGATCTCGAGGAGCTTTGGAATGATAACCGGGAGGTACTCAGAAATCTGTTCTGCCTCCAGATTTTCGATGTACATATCGAGAGCCATAAGTGCCTTTTCTGCGACCTTCTGGCTAAGATCGTTGATGTAGCCCATCATGGAAGGTAGAATAGTCTTATGGTAGTCCACGATATCGGGAAGCAAGAATTCCGAGAAATAGCATAGGGCAGCAATGGCTGCTCCTCTCACTTCAGGTGCCTCATGGGCAAGCCCCTTGGGAATTAGAGTATTCATGATTGGATTCGGTAGGTTGCGTTTCACCTTTTCGGAGCAACCCTCACTCATGCTACCTAGCACCAAGAAACCAGTATTCATGCGATGTACATCGTTGCTGTTGATGAGGTTGGTGACAGCCTCAAATAACACGGGATATATCTTCTTGGGCTTGAGATTGATGCAAAGGTTCTCAACCAGCCATAGGGTGACTTCTTGGATGGGCTCGTCATCCGAAGGCTACTTGTGTGGTGGTTCGGAACAAGTCAGCAAGGCAGTCTCGACGACTTCCTTGAGCATATGCTCATTCGTATTTAGCTGCTTCTTCTTGGTATCTGCAATTGTGAAGAGGAAGTCGATGGCACAGATCCTCAGCTTTTCGGGGAGTCGTCGATTACCAATGATTTGCTTGCATACCCAGCTCACCAATTCTGGCTTCAGCTTGGCTCGCTTGTCTGCCATCGCTGTGAAGATTTCGATCACCCGGTAAAGGTGTTCTTCCTGCCAGTGGTTTGCTTCCCAATTGGCAATGAGAACGCTAGCGAGTTACTCCTCGTAAGTGTCTTGGGACTCGACAATCGCAACAAGGCACTTCAAAGCATATCCGACAAGCTTCTCCTGCTGGAGGCACTTGAGCAGATAAGCGCCAATCATCGGAGGGGGCGTGAAATGGTACAGAAGGCTGTACAATAGCACTAATGTAGCAGGCGAATCAGGTGTGCTTGCAAGGTTTTGCTGGAACATTTGTTGCAGCTCTGGCCAGTTCATAAGCTCAACAACTGGCACCAGCTGTCCTACGAGTGTACCTATTCCCTTCTGGATGTTCAGCATCTTCTCGACATTGAATTGGACAAGGAGCAGATTGCGGAATTCGAGCTGTTCAGGAGGCGTCAGCCCATTGTAAAGGTTGATAAGGTTGGAGTTGAGAAGCACAGTGGCGAGCTGTCTGACTCCTGGGTTGGGATTATGCACCAGGACGTAAGAAAGCAGCCTGATGGATTCCTTATGCTTGGTGTAGATCTTCAGCGCCTTGGTGGCCTCTGTAATGAGCTGGTTATTGCCTGAGAGCACTGCCTGCATCAGCTGCAGCAGCTGGTCCAGCTGTAGGTTCTTGTAGTCCACCTCAACCGACATGATTGTTGATTAATATTTAGCATCACGGAGCACTTGTTGATAGGCTTTAAAGGGTCAGCCGCAGCTCCTACTCTGAAGCCATGATGAAGGCGACTTCTCTCTTGGTCGAAGCCAAGCGCTGACTGTGAACTGCGATCAGCTCTGGAAGCAGTTTTCTGGCTTCCAGATAGGTCAGCTCAACATGCAGGTCCGGGAGCAACTTCAGCACTAACTTATCGCTGGTTCTACTGTCAACCCAAAAGTACTTCTTGGCCTGCATACAAAAACCGCTACTGAGGTCCACCTGCAATTTAGCTTCGAGGTTTGTTGCTTCAACCATTTCCAGGGTGCGTTCATAATCCCGAAGGAGCTGCTGCTCGCGATCGCGTCTGTCGGTCCACTTAACTAAATCCTGCTCGACCCGATTTCGGAACCCCTCGTAGAGCTGTTCGGCTTCGTGCATTTAATCGAATCACAAGAAATAATCAGGCACACGCTTCTTCTGGATCTCATCGCCCTTGCGAGGGGCTGGGTCGAACTGAATGAAAGTATTCTTGAGATGCTCGTCTACGTCCATGAGGGCTGCCTGGTTGCCGCAGCGGTAGCAATAGTTTGGCGCTGAGAAGATTGTGGACACATTCTTGTTGTGAGTCGACGTGTAGCCCTACATTTAGCAAAGGTGGTACCTCCATCATCAACTGATGAGCCCTCGCAATCATCTTTAGGTTGTTGTTATGGTTGAACTGTTCTGCGATGTCCTGGCCGAATGTATAACCGGCTCCACGTGGGTTGATGCCCCAACCACACCTGTCATCGGGATCTGACCACAACAAGTCGCACATTGGCCCTTCGTGGGGAACTTCCTGCTTGCGATCGAGTGTCTTTATGTTGTCGAGGGTTTCGATAGAAGGTGACAGGCCACCGTGCAGACAGAAGAACTGGTTCTCAACGACTGCGGTCAGTGGTAGGAAGTCAAACAAGTCGGTGAGGCATTTCCAAACATTGGAGTTGCCGTACTTCCTGGAGCATTCATCGTAAAATCCGTAGACCTGCGTAATTTGCCGGCTTTCGTGGTTGCCGCGCAGCAAAGTAATTCGGTCACGGAAACGCACCTTTAGTGATAGCAGAAGCGTGACAGTCTCAACGCTGTGGTGTCCTACTTTAGTACAACTCTACCTCTATCGACGTAGTCACCCATGAACAGGTAGTTGGTATCGGGAACGCGCCCTCCGATCTTGAAGAGCTCCATTAAGTCATGGAACTGACCGTGAATATCTCCGCAAACAATAACGGGAGCTCGGACAGGCTGGACATTGGATTCCTCCATAAGAATTTCCTTGGCCTTCTCGCAGAGCTGCTTCACCTCAGCCTCTGGCAGTGGCTTGCACTCAAAAAGCTGTGCAATCTGACGATCGAGGTTACCGTAGTCGAAGCTGCCCTTACCAACTGAACTATCGAAGGCAGTGCCTGCAGTGGAAGCTGGTCCTTTCATTTTTCAATGATTTAATTATTCAAAAATGTGCTGGCAGGGCTTATAGCCGTCGATAAAAGAAAACAACCGGTGCCGACCGAAACTCCCAAACTAAGAAATCATCGAAGTCGGAGCAACAGGAAGGTTGGTGAAAGTTCCCAGTTGTAGCAAAGACGATGTCGATATTCGAGAGTATTAAAATAGGTATGCAACCACAACGGGAGGAGTCATAGCTGCTTGGAAGATAGCACAATACCGTTTTCATTTCCGGTTTGCGTAAGTGTGCTTCGAATTCGGACGGGGTTCGGGTTTGATGGCACGAGGTTCATCTCGAATAGCCCTTCCTAAATTGCCTTGGAACGTACTTTAATGCTTCATTGGGCGATCAAAGTCCAGCATATCGTTGCGGTTATACTTGCCCGAGCCGTTTCCTAAGTACCTTCGGTATTCCTCCTGGAACTTTGTGTCTTGGTTGACCTTTTCCCATCGACTATCGAACTCTTGAGCCTTGTCCTCGTCAATGTTGTAGTAGTGGTTGGTCACTTCGATGTCGTTTCCCTTCTTTTCCTTGACAATTTTACGACCATGATCGTTAAGCATACGTTCTTCAGCAAGTCGGTTGATCCCAGCCGAGTTCTTGTAGGCTTGCTGTTTCTCAGAGATAGTCTGGCCGTTACGGTGCTGGCCCAGACTATTGTCGTAGTATTGCTCAGTTATCATTTTTCCATCTGGACCCATTTTACTCGACGACACAAAGGTCTGGCAGACGAAACCACCTTCTGTCTTCTTATTGTGAAGTTTTTGATGCACTGCATAAGCTAAATAGTACCATCGGAGAACTTAAACATCGATTCGAAGGGGTCTTGATCGAATCTCATCAACCCACCAAAGAAATCGTCATCGAGGCCACCGAACCCTCTCATCATCTGCCGGTGCATGTTGTCAAGCTCCTGGTGGAATCCCTCGTTTCTCCTGTAGCCGTGAGGCACGAGTTCATCGTTGTTTCGTTGGCGCTGGCTCCTGCTTCTGCTCATGAACGATATTAATATTATAATCTAGAATTTCTATGGCTGGCTTAAAGCATTCCGTCCATAGATTGAGTATGCTCCTACTCCCCTGATTTGGGTTTCTCACTGTTGGTCAGACTTATATTGCTCCAACTGTCTATTTAAAGTGGCGATGCCGAACTACAAGCCCGTCTACTAAGGAACGCCGCCACTACTGACCAGCCTGTTCGTTGGCTCACCGCGTGACGAGTCACTGTTGGACATGTACCACTACACCTTCTTCCCGTACTTCTACCTGCAGTCACTCACATTCATATGGACACTGTTGGTTACCTTCGTGTTTTGCTACTGCTTCTGGAACGAAAGCATCTTAAAATCGGAAGAGCTGCTCAAAGTCAACCAGCGAACTTTATATGTCTTGGGGCAGTGTTCCCCCTTTCACATCATCAATGAACACCAGTACTTTCGGCTCCTGACTTCATTGGTGCTGTTCCGCAATCTCGGCCACCTGCTCCTGACGGCACTGTTGGTGCTCATACTGTGCTCATATATCGAACAGTAAGTGGAGTTGCTATTGTAGTCTAATTGGCTGGAAAAAAACATTTCTGATGGTGGTGCTGGCCAGTGTGGCAGGCGAGTCACTAGCCATAATTATTGAGCAGCGAGTGACTATCGAGGGATCTACTCCTATCTGCAGCATGATTGGTTACCTGTTGGGAATTAATCTGCTTCTCTGGAGAAAATGGGAAAGATACTCAAGCGAAAGGCTACACATGCTCCTCTTTCTCGTACTGCATTGCCTATTGAGATCACTGTCGCGGCAATCTACGCATACTTAGGCGTCCAATATCGAAATATTAGTAATATTTCACAGGCAGGCGCTCTTGTCTACGGGTAATTGTTTCACATTACGTAGCTTTGTCTACAGCTTGCTGGAGAACCCAGAGACAGATGATTCCCGTTGCTCCCGCCCTGTCAAGATCCTATCGTTCCTGTTCATCGCAGGCAGCATGACGATGATGGCAGTAACCCTTGTACTTTGGACCTCCTGCGACTAGCTGAGCATGCGATCACTATGATGACGGACCGTCAGTGTTGATCTCCTGTATAAATATATCGATTGTTACTTCATGAACAGATTCCATAATGGACATACCGAGCAATTCCCCATCTACGACAACAACTGCTCTGGTCATGAGCTCGACATCTCACCAATACAGCGGCAAATCTCGACTGGCCATTATACCCAAAGTTACTCAATGATTGAGAACGATGATCTCGGCGAAGATGATGAATTCGACCAGTTTCGACCCAAGACCAACGACTTGTCAATGGTATTCATGACAATGGTCAATGAAGGACTGCGAATAGACGACGAGAGTTTCAAATACCACCGGACGCAACATGCTCCGGAGTTTGATGCAGAGCCTATTCAAGAGCCATTGACATTTCAGCACATTATGGTTGGTCTAGAAGGTGAAGAAATGCCAGTAGACATCATCTAGGAGGACTAGCAGCCCAAGGATACCCAACCGTACTTCTCAGAGAAAGATCAAGTCACAGTGGAATTGCAGCTTTGCGAACTATAACCATCACCCGATCAACAATCAGTGGAATTTACCAAGGAGACTCTGATAGGGTACTGTTAAAGGCTTGCCTAGCAGCGGCGAGTTCCAGACTCGATAATTGTTGAACCCAAACTTCATCATAACAAAGTTTTTGTGTGGTGCTTTCGGGAGTATGCAGTACCGTTGGAGGAACTCGCCAAAGAAGGGCATGTCTCCACACAATCACTAGTCAAGCAGGTCAGAGAACTCATGGACAAGCATAAACTGACGGAAATTCACACGAGCAATCTCGCCTATAGCTTCAGGTTGGGCAGGTATGTTCTAGACTACTTGCATTCACCTGCACCAGGACGCCAATTAACAGCAATCAACTGTGAAGCAGTGGCTCGCAGCTTCGCTTCTATTCCTGAAATCAAGGTTTAAGTAGGCGAGTATGTGCTGTCTTCTGCAGTCTTCTCACACAAGATTAACGATAGTGTGCTCACCGGCAGGCTTATTCCTGTTCTGGATCCTCAGGACGAGTATTTGGTGGGCTCAGGAGCTTATGGGAAGATCTTCATGAGCAGAGACAAGCCATCAACTGTGAAGAAACGCATATTCTATACTCCCTACGTCCACTCCAACTGTCGTTCAGAGTCTATCAACGAACTGTGCATGCTCAGTGTCTGTGCTGGTTTCGTCAGCGCAGAGGTTCAGCTGATGGAGATTCGTGAGACCAACAGGTTCTTCGAGTTTGAGATGGAGAGGTGCCTCCCAATCCACGATGTGAAAATTGACCCGTAGCTGCTCGACAAAATGTGTTGCACTCTGGTTGAGAATGTCCAAAAGATGCATCTGCTGCATATCTACCATAGAGACATCAAGCCATAGAACATTCTGTACAGCAAAAGGCTCGATGGGCTTGTGCTGATTGATTTTGGATTGTCGCTGCATACAACCAGAACCTACCCTGGCAACAAGCAATTTACAGTGTACTGCGGCACTGCAAAATACATGTCGGACGAAATGAAATAGTTGAAGAACGAAGGCTGTGGGTTCCTGGACCTCGCTAAGTCCGATATGGTGGCTCTCTAAAAATCAATCAACGACATCAAGTAGAAAAACACTGCCAACTCGCAGCCAGTTGCTGATCTGCATCGTGTATATGCAGATAGGAGTCAGTTCAATGAGATCCTCAAGGGATTGATCTACAACAAAAGCATTCCTAACAACAGAGGACTCAAAGGCAGTATCTTTACGAAGCTCATGAAGCTGGGTCTTGAGGGGATGGCATAAAAGATCATCAGTTCTCTTGCCAACTTGGTCGGTCCTGAGGAACTCTTCGAAATAGTTCGGCTGGCCATTAAGCATCGTCTCACTGTGTTCGATCTGGCTGGTCTGAAGAACCTCTTGAAGAAGCTGATGAATGCCAAGGAAGAAGACTACTTTAAGGAGTTGGTGGTGGAGCACGAGATACTAACCAGCCCTATACCGAAGGCAATCCAAAAGTGCCGGGAATACATCAATCGACCATAAGGAACTTGGGTGGCCAAGAGATGCCTGCTGTATCAGCTGGTTCAGAATATATGGATGTATCAACAACAGAACAAGTTCAGCGATATAATGGCAGTGCTTCCAGAACTATTGCAGCTGTTCAACCCTGCAGACGGCCAAACTGAGCTCAACGTTGCATTGCTGCAGCTGGTCGAGGCAGCAATGAGAAACAGCGATACTGCTCAATCTGAGATACCACGGCAACTCAAAGCCCTGGCTGACCCCCTGATTGCAAAGATTGAGATTGTCGAAGGAGACTACCCGAACACATCAAATGCGCTGCATCGAATCGTCGAGAACATGTTGTTTAGGGAGACTGCCAAAGTTGAAGAAATCAATGCCAGAGAAGCCTTAAATAACAGGTATGCAGTTGAACAACGCCACCTTAGAAAGGTGTTATTGGAGATGTTCAATAACAACTGTGAAAACGAACTGGTACTGTTGCAAACACTCGATAGCATCTTTCTGCACGAAAATGGAATTGCACAACCAATCCGATACTCGTATCCTCTCAACCAAACCATTGTTGAGGAGGTCAGCACCATCATACCGCCGCTTCACGATGTATAGTGCTACCCTGCTCTGCTCAACGTCTCCCTCCCGGAGGAATACATCATATCCACCAGAAACATATTGCTGATCGACTACAAGCCATACGCTATTGGCTTGACAACACTTCGGGTCATAGCCGGCGACCTGGAAGTATCCCTCAACTACCGTGCAGCCACTATCAATCCAGTCGAAGCATAACATGTCACTGTCCTCTTGAGAGGCGAAGACATTCTGGCTAAAGTCGTAACCTACGGATTTCGGCATGAAGTTCTTGAGGATAATACAGATGGCACTACCCTACCCATTTTCGGTAACGAAACACTATCACAACAACAACAGAAGGCTCGTGACCAACAAATTCAAACCTTTTGTAGAGACTTCGCAGTTATGAAGGTTCTGAGCTTGAACTCTTTGGGCCCCAAATTGCTGACTCTTCTCGGATGCGACTTTATAATATATCCCAACTGTATTCGCTACCTTGTTGTCGCTTCCCAACCGGCAGTTGTTGGGCAAGACAAATCACAGCAATGTGAACAGGATCTTAAGGCTGCAATCTAGCTACTTCACACCCACAAAATTGTACTGAGAAACATTTGCCCATCCAACGTTGCATTTGATCCGTTTACGAAGCGATTCATTTTCAACAATTTCTAAAAGGCAAGAGGTATAACAGACAAGCCTACCTCAGGCAATCCCAGTGATCCCGTCAAGTCTTATACTGAGGTCTGTGGAACAGAGTCTTGTATGGGGCAGCAGATGAAGTAGCTTGTTGAAGATCACAAACTCACAGGGCCGGTCAATCTCTTCCTCAACGATCTCGAGGCAATACAACATACCGTGGGTCTGCTCAAGCAGCAAGATGAGTCTTTTTCTCCCCCAGAGATGCTTGGTTCAAACAACCTCAATCATATCGAATTTTTACTAAAGATGGTCCTATCCGAAGAAACAGGTCACGCCAAATGGGTCCTATAGACAGTCTCAAGATACCTCAATCGCCGGCCCAACTTCTTCCAAAAATCACTTTAGAAGGGTAAGAAAATGGTAATTTAGAGTATCTGTGGTCAGAAGGTCCTGCTGCTTTCGATTCAGCGATGGAGACTATTGAAAATAGCCTCAAGGATAAGTACAGTCTCCAAAGGATGTCTTTCAGACGTAATCTCCTCAGCGACCAATTCTTTGCGACTATATCTAGCCAGGCATACTCCCTAGTTATACTCGACCTTTCCCATAATGGGCTCACATCTTTGACTGTTGAAACAATTGAAGGCCTGGACCTGCCAGTCCTGAAGGAACTGCGGCTATGTACTGAGTATACGATTTAGATGACAATTGTTTGGGCGACTCGGCTTTCAACCTTTTCCAGTGTAACTTGCCAGGGCTTGTAGAGCTCAACATTGGTTGCAATTAGATTGTGAAGTGCTCTTTGAAAGGGAAACCAGCGAAGACAAACCAACTATCGCGATTGGATCTCTCATGGGTAACCAATATCTTAACACCAGAACGAAATAACGCTCGACTCCTCCTTAGTGTCTTTACTGATGTCGCTTAGGTTGGACTAACTCAACCTCGAATTCACTAATGTAACAATGGAACAAGCCACCATCAAACATCTCTGCCGAAAACAACAATGCCCCTTCGGAAGCAAGTCGGTTTGGTTGAGCATGACTCACAACGGAAACACCAAATCCACGTTGTTGAGCTTCGTGAACGATTTGCTGACTTTGCAATACCTGACCCAACTGCCGGATGGTTTGCTCAATTGTAATTCAGGTTCATTCGCCTGTGACCGTGTGGAGGGAGTAGAAGGCGAGCTCACCCAAACGATGCGTAAAGCCAAGAGGCCAGTCGAAGACAGTCAATAATAGTGACTTTTTGTAACTACTATATCACACGTATATGCAGATCTTTGAGCCACCCTTATTCTTGACAGTTAACTTTTTAATCCACTCGATGGTCTCCTTGCTGAACTGGTTGTTCTCTGAGATAAGTCGCTTCTTACTAAGTTCCATCCAAAACAGACCCTTGTAGTCCAGGTTTTTGAGCAGTTTTGCATCCTCAAGCTGGTTGGAGCTGAGCGCCAATCCTTGGAGGACCCTGAAGTTAACCTTGTCGAGACCCTCGAAGGAGTCGATTAGATTGCTGTTCAAGGACAGCACCTGCAGGCAACGCAGGTTTACTCTCTCTAAAGGTGCTAAGTCCCGAATTTGGTTGTTGTCTAGTGATAAAACCTGCAAGTTCTTGAAGTCAACATTCTCCAACTGGCCAAGGCTGCTGATTAGGTTGTCATCTCAGTTATCTTTGCATGTACTTAGGTGCAGATACTTTAGGTTCTTCAGGTTTACTTCAGATAGGGGTGTCACATCTTCGAGCTTGTTCTTGCCTACATCTACACTTGCGTTACTTAATCGGAGTATCTTGGTGTTCAAGTACAAGTCAATGCTCTTTAGAGCCTCCCAACGAGACTGCTCGTCTCCCGAAGTGAACAGCTCACTAAAGTTCCCTTTGAGTTCCTGCATTTCCCTAGCCAACCTATTCTTTTCCTCAGTCTACAATCACAAGCGATGTACGCTAAAAGAAGCTATGAACACCCTACCCTTGCCCTTGGATTTGTGCATGTCGAGTTCCATTGATTTCGATTTGCTAGCTTCCTGAAACTCCTGCTTATTGATGACACTTGACATCGTCGATTTTTTCTTTTCCTCTGACCGAATTTGCTAAATATTGACTGGAAATTCACTGCATACTTTGGAGCAGGGCAGTGTTGAAGCCTGTGATTATTGGTGTAACTTGCTCTGGAGAACTCGAGTCGCCATCTTCGGCCCAACATTATTGTTCTCACCCGTGTCAAATTCCTCAGTACAGAAAGAGCTCTGCTTGTATTTCTGCTTCTTGCTAACCAGACCATCGAGTTCGCTGATGACATCCTCCATCCCAGAGTTGTGAATATCGATGACTGTGGACTCCCTACTTCCATCCTGATAGCTTCCACTGACATTTTCTTTGTGCGTGTACATTCTTTCTTGGATATGCGAGAGCCTTCTCTTAATGGTTTCGACCTTGGACTAAATAGCACGGTCTGTGATAACCGACAGGTCCATTTTGATCTGGCTGTACATTTCCTTTGAGCCCGACTCGAAAGTGAATATCTTAAGAACCAGGTCGGAAAGATAAGTAGGCTGCTGCACCCTCTCAATAGCCTTTTTGATGCTGCTGATGCATGAACTCAGTTCTTTGTAGTTGACTGACAACACGAACTCGCGGAAGGAGCGGCAAATCTGAACAGATGTCGTCTTTCCGAAGTTCTTTTCCTTGAAGATTTTGATCATCTTCGAGGTCTCATGTTCTAGTTAAGTGTTCCATGTCCCCGCGGCTCTCAGGAGCTTGGCCTTCGCAGCCATCATTGCATCTGTCATCTTAACACTTCTCGAAAGCAAGTCCTGGAGTTTGGTGTGGAACTGGTCTAGCAGCTACTCGTACTGGGTTAGTCTCCGCAGCTTCTTGCTGAACTCACTGGCAACTTCCAAGTCCTCATAACGATGGCTGTCATGCCTATCCTTACAGCCCTCACAAAAAAATGCGTTGGTCTCCTTACACTTGTCCAAGTCGTAGCACATATACTTCTCCTGGTAGTTTTAACCGTTGACAATGTGGCATGGTTTCTTCTGCGCGACAGCAGATTCCTCTGACATAGAAACTCGTTGTCGTGGAATATAAGTTTATCGTATGTCGCAGGCCGGACGATATTCAAAATTTCGGAGTGCAGCTCGCAACCCCAGCAACCAGTTCCTGGTAGATGCGCTAGTCAAATGCAAGGCAATAGCAGATGCAAGACGCCTTGATAACCAATCCAACTGCTATAATCGCATTCTCCGCTCACTCTCCAAGTATCCGCTTCCACTGGTCTGCTAGGAGCAATGCTTGATGCTCGAAGGTGTCGGAAGCAAGATGGGGAGAATGCTCAAAGGACTCATACAAAATCATTATCGAGCATATATGCTGAATCCACCTCCGCAACTTTCGAGTCAATTCATCGAAGACAACGTGGAGCAGTTCGACGGGGACGAAGATGTTGATTCAGTGAAGAGCTGCGATAGTATGTTTCTGAGAAAGAAAGAGGAGGAGATAGGCGAAGAGCTGGATGAAGCTCATTCATTATCTGTAATGAAGTGCCACAGCTCAATGCAAAATCATTTCAGCAAAAGAGCGCCAGACACACAATCTGTTTCTTCCAATAACTCGGTAACTTCGAAGTACCCTCTGAGGGAAGGGAGCTCAGCGTTGTTTCTGTTGCGGGTACTGTTCGCTCAACCGGGGCAGTCTCAAAGTCGCAATGACATCAAACTGTCTGTGGACTAACGGTTCAAGCACCCTATCAAAGTTTGGACGTTCCTGAAGAAACTTGAATCGACTGAAATGATCACCATAGAGAAAGGCGAAGGTGGATAGCGCTACAAGCTTACTTCTCTCGGCGAACAGACGATGGCTGAGTACGAATAAAAGCAGAAGCCATGTTCAAGCACTTACAATGAACTTTTGAAGCAAATCGAGGTCACACAAATAAGCTCTTCGGCTAACAAATCTATCGAAAAGCAGTACCTGAGGCAGTCAGACTTGGAGCCTTACGAAGTGGCCCTGTTAATCGACTGCCGCTAAATCAAGGATAAGCAATCTCGAGAGTACTTCTACGATAAGCTGGGTGGTAAATACGGGGTGAATTGCAGAACATGCAACCTCTCAGTCGGCGACTTTCTATGGGTCATTGATAGCAAGCCTCGTGGGACACTGGTGCTGGACTATATCATTGAGAGAAAACTTGCGGATGATCTGGCTGCGTCAATCTCCGATGGACGATACAAGCAGCAGAAGTACCGACTCAAGAATTGTGGTATTAGCAACTGCTACTACATTTACGAGGGTCATCCAACGACCTATTCTGTGCTCAACGAAAGGGCACTATAGACAGCTGTCAGAAGAACTCAGTTGAAGTAAAGGTTCCATCTTCTACGCACGGAAAATACTCTGAACACCCTGGAGTATATCTCAGCTTTGCATCGCAGCATATCCAAGACAATAAGCAACCAGGAACTGGTAACCGTCTGTGGGAACCTGTAGCAATTCACAGAGGTCAATGCTAAATCTTATTTGACAATGAACAACCTCCTCGGATTGATGCTGAAGAGCCTACCGAATGTCGGAAGGAATACCGCAATTGCCCTGGTCAGCAAATTCGGGACATTCAGAGAGCTGTACGACTGCTTATTGAAGCTTCCTGCGGAGTAACGTGCTAAGTTTATAGGGGCTGTGATTCGACGGAATAACCGGAGCAACCACGAAGCGATAGCGAAGCTGTTGGTTTAAGTGTGTTTTGGGA
>ERZ724508.1001-NODE-1001-length-18141-cov-5.486177_pt1 | contig 18141 bp, 27 predicted proteins | sample MGYA00376041_ERZ724508 | MGnify/ENA primary metagenome ERZ724508 (study PRJEB28724, sample SAMN07190887) | wastewater metagenome | isolation source: effluent of sewage treatment plant in Hong Hong | place: USA: Christiansburg, Virginia | collected 2016-03-01 ...
GATGATAATAAGCCCATTCGTAATACAAATATTCTCTTCAGTTATGGAACCAGCCCCTATTTCAATCTGCGAGGAAGCCATCAAGGAGTTTCTGGAAGATTTGGACGGCATGTGCAACCGAAGGCGGTTCGATGCGAAGATGAAGGACCTCGAAACGAAGTATTAGCTGCGAATAAAGCAGACTGCTGGAGAGGGATATGCAGGAACTCAATAGGACACTGCTCAAACCGTTGCAGATAGCACAACAATAACCGAAGGTCAAGCTGCGTAAAAACTTCCCAGAGCTTTACTTTGAGAACGACGAAAAGTAAATTACCAGTGGATTCAGAGCCTACGTAAAAGAGCATCGGCTCGAACAACCCGAAATCGAAGTGGAAAAGTATTCGCCATTTGTGCCTCCTCAGGAGAATTTCGGGGATAGCAGAGCAAACTCCAAACTGCTTCAGCAACAGCCAATGTACTCGCTCAGCGATACTGCACCAAACTTTTCCAATATTATGCATACGAGCAAACAGTCCAAATTCCTTGGAGAGACCAAAGCAACCTTTCCAACGATTGTATTGGAAGGAAAGTAGCAACACCCAATGACTGTGTTTCCGAATACCACGGAATTAAATCTCAAGGAAAAAGTGAGTCAGCTGGGCGGCCTAACCAACAGCATGAAGAAATTCGGGATGGAATCCATCATGGAGAGAAACCGGAAGACGCAAGACCAACATTTTTCGACTTACAGTCAGTTCATGTCACGATCTCTTGGAACCAGCAACACGAACAACTTCGTGGTAGATCCACCACCAGTCGAAGTTAAGCAATAAATCAAGAACCCCTTCATTCGAGTTCCCAAAGCTTACGAGCAACACTGATTACTAACATTTATATCATGTAGGAGTCGAGCCTGCAACCGAATGTTCGCAATGGACATGGTCATGGTCACGGTCACGGGCACGGGCATGAAGGACACAACCATCATCATGAGCACCGACATAACTATTCGAAGAATCCAGTATTACAAGCACAAAGCGATGCATTTGGGTGTCAGCTCTTCTACTTTCTCATGAAGTCGCTTGGAGTCTATCTGCTGTATGCCTACAAGAGTCCGTTGCACGGTCAGACGTATACCTGCCTCGTTTATGGCACTCTGATGCTCCTCAACAGCTGGATGATAGTTACGATAGGCAACAACCCGGGATATGCACCACGAGTCGATGAGGAGGAACAATCATTTGCAAGTGCCATGAACTACCCTCTGTGTGAAATTTGTATGTGTCCAAAGAAGATGCGCATGAAGCATTGCTACAGGTGTGCCAAGTGTGTCTACAAGTACGATCACCACTGCCCTTGGATTGGCGCTTGCGTTGGTGAGTATAACCAAGGAGATTTCTGGCTGTTTCTGCTTACTCAAAGCCTCCAGTCAATTTGGTCGCTCGACATGGTAAAGAAGTGCTTATGCAGTTCATCTAAACCCGATGGCAGTACAACTATTCCGACGGTAACTCTTATTCTGGTGAATATGGCGCTCTGACCATCTTCATCATATTCCTCTGGCTTTACAGTCTATTCGCTGCTGGGCTCTTCTGTTTCCACAGTTTTCTATTGATTGTCAACCTAACATCAGAGGAAATGAAGAAAGGTCGGAGGCTCGAATACATGAAAAACAACCCATCGCCCTTTAACTATGGGATCTGCTATAACGTCGGATCAGTGCTGCTACACGATCGGCAAAGGCCAATGTACTGATTGTGTTACGGTAGACAGTGGAAAGTGAGGGACCCACCGAGTTGGTACCGTCCAAAGCCCGAACCCGCTGGTATTGCAGTGACTGCTTGATCAGCTACTTCCGCCACCCGACTTTATTATTATAATCGTCTAACGAATGCATACAACTCTCAAGTTGGGCGAAGAGGAACGAACAAAGGGCACCCGCAACGCCGGAAAGTTAGACAGCTAGTTCTTGCAGCTGCAGAAACACGTTGCGGAGTCACTTGATATCATTAGCCGCCACCAAAGGATAAAGATTCAAGCATGGCTGAAGAAGCTAGATATGCGAATGGAAAATGTCGTGTGGAAGCAGAACCGCAACTTCTATATGAAGGTGCTGCACGAGATGATACTCGCTCGGGACATTCAAGAACCCTTCAATAAAGTTCCTCCTGAAGGGCCTCTTCCTACCCTCTCACCTTACGATGTTCCCTACCCTCTCAGAACCAAATTTCTGAATAACTCGGAGAAGGAACACCGCCATGTTTCTCAACACATCTCCAAAAACAACAGCCTCGAAGGATCCTTCGTAAGCACGAAAAAGGTGTCTATAAACGAGCTCAATAAGGAGAATATTGGATGGAACGATAATGCTAACCAGCCAACTGGTAGGGAGTCAGACCTCCCCAAAAGAAGCCAACGACATAATAGCAGGGACCCTGCCCAAAGGAAACGCGAACGAAACTTCTTCGCAGATACGAACAGAAGAATCAGCTTTAACGACGGTCCTTCACAACGTTGTGAGGATAAGACATTTAGCCCGTAACAGCAAGGGGTTGCTGAAGCAGAGACCCTTCGAAAAGAACTTTTCAGAAAGGTGGGGCTTGATAAGTAACCGCGTGAAGATGTAAGCTGCAAATCAAACAATTCCCACACCGAAGAGCTAATGGAAGCGAAGACCTTTTCGCTGCTCAAACGAACTTTTAAGTTTTTGCTGCGAAACTATGACAGTCTCCAGGACCAGCAAGATTACCGAACACTGATTGAAGATGTGATCCGACTGGGCGACGAGAAGAAGGTCGACCTGCGCAACCTGAACGTGGAACTGAGCCCAAGCCCAAGCAAGATGGTCTTCAAGAAATACAGCAGCCGTATAAAGGAAAAGTTGGAGAGCAGCGGCGAAGAATCGAAAGAATTTCTGCAGTTCCTCTCAGTTCTGAGAAAACGATGCAGCAGTTGATGCCATAATTATTTCATGTACAGAATAAACTACTTTTCGAGCTTCAAGAACATCCATCAGATCTGGCAGCACGAGGATGGAAACTGGCTTTACCTGGGTGATTACTCGGCTGCCCTCGATACCACCATGCTCAAAGCCAAGAACATCCAAACCGGTAGGAGTTGCGGCTATATTCAGTTGTCACAGCAGCAGCAGGTCTGCCCCTTGACTACAGTAAGCACTCCGTCAAGCATACCGTGTACCAAGCACTGGACATGCCCAGTTATAACATCGCAAAGCACTTCTCGGACGCCATCGAAACAATCTAGAACGGGTTGAAAGAGGCTAACGTGTTTGTGCACTGCGCCGCCGGCATTAGCAGGGTAGCGGAAGCCTAATGCAGTCGACTTCCATCGTGGTGGCCTACCTTATGAACAAGAACAAGTGGACCTTTGTCAAGACTCTTGGCTTTGTCCGCTCGAAAAGGAAGATTGTCTGCCCGAACACCGGATTCGAGCGGCAACTTCGCAACTTCTAGAGACAGCTGCAGAAGGACAACGATCTGAGCAACACTGCTGAGAAGCCATTGGAGCGTGGTCGGACTCCCGCCAAGCAGGAATAGTTGCTTACGAAGACTATGTCAATTGCCAAACGGCCACTACCACAGTAATAATCCAAGTCAGAGGTGAAGAGGATGAGCCTCCAACCAGGTCGCCGCAACATTGAAGCTAACTTCAACCTACGGATCGTCAACATTAAACGGTGATGGTGATAGTGAGCTGTCCCTCTAATAACATGAACGAAAACTATTTCTGTGGTCAGGGTTTCTTCTCCAGTGGTTCCAGAGTGTCGATGGTCTAGCCTGTGAGCCTCTGCTTGTCGTTCGGCAGTTATAGAGCAGCATCGTTGCCTAAGCTTGAATCACTGTAGCAGTTCGCGTAGATGTCATGATCACTTTTAAACAGTTTCAGGCTCTTCGAGGGAAGCAACTCCGAGGATTTATCCCTCGGAATATGCTTCCTTGATTCCAGCTGGAAACCACTGATGGATCCCTTTATGGCGTCAAGCTCGGATTGTAACTTGGCTTCAGTCATCGAAACTAGGGAATTTCTCAGGTTTGCTATCTCCGTCTGAGACGAGCGGATGGAGTAGTCAGTTGACTCTCTCAACTCACCAAGAGTGCGTGTGAGATTCTTCACTACTTCCAGTGTTTCGTTGACTGTTACAGCGAGTTCACTCTGAGCCGATTCTAAATGCTCAAAGTTTTGGTTGTATACCTGAGTCATCGCCTCAAACCTAGCTGAGAGAGACTATTGTATTGTCGCGTAATTCTACTGGTCAGCCATACTGTGCTTCACTGCCATTTCCAGTTTTTTTAGACGTGATTTCATGTTCATGCGATCTGTCTCACAGTCTTGAAATGCACGCTCCATGGATTCCTTCAGTTCCTACAGTGAAGTTTTTTTTATATAGGTTATCTCTGCTTTAATCGCCTCTCTGAAAGTGTGCAGCTACCGGCGGCTATCCTATGATTACAGCTCGCGAGATTCTAGCTGAGTTTGCTTTGATGTCGAAATATCCTTGCTAAGCTCTTCAATTCGATCCACTAGGATGCTCTTTGTGTTTGTATGTTCCGTAGCTGTCTCTCTCACCAATAGATTCAGGTGTTCAATGGAGGTGATCACCACTTCCATCTGACTGTTCTTCTCTGCCATTTTGCTGTTGATTTCGTGCCTCAAAGCTCTGACGGCTTCGGACATCTCTTGCCTGTTACTGTGTACTTCCTCAGTGATTTCCTGAATATTCTGACTGAAAGTTGTGAGACTTCGATCAACAAACGGCCTAATGCACTTTTCCGCGTCTTCACGAATCTGCAGCAGCTATCTAGATTCCTTGAATTCATCCTACAGCTTTTGGTTAAAGCAATGCCAAAGCCCTTAAATAACTTTAACGCGGTCCTCTTTTTCCGTTTACAACCGCATCGTTAAAGACTGAAGGTCCTAACGTAGGTCGGCGATCTCCTTAAAAGGGTTTTTACGAAGTTATTATGACAGCAGCCCCTCGCTGGACATTCTCGTGTGTTCAAGCTTCAATTCCTCCTTTACCATTCGCCTGACAAGTTGTGCAAGCTTATCCTCCTGACCGTTTCTGTGTTATTGGATGTGTTTGACACTAGAGTTGGTTGGAGATCGGATTGAGCTCTTGATGGCAGGCTTCGACAATTCAGTTTCTTTGCTTATTGGCGATTTCCGTAAGTCGAAGAGATTTTTGGGGTGTATTCCAGTCTTGCTCAAGGTTGCCGCGAGTTTGTCGCTTCTGACAAAGTCGTTGAACCCGACGGTATAGGGAATATGTGCGAATGGTGTACTTGGCGTCCGGTAGGGAGAAAATGACTTTTTCATGTTATTATTGTATTGATAGCGTAAATGAAGAAGAAGGACAAAGGTAAACCACAGGAACTCGAGAATTATAGGTCAGCAGAAAGCCTACATCTGCACACCAAAGCACTCTCCTTGGAGGAAGTAAGTGTATGAGTAAGGCAGATCAACTATCCACTACTGATGTGCTACTTAAAGAGTCACGTTGTTGAAAAGCGAGTGGAAGTGGGAAAACAGTTTACAGTTTCTCTGTTTGGGGAGAATGTACCATTTACGATCGTTGGATTGGAGCCACAGCTCCAGGAAGGAGAACAATGCAAAGCTACTGAACGCACTAAAATTGTATTGGTGGAATCAGCCCCAGAACTAAAGCAAGAAGCGATAGTAGCTGATGACGTGCCATTGTACGGGATGCACAAGGAGCAGGCCGAACTTGAGAAGAGCATTCTAAAGTCGATCTGCAACGACAACAGGCTACAAAGCATCGGACTCAGCCGAATAAAGGGAGTGCTTGTGCTTGGCATCAGTGGTATGGGCAAGACAGCTCTCATTAACAGTGTCAAAACCAAGCTCAGACAGCTCAACTTCAAGATCTACCAAAGTTTTAATCTGCTCTCAAGAGTCGTTGGAGGATCCGAGCAGATGATCAAGAAGATATTCAAGGAGGCCTTGGAAAGGCAGCCGACAGTTCTTGTTTTTGAAGATCTTCATTTGCTCTTCAGCGGAAAGAAAGCCTAGAATGAGACGATCCTTTCAGCGTTGCTTGTTGAGCTGTAGAATCTCCGGTAGTCAGATCGAGTTGTTGTGGTTGGCAGCTCTAATCTTGACAGATAATTAGACGCAAATATCAAGCGGAGTGGAAGGTTCGAGAAGGAGATAACACTGGAATTGCCGAACCACGAACAGCGAAAAGAAATTTTGAAAGGGCTCCTCAGCAAAGTACCTAACACCCTGACATAAACTGACATTCATGAAGCGAACTTGCGATTGAATGGTTTCAGTAATGGTTAAATCAAGCAGATCGTTCGCTAGGCCTATCTACTAACTGAGGAGTCAGTGAGCAAGCAGGAACTGTCTACTACTTTGAAGAATTTCCGACCTTCCGGCATAAAGTAGTTGCTGACAGAAGTACCTGAGGTCAGATGGTCAGAAATTGGGGGCTACGAGGATGTGAAGAGTCAGATCCATAAGGTTGTGGAATGGCCTCAGGTCCGTCCTGATTGCTATAAGGGAATGGGTATTGAACCACTCAAGGGAGTCCTCTTATATGGGCCTCCAGGGTGCAGCAAGACCATGATAGCAAAGGCAATAGCTACCGAATCAAAGCTCAATTTTCTGGCTGTTAAGGGTCCTGAACTCTTCAATAAGTATGTTGGAGAAAGCGAAAGGGCAATTCGAACGATCTTCAAAAGAGCACGGACCTGCAGTCCCTGTGTAATATTCTTCGATGAAATCGATGCTCTGGGAGGTCAGAGGTCGGCCAAGTAACCATTGTAATGAATACAGCACTGACGTATCAGACAGAGTACTCTGCCAGCTCCTCAATGAGATGGATGGAATCGAGGGACTAAAGGACGTTATAATTGTGGCGGCCACAAACAGGCCATAATCTCTCGACCAAGCCTTAGTGAGGCCTGGTCGTTTAGACCATCTTATCTATATCCCTCCTCCTAATTTCGAGGCACGCACTGAGATTTTCAAAATCAACCTGAAAAGTAGCAGACAGAATGAATGCAGAGATGCCATTGGAGTAGGACATACAGATGGTCAGCGAGCGATTAGCCAAGGAAACGGATGAGTATTCCGGCGCATAGATATGCCTGGTGTGTAGGTAGGCCGCAATGCTGGCTCTTTCCGAGGATATTAACACTACCAAGGTGAAGTTAGATCATTTCCTGCGAGCAAAATTAAAGATCAAGGGGAGGTTGACAAAGGAAGTTATTGAAATGTACGAGCGCTTCGCCCAGAAAGGGATATGACTGTGAATAGGTTTATCTAACTGCTGCCCAAATAGTCACCTATAAAGGATGTTTAATAACTATTTGCAGCACAACTACCAGCCCTACCACAAGATACTTGACCAGGTCGGGCAACTCGGTAGCGTCTATCTCGGAGACATCAACTCAGCGCTCAACCTCGAATTCCTCGCTGAGGCAGGCATACTCACTGGTACCACTCCTAACCTCACTTAGTCATTACTGCTGCAGAGGGACTTGACCAGGTAAGCTACCCGCACAGCTCGATAACCCACATACGCTATCCTCTCTACGATATGCAGTCGGAGAGAATCTCACGCTTCTTTGAAGACAACTACAAGAACATTGAAGAGGGGAGACTCAGAGGCAACGTGCTCATTCATTGCGCTGCAGGCGTATCAAGAGTACCTGGTTAGGTGTATAGGGCAAGTCCGCAACACTCCTCATTTCGTACCTAATGCGCAAAGAAGCCTGGTCATTCAAGAAAGCCATCGCTGTTGTCCGGGACAAGCGAGCGATCATCTGCCCCAACCTGGGCTTTGAGCGACAGCTGAAATAATACGAGAAGTCTATTCTAGTAAGACCAAGGGCATACAGCATTCGATTTGGCCCAAAAAGTAGTGATGAACCAAGATCAAAGAACGACAGGACGAGCCTTCCCTAAATTGCAAGCACCTTGAACCGCACCCACTTAAAGATCAGCCAGCTCAAGGAGCTAAACATCTTCGCAAACAATAGCCGGAAGGACGTGTATCTGGACAGACGGTTGGATCTGTAACATAATCTCGTGGTGAGCAGCTTCAAACCTCATGATAAACCAACCTCGAAGCTGCAGCCGTACAGCAGCGAGCAGCTGGAATCTCGGAAGCGGCAGCTCCACCCATTGATAAACTCCAACGAGCTTAAACGAATGACTATTCTAAAGCTGGGGCAATTCGGAGTGCTACAACCTTAACGTGAACGTGCCATCCTCTACAACAGCAATAAAAGGAGACCAGTAGAGTGATATTGAATGCCGCTGTTTCCAGTTTAGGTAAAGTTAAACCCAGTTCAAGATCAGTGGTAAATGCTGGGGGTTGGCTTAGCTATCGCTTCGACCCAGCTTTTCTTCTTTTGACTGTGATTCCAATCGATTGTCAAGTCGTACTTGTCTGGCAGAGGATTCGGCATCCGAACTTTACTCAGCTGCTTGATGTTATAGGGGAAGCGTTATCCTTTCCCCCAACACCTCCGGCTCTGGTTTACCTTCCTTTTGGATATTGAATCGAACGTATCCAACACCAATGGACTGTAGGAGGACGGGCTCAAATCTTTGGCATGCTTCTTCTACTCTTTCGCCTATCTCTCCTTGTCGTGCTTCCTGATAACTTCTGGATCTTCAGGCTGTTTGATCTTTGTCCCCTTCACATCCTGCTTATAATACTCACTGTACATGTGGATTGTAAGCACCAGGACCCGGTACACTGTCAGCGTGCGCTTAGACCTGGTGGAAGAACTGACGTTTTCTTGCATCTTTCATGTCAATGCTTTTGTGCAGCTTGGGCTAGTGTTCGAGCTCGTAACTGCCAGGGGCAGGTGTTTTGTACTTTTAGCCAATGCGTTCTATTTCATCAAGAAAGGTGTGTTTGCTGAGGCTCCGGTCCACCTTCTTATCCAGCACCGATTTGCTTTTGTTAATGAGGGTGCCCTCCACCTTGTAAATGTCTATATGAGTTGCAATTGTACTCGACGGAGGTTTAAAACTCTGTTCCTTCATCTCCTTGTCCCAATAGTAACCCTTCTTGGTCTCGTAGCGACTACTCTTCTACCCTTTCTTGATGGTTTCATATTTTCTGCGTTCGGCGAGTTCTCTGGCGTCAAAGTAGTTGCGTGGCGACGAGACATCGATTGTCCGGTTCTGCTCAAACGACTGGAACAGCTCTCGAGGGCTCAGGTTAACTGGAAGTAAGCCAACGCGTTACGCCGAGGTAGTTCCGTCATTAATGATTATTTTTATTGTTAAAGCTTGTCCTTGCGGGCGATTGTGTCAAGATGCTCTTCCTTGACGAGATTGTGTGGATTATGTCCAAATTAAGTGAGTCTTTTATAATTTCAATGGAAAAACTCAAGTCTGATCTAGCGAGTGCAGATTTTGATCCGAAGACAGCCTGGAACTGGGAGTAGGATGAGTCTATTGAGGAGTTAATCATCAACCTAAACGAGAGAAAGACAACCCTAGAGTCGGACATCACAGAGTCGATATCGTCATACGTATTGGGCAGAGAACGCACCATGCGTCTCATTAAGGATATCGTTCCGTAACTGGACTTGGACATCAAGGTGGACGAACCGTAGCATCGGTTGGACAGTCTACTCGAAGTGGTGCAAGTAAAACAACGAGTAGATGTGTGCCTCACCAAACTAAACAGCATTCTGGAAACATGATAGAGTTCCCTTCAATGCTATCTTCTCCAGCCGAGGATTAGCCATCGCCCAACATAGGCAGCGTGTTCCGCTCTGCACTCGAGTGTCTTGGATGGCTCGTCTTGGATTTTTGCTGTTCGTTCCATCGCTTCGTTTCCTTTGTCCAGTTTGTTTTTTGGCTATATAAACTATGAACAAATATCGCAAGGCACTCATAGTTGTCCTTGCCTTCTTCCTCACAGCTTTCTTCATGCTGTTTATCCGGGACCTCAGCCAAACTGACAGGCTGCGTATATTCGACAACCTCGTGCTAAAGGAGATGCCTGACTATTGGAAGCCCACTGCAGAAGACATCGAAAAAGATTAGAAACGCAAGATCGCTGCAAACAAAGCCGAACCAGATATGCTGCTCAACACCTCCTCACACAAAATAAGCCGCGAGCAATTGGGTAGGCAAAGTTGGATGCTGCTTCACATGATGTCAGGGCAGATGCCAGACGTCATCGACGCGGATCTCCGCGACAAGATCAACATATTCTTAAACCTATTGTACACGTTCCATTTATCGTAGTGGCCAGTTCTACCCATGCAAGCTATGCGGCTCACATTTCCTCATGAACACCCACAACTTCCAATTCAAGGGCTCGACCAAAAAGGAGTTTATGGTGTATATGTGTGATCTGCACAACGTGGTCAACCGGATGCTCAAGAAAGATGTGTATAGCTGCGAGAAGATCGAGGAGGAATGGAGCAGTTGTGGCTGTAGTAGTTCCGACAGTTGATTTCGCTGGTGATATGATTTAATTATGCTCAGAAGTGTTGCCAGCCGGTTGCTTCAACGAGGGTTCAACACGACCAGCCAACTGGTCGACAGGCATGGACTGACCAAGTTCCTTCAAGGAGAGATACCCGAAAGTCTGAAGTGCGATCGCCCATTCAGTAGCCATTGAAGCTATCCAGAGTATACAAAACTCCCCAGCGGGATGACAATCGCCACAGAGATTATGCCCGGCAAGATCAGCACGGTCTCAGTGTTCATCAAATGCGGCAGCCGTAACGAAACACTTTAGTCTTCCGGGACGGCTCACTTCCTGGAACATCTACATTTCAAGGGAACAGGCCGCCGCACTCGGGAGAACCTGGAACTCGAGGTGGAACGCATCGGCGGCAATCTAAACGCATATACCTCTCGAGAAAATACCTGCTATATGATGACGGTCTTCAACCGAGATCTCAGCAGAGCCGTCGACATTCTGGGCGATATGCTTACAAACAGCCTTTATAGGTCAGCAGACGTTGAGAACGAACGATCAACCATCTACCGAGAGCTCATCGAAACCCAAAAATCAGGGCCGATGGAGACAACAATCGAAATTGCTCATCGCGGTGCATATGGAAGCCATCAGATGGGACTGCCTATCCTCGGTCACATTCATAATATGCGTACTATTTCGAGAGACATGATCGTTGAGTATCACGACAAGAACTATGTGGGCGAGAACATCATTGTGGTAGGATGTGGACCGATTGATCATGACCAGCTCGTCGATGACGTTCAGAAGTACCTGAAGGTTGGGAAATCCAAAGCAGCTCCTAATAGCGCTGTGAATTTCGCCAAGCCAGCATTCCAGTACGGCGTAACAGCACTCGAGTCGGACCTCACAGAGAACATTAACGTTGCTGCTATCGTAGAGGCGCCTTCCTATTTCGATACTCGGTTCTTCTCGTATTTGCTGCTGCAAAGGATTATCGGAGACAAGCCCTAAACCGAGCTGGAGAAGATCGCGATGAAGCGTAATTAACGATATAAGATAGACCTGCCCAGCTATCGATTCCAAAACCTGCTGACAAAGTACGAGGAATCGATCGAAAAGCAAAAAGGCTTTTTTAGTTCTTACTGGGACACCGGTATGTACGGCAACTATTTCATGTGCCGACCTGACAAACTGGCCGACGTGCTGGCAGTCACACGCGAGGGTTACCAAAGTACCATATTAATCAACTCAGTGTATGCTGAGAAAATCACTGATGAAGAGCTGGAAAAGGCAAAGCGACGTGTCTTCGTCGAAATTCTTCAGCATGAAAACCAGAATGATATCTCGCAAGCCATCGGCAACAACCTGATGTACTACGATAGGCGTGTTTGCCGAAGTGAACTTGCTGAGCGTGTCAGTTCGGTGTCCAAGGAAGACCTGCAGAAGGTGGTACGAGAGGTGATGGTCGACGGAAAGGTTCAGGTTACTATCTGGGGTAACGTTGACGCTGTGAGACTTAACGGCCGCAAGATTGAACTTGCCTGATGCGGTTTATGCTTCTTGATAATGGAATCAGTTTGAATTTTATTATGTCAGAGGGAGGAACGTCCAATCGACAGCGAGAATCACAGGTATCGCAGCAGCGCAGGGCCAGCAATGACTAAGAGAACTGTACGTTCTGACAACTAACGTAGTGAACCGTCTGATGGCTAACTATCAAGGTTATCAATAACCCAGCTAACATGACGATGGGGATGTCGTACGAGTGTACTCTCAGGAACTGTTGCCACTGGTGAAGGCGCTCAACGAATAGAACAATAAGCTCAAGGAGGAGAAGACCGTCATCGCCCAAGAGTTTAAGCATCTTGACTTCTTTACCGACACGCTCAAACAGGAAAACGAAGAAATGAAACAGCACTGTCACATGCGGTCATTGGACCTTGAGAAGGTTATTGAAACCATAAGCCTAAACTTTACTGAGGAGGAGAACGACTTCAACCATAGAATTCACCTGCTGCGGGAAGAGAACAATATCATTGTGAAGTGTCTGAATTCGATGCTGGCAGAGCAAGGTTAGCTGGAAGAACAGATCATTCAGGGCTAGCAGACCAGACTGGCACAAGCCACGCAGATGAAGGAAGACGAAATGAATGCATTGGACTTTGAAGCCAAAGCAGATCAAATGAAAAGCGAAATCGAATAGATAGATCGGAAGCACAGGCAGATATTGAACGAGTACGAAGAATGCAACGAATCCATCAATCGACTGTGCATCGAGAATATGAAGCTGAGGAACGGCAATATCGAGCGCATATATTAGCTGAAGGACTGTGAACAGTAAATCAATGCAAAGAAGCCCAAGCTCGAACGGGAGAACCTTAAGTTGCACAGCGACATTCTGTTGTTAAAGAAGGAAGTGCATGAGGCTCAGCAGCAGGCCGAGGATCGCAAGAGAAAGTTGGAGAGGATGACCTAAACTGCTGATAGGCAACGTGAAGAAGTAAGAGCAAAGCAAACCGAGCTCGATATCAGCAACTTCAAGTTCCAGGAAATAAAGGATACTATCCAGCAAAATTAGAGATTAATGAACGAGTCCAGACAACGATAGGCTCAGATGGAGAGCGACCTTCAGCAACGAGGTCGCAAATTGGATGATCTCAATCGGCAGTTGAAGGTTATGGAAGTCGATGCTGCGTCACGGCAGAGTGCCTTTACCGAACAGTTGAAAGAGAAGAGGCAAAGCTATTCGAATGCAATCAAAGCGTACTGATTGGCGTGATTTAGGTTACAATCGACTCTGGGAAAACGAACTGCAGCTTATTCCCAAGAACGTAACTCCCTGGAGTATACCATTAAGGAGCTCAAGTTCAGCATAGAGAGTATCCGGAAATAGATCAAGGACGAGGAGGCAGATTCGCAGGAGATGCAGCGCCAACTTGCATCACACACACAGACCAACAAGGAAGTTTAAAGGCTTCATTACCAGTTACGGCAGGTCGAGCAGTAACTCGTGGCCAGTCGTAGACGCCTCGGCTCATGATTAATCTGTGTAACTTCATAAAAAATGAGCTTTTTTAGTTAGGAACCGCTGCAAACAGGGCATCAGCATTCCATTGTGGAGAATGAGCTAGGCAACCAGTTGTGGCTGGGCGATTTCGCAGCTGCAGAAGACCTGCAACGACTCAGATCGAACAATGTTAGAACAGGTACAAGTGATTGCTACCAAGTTATTTCAGCTACTTCGGGAATGATGCCGCAGTACGACAGTACAATAGCACACCACCAGTTCGTCATTCGCGACGCAAAGAATGCCAACATTTTCATCCACTTCGAGCGGGTGAGCAATTGGATTGAGACTGGTCTGCAACGGGGAAGTGTACTGGTTCACTGTGGGGCTGGGGCATCCCGTTCAGCAACCTTAGTTATAGCATATCTCATGAGAAGCCAGCGACTGACCTTTCAGTAAGCCCTAAACTATTGTCGGAAGAAGCGGCCACAAACATGTCCAAATATTGGATTTGAGCGACAACTCAAGCTCTATTAAAGAAACCTTCACATAAAACGGGGAAACAGTCACAGCAATGTAAGTAAGGATGAAGAGCTACCACCACTCAACTCACCACCGAAGAGATTAACGATGGACAGAAAACCGCAAAGAGCAAGTGAGGAACTTCGTACTCCTTCGCTGAGTAAGGAGGTATGGCAACGGCAAGACACCCCTGTAGACTTACTTTCGAAGTACCTCAAAAGGATGGCTGAGTTTCGTTTCGGAGTTAGCTTCGACCTGAATAGGACCATCAAGTCGTCCGTGAGGTTCCGAAAGTGACTGATATTCTCTCAACTTTACCATTTCCACAAAGACACATCCGCAAATCAGTTCTTTCCGTTGGTGGGGGTGCGGGTTGTTGATTCGCCTGGCTTATCGTCGCCTGGAGGTGTGGGTGTGAAAGTCTTTGCCTATCTTTTGCTTGTGTCCAACAATTTTCTGCCCATCTCTTGAGATTCATTTGCCTTTTCCTCTGGAATAACCGGTATTTTGGGATCCTTTTTTATCGTTTCCAGCAATCTCTTCCCGTTCTCTTGTCTGCTGTCACCAACTCGGTTAGTGTGGCGGTTCAGCAGATCCTACGCCGATTGTCGCTTCATTAAGCTGTCATAGAAGTTATGCAGCTCCTCTGATTTTTGGCTGACACTCTTTTCTTCTGCCGCTGGGCGACTTACAGGTTCTGCCACTGGCGCTTTGGGAACTACAACTGCAGCCGTTGACTCGTACTTCTTGAAAAACTCTGTGTCATCGACCAGTGGAATCTCAGGACGAGTATCAGCTTGGACTGGAGGCGCTGCGATAAAATCGTTATAGCTTTGTCCGGAGATCTTAATCGAGTCACTGAAGTTAGTAAAGTCATTACCCAAGAAGCTTGGGGTTATCTGCTCCCAACGGTACAAATATTTCTTCTTCATTGACAGTTTCAGACTTGTACTTGAGAGGGAACCCATAGGAACGGTGCAGAATATACTCGTAGAAGACATTGAGGTTGCTGTTGTTCTTGGTCGAGGCATACACGAGCGTTGCTCCATACTTCATGCAGGCCTCTCGAAGGTGGTATTGCACAAATGAGATCTTTTCAGCATTTTTATCACGGAAGACAGTAGTTTGGAGGTCAGCTTTGTTTACGGAAATGATAATCGGCAGTCGAAGATTGTTCACAAGAACTCCCTAAGGTACTGGAATTTCGAGTTCTTCGGGTTTCTATTCATAGGGCTTTCTACAATCAGGTAAGCGGATACTTCAAGAATTTTCCATCCTAATCGTAAGATGGTTCCTTGTAACTCGTGTAGTACTTCTGCACCCTCTCCTTCATCTCGTCGAGTTGGCTGATGGTCAGTCCCGCTTTCGTGAGCAGCTGGTTTAGGAAGTTAACCCAGCGAGAGATTTCAGTCATAAAGTTCCAAGGCTGAACTGGCTTAAGGCAAGTACCTGTGAAAAATCGAGCATGATCACCACGAACATTTTCTTGACGATGTCAGGATTACTCACAAGCACTTCAAACACCTCCTTGTTTTGATCATCGTCGATGAGGAAGAGCTACAGCTTGGCGTGAGTGCCTTTATGATTGAAAGAGTGTACGGTTGTCTGGGTCGCGCAGATTCACCACATTGAGGTAAGCGTAGTCAATGACGGAAGTGAGGTTCTTATCACGAAGGCGAGCAGACTCCACCACGGCTGCGTTTCCCCAACACTACCTTTTTTTGGCATTTCTGTGCGAGACAGATCATAGAGCGAGTCGATGAAGGTGCGCTTACCAGAGTGGCGATGGCCAAGCACGAGCACCGGAGTATTGTCAAACTTGCTGACCGAGCGGCTCTCGTTCAAAATCTAATTCCACATGTATTTAAATATTATAGTTGAGGAGGCTGGCGGACAGCGGAACGTTACGGCTGCGGCATCACGAATCACTCCAGACTGGGCTTGATGGGCTATTCCAACTGTAGTGTGGCTCGATCGGATGAGGTCAGTTCCTTCACAAACTGAACTGGACTACCCGCCCACAACGTATTTTCAGGGATGACAACTCCTGGTGGAACGCTGGAATTCGGTGCGATCACAGAACTGAATTGTTGGTAATTGTACCCTCGTTCGAGCTGTGCACCTTCGCCAATAACTGACTTAAAGCCGATGTGCACATTGTCGTCTATGATGCAAGAGTGTAGGTGACAGCTGTGTTCGATACGAACGTTGTTTCCTAAGCATGACTTGTTATCATACCTATGTTCAGGGAATTAGGGAATGCCTCATCAGGCACAGCATCTGAACACTCCAAGACGCAGTTCTCACCAATGGATGTGTTCTTACCGATCCTCACCGGATAGTTATCTCCTTTTAAGGTTGCTCCAAAGGATATGACAGTGTTCGAAGCGGCATAGACACTGCCGATGACAGTCGCGTTAGGCGCTACGTAGGAGGTGCTTGAGAGTGTAGGCTGTCGATCGTAGAGGTTGAGGATATTGCGGTGACGGTTTAAAGGTTCGAGATGTGCAACATCTCTGGTGAGGGTGCCTGCATGGCTGTCCAATGCTACTGTAATGACTGTCGAGTACCGAGACCACTTTCTCTGATAATCCTCCCGGTGGCGCTGCGTGTGTGCCTGAAGATATCTACAAGAATGGTTCCCACCTTTCGTAGCTGCTGCATAAGCGATGTAATAATTATGCAGATCGACAATCAGCTGTTTGGGTAAGGTGGAAAGTTCGACCTGTAGCGTGACTTGCAGAAGTCATTAAACACTCGACTAGGAGCCACCTCCACCTTCTGGTTAGGGGCATCCATCCAGCTAAAAATGTTCAGCTTATCTGCGAAGCCCTTGACAAGAGTGAATTGCTCGTCTCGAACTGGGGTAGACATTGCGAGGTTGGGCGATACGGAACGTGCAACATGGGGACTGGTGAAGGACTGGATGACAGTTGGATTGACTATTGGAAAATCTAATGCAGGAATCTTGCTGCCAGGAGAAGGTGGCCCATCGATTCTTCTCGTGGAGATTCCCATTACTTAATTGTTACCGATATGGCCAGTCTGGAAATTCACACCAGCAGCACTTTGGTACTGGTTGACACCCATATTGCTTCCGAATCCTTGCTGTGGTTGAACCACTGCACTGCTTGTTTGATTTTGCCCGCGAAGGTTGGATGGGGATTTCACATCGATCTGAATTTGCTGATCGTACTGAGAATGGTTGATGGGCTGAGATCCAAACTGTTACACTGGGGAGTTAATTCTCTGAGGAGTATTCATTGCACTTGGCTGGTTGTTGTTCATCCTGTTTACTTGACTGTCGTATATGGGCTGGGTGATAACGTTCGAGGTTGCAAGGTTCGGATTGAAGATGTTGGACTGGTGGATATGATCTCCTGGTCGGCTCATGCTGTTGTTTAGAATGGGTGAGACAGGGATATCCATCATCCTGATCTTGCTGATGTCAAGCTAGTGGTTGGTTAAGTCGATCTTCTGGCCGAATCGCATGAGCCCGCCGATATGCAACTTCCCCATTATGTACTTTAACCGAATGCACAAGCGACCGACTGGACCGTAAGTATCAGGTGATTTCAGCACAATTTCTTCTGAGAAAGGAATATGATCGTCTGAGTTCACACACTAATTACCGAACTGTTAGGGGTGGTTCCTTCGAAGGAACTCTCGAAAATCCCAATTCCCCCTGCCGAATATCCGATCGGTTGCTGGCTGTGGGTACTCACCAGCTGCTAGTTTAACTTAGAACTGAAAAAGATCCTGCTCGGCGCATCGAAACTACAGATCCTCCCAAACTGGCTAGGTGCCATGCCGTACGAGAGTATACTCCACCTGATCATTGACCCGAAACAGTATGTAAGAGCGCTGAGTAGAACAGTTGCTTACCAGAGATGTGTTATCCCCCGTTGGGACATTCAAATGAGCTTTTTCAAAAGTAATCTCCAAAGTCATTTGGCACCAGGATTTTATTAACTGTCGTCAAAGTGGTGCCGATAGCCAAAGTCAAATGGCGATAATATTTTGGTTTATTCTTGCTTACTCCAGGCATAGTGTGAGGTAAACCCGATTCCGAAGCCGGCCAGAGCGATAACGAGCGGTACTTTTTCCCGATAGATTGGTATTCTACTCAGACCCTTTCTTTCGATGGATGGGCATTGTATTTCCAACAATTACTGGCGAGGTC
>ERZ724508.1002-NODE-1002-length-18122-cov-6.960646_pt1 | contig 18122 bp, 31 predicted proteins | sample MGYA00376041_ERZ724508 | MGnify/ENA primary metagenome ERZ724508 (study PRJEB28724, sample SAMN07190887) | wastewater metagenome | isolation source: effluent of sewage treatment plant in Hong Hong | place: USA: Christiansburg, Virginia | collected 2016-03-01 ...
TTTGTCCTCAGGTCGACAATAATTATTTTCTGAGAAGTTTGATGTCGCAACATCAGGTACTGAGCATAGCTGAAACATAGGAACCCACTAGAGATCCAGAAAACCTCCCGCACACTGACAAAGCAACGGAGCAGCAGCTGACCAACGAATTCCAGAATGTGCTGAGGATCCTCGTGGATGCCGAACTGTAACCGTTGCGGAGCCACATCACCGTAAGCTGAGACTCATGCAGAAACTCTACAATAACTTCATTGATCAGCTGGGAGACGAGAAGACTGACATCCTCAAGTGTGTCAATTTTCGCAAGGACAAGGAGGGCTACTTGAATAAGATCAATAGCTGCAATAAGATGACAGAAGACGAGAACAACCTGGCTGACAACTATAAGATGGAGCTTGACAAGCGAGAGGCAGAAACTGAATAACTCAAGCGTAAGGAGGCAGATGCCCAAGCTTTGGTTGCCAGATACAAAATGGAACTCACAGCTCTCGAAAGAGAGGCTGAAAAGCTCAAGGAGGATATTGAGCTCAAGCATGAAAGCGAAGAGAACGATCTCAAGAAGGTGCTGGAAGAACACAAAAAGTCCAAAGATGAACTGAACACAAAGCTCATGAGCCTCCGTACTCAGTAAGACTTTGGACTGCAGGAAATCGCCGAACTACAGAAGGTCAACACCACTTACCAAGAGAGAATCAATCTGCTCAACGAGAGCATCAATGACATTCAGATGAGAGAGATGCGAGAAAAATCCAACAAGGAAAAGAAGAAGGAGGAGCTCAACCGTTGCAAAGAACGAAAAGATGAGTATAAAATACGCAAGCAGGAGCTAGAAGAACGAATCACCAAGCTCGAGAATGACATTATCGAGTCGGCAGAACGCTTGAAGAAGGAGAAGAAGGACAAGGATGAGCAGATGAGAGTCAAGGTCAAGCTTATGAAAGAGAAGGAGAGTTTAGAGAAGGAGCATGATAGAAAGGAAGAAGAAGTCGACAAGCAAAAGCAGCTCAACGAAGACAAAAAGACAGATATTGAGGCACTCCAGCAACAATATGAAGTTGTGCTGCAGTAAAAGTCGGAGGCGGAGAGGTTGAAAGCTCACTCAGCCATAAAGGTCAACGAGATTATAACCCAAACTGAGGATGTATTCAGGAGGAAGGAGGAAGTGATGGCGTCTTACGAGACTGAAAAACAGGCACTTGAAAGACTAAAAGGAGACCGTGAGAAGAAGAAGAACGAGGTTAATGATTTGCTATCCAAAAGACTCCAGAACGACAAAGTGTTTAAGCAACGAAAGAACGAGGAGCATGAGATGTCGGAAGTCATTATTGAGCAACTCAACAAGATGAAGAAGGTATCGAATGAAGTCGCAAGCTATACTGCAGAGGCTGAGAAGTTATCGCGGGTGGTTGATCAGCTGAAACGAGAGCAGTAGAAGTACGGCATCCAAGCAAGCGGAGCGCATCTGAAGTACTACCATACGATTGAATAGCTGAAGATAAAAAATGTGCAGATTCAGAACCTGCAGAAAGACAATGAGGAAGTCGAGAGTAAGTGCAAGCATCAACAAAATTTGTACTAAACTGTGCGGAGCGACAGAAACCTATACTGCAAACAGTTCCTAAAAAGCAAAGACGAAATCACTGATCTGACTAACAAGCACAACAGGATGACTGCCGAAGTGTCCCAGCTACGTGAAGAAATCAAGAATAAGGATCAGGATCTCGTTGAGCACGACAAGGAATATCGCAAGATTGAAACCGAGAACCAAAAGATCGAAGCCGACCAGATTCGGGCCAAAACTCAAACCCAGTCTACCGAGGAAGTCATCCGCAACCAGTAAAACCATATTGGGCATCTCAAGAAGATCATACAAGAGGCCAAGGCACAGAAGATCCGGCAACAGAAGGACTACGATATGGTGGTCAATTAGCGCGATATTCTCGGCACCCAGCTGATCAAGAAGAATCAGGAGCTCGCTGTGTTATATGAGAAGATCAAACTATCGAACAGCAACCTCACGAAGACTGACTTGCACGAACGGAAGTTGCAGAAGTAGTTCAAAGACAAAGAAAAAGAGTTGTTGCAGCTGAGAAACGAACTGAACGCGACGGAGGACCAGATTAAGTGCATCGACGATTTGAAGGCAGAAGTGAGTTACAAGTAAAAAGAACTGTTGAATGAACGTACGAAAGTTCGTGCATTGGAGGATGAACTAGCAAATCCAATGAATGTGCATCGTTGGCGTAAACTTGAAGCGACTGATCAGGATAACTATGAGCGTATTCTGAAGATACAGACACTCCAACGACGGTTGATCAGCAAGACAGAAGAAGTCCAGGCGAAGGAAGCACTGATTCGCGAAAAGGAGAAACTTTTCCTTGAGCTAAAAAATATTCTTTCGCGACAAGACGGTGCTTAGATTCATGAAAAGCTTACTACCTACCGCGAGAGTCTCAAGGAGAAGTCGAGTCAGATGAAGAAAATGAAAAACGAGCTGGAAGAGAGCCATAGCTAAGTCAACTCTCTAGTGTACGAAGTTAACCGTCTCAAAGGTGAGATGGGATCGTTGAAACAGCAATACTTCTAACTGCGCTCAGCGAGCGAGAAAGAGGTGTTCCAAGAGCGTGACCTTGCGAAGGAGATGATAAACCTGAATAACCAAGAACGCGAGAGCAATAATATGGCTGCTGGCCTCGGTATCGGCATGGACTTTGCCCGTCCTTGATCAAAGAAACTTAAAATTCCATAAATGAGTTTGTTCGATCGTTTTAAGAAGGAGCCACATACGCCAGCCAAGCGTCCCAAGGAACTTGACGAGAGTCGAGATTGCTTCGGTCAACCCAAGGTAAGGCTACCATAGGGGTTTGCCCAACGTATACTAGAACTAGAGATGCGCATGGAAAATCCATTGCTCTGTGAACTATAAGATATTCGACAACTAAACGAGCTCTACCGTATTGCAGTGGAGTATTACGCCCAATTCGACAATCAAAAGGCGGGGCATTTTCAGCGAAAACTAAGTCAACTGCTGAGCAATCCTACGGCGCTGAGACTTATGGATGATCGCGTCAAAGTCGAATCACCGATCATCAAAAGAGTAGATCTGAGTAAGTCTTTACGACTCGAAGTTGGCAGATTCAATCTTCAAGCTGATACTGTTGTTCAAGGAATTCTCGAAGGAGGTCGAGCTAAACAAGCAAGAACCGAGCGGATGATTCAGGAAAACATTCATAGGCAGGAGACAGTTGTTCAGGAGCGCATTGAAGAGCGTTGCAAAAGCCGCAGACGCAGTCAATACCATCGACAGGCATGATTATATCCAACTGTTAAACTCAGCGTTAGTGGTGAAATCAACCCAGCCGATATCCGGGCAAATCACGTGGTCGAATCGCGACTTTAGACGTCCTCATATCCTTTTCCTCTAATTTCTTGAGTGGGTTTGGTGGTTGACGTGATTAGACTGCTTCTTTCGAGGCAGTTCCGCTTTTGACGGAAGTTTTCTTTTGGAGGAAATTAGGGATTGGAGTATCTTCATGGAATGTTCTTTGTGGACGCGGAGGTAGGATTGGAGACTGTACTTATGTCTTATTCGGCGATCGTTCGTACAGCGGAAGAGTTTTGACAGATGGTACACGCAAGGGTTTTTGACTTGGAGGACGACTTCCCTGCCCAAATCCGAACTTGCTTGCTTCGACGCTTGAGACTCGCGGAGAGGGAGCAGGACTAGAATAGTTGCTTGGTGCGTCCGATAAGTGAAGCGGAGGAGGACGTGGCTGGTGCATATTCGACCCCTCTAGTTGATTATTCGTGTGAAGTGGTACAGATGCAGCCATTGTTTGACTTTCACTGGACAAGGTCGGACTGGAGACCAGCATACTGTTTGCCAGTCTCGGCTGTTGTTGGATCATGTGCTCTTTGATTACTTGTTGCAGACCTCTTGGAACTATTCCTAGCATGCGCTCATAGTTCTTGAGCTGCTGAGCAAATCCTTCATTGGGGTTGACTATGGAACGTTTCCAACGCAAAAACGAAAGTGCAGACTAGTATGGCCACTGATGGGCTCTCATCAGATAGGCAAGGACAATAGTTGCGCTCCTACTCATTCCTGCATAGCAGTGTACGAACACGTTTGTGACATGGCGGTGCTTCTCGATGAATTACAAACAATCCTCGAGGTGCTCCATGATTGAGAAGTTTTCCTTATCGTGAGCGTCGATCTTCTTGTGAAAGGGAATCTCCTCCGAGGAATAGCTGACGGCTAGGTTAGCGACATTGTTTACGGGTCTCGACAGAGGTCGTAAGTACGGCTCGAATGCCGTACTCTTTCAGCACATCAACGTTAACGGCTCCGAAGTAGTTACCAATGTAGAGGCCGCCATGGTGATCCGTCGCAGGCAGCACGCAAGACACGTTTTCCACTCGAGGGAGTGCCGGCTGTTGCGGTGGAGAGCCAGGAGCCACAACGTATACTGGCTGCATTGCTAATAGCAATATAGAAACTACTGAGAAGTCAAGCATCAGTCTCGTCGAATAGGTAGAGTTGTGTGAACATGTTATAGTCCTCGTCTGAATCTTCTGGAACCATGGTGGGATAGTTGTAGATGAGGCTCTTGTACAGCAACGCTTCCGACTCGAAGCGGTTCGGATTAGATTGAGCGACCTACACGAAGTTGTTGGAGAGGTACTGAGAAAGTTCTTGGGCAGCGAGCGTGTGGTTTGCATCGACCCGCCATTCGAAGTTGCTCTTTTCGGGATGGAACTGGACAGAGTAGATCGGGTAGAGCTTCGACTGCCAAGCTGTGATGTACTACTTACCGGCAGGAGATACAGAGGTCGCTACGATGTCCCAGAAATCGTTAAGTAATGGGTCGCTGCGGTAGGTGTCAGTGTAGATTGCCCAGTGTTGGTAAAAGTAAGTGATTCCTGGCTGCTGACTCGCCGTAGCGAGAACTCTCGGTGGTATGCCGCTGAGCATCGATGCGTCGGGTTTCGTTACGTTGAGGTTATTCATGATTCCTAGTGCGTTGTCAATCCATTGCCGCGTGTTTACGTTGTACTTGGAGGTAAGATACCCCAGCATCCCGTGTCCCGCACAAGTCCCCCAAACCGGGAATCTGATCCCTTTCCGTGCTTGCCCAATTGAGTAGTTGAGGATGGCATCCGCATTTTGAGTCAGTCGATTGTCAATATCAATGATCTGGCTGCCGCCAGGAATGAGGACTCCATTAATCCGCTGGAGTGTTTGAATAAGCTCAGTTTGGGTGAGGGAGTAAAATAGTGGGATTACTTGAGCTCCGCCCATCTCGAGATACTTGACGTAAGAAGCAGGCACGTAGGAATGGGCTGAGTCGTAAGGTTGTGTGTAGACCCCGATAACTGGCGCCTGTAGCGTTGCGAAGGCAGAGCACAAAGTCAAAGAGAGGATTGAGAGGGCGTACATACTCATTGATTATAAATTAATGGACAAAGTGGACGCCTAACAAGCTAATCAAGCTGATGCTCGGGAGTGTGGAAGACATGGCTATTCAGGAACCTGCAGAAGGATCAAGAAGATATCGAGGTCACGTTCATCCCGGCAGACAGCGGATATGCTAAGCAAATACCCAGTGCCATTTACCAGCTACTTGATCGGATGTACAGGATGGCGTGGATTGAACACGACCGTTTGATGAATAGGCAGGAACTCAACCTCCACGAAATCGAGATGGACATAGAGGGAATGGTGGAACGCTATCAACAAAAACGCCGGCACAACGAAGTCAACCAAGAGCTAAGAGATCTGACCACTCAGATCGAACGCATCGGCAAACGATTCACAAGCAAGGCAACCCTCGCTCGAGCGACCCAAGAACCGACTGACAACGAGGACAACTAAGCAAGAAAACCGAGCCGGATCCCGAGGCCCCGAGAGAGGCTGGGGAGAAGGCATCCCTCTTTGATGGGCTTTATAGATAGATAGATTAATGGATCTGAAATTTGGTATTCACCGATTATTCAACTTGTATTGATTTGATGCTTTCATCAAGCAGCAGACATGCTCAGTCTTCCAGTGCACCTTACGTACCTCTGGCACATCAAATTGGCGCATTGTTGAAGGCTTGTGCAAACATCGTGGTAGATTGGTGCTCCAAACTGGTTGTTGCAGCTCATTCGAGTAGGACCAGCATAGTAAGCTGAACCAACTGACAAAGGATTCACTTGACCGTTTGAGCATGTAACTCCACTGAGGCTCGTTGATCTTCCGCCGACCCAAGAGCCACTGCTTCCTCCATTCCAAGGATTTGGGCGTGGACCCACAGATCCTCCTCCGTTCCATGGGTTCGGTGCAACTGATCCTCCATTCCAAGGATTTGGGCGTGGACCCACAGATCCTCCTCCGTTCCATGGGTTCGGTGCAACTGATCCTCCGTTCCAAGGATTTGGATTTGGGAGGCGACCCGCAGATCCTCCGTTCCATGGGTTCGGTGTAACTGATCCTCCGTTCCAAGGACCGGGTCGAGAGGGTCCGACACTGCTTCCTCCAAAGTTGGAGTTAGGGCCAGCCCAGTTACCTCCACCTTGTTGGAAGTTATTGTTTCCCCAAGGCACGCTGGAGACTGGACCTCCAACAACTGCGTTGTGAACATGGCGAGCACCTAGGAGTGCCACGAGAGCTAACACAAGGAGAGCTACTTTCATAATTTATGTTGTATCAAATATCTTGGGTGGACAGATATATAATCCAACTGAGATCGGTTCATGGAACTTAAACGAGCCCTAGCAGTACAAACGAATCGGAAAGGAAGCGACCGGTTAGTCGTGAACAATCGAAATATTGATGGATATGCCTCAAATTCAACAGAAATCGACAGTTGATTTGATAAAAAAACTCTCGCAAAACTGTGGACCGAAGATATGAGGGTCATTAATCCTCATTCCCGTGAGCTCGACCCTGCTCTCATTTCGTCATGACTACAATGTTACGTCAATCCGCTATACTGACGATTCCCCAAATATATATCATTTTTAATGTCGTTTTGGCTGCCCTATGCACTCTCCAACGTTTTGCCTTTCTCGCTGCTCCCAAGCGCTCCATTATAAGTCCTTTAGATCCGCATGCCTTATAATCTAAACTTATATTCCGGTATGCTGAGGCTTTCAGCGCTTGGCTTCCGCATGAGCAACCGAAAGCTACTCGAGCAGTTCGGAATCAAGAACCCGAACATTCTCCGCAACCTAACGTATGGAATACCAGAAACTTAGTGTTCCCGAGTACTACGAGTATGGACTGCCTGCCCCTCCTGCCGATCCCGATACTCGAAGGTCAGTGCTTGCCAGTAGTGGCGCCCTCTGCGCTTATTCTGGCCTCAAAACAGGGTACTTACCTCAGTAACCTCAGTCGTGTTCCCAAGGACAAGCGTATCGTGATGGACCCCATTCGTGAGAAAGAAATTTGGTGGGGGGACGTCAATCGCCCTCTTGAATCCTCCTCGTTCCAGATTTTGGAAGACACTGCTATCAACTACTTCAACACTCGCTCGCGCGTACTATTTATTGGTGAATTCAGCTCTATGTTCTGGATGGTTATGCTGGATGGGAAAAGGACTTCCGCATCAAGATTCGAGTGGTTTGCACTCGTGCCTACCACGCTTTGTTCATGCATAACATGCTCATTCGACCGACCAAGCAAGAGCTGGAGACAGATTTCCATGCCGGAGCTGACTACTACATCTTCAACGCTGGAGAGTTCCACGCTAATAAGAACATCAAGGGCATCACTGATATCTCATCGGTCGCGTTGAACTTTCAGCAACGTAAGATGGTTATCCTGGGAACCCAATACGCTGGAGAAATGAAGAAGGGAGTCTTTACCATCATGAATTACTTGATGCCCAAGCAAGGCAACCTCCCTCTGCATAGTTCCTGCAACGAAGGCAAGAGCGGCGATGTTACTCTTTTCTTCGGACTATCCGGAACTGGTAAAACTGCGTTGAGTGCTGATCCTCATCGTAAGCTGATTGGCGATGACGAGCACGTTTGGGGTGAAAATGGAGTGTTCAACATTGAGGGTGGCTGCTATGCCAAGGCCGTTGGTCTCACCTACGAAAAGGAACCCGATATCTATAAAGCTATCAAGTACACTTTGATTAACACTTAGGTTCGGCACAGTCTTGGAAAATGTTGGTTTCTATGGAAAGAGCCGCGACGTCAACTACTTCGACACTGAGCTCACTTAGAATACTCGAGCAGCCTATCCTTTGGAATATATCGAAAATGCGAAAATTCCAGCCCTTGGTGGACATCCTCGCAACATCATTTTCCTCACCTGTGATGCTTACGGTGTCCTGCCACCAGTCAGCAAGCTGACTGAAGATCAGGCTATGTACCACTTCCTGTCAGGTTACACAAGCAAAATTGCTGGGACTGAGCAAGGTATCAAATAACCTCAGGCTTCGTTCTCGTCATGCTTTGGTGAGGCTTTCTTACCGTTCCACCCAAATACTTATGCAACTCTTCTGGCTGAGAAAATCAAGAAACATCATGCACATGTTTGGCTTTTGAACACCGGCTGGATCGGAGGTCGATACGGAGTTGGAAAGGTAATCACTTGAGTTACCTTAGCGTATTAGTATCACCGACACCCGCAAGATCATCGATGCTATTCATGACGGATCTCTTGAGAAGGCCAACTTTGTTGAGATGCCAATCTTCAGGGTGCAGATGCCTACCGAGATCAATGGAATCAACCCCGAAATTCTGAACCCACGCAACAACTGGATGAACAAGGAAGAGTATGACACCTACCTCAAGAGAGTGGCTGAGCTCTTTATCACGAACTTCAAGCGCTTCGAAAAGGGAGTCAATCAGGCTGCAAGGGATGCTGGACCCCGTGTGTGATCCTGCATTACCCATCACCTTCGAGTATAATTATATTACATGGCTACCAGCGACATGAAAGTACCTAACCGAGATAGTAAAGGATTCAGCTGGCGGCGAGGACCTCAGCTCGCACCACCAAACCCATTGGAAGCACGCGCAACCAACAATCTGACACCCAAAGGCATTAAAACACTTTTGGCTTGTTCACAAGAGGGAGCAAAATAGCTGGTGAAGCCGGTCTTCGAGAAAAGGGATTTCGACAGATCACTCCTGTCGCCAGTAGTATACAACATCTTACCGCAGATATCAAAGGCCTCACTCTCGAGGATTACATTCGTGGTCGTACCTCCAGCGATTTGCAAAGTAGCTAGCCGTAACTGCTGCCTCGCCACCCCAAGGATAGGAGTGTTGTGAGGCTCAAACAGGAAGATGCAGGGTTCTGCTTCGACCAAACCTTCGAGATCGAGGAGGAAGACTAGGACAACTACAGTTAGAACCGAAACGACCAGCTCGCGGGTGGCTTTCTACCAAACATCAAACGTGATCGCCGGAACCATCACATCAAGCATGTGCAGACAGAAGCAAGTGAGGAACCTTTTGATTACTCTCCTCAGCACAGCCGACCAAGCAGGTTGATGACGAGTTACAACGAAGAGCAATTTCTGCCCATTCATAGTCTTGGACGGGATAAACCTCAGCTACGTCGCAGCTTTTACAGAAGATAGGAGCGAAGCAAGTCTAACAGTCAGAAATAAGAAGACGCTCAGCTGACCCGCAACCGTTCCAAGGAAGTACAAGAATTGGCACGTAAATGTATCAATTTCAAGACCAACACAATGAGCGATTTCTATCGACCGGCAGGTGCTCCAATTAACTTGCAAGAGAAGAACATTCGGGTGGACTTGGGATACGTAACAAAATATGCAAACAAGTTCCGGCTAAATCCGGTACTTGAATACAAACAACGGCTTCATCGGCGCCAGTTGAACTGACATCATCAATCAGTCTCTGAGTTGGGGTTAAATGGCGGCAAACACCAGCCTTTGTAATATTAATGTCAAGTGTGCGCGGGCTGCACTGGGGCAACGTTGACCTCTAGCAAAACAATCTATCGTTCCAGGTCAACGAAAGAGGTACCACCAAAAACCTCTTCAAACTGCCGTTGAAGAAGATTAGCAACTCCACAGTCAACAAGAATGTCGTCATTGTGGAGGTCAATGCTGACGAGGCAGTCGGTGATGAGGATATGCTATGTGAGGTGAGACTGTTTGTGGAGCCTGGCAAGAGCGAGCCCAGAGTGACAGAGGAGTAAAACGCAGAGCAAGAAAAGTAAACTGAAAACCTCGCCGAGACTTTGAACCGAGATATCATCGAGAAGGCCAAAATTGGTGAGAGCGCAGGATAGTCAATAGTGACGCTAAACGAAATATCATTGGTCGTACCACGAGGCAAATACACTATCGATTTCTACCAAAAGAACCTGCGATTCCATGGGCCCACCTTCAACTACAACGTCGACTACAAGAACATTCAGCGAGGGTTTATCCTCCCGCTTTCTAATGAGGCACAGACAGCAATAGTGTTGCAGTTAGCAAAACCAATTCACCAGGGGCAGACAATCCACCCCTTCATTGTTATTCAAGTCAAACGATAGGCTGAAATCAACGTCAAGACCAAGGTGAAGCCTGAATATTTCAAGGATTCGCCTCACTTGGAGAACATTAAACCCGAATATCAGGGAGAGCTCGAGGAAATTTTGGCTGAACTACTCCGAAGCATTGTCGTTATCGACCTTATCGTTCCTGGTGGACATTTCAAATCGACACAGGGCGGTCCATACGTCAAGTGTAGTCTAAAGACTCAAAATGGTTGGCTGTACTTCCTAAAGAAATCGATGATCTTCATCACGAAACCAGTCATCTACTTCCGAGTGCCCGACATTGATAGAGTAGAGTTCCAGCGAGTTGGTGGCAGCAATAAACTCTTCGACATGAAGATTATACTTAAGTCTGGTCAGGGCCATGCCGGGCAAACGAGTCAATTCGTAGGCATCGAACGAACAGAGTACGACGCAATCACCGACTACTTCAAGCAGCGTGAAGTGAGCTTCAAACGCATTGGCGACGACGACCAGAAGCACAAGAAGATCGAGTCGGAGGATGACGACGATTCTGAAGAGGATGAGGACTTCGACGCTAACGCTCACGAGGACGATGACGGAGACGACGATGCAAGCGTGAGCCTGAGTAACTAGAAATGATGGTGGTAGCATCAAGATCCTGGTTTTATCTTTTTGAGGAGGTACTGTGCCAACACCATAATTGAGCCGTCTGAAGTGCAGATATCCTCGAGAATCTACCTTAGCCATTTCGTACCGTCTTGTTGATGGGGTTCTTTGTGATATTAAAGATGGCCTCCTCTCTTAGTGAGTTTCTTCTCTCCTTTTCGAGGAAATAGAGTCCTTAGTCCAGCATCGACCCGAATACGTTAGTCAGATAGCTCTTCACGGAAAATTTATAAGCATTCAGGCTGTGGTTGTCGCTGCATCAAATATGTTAACGTACGGGTCGTAGTATTTGGGATGCTCGGGGTTTAACGATTTCGACTTGTGATCGTTCTCGCGTTCTTTGATCCTCAGAGTTCGATTTTTGTTGCACAACAAGGAAAGCTCTGCGATGAAACTATAGTGTTCTTCAGGATCTTCCGGCGACACGGTGATACTCGTCAGTTGCTTGCTGTGTGAGTTCCTGCGAAGAGCTGCATCCAATGCCTTTTTGCCGTCTGGCTGCCATTTCTTCTTTGGATCTAGGATAAACCTCGAGTTACGCTAACCGAATGCGAGGTTCTACACGCAATGGGGGTTCTCGAGGTGTGTGGCCAGGTATAAGAGACTGTCGTTACCGATGTTTCCAAAGTCATATTCCTGGATGGTCCGGTTTACGCTGATCAATTCGATTAGGCGGCTACATTTAGCTTGAAGAGGTACTTAGCTCCTTCACGTTCGAGTGTAATGCCACCCAACAGTAATTTTTTGACGAGGTTGTTATTACGAAGCGCATCGCCTAATGCAACACCGCCGATAAAGGTGATTCTACGGTTGCTGCTGAAGTCTAGTCCCGTAAAGCGACATTTTTCCTGCTTTAGTAGCGCAGCTAGTCGTAGAATGGTCTGATCGGTGATGTTTTGCTCAGCGACATTCAGCTTGCCGTTCCATTATTCATCAAGGTTGTCCAGCAACGGAAGCAGGTCGTGGTCCTCAATACGGATCATTGATCCAGTTTGCTGAAGGTGCTCGGCTTGAGGAGCTTACTCTGCAGGTGGTTCCTCCATCTGTAAGTACTCGTCGCTGAGTGAGTCGAAAGATAGGTCGATTTCGCTCAGTGGACTGCCATCGAACCGAAGCAGTATTGCCCGTCGCCGAAAGTGACTGATGATGTAGCCGATCTTTTCGGCCACGAACGTTTTAAAATCCGACATGGAATTATATCGAGGGCTACAACAGTCAACTGCTTGTCGGCGCCAGCCATAATAATTTAATGAAAAGGCCTCGTGATAAATCTGCTCAGCATGCTATCGATGCGGAAGATCCTCAGCAGCAGCGTACAAAGAGAACTGCCAGCAAAATATTGGAGGGGTTGCGAAAGGCTGCATCAAATACTGAGCGCCACGGATTCCAGGACCTTTTATTGGCTTACAAGGAAACCAAACATCCAATCCTACAGACGCTTGAGCCACAAGGTTAAGTGTACAAATCAAACCCTGACAAGAAGAAGAAGCCGATTGAACTCTACCTTGACACTGTGAACACCCTTTACAAGAAAAAGGACTTAGATCTACTTATAAGTCCTTTGACAGTGGTATCGACTTTCGAAAAATGGGCTCCAAGAGAGTTGGCGATCTTCGAGCTGGCGATTCTCAGATTTGGAAAGCAGTTCGAGTTCATAAGCGAGTTGATCCAAACCAAGACTCCCAAGGACGTATTTGAGTTTTACCTCGAGTGGAAAAATACGACCCACTACAAGGCCTACAAAGCCAGCAAGGCAAGCAACAACCGTTCGAACTACGAGTCGATTGTGTGAGTGTTTGCGTGAATTATATTCCACGTAAGCTGCCTACCTACAATTATTTAAAACCATGATCCGACTGAGCGACTTCATCACCAAGATCCGCAACTGTAAGACTCAGGCGGAGGAGCGAGCCTAAACCCAGAAGGAGATGTCCGCCATCCGAGAGTCCTTCTCAGTACCATTCAAGCTTATTTCCAGAAAGGCGAGGAGAACCTGCGACTTCGCAACGTCACCAAGCTTCTCTTCATCAATATGATGGGGCAGGATACCGACTTCGGTCAGCTCGAGTGCCTCAAACTCATCACTGCGAACACCTTCATCGAGAAGCGCATTGGCTACCTCGGTAAGACCTAATGTTATACTTAGGACTCACCCAACTGTTCCACGAACGAAGCGAACTGCTCATGATGGCCACCAATCGCATTCGCATCGACCTCAACAGCTCGGTACATACTGTCTCTAAGTTAGAACAACTACATTGTGGCACTCACTCTCTCGGTCCTCAGCGAAATTTGCACAGCCGAGCTCAGCAAGGAAATTGCACCCATGATCATCACCATCATCAGCAACGCCAGCCCCTACATCAAGAAGAAGGCCATTCTCACATCCACGAAGATCATCCGTCGCTCTCCAGAATTCATTTCTGAGTTTATGCCCAAAATTGAAGCAGCCCTTGACGAAAAACAGCACGGAGTGCTTCTCGGGGCTATGGGTTTTCTGGAGACCGCTCTGGTTGTTGACGAATCCCAAGCACCTAAACTCGCTAAGTTGGTTCCGAAGATTGGACGAGTCTATCGCAGCGTGGTTACCAGTTCAAACCCCGAGTACGAAACAAGTGGTACCAACGACCCATTCTTGCAAGTGTCAATAATTCGATTCCTGAGATATCTGTATAAGGTCGAGAAGTCTGTCAGCAAAGAAATCGCTGAGATTCTCATGGCAGTGCATGACTTCATCTGCACTGGCAAGAACGCTATCAGCCTCAAGAACGGTTCCAACGCCGTATTGTTTGAATGCTTCCAAGCCATGATTAGTTTGGAGCTGACCCCACAACTGAAAGATACTGTCGTAGCTATGGTCAGCAAATTCGTGACTGTGAAAGATGCGAATAGCAAGTATCTCACCTTATACATCCTCAACCTTCTTTCCAAGTGTGACTTGAATGCTGTTCAAAATCATCGATCCACCATTTACGAGTGCCTTAACGAAAACGATATTCTGATTCGCACAATGGCTTTGGACCTACTCTACATCATTGCCACTCCCGAAAACGTATTTGTCATTGTCAAGGACCTTCTCAATACTCTGCTCAACGCCAGTGACGATGAGTTCGTGGCTGAACTGTCTCTCAAGATTTGCCTGATTGTCGATAAGCAATCTCCAAGCCGTCGTTGGTATTTCGACACTATCCTCAAGGTCCTGATTCTTGCAGGGCATTCAGTCAAGGAAGAGTCAATCAGTTCGTTGGTGCACTTGATGACTGCGACACCACAGCTGCAGAGCTACGCCATGATCAAACTGTTCTTTTCAGCAACAGAGAATCCATAGAATGAAACTCTTTCGAAGGTATCCCTATATCTCCTCGGAGAATTCGGACAGGTGTTGCTTGCCAATAGATAAGTAACAATTACTGAAGACAACATCCTTTCACTGGTGGAAAACCTTATCTTACGACCAGGAGTCGACGACGATATTGTTTCATATGGTCTCAGCTGCCTGTTCAAGCTCGCTGATAAAGTCAAGGATCGCAGGCGCATCACCAATCTCATCAAATCCTTCGACAATAGTCCAAGTTATGAAGTTCAGAAACGAGCGTGTGAATACACTAAATTGTTGGAGCCGGAGTGGGCTGAAGAACGAAAGAAGGATATCTGCATTCCCATTCCCATCCTCACATCTGCAGTTGAGATGTTCAGACCCGTAAATTCTTTTTTAAGACTTAGATTCCGATAGGTAGTACCGATGGAGCACTCGACCAACTCAATTTAGCATTACCTGAAAAAATAGATACCACTGGTCGAGTAGCGGAAAGTGCTGCGAGGGAACAGGCACGAGGACCTGCCACAACCCCGACCCCAACACCAATAAGTAAGCCAAAGGTGCCAACCCCTACTCCAGCTGTAGCGACACAACCACAAACTGGAGGAGATATTTTTGATATGATGGATGGACCATCCCCTGTTCCAGCTGTCCAGCCTCAACCCGTTCAAATTGTTCAGCCACCAGCTCCCAAACCTCCACAGGCAAGTAGCTTCGAAGATATCTTCTTTAGTGATGCTCGACCGACTGCACCAGTTCCAACTCCACCAATTGGGACTCTTTCCTATGGGCAACCACAAGTGCCAGTTCAGCCTCAACTAGGGGGCTTTGGAGGTCTTGGAGGCTTAGATTTACTCGGTGGTCAGAGTGCATCACTCACTCCAGTGAACACAGGATTTGGGGGATTGAATTTGTTGGGTGGAACAAGCATGCCAACACCCATACAGCCTCAAGTTCAACCAATTAATACTGGATTCATGGGTGGACTTAACTTCGGAATCAACCCTCCTCCTGCCGCTCAGGTACGTGCACCAGTCCAAAACACTGGAGGACTTGATTTGCTTGGCGGATTCTCACTACCCTCAACCAACCCAACTCCTGCAGTAAATACTGGCTTAATTGGCTTTGGAACGCCTTCGACAACTCCCGCACCAACTGCAAGTCTTGGATTCAATCTTCTCGGGCCACAACCAGTAAGCACTCCGGCAGCTAACTTCCTCTCTGGCACACCCATTTCTAACATTCCTACAAATTCTGCGTTCCGTGCTTACTAAAACCAGCATCTATAAATCAACATGAAGTGCAGCAAAGAATCCGGAGATACTGCCAGCATCCAAGCAGTCTTCAGCAACAAGACCGGTTACTTGGTCGAGAATTTAGTATTCCAGGTGGCAGTTATGAAGCATCTCAAGCTTGCAGTAAACCCTCTAAATTCCACCAGTATGCAACCCTACTCTCGAGACAGCGTCATCCAGGTAGAGCATTGAGTAACGCAGCAAATGAAGGTTGTTAATACCACGCCTGGCCAGAAAGGCATCGTCATGAAGTTCAAGCTTACCTACAGCGTAAACGGAGAACGCATCGCAGAAGAGGGAAAGATCAGCAACTTCCCCGACGGTTATTGACAGCATGGACTGATGGCTTATATAAGAATGTGCAATGTCACTGCTCTCAGTAGGCGACGCTATCAGGTGGGGCGATGAAGCCACTCGGTGGCAAACCGGTCTGCGGATCGGTTCCCTTAGGTCTGCGGAACAGTAGAATATGTGGTTCAGGCTTGTGAAGCTAGTAGTGGCTCCATCCACGGGATTGTTGCACTCCCAACTGTCTCCATTCCTGCATTAGAGAACCTTTACACTTTCAGAGAGGAGGCGACCCCTCGGCATCTTTTTGTACGTATCCTTGGGTAGGAGAACGTGTCGGTACTCATAGAAGTCGTCCATATACTTGTCGGAATACTCGATTTCGTCGGGGTAGTGAGGCATCAATTCAAATAATAACGAATAAGTTAGCTGGTGCGTTTAACCGGCTTCAACATATCTAACGGTGGAAACATTCGGCGGGTATATATATGTATATAGGGCTGACCAAGCGGCTCAATTGGCATCCTCAGCCTCCTCCAGCTCAGAGGTCCAGAGGGTGAGGTTGTCGCGAATGAGCTGCATAATGGTGGTGGCATCCTTGTACTGCTCCTCGTCGATGTGCTCGATATCGGCAATAGCGTCATCGAAGGCCTGCTTGGCGAGTTGGCACGCCTTGCTGGGATCGTTGAGGACCTCATAGTAGAAGACCGAGTAGTTCAGGGCCAAACCAAGCCTGATTGGGTGGGTGGTCTTGAGGTCGGCGGTGGCCTTGTCGAAGGCACCCTTGTAGGCCTCGTTGGCGTTATCACCAGCCTTCTTGTGAGCATCACCACTGGTGTACTCAGAGATGTAGCGGTAGTAGTCGCCCTTCATCTTCAGGTAGAAGACCTGAGCATCAGAGCCGTTGGCGTTCTTGATGAGCTTGCTCTCGAGGAGGCCGATGATATCGTTGCAGAATCCGTTCAACTCTTCCTCAATCTTCTTCTTGTAGGCCTTCAGCAGGGGTAGGTTCTTGCTGTTCTTGGCCTCCTCCTTCTTCTCAATGCTGGAAAGGGCTCTCCAAGCAGTTCGTCGTGGACCAATGGAGTTCTTGTAGGCAACTGAGAGAAGGTTTCGCTCCTCGATGGACAGGTCCTGGTTGAACTGGACGACCTTCTTCATGGCGTCGAGCATGTCCTCAAACCTCTCGGTTTGCTCGGTGATCTTTGCCATGTACAGCAGTTCATCACGGTTCGACATTGCTTGATCTTAAAAAAATTCAAATTAATAATTGAGGATGCAGGGGCCGGCATTTATAGCGCAGGATTTGTAACTTCCGGCTACCATGCCGGCTCTCTCCGGCGGCACCTGCCAATCAGTTTGATCGTCAAAAGCACCGAGACAACTGTCGCCAAAGGCTTCAACTCAGCCGGTCATCATCGTTGAAATGCAGAAGAGCACGTAATGGTTCTGCCAGCATTCTCAGAAAATCCCTTTCGACATTCTAAGTCGCTGAGTGATGTTCTGCGACTTTGGGAATTTTTCCGATCGACCGTTGTTGATTTGTTCTCGAGAACAACACGAATAACGATATTCAAATGTCAGCTCGTTTTCCACTGCAGTGGGTTGGTTTCGCCAGACAAAGCCCTGGAAAGATGTCGTTAGAAGTTGCAGTGGAGAACAAATTAAAAGCTTTTGAATTTTCGAAATTGGATTTCATCGGAAGGAACCTATCCGTTCGTAGTTGGAAGGACTAAAAGGTGTGCTGAGACAGTTTTGCGGTTTCGAAGGTCAGAGGCAGTTCGGCGTATCAGTATTCATCTTCGTGGTCACTACCTTAAGCTGTAGTAAATGAGGCAAAATGCAATATGCACAGGTGCCCGATAACTGCCCGCAGAGGACTCGGGTAGAACTGCAGACATGAAGGGAGCTGTCCACAGACCCATAACGGCTCGAGGAAGGCTCGGGATCGAGCTACAGCGTTGTGCAGGTAAAGTTTTGACGCTCTCAGCTGCGCATCAGCCTATAGACATATAACGCCATTCTGAACTGGGAAAGCACTCAGATACTGAAGAATTGGCTTCCACAAGCAATT
>ERZ724508.1003-NODE-1003-length-18122-cov-5.429346_pt1 | contig 18122 bp, 28 predicted proteins | sample MGYA00376041_ERZ724508 | MGnify/ENA primary metagenome ERZ724508 (study PRJEB28724, sample SAMN07190887) | wastewater metagenome | isolation source: effluent of sewage treatment plant in Hong Hong | place: USA: Christiansburg, Virginia | collected 2016-03-01 ...
GGTTGCACATGCCATCCAAATCTTCCAGAAACTCCTTGATGGCTTCCTCGCAGATTGAAATAGGAGCTGGTTCCATAACTGAAGAGAATATTTGTATTACGAATGGGCTTATTATCATCAGATCAAGACTAGGCTATCAGCCGCAGTGATTCTTCGACTTCCACAAAAGTCGTGCATACTTACGACAGGACTGATGGTGCTGTCATGCCTCTTCTTTCCTTATTGAAAGCCACCCTGGTGGCTTTTTTGGTCAGCCAACAAGACAATAATGGTCCTAAATCGTAGCTCCAACTGGCACACGCAATTGTCGACCCGGCCAAGATATCGCCGATTCCGCCACAACGTTTCTGTCCACCTCTTGCCGTGATTTTGTAACACCCCTTTCTCGTCAGATAATAATCGTGCTCACCCTTGACGAGAATATTAAAGCCGTAGTCGTACGAACATTTATCGAGCCTAATGATATCCTCCTTGCCGTTCTCTTCAGTAGTATCGTTCAGTTCGAATTTCAAATGTTTTTTTAAGTAGCCAAGCTCCTTGTGGTTGGGTGTCAATATGACTCGGTGGTTCTTGCCCAACTCTTCAAAGAGGTGGGGGTACTGGCACAAGTAAAAGATACCGTCTGCATCGAACACGATCAGAGAATCTTTATGGAAATTGCGCACAAGCTTGGGAAAGAATGTGTCCATATGCTTATCACGGCCAAGTCCAGGGCCGACGACCCACCCCGTTATCGCATTCTTCCAAGAATTGATGGAATCCAGCCATTGATTGTGCATGTGCTGCAGATCTTCGTTGCTAACTTCGTGCTCGATGTCTGTTGAGAGTGTGAAGACTGGATGTACGATGACCTCGGGTGAGTAGGCTTTGATAGCAATGGCAGCAGACTTCGCACAGAAGATATGCGCAAGATCAGCTCCACTCTTGAGCGCTGACATGGCTGTAAAGTAGGGAGCACCAGTGAATTCGAAGGAGCCACCGATAACACCGACCCTACCGTTCTCTCCTTTGGTCTTCAGATGTGAGAGTTGTGGGAGTAGTCCGTATAGTGCCTTGGCAACCTATTTGTTCATAAATTTATGTGTGATGTTTATGCTGGATGACGTTGTTTCTCAGCTGCTTGTCGATAAGAAGTTACTCGAGCTCTGACTACCACCATTGATTGATTATATTACTTGCTGTGGATGAAGCTCCGGTCCAGACGGTTATTGAGTGTCCCCAAGTAACGAACTACCAATCAATCACACACCTAGAGAAGACCTGTACTCCTTCCGAGCATTTACGACAGACATGGCGAGTACGACGACGAGATTCAAGTGTCCCCCGAGTACAAGCAAATCAAATCGAAGGACAATACTTACCACGAAATCTCTTCCTCGCAGCTCAGCATAGCCCGAAAGCCGAGTGCATCACCACCACCACACTCCTACCACCGCCTTCACAAAATGCTCAAACCAAACATAGTGGCGCGTTGCGCTGAGAGTATCAGCCTCTACTAGAGTATAAAACAACGGATAAAACAGTAGATGTCGGATAGATATCTGCAGGAACAGCGCGAAGGAATGGAGATCATTCACGATCGGCTCATGAAAATTCTCTGATGTTTATCCCCGAGTCTGATTAACGATAACATATACAGATCACGAACATTGTCAGTGAAGTCAACGCTGCGCTGATTGCAACACCTTGTAGCCCCGGAGGCAGAGAACTGTCGTGAGGATGCCTGCTGGGATGATTGCAACTACCTTCCAGTAGAAGTAGTAGCAGAGGATTAGTGGAAGCGTCAAGTAAGCCAAAGCAATTGGGGTGAATACCAGATCACCCAGCCTACCAAATTTCAGGAAGTAGCGCATCAGGTTTGCCAGCAGCTGAAGGTAGCCGAGCCCAAGCCCAAGTATCACGTCTTTGATAAAGGTAAAGACCTTCCATATACTAGTAAAGAACAACATAATCGCTTCCCATATCTTTGTGGCGAACAGTACGACAAAGTCACTGATCGACTTGCAGATTCTACAGAAGAACAGGTAAAACGGTTTTCCAATTCTCACAATCCAGTCCTTTACTGCTACGGCTTTGAGCGTTATCCAATTAGCGATTCTAATGAAATATTCTTGAACTTTGTCTGCGGATCTTGTGATGTATCCTCCGAGGACCTAAAAGAAGTCGTAGGGATAGAGACCTGGCACTGTCTGTTGACGGAGGTTTCCAATGCGAACCACCATCAGAATATGGAAGCTGATTACATAGGCGATCAACAATAACTTGAGGGCAATGAACTTGTCGATGCAGAAGATCCAAGGCAGAAGGTTGTAGATGATTCCGATGTAGAGGAAAATCAGTCCAAGAATAAACAGAAATAACACCCCCTGCTTCGCTATCCTTCTCTCTTCATTGGCAAAGCAGCGAATGAAAATCGGCATCATCAATTAGCAAGGCACCACAAATATGTATTTCGCCACTATCTGCACCTCGTTATAGACCTCCTAGCCTGCAATGTAACCGTGTTCGGGAACCCATCGAGGATACATCAGCTGTTCAGGTGAGAAATAATCGAAGATAGTGATGGGTTCGTGCAGTGATTTCTCTATTTCTTCTCTGAGGATGTCGCGATAAGTCAACTCCACCTTCTTGGGGTGACTTTGCTCACAGTATGCGTTAATACACAGCTTTCGGTACGTTAAAGGTTGATTGGGTTCCTTACTCAAATCTTTGTACTTGCGCTACCATTGTTCCTGCCAGATTTCTTCATCAGTTGTCCATGTGTAGAGCCCTTGGGAGGCTTTTTACAAGTTATGGAGATCATTTGGCTCGAGATAGGAACATATCTGGCTAAAGGCAAAGAAGCCGATGTTTGTGAGCTGTTCCTCCTTACCGGCTTTGAGAGTGGTCTCGTAGATAAACTTGTTGTATGCTTCGAGCTTTCTCTTCTATTTGTGTTATTTGTGTAGTTGTAACATTCTTCTGATAGTCGGGCGTATCCTCACAACCAAAAAGACAAGAAGCAGCAGGTGGAGCACGTTATAAAAGTCTTCGGCTATTAGTAACATCTCGCAGATCAGCTAACGTCTGTAGTCGTATGATAAGAAGCCTTGGATGAGATTTCTTCTGATATTCTTCATGCCAAGCTCAATGCCTCTTCTTGTCTTGTAGATCGACAGGAGCAGGATGGTGTTCATGATGATGCACACGAAGTCAGTCTTCAGGATGCTCCACATAAGCCTCAGTATATCTTTGCGTCTGCCTCCGACATTGATGCGCCCACCTCTCACGATAATTGGCATCCTCTCATGCTGGATCTTAACAATGTTCCAGATGTAGTGAAACCTCCAAGGAAACAGGACAAACATGACTACAATCAGAATCGCAAAGGGAATGTCCTTGATAGCCTCCACAAAGGACACCCGAATACACTTCTTCAGACTAATCTTCTCGCTGCCTGGCTTTACAATCGAAGCTGCACGAGTCTCAAGGTACTCCTTAAAGGTCATGTCCTGGTTAAGCCCAAGCACTTTCGAGAAATACTTTCGAAAGTTATGCTGAGCTTTTCTGATCAACTTGTAGCAGTAGTAGATACGAACCACAGTCAGTAACACACCCATTGCTTCTAACACTGATAGGCAATTATCCATCGATTCCTTAAAGATTACCGAAGCGAAATAACCTCTTCCAAGACGTAGATTATCTTAGAAAGTGTGCTCGTAATTCTGCTCGCTGTAATTGTAGGCCTCCCTCCAACAATACTTCAGGAACCGCAGTGGGCAAGCCAGGAATGCCAAGATGTACATCGGTGAGACAATCAAATCTATAAGTTGTAGCTTCAGGACGAATCCTACGAGCTTCAGAATTCGGTTTTCTGGGCGAGTAGTTTCGGGGTCGCCTGTTATTTCCCTGTACCTTCTCTCATCTCTATATAAGAAGACTAAGGTAGGAAACCTCCATGTTGTCAGTGGTATCAACACAAATACAACCACCAGACCCACAATGATTTCGATGGTGATAGCTATACACATCTCGATAGTTAGCCTCAGTGTACTCTTCGCTCGCAAAAGGGTCAAGCCTATCTGCGAAGTGGCGTGGTTTGTCCCAAGGTAGAGATCTGGTTCAGCCATGATTCTTGCCACCTTCCGCTAATAACTGCTTCGACGATATCGAGTTACGACTATCAGAAGTCTCATTATCTTTGTCATTGCTTCCATCCGGTTAATAGCGGAGACCGTTTGCCAAAACACTCGCTTATCGTACACACTTTTGATATACTTTTCTCGATCCTCATTGTAGATTTCTTGGAATCTACCATACTTTCCACTAATAGTCGCCTTGAAGACATAGGCTATCGCAACGACTTGGTGCATGTAGTCGTTGTAATTGACTGCCAATTTGCTGAAGTCCAAGAGTTCCTTAGGTTGCTCCTTGGACCTGAACAAGTATGTACCGCTTGCCATCATACAGTAGTACAAAGGCAAATGGGGGAGGTCCGAGAATATTTGGCGCATGAGTTGTACGAATACGTGCTGAAATTTGAACTTCTGCTACTCCTCTGATAGCTCAACAGTGTTCCAGTAATTAACAAGCCAGCGAAGCCTATGCACGTATAGCGGTAAGGTGACTAGTGTGATTGCGACACAAAAGTAGAAGATTATTGCTTTGAGCAGCCTTTTGAGAATAAGCCCACGCTTAAAGTTGTATTCCTCGTCGAGAACTTTGAAGTAGGAGGTGAAATACCAAGGTCGAAGCAGAGCTGTCAGCACCACGATCGGTACAAACAGCAGGTCCACAGCAAACTCGAAAGCGTAGACCGGAACTTGCCATTGGTATTGAAAATCTATGCTAATACCAGCTAAATTGTGTTACTATTCCTTTGCCTTGTATTCCCTTATCTGGTAGTTGCTTTGATGTTGCTTTCTGGATTTTTCTCTTGCTTCGAACTACTTCTGCTTGTTCTATTCACGCTTCAATAAGAAACGCTTGAGCTTCTTCTCTTTGTACATCGATACAAAGACAACTACCCGGAATGAGAACAGGAGAATCTGCAGCAGGGTTAACAGCACCAGCATTACTGATCGGCCTATCATTTGTATCTCCACCATATCCATCAAACTCGAGTTTTTTTTCAACCGGGCATCCCACAGCTCTCCTTCAGGATAGATCTCGTTGAGGATGTTGCTCCATTATCGCGATTTCTTCATATAGAAGACAGCTGTCTTGGCGTTGATTATCATACAGGTGGATAACAGGAGACAGATAAACTGCAGGTATTCGCCAAGAGTGAGTATGCTGTACGACAGAATATATTTGCGATAGTGCTCAACGTTTCCATACCTGAGCAGCTTCAGATAGCGACGGTGCGAGCAGTGGAGGCTGAAGAAAGGGACCCACCCCAATAGCACAAAGAGTATGCTGTCGATTATCGTTGCTACTGTCAGCAGGAACAGTATGGCCAGACGATGCATCGAATGGTCTTTTTACTTTTTGAGGTCTTCCGATACGTTGATTCGCCAAGGGAACACCTTCAAATACCACACGAATATCCTCTCGAGGTCATAGAAGAATGCTGACGAAGTGAGCTTCGCGATATGCTGCAAGTACCTGCGCGAATCTGGACTGTATTCGAAGTCGAACGTTTTGAAGGCATTCTTGAGCAGGAGGAAGTTGAGAAGTGTAAGCACAACGGAAGGTAGATCGGCAATTAACTCCAATAGTTCCACAGTGTACTCCTTCGGTGATTTGAGTTGAGGCACCTTAAAGTATCGTAAGGCTTTTAGGTAGCCTCGACGCATGAGATATATGACGCCCGGGATTGAAATGGCGAGTGATGCCGCCAGAATGTACCAGCTGCTCTAATCTACATGTTTCACTCCGTAGTGCATTAGGTAAGCAAACTGTCCAAGAAACAAGGTGAACGACACCATAAGCAGCAAAAACCTCACTGGCCACGTCATTAGATAACTGCCAAGAGAAAGTTTAACCCACCTACCAAAGACGATTCCCTACATTGCCGATTGATGGTACCTGAATAAGCAGGAACATGATGTATGAGGGTGCGTAGAACAGTGTCCCGACCACGGTCGTAATCACGTTGATGAGTTGGACAGGAACCCTCAGCAACAGTAGGACGATTGGTTCGCTCATAGCAAAATAATTTATCAGAACAGCAATGCATGATATGCCTGAAGCGATTACCTAAGGATTGGTTGATAGAGAGGAAAAGAGGTACGGCAAAGGCAAAGTACTGAACATATCAATTACACGATAACACATAATATGGGTCAGTTGACAGGGAGCGAAGAGGTAGATCGTTAATGCTCGGTTGGTTCGTCGTCAATCCAATAAAGCACTCGATCGCACTACCAAACTCCTTCTCGTTTCTATTCGTTTCTTCGAACTGTTCCCTTTCCGTGTCTATGACCCTCCTTCCAATATCCCTCGTATTGCGATCCGTCAGACCAAGTATAGGTGCCATACCCATGTTTTTTGTCACTTTGGTATTCCCCTTCGTAAACTCTCCCGTCTGGCCATTCGAATCGTCCAAACCCATGCTTTTGATTTTGGCACCATCCTCCGGTATAAGTCGCCCCGTCAGTATACCGGTATGTACCTTACCCATCAATTTTATTCTTTCGCCAGAGGCCAGCATAGATATTGCCACTCGCAAATCGATAAGTTCCTCTCCCAAATCGTTGCGAGTTGTAGAATTCTCCTTCGTACGACGATCCGTCTACGAACTTTTCCGATCCTTGGCCCACTCTTTCGTTATGTAGCCAATCTCCACTGTAAGTATTTCCTTAACGAGTCTTTAGAGTTCCCTTTCCATGCGCTTAGCCTGACTTAAAGTGTCCGTTGAATATGCTACCATCTGGATAGACGAATACCCCACTTCCATCTGCTCTTCCATCCTTGAGAAAGCCAATATACTTTGCTCCGTCTTCCCACTGCACTCTTCCATAACCAGTGTTTCCTTGGATTGGAACTTCCTCCTCAACACTTTCAATCGTGACTTTGGAATTTCGATTGGAGTAGTACTAGTTGAGCTGCTTAACACTGAACTAATTGTGGTCTGCGTCGCTCTCTACAGCCGTGGTCTTCTCCTGATGATATTTGGCAAGTCTGGGAATGTCGTCGGTTGCTTCTTGGCAGCTGTTACCCATTTAATATTAAAATTATCTTCGGAGGCAGGCCGATTGAGGAGGGCTGTAGCAGTGATCACCTCTGATTCGGCTGTTCGGTTTAGAATTAATTTCGAACCAAAATGATAAGTTCATATTTGGTGCTGGCAATCGCTATCGTTACTGTGCTTGCTATCAAGTACTTTCTGGTCAACAGGTCCTACCAGAACAAGATGAGCTGCTACGTGGATCCCAAGCAGCTCGCAGTCGACATCATCATCAAGACTATTAAGGATGAAGGTGAGAAAATTCTTAGGGAGAAGTACAGAATCAGCAACCTCACTGGAGTTATTCAGGGTAATCTTGCCTACCTCCGTACAGTAGAACCCGGAGAAAAGCAAGACATCGTCATCCAGAAACTACGGAACATCTGTCTCTGCATTGAGCTGGGCCTTGACAAACAAGTTGCCAGTGAAATTGAAGTAAGCAAGTTTGAGGAGTTAGTGCAAGACTCAAGCAAGCAACTTAAACGCCTGATAGGTTAGTCGGAGCGGCCGTCGATCCAGGAGAGCGGCATCAACCGCTACATCCGACATCTACTGTCCTTCCTCCCCGAATCAAAGCGGTGACTTCATTCAAACAACTTTTGAGCCTACGATATGGATTAGCATGTGCTCACTTACCGAACATTAAAGAATATCATGAAAAGGCAACATTCCAGCAAAGTGTTGCGCCACGAACTCGCCCGTTAGAAGTACAGGGAGTTTGAGAGCACCAAAGCTCTCCAGAAGCCGCAGCAGGAGAACCTACGAATTCCCCAGCCAGGACAGTTTTTTGTTCAGCCCACGAAACCACCCAAGCCCGTACTCGATGCAATTGAACTCTCGGAGATGAGGCTCAGGCGCCCAATAAGCTCGCAATGCTACACCTCTCTGATTGACAATAATCGCAATTAAGGAGCACAGTAGGATAACCCACTGGGCATAACCAAAAGCATCAAAGTCATCGTCAACAGGCAGAACACGCGGCTGCTATCGCCAACTTCCAAAGTGATCCCTGAGCTAATCAACCAGCGCATAAAGCTAAAGACTGAGGACGGGCAGCAACGCACAGCATCAGTCCGGCCAATATCAGCTCAGCTGATTTCTAAACTGGATAAACTGGAGCTGCAGAACATCGATAACTGCGAGCTGCTGTCCAAAGCCTACGAGTTTGACAGGAAGGTAACTGAAAGCATCGATAGGAAGCCTAGTTCATTTTTAGTGAAGCAGCGCAAGAAGCTGGTAAAGCATATCCAGGGCTATCATACTGTGGTTCTGAAGCGGGAAGATATTGATGGGGACAAGTATTCGACCGAACAGAAGAATACTCTGAAGGAGAAGGTCTCCCCTTATCTAACCACTTACGAATTTCCGAAAGCAAAGAAAAAGAGTGGGTAGCATCCTTCTGCACCCAATCCACCGAACTTCTTGCCTCTGGAATACTATCTTCTCGACGATCTATCTCCCGAAGAGCTAATAAGGCTGTACGGTAGTGGTGACAGTAAGTAACCCATCAAGGGGTTTAGCAAGTGGTTCGACAACACTGGGTCCTTCGAATGGCGCAGCTGCACAATCACTGGCTATGATGCACAGCCCCAACGTTGGTCGATACGCTGGAACAACGGTCAAGGCAAAATGGTGTCGAGATCAAATCTTCGTTTTGCTGGTGAAGACCAATCAATGTTTCTCAAAAGGCTCGCAGAAGCCGAAGACAACCGAAACCTGAGTTAAATCTACTACAAATACAACTGCATGATTGACCTGATGCAGGCTTCAACATCAACGCTGCCTGAAGCCTCACGTGATCGTATCGTCAGAATGGTTCAAGGGTGGGTCTTCAAAATTGGTCAGGTTCGTAACCCAGTTTAGTTCAACAAGCTCACATTCGAGCAACAGTTCACCAGAGCTTTCAACTGCAGTCTAATCTTCGATGGGGCCACAGCAACTTCAAAGAAGATGGACTGCCGAAACTTACTCAAAGAGATCGAAGAGCTCTATGTCCGCACCAATCATCAGATTGAGTTCGATAGTACACTCCCTTTTAGTGAGTAACGCAAAGTCATCTTCCACGGTTTGCTGCCCGATAAGTTGTTTGAGTCAGTGTTGGAATCACCCGCACCAGAAACTCTCCGAAAAGGATGCATAAAAGTCACTGACGAAGGCGAACGAGGGTTTCCATTTCTTCAGACATTCAGCCGTATCCAAGAGTTGGCCCATGTTGGAAACTCGAAGAGGTTGAAAGTGCTGCAGCAGCTAAGAAACCGCGAATTGGAAATGGAGAAGGTTGTGTGCTGGCAGGATCCAGGTCGTCCATGTTTCTTGGATGATCTCAGCCAACAATGGTTAGAAAAGATAGATAATGTGCTACACCAGTTGTCAGTTCGCTCTTGCGACACGGAGCATGAGATTGGCGGAGAAATGGATAACTACTATCTTGAGAGACGCACAACCCTTGATGATGAAAGCAAACGGCAGCTCAGCCTAGCAAGCAAGTTCCAATTTCTAGCGAACCACCGGTTTGAACTATTGGCTAAAGGAATCTTCGAGAGAACTTTAAAGACTATCGCTGACAAACTCAATGGGTCGCTAACTTAACTGTTACAGGGTAAATCGGTTGGCTAGCTTTCCCATGTAGATATCAGTAGATATCATCGACATACAGATTTCGTAGACAGCCGTGCAACCGATCTTCTGATTGAACTGGAATACCGCCAGGAGAATGGGCAGATTGCATTTACTCCGACTACTGATAAAATTCGAGGAATGTTTGAGAGGTGTGAAGCTTCTCTGATTGCAAAGATGACAGAAATCAGAACAATTGACAAGTGTTACTTAGAGCCAGCCAGACCAAACCGGCATATGAAAGTCTTCGATTAAAACGACGAAAAACTTTCGAAACTCCGTCAATAATATCGGGAAGCAATAGAGAGGGTCCTTGAAGCGGAGGCGGTATTTAGAAGACAAATCTAACTCAAGGGGAGGATCATACTGAATTACAACATCGAAGCTAAACGCCGCAGCCTTCGGAAGGGCAGCTATGATGACTTTCAAATCGAGCTGAAATCTCTGCAGGACTATCTGGCAGAGATCGAAGAGCTAATGCTCCCAAGGAAGATGAGACTGGGAGTGTTCCTGATCGATTGCACAGAACTTCGCAATAAGCTCCGTCAGCGAATTTATGACATTTCAGGAGAAGTGTATAGGCTGCTCTTAGAACGAATTAAGAAGGATAACGAGAAGCTCTCGAAAGCTATTGACAGCATCATTGAAAAGCTGCGTACTGAACCCACAGATATCGAGTCGATGACTGCCCAACTCGAATATGCCGACCACGGTGTCAACGTAGAGATGGAGTCAATAAACACCCGAATCAGCGAGGTCATGCAGAAGATGGACCTCCTTTCAACTATGAACTACCGAATGGCTTACGAGGATTTTCAGAAGAGTTGGCAAATTTACAGCAAGCCCTTAGCAGTCAAATACCGTCAGCAGAAGTGCATTCGCAATATCGAGCAATACCACCGGAAGCAGTTCAGTGATGAACTCACCCGCAGTCACGATGAGCTGCTAGTCGAGGTGCAAGAGATTGGCTGGAAATTTGAGAAGTATACGATATACAGCAGACTTACCGAAGTTGATGTTGCCAGCCAGAAATTTGCTAGGCTTGGCGAAAGGTTAGATAAGGCACAACAGCATGCAGATTTGATCAACTCAAGGGAGCTATTGCTGAAATGGAAGCCAACTGACTTCTCGGAACTGACGTCCATCAGAGAGTCCTTTCTTCCTTACTATAAGGTTTGGACACTCGCAAGGAATTTCAACTGTACAGTTCCCACGCTGCTGACAGGACCACTCGCATCGATCGATAAGAAACTAGCGACAGAGGAGATTGAGGGCGCCTATGATGAACTCCAACGACTGGAGAAGAACGAGTTCAAAAACAACCACAGGATACTGAAGCTGGTCCAGGAGGTACGTGGTATGTATGGGGAGTTCCGCAAGTACCTCCCCCTGATAAACGGTCTAAGAAACCCAGATCTCCGAGAAAGGCATTGGCAAAAGGTCGGCGAAGCCACCAACATTTCTAACCTCAATGACAGTTTTGATGGAAGCCTTCAGAAACTGTTGGATTGTGGCATTATGGATAGGCTGTCCGATGTCACTGAAATTTCTGAAATTGCCAGCCGGGAGTTATCTTACGAAAAATTGCTCAACAAGCTAAAGAAGGATTGGAGAGAGACACGTTTGTGCATAACTCCCTCCTAGCAAGTAGCCACCGTTGATGATCTCTAAGCGATCCTTGATCGGATTGACCAAGACATGGTAAAGGTGCAAGCAATCATTGGCTCCCCCTTCGTAAAGTTCCTCGAACACGAGGTTGTGCTTTGGCGGAATTCAGTACTCTACAAAGCCCAGGAAGTATTCGAGCTACTGAACAATACCTAACAGCTGTGGCTCGCACTCTACCCAATATTCCTGAACAAAAGCATTGAACATGAACTCGAAAAGGAGTACAGCAAGTTCCAAAATTTCGATAGGATGTGGAAGGCTCTGATCCAACAGTTGTGTTGGCAGCCGATGGTAATCGAACTCATCCAAACACGTATCCGCGATAATCTGCAGTTTATGATGGAACTGCTCGAGCAGATGGCACGTGGGCTGGTTAACCTCTTCGATCTCAAAAGAGGCCTATTCGCACGCTTTTATTTCCTATCGGATGAAGAAATGCTATCGATATACTCTCAAAGTCGTTCACTCGAGCATTTTAGGGTTAGCGCACGCTTGTGCTTTGACGGGGTCGATGACTTGCTCATTAACGACAAAGACGAAGTGTAGGCGGTCATATCCGCTACCGAGACCTTAAGACTCAATCATTCAGTTCAGCTCAACAGGTAGGCACCTCTCGAGGAGCAATTCCTTAATATCGAAAGAGTCATGAGAGAGTCCCTTCGTGTGCAGCTCGAGGACACCTTCAAGAGCGGAAAGTCAAGTAATATAAAACAGATCGCCCACCTCAGTAGTGCGATTCTCTGGACCGATTCAACAGTAAAAGCTCTAGTTGAAAATTCAATCCAAGGCCTTCTTCTCGTCTACTCGGCGAGGCTCGATGAACTTCGTAAGCAGGTCCGAACCTCCAAAGAATACTCAAGCCCATTGGCAATCCAAACAGTTAACAGTGCATTGGTGCTTCAACTGCTCCACCAACGCGACATCTTACAACGGCTAATGCTCCAGAATGTCAGCGAACTCACGAATTTTATATGGCAGTGCTCCATTCGCAACTACCTCGGCAAGGGTGACTGTACGGTGCAGCTCATGACTCTCACCAGGAAGTATTGTTTCGAGTATCTCGGCATGCAGGAGCGAATATGTCTTACGCCCACAACGGACCGATGTTTGATGTCACTTGCCCACAGCTTGGAATCTGCTCAGATTGGCTGTCTTCACGGCTCGGGCGATTCGGGTAAGACTTCTACAGTGGGTTAGATGGCGAGCAGTTTTGGGAAAAGATTTATCGTGCTCAGTTGCTCCAACCTTACCGAGAGGTCAAGTCTCGTTAAGATCTTCCAAGGAATGTGCACGTCTGGGGCATGGGTATGCCTCAAACACTTCGACAACATGCAGACATAAATGCTTTCGGTATTGGCCCAACTCATCAAAAGTGTCCAGCAGGTGCAAATGGCCAGCAGCAAAAATCTATTTAGTGGCAGCAACACCTTCGGAAGGATGAGAACTGCAATCATCGAAGAGAAGCTCTGCCCTATTGACGGTAGCTATGCACTCTTTCTGACTAGTCTCAACAGCCAACATCAGCTTGTTCCTGACACTCTTAGGCTTTCAACTCGTCCAGTTGGTATAGTCAATCCTCACGCCTAACGTATCTTGGCTGACTTACTCACCAGCTACGGTTTCGCCAATGGCAATGATATTGCGCTCAAGACTCTATCTGTGTTTAGAGCTTGCAAAGAGTTGATCGTTCCACTTAGTCACTACAGTTTCAGCTTGAGAACGGCACAAGATGCTATCAACAAGGCCCGTACCTTACACAACGAAGACTAGTATCGGGCAGTCTTTGATTCTCTGGTCAGCACAGTAGAACCATTTTTAAGGTAACATGACCGATAGCAATTCGTGGGTCTTCTCAACGATTACTTCCCAGATGACTGTGCCACCACCAGCAGGCCTAACGAAGAACAAGATAATAAAATAGCGTTGCTGTACTAAAGGGACGGCTACGAATATAGTGCCGTTGTATAAAAGTAAGCCAAGCAGGTTGACGAAACTATTCGCTTCCACCCAGCGACTATTATCTGTGGAGAGAGCATGACCGGTAAGTCTGCTCTCATTGAAAAGCTTTGCGAAGCCAGCGGATCAACCCTCGCGAAGATCTTTCCAAAGGCAACTCCCATGGATGTGTTGTTTGGCAAGGTTAATGCAAACGTATCCTTCCAGCAGGGAATCCTTTCTAAGCATCTAAAATATACCGACGTGAACAGCAAGAAGTGGATATGCTTCGACGGCAGTGTGGACCCCCTGTGGGTTGAGAATCTCACTCCGGTCCTTTCGGAGACTGGAGGACCTCTCGTTCTTGCGAGCGGATAGAAACTGACTCGCCATCAGCAAACAAAGCTCATCTTCGAAACTGACAGCCTTACTCATGCCTCTCCTAATTTTGTGGCAAGATGCGGTAAGGTATATTTACAGAACCGTATTCCCACGTAGCATTTTCTCAATCGGTGGTTTGCACAACTACCGAAATGTCTCCAGCACGAAGCCGCCTTCTATCGAGAGCTTGTGAAAAATCTCCTGTAGCCAATGATCCAGTTCGTCAGTGCTACTATCAACTCCACTTCAGAGACACTAATGATCAACCTCAGCCAAAATTCGATGATGAGCAGCTTTCTGCGCATCTTCGAAAGCATGCGGCTAAGCAGTAAGTCTCCCAAAGATATTGAGACGCAGGATTCCAAGCTTATTGCCCTAAAGATAGTGGAACCATCTTCAAGCGTACTCCCAGATACCCAGCAGTCAGAAATCTTTGGGGTCTTCGTATTCTCAGTAGTATGGAGCTTCGGTTCAGTGTTGAACCATAACTCCAGAAAAGCGTTCTCGAAGGAATTCAAACATCTTTGCAAGCGGACTGTCCAATTATACCTCCGTAGTATTCACAGGAATGCTCTTCCATCGGATGAGCTGAGTCTTTTTGAGGCGATGTTTGACGGCAAGGATTGGAGACATTGGCTTCATTCAGAGCAGGAACTCACAGTCAAGACAGAGGGTGGGCTGGAGCATCTGGTCTTCACCACGACAGAGAACATTAAAAACAACTTTCTGCTGAAACTTTTGCTGGGTCATGGACATTCCATGCTGTTGGTTGGGCATACCTCCAGTGGAAAGAACACCTCGATCGAATACTTCTTCAACCATATCAACTCACAGCGCTACCTCAAGACTCTCTGTTCTTTCGGGTCTCATCTGAACCTTCAAGATACCATTGCCATCTTTGAAAGGCGAATAGAAAAGCAGCGCAGGTCAAAGAACTCAGTCGGTCCTGTCCTCGGAAAGATTAGTATCGTATATATCAATGATATCTCCATGGCATTGCGTGATAAGTGCCATGACCAACCTTCACTCTAGCTCATGCGGCAATGGTTTGTTACGGGAGGCTGGCATGACATGCGTGGCTTCAAGCGGGTCGAGGACATTGCTTTTTGTTCAAGCTGTTCAGAGGCGTAAAAGATACCGATAAGGTTGATGCGTTACCTGAATCCAGTGTGGAGCAGTGATGAAGAGGATTGGCCAAAACCTGCTCTTAAGAGTTACTTGTCTTCATGTTTAGGTGGCGGCACTTTTATCGACAGCCTTCTCAAGGTCAGCTTCAACCTGCAGAAGATAGTGGCGAGAGAATTCAAACCAAGCCCTGGACAGTAACACATTCGTTTCGGGTTTAAGGATACACTGTAGGTGTTGATGAATATGGCGAATTTGCATCCAAGCTATCTCTCACAGGGCGATCTGAAGCAACAGATACTGAGGGCATGGATTAAGGAGTGTAGAAGCTGCTACTCAGATCGTTTTTTAGAAGAAACCCAACAGACGAAGCTGTACTACTCCATGAACAACGTGCTGCTCGAGGAATTCGGAATACGCTTCAAATAAATTGATGACGGCAAGGAGAGTTCTTACAAAACTCTGTCGTCCCTCAATACAGAAAGAGTCTACACTGAAACTTCTACTGACAGTATAAAAAGGTATCTCGAAGCCTTCGTCGGCGAGTCACCGGAACATAGCATAGTACTGTTTTCTGAGACTGTAAAGTTAATCAACAAGCTTAATCGAGCACTTTCGAGACCAAACGGTAGCGCACTTCTCATTGGCAACGAAGGCTTTGGGGTCGTACCAGCCTGCAAGATCGTTGCATCATTGCTCGGGAGTAGCTTCCATCGACTCAACAGTTCCCACTATGAAGAGTGGAAGGACGTGCTGAGGCACTGTCTACGCTTGACTGCAGTAAATAAGTCCTGCCTTCTGTACGTTTCAGCTGACCAAACTTCGTAACTAATTCTCAGCGAACTCAACAGTTTCATGAAGATTGGCTGCTTCAGTGCAACATTCAGCACTGAGGACATTGACAATATCATGTCAGACTTGGAGCCGAATATCCTTCCCGCTCAGCTCTTCGACCACTGGAACGATCAGGTTGCTGCTTGCCGTAAGAATCTTAAAATTGTAGTCGGTATTGCTCCTACCAGCAAAAACTACCGGCAGCATGTGCGCAATTACTCCGGGTTCTTCGATCGAGCCGCAGTTATGTATATGCAGCCTCTTTCAGAGTCTGCCATAGAAGAGATCAGCAAACAGAATCTCAAATTGGATGATAACCAAGTGCAACAAAGCATCTGCTCGATAGTGTCCTTGATTAACAGCGAGTTAAAGTAGCAGATGGCGGTGCTTCCTTGGCAGATACAGCAATTCGTTGCTACCTTCAGGGACGTATACGGCACCAGAATGGCCAACCTCAAAAAGCTAGAGGATCGATACTCCAAAGCCATCTAAAGGGTGGAGCATGCTGATCGAGAAATAGCAGAATTGGAGTTGCAAATGAAAATGGTTAGAATGTAGAGCGAAGAGGCATTGGTGAAGTCAGAAACACTGAGCCAAAGTATCGAGGAAGAACTGGCAAAGAAAACACCGTCCGACCAGGCCCACAAGGAAAAGGAATTGCAATTGCAACGTGCATAGAAGATATTTGTGGATTTGAAAAGGGACTTTGAGTCAAGGCTCTCTTAGGATACAGTCAACATCAGCGTAATTAAGTAAGAACTGAGGTCAATCGACGCCAAGGATTTGAGTGTATTACCCAAGCTTCTGAAGACCACTTCCTCGAGTGTGCGCATCACTCTGGAAATGCTGTTTGTGCTGACATAGAAGAAGCGAAAGTAAAAAGACTAAGAGCCCTGGAAATAAATGATCAAAGACCTCTCTGAACCCAGCAGCAAATCCATGAAGAAACTTATTCAGCTGGAACCATCCACAATTACGGAGAAGACATATGAGAAGCTGCGTCTGATCGCCGAGAAGAACCCACGTGAGCTTGTGGTAGGTGAGCGTGAATGCAGAATGATCCGAGTTCTGAATCAACTGTGCAACTCAGCTGTGAAGTACTGCCAAACCTATAAGCTCAACGAACCGTTGAGACTAAAACTCGCAGAGGCGAGCAGAATGTTTGAACTGTCAAGGGTAGACCACGCTGAGTCTACAACTAATTTGAATATCACCAACCAAAGGTTCCGGGATCTGCAGAGCCAATTTGGCTCCGTTAACGAGCACAAGAAGAAATTGAAGGAGTAGCTGGCCACAATGGAAGATCAAGTTGAGAAAATCAAGGCTGTGAAGGATATGTTTGCCACTGAACTTGAACTCTGGAAAGGTAGTCTGCAGATGGTCAAGGAGTCAATTTCTAGGGCTACGGGTGACTCGTTGCTAGCCTCCACCACTCTTATCTTCCTCAGTCAACTCCCATACCACTAACGAAAGAAAATCCGCAACTACAGCTTAAAACCATTGCTTCAGCAGATGGGTATCGAGACGGACAATAATTTCAGCGTAGTCGACAGCATCTACTCACCGGCACAGATAAAAGCGGAACAGCTAAAGGAACTACCCAACGATGCTGCAAGCCACGAAAATGCATCAATATACCATCGAGCTGGTAAGATTGTATTGGTGACAGACCCGCACCAATTATTCGTGCGATGGATGACTGCAACTGTCGATCCTGAGCAACTAACAGTCGTGAGATCTCCTGAGGAATTGCAGGCTAAAGAAGGTCTTTATGGCACACTTTTAATTATTCACAACGAAACCAAGCTCAACCAGCATTATGAGAGGCTTCTTTCTTCTAAACAGACTGAGCACACGAGCAGAATCAATATTATCAGCAGGAGGCACTTGGAAGTCAGTCAAGAACTAAGCAGAGTCGCCACGAAGTTAGATTTTGCAGTCACAAGGCAAGCCCTATCAGACTACTTCACGCAATGCATCGTGAAGGAGTAGGAGCCAAACAACGACGAAGATATCAAACGAGTATTCTCAGAGGGGCTCGAAATGAGAGCCAATCAAGATCAACTCAACAACGATATTGTCGGATCACTGCATGACAGTACACTCATAAATCTGACCAAGAATAAGAAGACTTTCGAAAAGTTGCATCTGGACAGGTTGCAGTCACTTGAGCTCACTGCCCGTATCAAATAGGCCCGTTATGCTGAAGAACGAGTCATGAAGGTGAGAGGAATTTATGAAAGCTGCGGGAACTTTGCAGCCAACCTTTACATGCGAATGAAGGACATGGTCAAGATTGATGCGACTTATGATATGCCGATCGAAGCGTTTGTGAGGGCTTTGGTGCGACCCATTAAGGAGATGGAAAGACAGCCTCAAAAGAATCACAAACTGCGGGCTGGACAATTCGAAA
>ERZ724508.1004-NODE-1004-length-18100-cov-8.689609_pt1 | contig 18100 bp, 23 predicted proteins | sample MGYA00376041_ERZ724508 | MGnify/ENA primary metagenome ERZ724508 (study PRJEB28724, sample SAMN07190887) | wastewater metagenome | isolation source: effluent of sewage treatment plant in Hong Hong | place: USA: Christiansburg, Virginia | collected 2016-03-01 ...
GCGTTATACCTGACGGCGTACTACCCGAGAGGACTATCGAGGTGAGATTGTCCCCGGTGTAGGCTAGGGTTTTAATAATGCCGTTAGCGTATTCGATGGAGGTAAGGTTTTCTCCTGTGTAATTAAGTGTTGCATTTGAGGCGTCAAGATTCTTTGAAACTGTCTCGAATGTATCTGCTTGCCCCCCACTGTTTTGTGCAACATAATCCTTGACCCAGTTTTTGCTTACTCCTCCACCGCTAAATTGTGTTGTGAGATTCTTCTTTATCAATTCTACCTCGTCTCGTAACTGCTCGTGATCTAGTTCTGCGTTCTCGATACGCTCTACCAGCGTCGTATCATCATATGGCGTGTATTCTGGTATCTCTACGAGAGCGAGCACCTGTCCGAGAATAGAGTCAATGAGTTCTGGCGTAATAACAGCGTCCTTTCCGTCTTTGGGAACCTTTATTACGTCTAATTTAGACTGTAGTTGTGCCTGAATATCATTTAGGGTGGCTATAGCGGACTCCCTTGACAAGTAGTCTATGTCTTTAATTGGTGTAATTCCGTCCTTTCCATCTTTCCCAACAATCTCGACGGGCTTTTGGAATATCTTTTTCTTTGGTGTGAGGAGAAAGATAAATAACTCCGCCTGTTCTTCCGGTGACAGACCGTTATAATAACCTGGATTTTCCTTGATTAAGTGGAGTTTGGATAGAATGTTATCCATAGAGGGTACTTGTGTATATTATACCACGGTGGTATAAGTGTTTTTATATGGCAGGTTTAATCATAATCATTGGAGCAATCTGGTTGGGGTTCTTATTTCCTTGGCTTTTTATTGTTTATGCAATGATTATCGCAATGGCATTATTTAGCCGCTAGGCCGAGGAACTCCTCAACTGCCTTTTGTCTCGCTTCTGGTGTAACCCCAGCGGCACTTTTTGCTAGGTCTCCAGCCGTGTCTAAAGTGGCTGAGATGAGTCCACCTTGACGCATACGATTCATAAATCCAACGCCTTGGTCTACTCCTTGCGCTACACCACCCGCTACCCGCCCTTGGAGACTACCTTTCGGTACAGTTTCGTAAATATCATCAAGTAAATCTGCGAAACGCACTTGCTTTAGAATACTGTCATCGTATTTGATACCATATTTAAGGGCTGTGTTTTCGAGGTTCTGAATAGCAGAAAGTGGTCGAGCACTAGCCTGACCAAGTAAACGATTCATTACTTCACCCGCTCGTAGGTTTGCAATGTCACCAGAACCAATGAAATCACGTCCAATGAGACGGCGCATTTCATCAAGAGCGTCTATAGTCTCACGATACTGAGTATTCGCTACATTGTAGTCTGGGAAGGTTGTATCAAGTACGTCATCAATACTTGAGCGTAGTCCTTTAAGGAGACGTTCGGCATCACCAACCAATCCTTCGGCGTTTTTGCCGTAGGTGACTTGATTATCAATAAATCGCTTGGCTCGGTGGAGAGCAAGTCCATCCATGTCAGCGCCCTGGAGACCTGGGTCAACCCGCTTGAGCACGGTCTTTAAGGTGCGCTGTACAGTATCGAGACCTTCGTATGAAGAGCCTTCAAAAGCCTGTGCGATTTCTTCTTTAGTTTTAGCAAGTCGAAGGGCGTCAATATCTACTCCGTCTCGTTCGAGCTGATTAAAGAACTGGTCTGTCGCCTTTCCTGCGTTGACTTGCTTACCTGAAAGCTGTGTTCGTGCGATGTCGTCAATCTGTCCCCCTGCGGTACGGTTGAGTGTTTCCACATCCTTGGCACGGCGCATAAATGCCTGACCAACTACTTCCTGTTGGCGTTTGGTAGGCAGACCTGTGTCTGATACCTCTTTGGCTATCTGTACCATCTTCTTGGCCGCTTCACGGTCAGCAGGTGACATAGATTGCATGATTGCAACGTCAGTCTCGTCCACGCCTTGTCTCAGGAGCTTCTGGGCTGGTTTGTCTGGTACAACCTTTTTATTTTCTAGCTTGAATCCAGCAGTAGTCCGTGACGGTGTAGCTTGGGTCGTGACAGTATCAGTTACATTATCTGCTTTCGGTACTACTGTTGTAGCTTTGAGAGCGTCATCAACTGTGTCTGACTTTGAAAGGATAGAGGCAAGTTCTTCCTTGCGGTTTGCCCGTGCCTGGAAAGCTCCACCAGTGGCACCAGCTATAGAACCAACAGCACCTCCCACGACACCACCAACGGCTCCTTGCTTTGCAATCTCGAACGCAGTTCCTAGAACTCCTTTATTCTGTTCTACCCCTGTAGCAAGCCCTGAGACACCACCAAATACCGTACCTGAAGAAACACCCGTCTTTAGTCCTTGAACAGCACCCTGAGCCATTCCACGCCCTACTGTGGAGGCTGTAGTGAGCTGTGGGGCTGATACAGTAGCGAGTCGTCCTGTTTGTGCTCCCCCTCCAAAAGTACCAGCACTAGCGATAGTTCCGGCTGTACGAATAGCAGACCCCACTACCTCGCGATTTGTCACACCCAAATCAGCACGCTGACGCATACCTTCATTTATTGCTTGATTCTCTCCAATGTAGTCTTGTAGTGTCTTTTCTAGTCGTGAAGTATCTTTACCAAGTTTCTTTTGTTCTTTGATAGTATTTACCAGGTTTGTCTGTATAGTATCTTGTTCCGCAAGCATGGCTCCCCTGCGCTCCGCTTCGTTCCCTGCATTAAGCCCAGCGGCCGCTCCTCGCGCAAGGTTAGACACCCCGGTTACTTTACCAAGAAAACCCAGAATGCCCTTTGGTTCTTCCACTGTTGCGATACTTTCTGTCAGATTTTGACGTTGCGCCATCTGTCTCTGTGGAATTGCCTGTTCGACTTTATTCAAATACGCAGAAAACCCAGAGTCACCCATGACTTGGCGTTTTTGAGCGAGCTGCTGTGCAATCTGTAGCTTCTGTTCTTGTGTCATTGCCATATTATTTGTAGATAGTGGCTCCTTGGGTGCCTGGATTGCTAAGTTGTTCGGTCATTAACATAATCTCCTGTATATCTTGCGGTGTAGCTCCCTGCAAACCAAATACAACACTCTCATCAGATGCTGTGAGCGGTGCGGCTCCCTCGTATGCAGTCAGATAGTTGGCTCCGTTATTTGTATTGAGTGTGTTATTCATTCGCTTCGTATACTCAGACTTCACGTTATAGTATTGAGAGTTCTTGGCTTCAAACGAAGACCGTGCCGCACGTACAAAGTCCTGCTTGACCTGTTCAGGCAAAAAGCCTCCCGAACCAAAGGCTTTATTAAAGTTAGCATAAGCGCCCTGGAAAATATTTCCTGTCTTGGCGGCGTTTTCAAATTCTTCTGTGCGCACCACCGAAGTTGGATCAACTGACTTCATAAAGTCATACACAAGTTGTAGGTCTTGCACACCATCAATACCGTTGGCAAGCGTGTCTTCCAATACCATGTATTTCTGCAGACCATCATTGTATGATTTTACAATCGGTTGTGATTCAAAGTCTTTATTGACATCATTTGCTGTCTTCATTTGTTCTGGTGTGAGAACACCGTTTGCGGCGTCTTCCTGTGCTTTATTGTAGGCGACAAGTTCTGCCTCATTAAGAGCGGCACTTGCGTTACTTGCGCGAATACTTGCGCTCTTTTGTGCCATATCAAGGTTTCGCATCTGATTAGCCCCACGAGCCGTAATTGACTGTGCGAGTGCTAGTTTAGTAGCGTCATCTACTGTTGGGTCATTCATCTGCATGATTTCAGACTGTGATGCACCATTTACCATAGCGGTAGAGATGTTGGTCTTGAGTTCTTCAACACGCGCAAGTTCAGCTTCATGGTCTCGCTTCTCTTGTTCAAGTAGCTGAGATGTCTGGTCGTCCACTTGTCCCTGCAAGAACTCTATTTGCTGGAGCATATTTTGAGCCTGTAAAGTACGGTCTTGGAAAGCAATTGTTACTGTATCTTTAGCCAGAGCCGTAGCCGTTTCGATGTTGCCACGCAGAACTTCCGCACGAGCTGCGAGACCAGAGTTTCGTACAGCATTTTCTCGTTCTTCCTGTGTTATTTCACGCTGAGCTTGTCCAAGAGTTTGCCCCGCAGCACCAGCAACACGAGTTTTAGTCAGGTCAGATGCGGTATTTGCATCAGCAAGCTGCAAGTCAATATCTTTTAACTCTTTAAGAGCTTCTGGGGTGACCCCAGCCCCTTCCATTGTGGTCTTAAACAGGTCTTGTAGAGTTCCTTGGTCGGCAAAAGCGGCGTAGTCCTCTTGCTTTTCTTTTAGTCGTTGTGCTTCTGTTGTTTGTGCAGAGATAAAACCATTAACATCACGGGTTACATTAGAAACAATACGCCCTGTCCTTTCAGGAATAGTGCTAACGACTGGTGTTGGCATATTTAACTTTGGTGGGGGCGTAGTTAAATCATTAGCCGATACTGTCGGCTGGATTGGTGTCGTTGTAGTAACAGTAGGTTGCAAGTTATTAGCTGCTCTTGCTTGTTCAGGTGTTGAACCAGCATTTACAGCGCCACGAACGCTGGCAATGCTATTACGAGCACGAATTGAGTCTTTCGTTTCTGGTGAGTTGGCGATAGAGAGTTTGGTTAGAGCTGGAGATGCCATATTATTTTACTTATATTATATCACGGTTATACCTCGTTCTTGCTGTTACCTTTATTCATAAATCCACGTACTTCAACATCACCTGTCATGACTACCTTAAACTGTACATAGGTCGAAGTTTCACCTAGTCCTGTAAATACAATCTGTCCTTCTTCGGTATGGTTTGCGAGTTTCCAGTTTTGGAATCGTGCATAACACGTTAGGCCAGCAGTGGAAATATCACGGTCAAGGGTGATACTGTATACGCTTTCCGATTCGTCGATTTCAGTCACATGCGCCATAAGTCCAGCATTGTCTCCGTCGATTAATTCTATCTCGTCTCCTTCTGCTACCATTGAGAGGTCGTCGGTGGTGTTAAAGGTGTTGGCACTAAGGAATGTCCCCGACGCATACGCTGGGTACTCTCGATTCTTTGAGGTACGGTATTTAATTTCGATACTATCTCCGTCTCCTAGCTGTTCTATTTTGAGGTTAAAGCGCTCCCATGCTTCCTGTACGGTGTTAGAATCGATTTCTGAGGTGATAAAGTAGCCAGTTGGCACTTGGTCAGGATTCTCTACGAAAACGTCTGTACGGGCAGAATCTAGCCTTCCAGCGGTAAGTATACGGGTGTACTGGTTGTCGAGAATAAGGATTGGCGCACTATTTTGGAGACGATGGAATCCTACTTGGTTGGCACTGTATTTAAGGGCGTAGCGGTGATTAAGTACACGGGTCTCGGTGTCAAACTCCCACACACCAGAGGCCGAGCGTTCGTTGACTACAACGTTGCTGAAAATGTCGTCGTTGTCGAGTGGGTTGCTGGCGAGGTCGTCAATAAGCTGATTGTTGGTGTTGACATTGAGAAGAAGTGATTTACCATACGCCCGCATACCTTTAGGGTGAATACCACGGTCAATATTAGACGCCGCAATATCTCCCACACTCATTCCGTCAATAGCTACAGAATCAAACGCAAACGGGAATGAGCCAACAGTCACGAAAGCTACACCATTAAAGGCTTGGATATGTCCACGATCTGTGACGATATATACCACACCATCTACAACATCCATAGAAAGGACTGCGGTGCCGTCTACCGGGTAGGAGTTACGAGCTACGGGGACACTATCTACTTGTTCACCCACATAGATTTCATATACTCGCGCCTTTCCACTGTTTGAGTAGGTCCCAACGAAGGTGGCTTTGTAGTCTGTCGCAAGCGCACAAGCAACTTGGTCTTCGGCAAGCGTGACAAAAGAATGTCCGGCGGTTGGATTGTAGTACCGCACTAGATTCCCGTCAGTCACAAACAAAGTCTCCTGCCCAATGTTTGATACATCCATAACATGAGGTACGGCTGTTGTGAGGGCTGTGCCAGATACGACAGTAGTCCACCAATCCTCATCCCAAGACGGGGTTCCTGCATTGCTGTTCATAGCAATATTTGTACTGGATGTAACAAGTATTTTATTGTCAAATACTGTAGCATCAGTACTACCAGATGTATTAGGTGAACCGCTGCCTGATTCCCACGAACCTGATATACGAGGGTTACGATATGCTTCTATAGTCTGAACATGAGACCCAGATAGAATGTTATAGAGATAACCCCCATAGATACATGAGGCGTATAGGTCATCGTTGTCCATCTTTGACTCCGAAAGGGAGGTATATAACTGGCGCGATGTTTTAATCTTTCCCGGTGAAGATGTCAGGTCTACGTTAAAAGTACCCCATAGTTCCCCGTAGATGTCTCCTTTGTTACTTTGACGGATTTGCCCGTTGCTGTTAGGAATTTTAAAGACTGCCATATTAAGTGTAATAACCTATCCGATAAGTGTTCCCTGCTCCATCAATGAGATTGATAACCCCATCGTAATCATCCGCTACGGTCTCCGAGCCTGTATCTGTAGAGTTACGGACAGAGATAGTTGTTCCTGTAAGCGAGCCTGATTCGAGGGTGATTTTAGTCCCTGCGAGACGTCGAGATAATTCGGCCAAGAAAGACACGTCAGTAGCACGCTTGATATTCTCAAGGTCATGTTTCATTTGATTAAACTCTAATCTTTCTTGTGGGGTCATAGTGGGTCATTTATCCAAGTGGTAGTTGGTTTGTCTTCGTTCTGCCACTGTGTTGGCGAGGTGGCGCGGGTGTCTAGCCCGTTTATTGTTGGCGTTACCGCGTTGTGTGAGACATCTAATGCTGTATTTACTTGTGTGACGGTTGGGCCAAAGATTGCTGGTGTGATACTGATGTGACTTGTGTCTACAGTCGATGACTGCGGCTCATTCATTACAATCAAGACAGACAGTGCCCCAGCTTTGTCATCAGCATCCTGGTCATCATATGCAAAGGAGTACCCCGTTATCGTAGATGATACCGTAGTGGTGGCGTACGCTACTGAAAGCGACATTTTACCCACGCCACTACCCCCCGTGGTGACGTTAGAGTCTATAATTTCTATCCAAGTCGGGTTAGCGTCGGCAGAGGTTAGTGTCTGTGTTCTTACATTGCCGATTGTGTCAGAGTCTGCGTCGTCGAATGAGGCGGTAACTAGGAGGATTAATGATTGACTGAATCTTGGGATACTCAAACCAGTTATAGTGCGCGTGCCGCTGTTTGATGGGTCCCACCCCTCAGAAGCCGAACCAAAGATTGGGTTGCCCGAACTCCAACCAGTAATGCGGAGCATGGACAAAATACCCATTTGATTAGTCGCGCCTGTAACAGTATAGTTAGATGCACTTACGTCAGAAGCATCGGCCACACGATACAGAAATCTAATACTACAGTCTGCAATACCACCAGGTCCGTCGTAAAGCCAATCGCCTCCAACCGTAAACCCCGGGCAAGTGAATGTGCTCCCAGCGCTTGCGTTACCCACGATAACAAGCAGGTCGCCCGATGCAACCCCCGTAGGCTTTGTTACAACCACCGTTGTTGCTGAGGTTGACGAGCCGTTTGATGTCGTTGCTACTGCCAATGCCATATTAGATAGAGAAGATACCGTTTGTACTTACAGTAGCCGTGAGTGTTCCGCCAATCGGGTAGACGGTAGTCTGCACACCCCCAACAAGAAGGTCACAGTAGACTAGAAGTTCTGAGGTAGCGGCTACACCTGTATCGATGTAGAAGACTACGCCGTTAGTTCCCCCTGCCACTGTAATGGTGCCTGTAACAAGGTCATTGATGTCAAACTCGGTGCGGTTGTCTGTGTTGTCTAGGTTGATAGCGAGACCAGCCACCGTGAGGTCTGTTGTACCAGACGCGCGGTTGGCTGAGACATCAGAGAGATACACCTCAGTATCAGCGTTTGGTGTGTATGCTGGAGCGCAGAACATTGCCTTGATAGTGACAGTATCAATGTCGTTTTTGGCGATTGCGCGTCCAAATGTGTTGTATTTTACGTTTGCCATATTTTATAAATTAACTAATATCTTTTACCCCGTGAGCGGTGCATAAATACGCTTGGGATATTGCTTTTAATGCGTCGAACAGAATCTTGGTCTCTTTTACTGAACAGGTCTCTGATTTCTTCCTGCTTGATGGTCATTTCGTTACGGATTTGTGTACGTGATGGGTCATTTGAGCCAATCATAAGGCGATCAGCAGCGTATAGTGCGATATATTCTTCATGAATTGGTGATACACCAACGCTTACGGTCAAATCAGTTGGGCTAAAACGTGGGTGTGCTCGTCCAACAGTCACTCGAAGCGTGCGAGATGAATCAGAGCTAGGGAATAGATAGAGATTTCGACCACTGAAATCATAGTATTGGGGGATTCCTTGGGTATCAAACTGCTCCGAGATAGGCTCCATTTGATTGTCTCGTATATCGGTTGGATGAACTATCTTATATTTACCATCGACGAGGATTTCTACCTGTTGAATGGTCACAGTGTCACTTTCTAGCTCTACTTTGTCATCAGCACTGGTGACGGTTGTTGTAAGGCGGGAAACATCAGTCTGGTTTGTACTATCCCATTTCCAACGCCCTGATGAGGTAAGAGCTAGATAAGTATAATGGTCTACTGCGTAATTAAGCGCACGTACTACTTTGGCCGTACTTACGTTGGTCAAACCTGTAAGGTCTTTGATGTATTCTATGGTGTCTGAAAGTATATTTTGTATCATAAGCTAGGATTGAGGAGGGTGATACAGGCACCCGCCCCAGTCCTAGCCTACGCTAGGAGGACATTTATAGATTGTCCAATCTTGCTCTCGCTTCTGCCTTCATGGCAAGCCATTCCGGTGAACCTACGACTACAGGTTCAAGCGATGCCTCAGCTACCTTTTTGGCGGTTCCTTTTGCTGTAGCCATACATTAGGTTAGTTTACCCAGATAGCTACACCACGACCCTTCTTCTTGCTCCAGATAGTAGCGTTGAAGAACTGGCGCATAAAGGCTTCTACACCGTCTGTACCTGATACAGGCTTCTCTTCGTAATCCATACCGGCACTCGGGAGGTAAAGGTTGATGAAACCGTATTCTCCAAGAACTAGGTAACGTGAAGGAGTAGCCCAAGTGTCTGTTCCGTTAGTGAGAACCTCAGACACCTTTACAACACCCTTGGTCACGATAGTGAGTGTATCAGCAGCGTTACTGTTAGTTGCTACGATACCAAGACGAGACAATACTGCCTTTCCTTCGTCACTTGATGCACTGTAACCAGTGTCAGGAGCTTCTGCTTCTGAAAGAGCACCAGCTCCGTTGAACCATTCAGCAAGGTTTGCACGAGTGATGTCAACAGTTGAAGCGATGTGGATTTCGTTTGCTGCACCTGTAAGGGTAGCTACGAAAGTCAATGTCTGACCAGCGAAAGTGATAGTGTCACCTGCTGTTGGCTGTGTTGCAAGACCAAGGACAATACGCTGGGTAAGGTTGTTACTCTGGTATACATCTACACCTGAGAAAGTCGTACCGATTGAGCGGACACGTGACTGGAAGCCGTTACGGATGATTTCATCTGCAACCATGTTACCAGTTGACTGGAGGAATCCACGGAGGTCGTTGGCTTCGTATGAAGACACAACCATGAACTTCTTGTCGTAGGCGTTGTTCAATTCGATTTCCTGTACAGCACCGTTGATGATGTCGTCGATACCATCTGCAGCACCTGAACCAACAGTAATAGCGTTACCAGCAGAACCACCAAATGATGCGTCGTCGAGGACGGTAACACCAGCAGTACCTACTGGGAGGTTCAACACATAACCATCGATGGTCTGTGAGATACCAGCACCAAACTCCATACCACGGTTTTCAATGACATTTAAGTCCATTGAAAGCTGGTCGTATGAGCCTACGATTTCAGATGCAATAGCCTTGCGGTTGATTTGCAAACTGTCAGCGTCGATACTGAAAGTACCAACAGTGTAAGCGTTTGATGTGTGCGCTACGTTACTGATTGAAGCAGTAGAAGCATATGGGTTGTAAACAGTACCCATCTTACTTGTGTCTACTTCGGAAATAACGTTAGCTACGTTGAGGGCGTAAAGGTTTTCTTGTGCCTTTGCCATCGTGAACTTCTTTCGTGCGTCTTGAGTTGTACTCATAATTAAAATTAGTTTTTAATTGCGAGCATCCTGTATCTACTAGCGGGTTTTTAATGCCTTCATGACTTTGGCAATCAGGGCAGGATTGTCTGGGAGTGTTCCATCCTTTTCAAACTTTTTCACTGCTGCATCTACGTCATTTTGTGCTCCAGGGGCGCGATTGTTTCCTCTCGGTGCGGCCTGAGCTGAAAGGCGGAGCTTCTTGTTTCGGTCGAGTTTGTCTTTAACAAGTTCGTCTTCCAATGCTTCGAGATAGTGCATGTCTTCGTTCTTAGCGAACTTTAGAACATACGCTTGGTCGTCTGGGTGTAAGATTCCACGAGCTTCTAGTCGGGCAATCGTTACTTCGTCACTTCCTTCTGCTTTCTTCTCCTTTGGTGCATCTTTAGCTTTCGCTTTTGCTTTCTCAATAGCTTTTTCAGCCTTGAGAGCACGTTCTTTCCAGTCAATATCTTCGGTAGTCTCTTGAGTGTCCTCAGTATCTACTCCAGTATCTTCTGCCTCAGTGACCGTTTCTTCTGTAGTGGTGTCTACTACTTGTGTTTCGTCGTTATCCATGACGCTATGGTTTAGAGAAGGAATGTTTGATTTCCGCCAACTCGGAACTTACTTATATTATACCATGAAAATACATGGCAAGTTCAACAAGGCTAGGCTTTAACCTTGTTTGACTTACCATCTAATTTTGTACCGAGCTGTACGAGCTTTGAGTAGCGCATTTTGAGCTTACGTTCGGCTAGTGAGTTAGCTCGCACCATTTCGCCAAGCTGTTCGTTTCTTAATGTGTCTACTACGGCATCGTCAAACTTGTCTTCTACCTCTGTAAATACCTTTTTCAACAACGACAAGAACGCTGGATTTGATACCAACGCTTGTGCTGTCATCTTTTCTTCTTCTGTATAGTGCATACCTGTATTATGTTATTGATTAAGCGGACATGGCGGCTTGTGCTCGTGGCTGTCCTTCCTGCTGTAAGAGCTGAGCGTTTACTTGTCCCTGTTGTGCTTGGATTGATTGGTCGGCGTATAGCTCTAGTTCTTCTTTGGTAATGCCTAGAGCCTGCATAACCTTATCCAAGAGAGCGTTATAACGTGGGTCTTCTGGGGCGATGAGTGAAAGCAGGTTGGCGTAAGACTCAAAGAGTACGGCCTTGTTACGAGTCTCGTCTGTAGTGTGTACTCGTACTTGCTTGCCAGCTTCTTTGATGAACTCCTGAATGTCTGTAATGGTGCGCTTGCTTCCTTCTCGTTTTAGCTTGCGAGCCATGTCTGTACGCAATGCCTCGACCATTAGGGGGTCTACAACTTCACCTGCTAGGGTTTTCTTTATCAGCTCGTCAGTGAGGTTTGATTCCACAATCACTTCATCAATAAGCTGTAGCTCTTGCGGGGTAAATGTCTCGTAGATTTCACCTGCACTGGCCGCTTTCTTGAGAGCATCTGGTAGTACCCAATCTTCGATAATCTCTTTTAGGAAGATCCCCATTTCTTCACGGTATTGTTCAAACTGTGACGAGGCTTCGATATTTTGGAGGTATTGCGCTCTAAATGGTGTCCCACTCTTAGCTTCTTCTCCCACAATAGCAGAGTGTGAGTTGGCTACTTGGTCGGCACTAGCGTCCCATTCTTGGCGGATCACCTGATAAATAGGTGTTCCTGTTGGCATTTGATTAAGCTCAGTGAGCATCTTACCCTGAGATACACGGAGGACGGTTCCGTGGTCTACTCCTTCGTCGAAGATATTGGCGAGAATGTCTGGGTCGTCGGTTACATAGAGTTTCTTTCCAGCAATCGCAATCATTCGCATTTCCTCTGTTTTGGTGAAGTTATGCCATTTCTGGTGTTCAAACAGTGATTCTACGATTCCTTCTCCGAGTCCACGCCCTGCAATAGCGTTACGAGCGAGATACTTCTGGGTTGGCATCGTTTCAATTTCAGCATAGAAGATAATACCGCCCTCTTTCTTGTCTTCCCGGTCTTCCTGTACCCAATCAGCTCCACAAGCGATAATACGAGCGTATTCGTACTCGTAGTCATCTTCGGGGTCATAGTCGTATTCTGTGTTGTCTTTAAGAGCCTGTGCCTCGTACAGCATAGACTTTGGGAGGTCTCCCTCGATGATAAAGACTTCAATCAGATTCCCGGTACGTTCGGCTTCTTCCCCGTTATCATTGCCAATGTCTACCGAGGTTCTGTCATCTGCTGTCTTAATAGCTTCTTTTACGTTAGCCCAGATACCTGTCATTTTGTACATTTCAGACGGACTCATCCACATGCGCTTGATACGAGGAGCCGCCATGATGTCCTTTTGGTCTGTCACCATTTGTGTCCATGGTTCAACGGTGACTTCTTCATCGAGCTTGGTGACAATCACACCACCGTATTTGGCACGAACATAAGCCATTTCATTTAAGAAACGGCCAAAGTTAATATCATCCATATGCTTGTGCAAAGCCTTAGTTGCAATCATTGACGCAATACGAGACTTTCTTGAGCCGTTCTGGGCAGGGACTTCGATATGCTTTTGGTCAAAGTCTGTCGCCCGAGCTTCGAGGAGAACACGATATTTAGAGCGATTATCAAACGGAAAATCACCAATCACATCGTCATAAGCATCCCCTTCGTAGTAAGAGTCTACCCAATAGTGTTCAATCTTATTGATGGTGTCATACTGTGAGAACTCGTAGCCGTTGAATAACGGTACTGATTCTGTCTCGTAGCTATTGCGTTGGGTTCTAATGTATTCGAATATATTTGACATGATAACGGATGGGGGTTCCTGTATCACCCGTTAGTTTGATTTATTATACCACGTTTATGAACGTGCCAATCGTTTAGTTCCTTTAAGGTTAGCATAGAAATCAGCTACCTTGGCATTATTTCCGGCAAACTTATCCATCTGGTAGGCAATACAAGTAGCCATGAGAAGGTCAAAGTGTCTGGTTACTGCGCTCTTTTGTGTCTCCCCAAGGTCGCTCATCGAGTAGGACAGCATTTCTTTTAAGATGCGCTCATCGGGAATAGTCACATGCCCGTCCGAAAAATCTCGTTTGAATTCATAGAGCATATCGGTTTTACTCTTTCCACTGGTATGCCAGCCGAGCCGCTTTGTGAGTACGTTTGCTACATTGTCCGTGATTTCCTTTTGATAGATGTTTGGGTAGCTTCTATCTTTGAGTGTGGAAATAGCAATCCCGCCACAGGTATTGTTGATTTCAGGGGCGATTATACAGTGTCCGAACTCCTCACCGAGCTTCATCGCTTCAAAGGTGAATATATCTGGGGCAATCTCGTTACTGTCTGCGGTGGCTACAATCATTCCATCAGTAAAGTCAAAGAGCACAAGCGCACACGAATCACTCCCTACTCCGTCTGACAGGTCTATACCCATACCATAACGATGAGCAGGATTGTAGTCTGCCCAGCGTCTTGTTAATCCTACATGCTTGACTGGCGGGATTGCTTCTTCGAGCATAGCTTTGACCATTGTCACATCAAAGAACTTAGAGCCAGAACGAGTTGGGTCACATAAATACTCACCAGCCCAGTCTTCACTATCTGCTTTTAATTTCTCTATGATGTCAGGGGTGTATCTATCCCAAGCGGGTCTTCCTGCTCCGTCTACAATTGGTACTATATGCTTGAGTATCTTGGCTTTATTGAGAAACCATTGAATAGTCCCGGCGTCACTAATGTAGTTGGCATTTACATGATACGAACCATCAAACGAAAGCCCTTGAATAGCCTCATCAGAACGTTGAATCACACCCTCAGTGATAGCAATAGAGCTGACTGATTCTCTGTCTTCAACATCTTCAAACAATACCCAGTCCGGGCGAAAGGCGTCTTGCAAGTGTCCTCGTTGTGTTTGTCCCACTGTCCCGGCAATAAGTTTCTGCTGTCTTTTTGTAGTAAAGGAACCCATACGCTCCTCACGTTTTATGTCTCCTTCCTTTTCAAAGATGTCCCCGTAAATGAATGAGACTGATACGATGTTGTTGTATACGTCGGTAACAAGTTGTGCGGCGTTTTTTAGATCACGGGACAATACTTTCATGTACCGACGATAGGCGTTCTTGTCATTTAAGATAACAAACGTCAGGAATAGCTTAGCATGTGATGTCTTGGCATCGCCTCGATACGCTATCTCGATACCGTTTTTTATACCCCGATAGGACTGTAAGTAGTTCTTGATTCTCGTATCGTGGTGAGGTGGTGCTTTGTGCGTAAAGTATTGCGGATAGCAGGAACGAGCAAATAGCTTATATTTCAATACTATACGTTCGTCTGATTCCTCTAGCGTAAAACTAAATAGCTCCCGCTTTTCGGCAGGAGTTCCATTTAGTGCTATATCCTTTAGGACTTTGAGGTCTGCCATGCTTCTAATGCTGTAATCTTAGCTTCAAAGCGACGGATGTTCATGTCTGCATCCTTTTGCTTGCCATTAAGCTCGTCATAGAGAGGTAGGTTACTGCCAGCGTCTTTGGCTTCGGCTAACTCTGCGTCGAGGGCTACCTTGCGGATTCTTTCATTAAAGAGATTGCGCTTTAGTCCATCAAGCATAAAAGCAGTAAAGTATTCCTCGTAATTCTCTTTGGTGGAGTTGTAGGTGATAGCAATTACGTTGTCTGTGATAGTAACCTGCGGTTCTACTACCGTATTCATAAACTCGTTAGCTTCTATATAGTCTTCTAGTTTGAATGTTTTAATCATACCCTGTATGTTATTTTATATAATAGTTATTGTAGCACGTTATAAATCGCCTAATGCCTTTTCGATAAGTGATTTGGTTTCTGTTCCAACCTCATGTGTATTATCTTGTTTGATTCTTTCCTCCCAACCATAGTTATTTTTAAGATTGAATATAGAACCTGTCGCATTCATCTTATTTAACATCATCCCTTTTTCAATAGCTGCTTCGCATTTTTGTTTCGCTCTTTTTATAGTGTTACGAAATTCCTCTTTTTCTTCGTATTCGAGTAATACTTTCCTAGACGTGTCAAGCCATACACACATCTCAGTTATAAATGGTGGTTCTTTTCTTTCTTCACAATCTGCAAAGTAAGATTCAATTAAAGACTCTAGTTCTTCACCTGATGCAAACTTTGGTGGTCTTCCTACTTGATTCATATTATTTTTATATTTTTATGCAACCCTCGGTGGCTCGAACACCATGTCTATACCTAGTTTGGCTTCATCCGTGTACGGGATTCCACGCTGGAGAATTAGAATCAATTCACAAAACTTTTATCAAAAACAGTATTTGGTATAGACGAGTAGCCCGCCTCGGTCTTTTGAGGTGCTAGGGTGCGTGTTGTATAGCGGGCTTGCGGGGAAGTAGCAGTTAAGTAATTATTGTACGTTTTCTGCTTTATCCGCTAATTCTTTTGGAAACGGATTTCCTTTACCTTCGAGCATTTTACCTAACCACATTTTTGCGTTAGTAAGATGAACTAATGTCTGATAGGAAGCCATGCTGTAGAGTTCATAATGTTCAATATGTTCCCCTTCATGTCCTCTTTCTTGTTCCTCTGTAACTTTCTGTATCAGAGCATCAGTCTCTACTCGTAAGGCTTTAATTTCTTCGACTGTGTAGTTTTTTGGTGGTGTCATAAAAATGATTGTTTTATTCTACCTCCCCCGACAGCCAACTATACTAAGAACTAGTGTAATGACGGGATTTGATAATCAGACTTTCGTCGACTGCCTTATTGATTATTCGGGCAAAATCCAACCATTACTTTTGATGTACCTGTGTTTGCAATAGGGAGAATCGAACTCCCGCTAGGCTTTTGCCGATACCAGGCAATTTGATACCACTTCGCCTTAAGTGTATATATCCACTAGTATCTATTCCACAATATTGCAAACAACGATACACCAATCTACTTACAATATACCATTTTTTTACACACTGTGTCTAGGGGATAGGGTGTTTATAACCGCCATGTTGCCCGCATAGATTGTTTCCGGTAAATGTCTTTTAAGTCTTCAATAGGGTCTGGTATTCCGAACTTATAAATGGTTGTATCGTGGTTTACTTTTAGGTTTTTAAATGAGTACACATTTTGTCTTCGGGGTACGCAATAGAACTTTTGCCAACGGTCTATATACATTTCTAAAAGTGGCAATGTTTTTTTATTTTTTGGGTCTAGTTGTGAACCTTTAAGTTGGTTACACGAGTAACAAAGAGCTTGTAGGTTTATCTTTTCAGTACAATTCATTCCCATAGAACGTAGAACAGCTAGTGGGATAATATGGTCAGCCGTAAGTTTAGTTGTCGCTCCACATTTTTGACAAGACTTTTCAAGTTTAGCAACTAATGGTTTGGAGGGCTGTTTTGTGAGTTTTTCCTTTTTTGGGGCTTTATTCATCATAGCCCAGTCGTGTTCGTAAGGTGTCATAATTTAGCATTACAGATTTTACAAAGCACAGCCTTTCGCTCTCTATCAAAGCACTGTATCTCTTTTGAAATGTCGCGGTTACAGTGGGAGCAGCGGGTGGTGTAGGTCATTTTAGTAGTCATCGTTCCAGGTGTCTACAATTTGATAGCGGGTTAAATTTCCTTTGAGGTGGCGTAGTTTAATCTTTACCTTTTGCCAACGAGTAAGCGGGGTGTAGTCCATAGGTACGATTTTACTAAAAATCGTGTCACTGTTCATGATTTCTTGTAGCTTGTTTTCCCAATCTCGTTTGTTCATCATTGTAGTAGTTGTTTATATTTCAAAATCTGTTCTTTATACCAATTTCTATCTAATTTTAGCATCTGGTGTCGGCTGGCTTTCATGTTTTCCACATAGTCAGCTCCGAGTTCTTTTTTTAATCTTTCTTCAAAGTCTAATGGTTTGCCATTTCCAAAAACATTACAGCCAACGTCTTGTGGTCTACAATTATTTTCGTGCCACCGAGTAGCGAGGTAACTTCGACTGATAAAGTGTCCATTTTGAATATGTTGCCAGGGTAAGATTTTACCGCAGGTGTAACAAGCTACGTTTCCATCTGCGTCTGCATATTTTTTGCGGATATATACCGAGAAAATGGAATCAAGCATTTTCTTTAACTGTGCCTGTGTCTTTACCTTGCCCCTAGGCTTTGATTTTGCCACCTTAGAGCGTTTTTTAGGCGTAACCCTAGGCTTTGTACCATTTTGATTATTTTCTTTCAGGCTGGTCAATTTCTTAGCCCGCTTAATCGCCTGTTTTTCGATTACCTCTTGCATACTTTGTTTTCTCCAGCCTGTTCGAGCGAGTGTCATTTTATTTAATCATTTCGTTCCATTTTGCTATTTCTTCTTTGGTCATAAAACACATCTCCGCTGGTGTTAATCGCATACTATCTTTGAACATTAACTCTAATGTTTTTTGTTTAATTGGATTATGTGCATGCATAGCTATTATATTACAGTTTAGTTAGTAGGGGCATCTTTCTTTTTAAGAGCGTCTATCGCTTTAGTTAGGTGTTCTTCTCTTTCATCACTATCAAATAACCCATCACCGATAGTATCAGCTTCATAAACTGTTTCTCCTCCACTATCAGGGTAATCAGCTCTGAAATGTCCGTGACGCAACCTTAAATAGCCAACTTGTCTATCCCCGTCAAATACATCGTACTGTTCAGGACATGCGCCACAAGTCAGAATTAATCTGTAACCGTTAATTGTTTGTTCGTCTTTCATAAGTTCTCTCCATTATAAATTACTTTTAAGTGTTTGTGGGGCTAATTTTCTAATCTAAAATATCTTGTAACTAATACAGGTGCAGTAATTTGTATATAACGACCAGGAGCAAGATATTGTTCCAATGATGACGACGAATCTACTACAATCTCAGCACTTGTTATATCTTCTTCTTCTGAAACAAACTCACTTTGTTCTAGTGTGGGGAGAAAAACATAATTATTTACTTTTAGCTCTCCGTTTTTTGTATGTACTTTCATATTTTTATTATCCCTTATAACTTAGTCTGTGGGGG
>ERZ724508.1005-NODE-1005-length-18097-cov-4.582530_pt1 | contig 18097 bp, 23 predicted proteins | sample MGYA00376041_ERZ724508 | MGnify/ENA primary metagenome ERZ724508 (study PRJEB28724, sample SAMN07190887) | wastewater metagenome | isolation source: effluent of sewage treatment plant in Hong Hong | place: USA: Christiansburg, Virginia | collected 2016-03-01 ...
CGGCCCTGCCGACGTTCCTTCACGCGATTGCGAAGAATGAGTTGCGGCAGATGTATCGCCGCCCGGTCGAGCAGACAGCGCGGAGGACTGGCTCACTGGAAGTTGATCCGGAGACCCAGGCAGCTGTGGTGCCGGAAAAGTACCTGATGGAGCAGAACCCTGAACGGTACAAGTCCGCGTATGATGAGGCGGCGCAGTCGGACCTGGGACGGGAGATGATTCGGGCAATCGAGAAGCTGCCGGAGCACCAGCGTGCTGTAGTTCACGCGGTGGAGCTGGAAGGGCTAAGCTATGCGGAAGCAGGAGAGCTACTTGGCATCCCTGAAAATACCGTGCGATCGCAGCTGAGCCGGGCCAAGGAAAGTATGCGGCAGACGCTGTCGATTTACAGCGATCGGCAGGCGGGGAAAGTTAACCTTGAACTGTTACTCGGACTGGGCGGTGTGGCGGGCGGCGCAGCGTTGGTGAGTGCCCTGAGCTCCGACGCCCCTACGCGCAACATTGTCTACGGCGCACTGGCGGGCGGCGTGCTCGCTACCAGCGCGGGACGGGCGGCGCTTAAGAAGGTGATTAAATCTCCTGATTTTGCTCTTGGAGTAGTGTCTACTCGAATGGGTAATATCGCGCCGGAACTGAAATTCAAACAGCGCCGGCATGAGTATACAGTGCTTAAGGAGATTGACAAAGCCAATGATGCGGTCTTACCCTTTATTCAAGCACTGGATAAGCTACCTTCGCAGCTAAAACCGGAGGCTAACAGGGCAATTCTGAACGGCGCGCCGGAAGGCCTGGCTAACTATCCCGGCCTGGCTACAACTTATCCAGCAGTGCAGAAACTTTTAAGCCACATTGAAACGGAACTCAAAGCTCTTGGCCGCTTTGCGGAGGGGGTGGTTAACTACTTCCCGCGTATTATCAAAGACTTTGATGGCCTGAAGGCTGCGCTAGGACAGGCCGCGGCAGAGGGACTTGAAAAACGTTTAGTCGAGGCCGAGGCAAAGAAACTTCGTAAAAGTGGTGAAGGCCTTACAGAAGTCGAGCGCAGTATCGTAGCCAATCAATACTTGTTTGCGCCAGACCAAACTTCTTTTCAGCCCGGTTTTGCGAAAGCTCGGGGAGTGCGGGAAATTCCTGAGCACTTGCTGCCCTTCTACGAATTGCCCACGGAGACTTTACTTCGTTATGTATCCGCTGCTACGAATGACATTGCGACTGCGAAGTTTTTCGGCAAGGACCTTAAGACGAAAGGTAAAGGCGGGAAAGTCTTTAATGACGTTGACAGCTCTATCGGCAATGTCACACAGCGCTTGCTGCAGGAAGGCAAGATGACTCAAAAGCAATCAATGGAATATCGGGAAATGCTTAAAGCGCGTTTTAACGGCGGCGAGCAGGGGATGAATCCGGCGCTGGCAGCGACACGGAACATTACCAACGCAGCTTTGCTAGGAAATGTGACCGCTACCGCGACGCAGCTTGGAGATTCGCTGATGGTCTTACGTCACGCCGGTTTTGTTCCAACTCTAAAGTCTTTGGTTGAGCATGTCATAGGGCACGATCGAGTAACGCCAAAAGACCTTGGTATTGTCAATCACGTCGCGGAAGAGCTGGCGAGTCAAGGTCTCACCGGCGCTTTACTGCAAACTACAATGAAGTATTCCGGCTTTCAAAAGCTTGATCTGTTTGCTAAGGGTTTACTCTCTAACGCGCTTCTCGCGAAAAACGAGGCGCTGGTGAAGACGGTAAAAGGTGAACAGCAATTTCGCGCTAAATACCAGGGAGCTTTTGACAATATAGATCAAGTGATTTCAGACTTGAAGAATCGGCGGCGGACGGAAGACACAGATTTTCTAGCCTTCAACGATATATCGGACTACCAGCCGATTTCTAAAGCTGAGATGACAGAAGCTTACCTGGCTCACCCCAACGGGCGTATGCTGTTTCAGCTGAAGACTTACTTGGTCAAACAACTTGATATAGTTCGGCGGGAGAGCTATCAAGAGATTGCAACGAAAACTCCGAGCGGAGTTGCTCGGGGGCTCAAGAATCTTGCGACACTCGCCGCCGCCTACTCGGTAGCAAGCATTCCGGGGGATGCAATTAAAGATTGGCTTTCCGGGCGCGATGTAGATTTGTTCAAGACGCCAGACCTGCTTGATAACGTTTTGAAAACTTTTGGCTTCAACCGTTACGCTATGGATAAAATCTCGCAGGGTAAGGTAGTCGAGACCGTGGAGAATATGATTACGCCGCCAGTGTCAGTGATTGAAGATATTGCAAAACTGGACACGGGCTCGATAAGGTACATTCCAGGCGGGGGCAAGCCGGTGAGTGACAGATTCTTTGGCGGAAATGAAATGCGAGAAATTTCGGAAGCTCGCAGGGCCAATCGCAAAGCCAAGAAGGAAGGTGGCCCGAAGACTCCCTTGTCTCCTGCGGCTAAGCAGTACCTACGTGAAAAGCGCCTGGAGAAGAAGCGTAAAGAACTTGAGGAGAAATACAAATGAGTGCATTTGGAAGAGGGAAGGCGGATTACCTCGATTTAGGCTCGTGGAATGCGATCTGTTTCGAATGCGGCAGGAAATTCAAAGCATCCACTATGCGCAAGCATTGGCAAGGATACTGGGTCTGTCACGCACACTGGGAGCCGCGGCAGGCCCAGGACTTTGTCCGCAACGTCCCTGATGTGATTACCGCTCCGTGGGCGCAGCCGCCTTCGGACATCTTCCGCCCAATGTGTTCCCCGAATGGAGTTAGTGCGGTACCAGGTCAGATGGAACCTGGATGCGCGACTCCTGGCTACCTCAGCCCAATGTATAATCCTGATAGCAATTAACTGGAGTGTAAAATGGCAAAGCAGAATCCCCCGTTTGTTGATGGCGACTTGGCCCTGACGAATCGCGTCATGGCAGGGTGGTTGAATGGCGTGAACGAGTATGTGTACGGGCCGGCTGGCGTCGTGGCAGACGGCGTGACGGATGACAGCGCCGCGCTGCAGGCGGCGATTACGGCGCTAGAGGCCGCGGGAGGGGGAGTGTTGCAGCTTCCGGCGGGGCAGATCAAGCTGATGAGCAGGATTTTGATCACCTGGCCCGGCGCGACGGTGGAGAATGGTCCAGGGCACGTGGTACTTCGCGGGGCAGGATCGGGGCTGACGGTGTTTCTGGACTACCGGGCAGGGTCGCCGACGAATGGACTGATCGCCTATGACTTCAGCGGATACACAGAGGCGGAGGTTGGGACGCGGTACTTCACCACCTGGACGGGAGGATTCTCGATCATCCGAAAGGTGAACTACACGACCATCGGCGTGGACTTGATCACCCCTGGCACTGGCATCGGGCTGGAGATGAACTCCATCGTCGACGCAGCGGTGGTTGATGTGCAGATCCAGGGGCATGAGACTTGCTTGAGCCAGATCAATTGTCTGGGCGGGATTGTGAAGGACAGCTTGTTCTCCCAGGCGAACTACGGGATTGTGCTGACCTCCGCGACCCCCTCGACGCCGGGGGGACTGAACACTCCTCCGAACGCCGTGGTGATTGACCACTGCTCCGTCAACATCCACAAGACGGCGGGACTGGATATCCTCGGCGGAAACGTAGGAGTGCGGGGGTGTAACTTCGCCTTCAATGGAGTGAGCGGTACAAACGCTGGGGCTATTCGCAACAGGTATCAAGCGATCCTGGCCAAGCAACTGACCGTCGATCACACGATGTTTGAGTCGAACAGTGGCCTGGCTGATGTGATTATTGACGGAAGCACTGGGACGACGGCCTGCTCGGTATCAGTGTCGAACTGTACTTTCGTGCGGAATTATTCCAACGCTTCGCTGAACGCAGTGAATAATATCCTGGTAGTTCTGGGGACTTCTGCGTACTGTAACTTCGTTGCGCTGAACAACGGGTTCAAGCGGGAGAATGGCACCGCCGGCGCAGGGACGAAGAATATCGACTTCGTTGGGCTGGGTTACCAAAACGTCAGGTCCACGATGATTGGGAACACCTTTACGGATGCGAACGATTCCCCAGTACCGGGGGGTGCCGCCGTGAGTGGGGGGACTGTGGTGACGAGCCTGGCGTTTCAGTCGCCGGATGGAGTGTACGCTCCGACGATTACTCCCGTCGTGGGGAGTAACTGGCTGGACATTGCCGACGCTGTGACAGTTATTGGCGGGGCGGGTGGGGGGCTAATCCCCAATGATAACAACAGCGAGTTCTTGGGCTACCCCGCTTCGGGCACTGCACGTCACTGGGCAGGGGTATTTTCCCGCGAGCTTTTTGTTGGGGACACGGAAGTCAGTATCGTCACTGGAAGCGGTGCGCCGACAGGCTCAGACGGCAGACCTATTGGGACGCTGTATCTGAACACTGCCGGCGGCACCTCGACAACTCTGTATGTTAAGACGGGCGCGACAACTTACACGGCTAAATAAGTCTCGGCGGCGGGCAGCAACGAGGACACGGAGTTATTAGAGTCCCCTCGAAAATCTTCCCGCAGCGGCGGCAGCGAAGGGTAAGCAGCTCCTCCTCTTTCGGGGCAGGAGCTGTTTCTTTAAGTTGTTCGTCGCGAGCAGTTGACATGATAGTTCCCTTGGATTATGAAGTGATAAATCAATGGATGATTGTGTCAGGGGTGATGGGAGCTGGCTTCGCCGGCTGCTTGGTGAGAGCTTGAAGCATAATCCCCTGGGCGGTGTTGATGATTTGGATCTGGCCGGAGTTGATTGCCCCCTGGAGGATGCCTTCGAAATCCCGGAAGTCGGGGAAATATATGTGAATCATCTTGTAGGCATCGTGATAGGGGATTTGGCCTTTGCGCCGGACAAAGTCGATGAAGCGTTCGGCCTGCATGGAATCCTCGGTGCGGCCAATGCGAGAGAAGACTCGGTTCATGTCGGACTCGAGGTCCTCGAGCATTGTGTTAGCGAGCTGGAGGTCATCGCGGCTGATGATCAAGTCACTCCCGCGAGAGGCCGACAGAACCATTGCGACCTTGTGCATATGGGTTTGCTTACGGGCGGCGTAGCCCTCGAGCATCTGATCATCCATGCGGGAGGCGGCGTCTTTCCAGAAAGCTTCGTACCATTCCTTGCCCCAAGTGCGGGCGGCTGGGGAGATGGTGAAAGGGCCGGTGAGCATAGCGATTTGCTCGAGGTCAGCGATGAGCTTGGAGCGGTGCGCTACATCGCCTTCCCGCACCATCTCATCCACGTAGGCAGTGTAGCGTTCCTTCGTGTCACCGTAGATGAAGATGCAGCGGGAGGCTAGGCCGCCGCCGATCATTGATTGGGGCATGTTATCTGCAATCCAATGGGGAGTAGTCCCCGCCATCAGGTTGATCCAGGGCGCTTCGATCACGTCATTGCCGCTCATCTTGGTGATCTTTTCATAGGACTTCTTGCCGTCCCACAACTCGATCAGAAGGTTGACCATCTCCTTATCTTGAAGGTTGATGAGGGAACCTAGCTCAGACGCAACCAAGGTCAAGGGCGACATGGGATGCCACTCTGCGTTGTATTCGAACGACTCACTGGCGTTAGCGAAGGCGGTAACGAGCGCCTGCCAGGTGATAGCGTTTGGTCCGAACTTGATTCCGGGAACTTGCTTGAGCAGGTCGCTGGCAATGTCGATGGTGGTGGACTTGGCGATCACGCCCGGCGGCCCTACGATGACGAGGTAGAATGACGGGTACCAGCAAAAGCGGCGCATGTCAATCCAGACTCGGCGGCGGAGACACCCCGCGATGGCGCCGACAGCGCACCAGAAGTGAGTGCGGCGAGGAGCCTCTGTGACTGCCGCGTACTCGAGGTAGGCAGGAATCCAGTCAGGAAAGTGGCGGTGGGTCACTTGAAGAACTCCCAATACAGACCGTCTTCTGTAATTATTCTGATCCATTCAGCGTAGGCGCGAGCAGGCGTATAGGCCAAGCCGGCTGCAGTTCTAATTGGGGTGGTAGCGTAGCAATGCCAGATGTTGCCGAGGCGTCTGAGCTTCGGCTTAACCAGGGGCTTAATGTCACGAAGGAGTCTCATGCGCAATCTCCCCAGGATACGGGGGAAGTCTTAACTCCCGTGGGGATGATAAGGGGCGGGTCGTAGGGAATCTCGATCCGGGCGTACTTTTCCATCAAGGGCAGGACATGGTGTGCACGGTGGGTGGGGAACTGGCCGGCTAGGGAGTCGTGTACCTGGAGGAGGACTTGAAGCTCCGGGATGTTCTCATCAAAGGCAGTCCAGATACGATTGATCAAGATTCCGACGGTGGACTGGGGAACCCAGGCGAGCGCTTCCGGCAGTAGTGCCTCGAGCCGGTCGAAGATATTCCAGCGATAGCCCCACTTGTTCTCCACGAAGCGATGGCGGTTGATCTGCTCGAAGGTTCGCATATGCCACTTCGCGATGCCGGGATGGGCGGAGAACCAGTACTTTTGCGCAGCGTCAATTTCCTGGACAGTCCTGCCAGTGTGGGCCGCGACGGTCTTCGCTCCCCCGCCGTAGTTGGTAGCGTGGCAGAATACCTTGGCGAACTCCCGCGCGTGCTTGAGGGGGCCGCGATGATCAGGGTACTTGGGGTGGGACTCCACCAGCTCATCGAGGGGCGGCGGGTTTTTCTTGGCGATGATGTAGGCATTGAGCAAGTGCATATCCACGCCGGTGAGCATGGCGGCTATCCAGTCCGGCTCATCCGCTTCCCGTACAACTACCTGGAGGTCAGCTCGGTCCAGATCCATATCAAAGAAGGTAAAGCCGGGATCAGGGCCATACATGCTACGTATGTTAGGAAGGGTAAAATCCATCGACCCCCGCGCTGCCGCCTTGCCTGATGATTTCGATTTTTCACTCGGGATTGTTTGGAGGTTCCCGCCGGAGCCGAAGGCATTCTTACCGGACGAGAGGCGATACGAATACGGCGCGGATTTACCACCAGCGTCTCCTGCTATGTTGAATGAACACCTCATGCGCTGATCGTCATCCAGGGGCATGTTGACGAAGTCGCCAAGGAACTTGTTGAGGGTACGAATGTCTGCGATGGCGTTGCAGATAGGCTTGACGAGGGGTTCCTTGGCGGCGATCTTGGTCAAGGCTTCGTCGTCGCAGGTAGGGTTCATGACTGTGCGGCCGCCGGCGACTACGCGCTTGTATATCACCGGCAACTTGAGGTCGTCATAGAACAGCGTTTGCATTTGCTTGGGCGACGAAGGATTAATTGTGTGGCCGAGGACGTTGTAGAGGAAGGCTTCGCGGTGGGACAGCTCTTCCTGAATATCCATTGCCATTTGGTTCTTGACTTCATGCCTGATGCGGACGCCTCGGATCATGGCTTTGAGGACCGGCATAAACAAGCGTTGTTGATGCGCGTCAACTTCCTTGAGGTTCATGATCTCCGCGGTCTGCTGGAGGACCTCGCCGGCTTCGCGCGTGTAGATGCAATCTTGGAGGTTGTAAGTCCAGCGCTGTTCTTCCGGCACGTCGGAGGCGATCTTGCCTTCATCCTTCCAGTAAACGTACCAATCGCAGTAGAGGGAGGCGATGAACCCTAGGCCTTTGGGGAGCGCACAGAACACGCTGTGCTGGGTGATCATCGTATCCTGGCCGTTCTTGGGGATGAAGTGCCAGTGGCGCTGGACATACTGAGCATCGTACAGGCCGTTCTGCCAGCGTACCTTGACGTTGGGGTGGGTCAACAGCTTGTAGAGGGCGAAGATCAAAATTGCTTCCTCGTCGGCTGACCAGTACCCCTCGGGCTTGCCGCGAGCCATCAAGGGAATGCAGATGGCGTCGGTCCGGGACCAGCTGAACCCGATGCAGTCAATGTGCCCGTTGCGGGTCTCGATATCGAAGTCCAGCCACAGAGGAAGGGTACGGGACCCTGCGTCGGCTAGAAGGCCGCCGAGGGTCGAGTGGGCTTGGTGGAAGGAGGGGCGGACGAGAAAGCGCCACTCGGGTTTGTTGTCCCAGGTGCGGGAAGTCATGTGACGCTTGACTCGACGGAGGTCGTTGAGGACGGCCGCCCGCTGGGGCCATTCGCGCATCACTGCTCCAGGGGTGAGGGTAGGGATAACCTTGATTCCCTTGGCGGTGGAGAGTTGGCTGCCGCGCCACTTGAGGACGGACCACTGACCAGTCAAGGCCCAGGAGGCGAGATTCCCCATCGCTATGATGATATTCGGCTGGACCATCTCGACTTCCGTCTCGAGTTCCGCGATACCTTCATGGATGTGGTAGGTGCAGTAAAGATTCCTCAGCAACGTGTGATGCTGGGAGATGTCTTTCTTCTTCAGCGCGATCCAGTGGCCGATGATCCCCTCAGGCGGGCGCTGTTTGCAAGCGTAAGTCAGGTAGCAATCGGTCCTCATGATCCCGACTTCATGCAACATACGATTCAGTTCCTGGCCGGCGGCGCCATCAAAGGGAGTCTTGTCGCGCTCTCCCGGCCATTCGCCTACGATCATTACTCGAGCCGGGATAGGCCCTTCTCCGCGAATGCTCATAAAAATTCCTTGGTTGTGGATGTTCCCTCGATTTACCGCGTCATAATCCGAGGGCTAAATCCAGTTCAGCCTGCTCGCGGAGCTTATTGATCCGACTGAGGGAGATGCCATAGGAAGCCTGGTCCATCTCGATGCCAACGGCACGGACTTTGAGCGCGTGGGCCGCCGAGAAGATTGGGCCGCTGCCACAGAAGGGATCAAGGACGGAGTTGCCGGGGAGGCAAGAACGGCGGAGCAGGTCTTCGAAGAGAGCCGCGGGTTTCTGTGCTGCGTGGCCGAGGTTCGTGTCGGGAGGGTAATCAAGCACGTCCCCAAGCATCTTGAGGATGGGGCGCTTTTCCTTTACCGCGTAGAGGATCGTTTCGTACTTACGCTGGGGACCGGACTCCGGCCAGGGAGCGCGCATACCGGACTTCTTGTACCAGATCAAGGGGGTGCGGAAGACGGACCAGCCGGCGGCAGAGAACTCAGTCTTCATCGTATGGAACCAGTCAATGTCGCAGAAGACGTAGAGGTGAGCTTGGGCTTTGGCCAAGCGGTAGGACTCGGGGGCGAGGACGGAAAGGATCTTGAGGAAGGTTGCCGCATCATCCTTGTAGCCGTGGCCTCCGGCGGCTAGGCCACCAGAATCCCCGAACTCATCTGCGTTCATCCCGTAGGGAGGATCGGTTAGGATGCAGTCGAACTGTTCGGCTGGGGCAGCTGCCATCCATTCCAGAGAGTCTCCGTGGATAACTTGATGGAGGTCTGCTGTGAACGTCCGCCCGACCGCAGCGCCGAGCTCGCGATGCTTGACCGCGGTTTCTTCTTTGCGAAGGATTTTGAAAGCTTCATCGACGGTTTTTGCTGCCTGGATGAGGGGATTGTCCAGGTGACGTGCAACAATAAGTTCCCGCCGCGTTGTTTCTTGATTGATTCCCTCAGAGGAACCGCGGACTTCAACTGCAATATCCGCAACAGTTGGCGGAGCTTCGCCGCGTTGCGTTGCTTGAGCTTGGCGGAGGAGGTTAAGACGTGCATGAGCGGCGGCCCTTTCTTGCCAGGTGAGTGCTTCCCTGTGGATGTTTTCGGAGAGTTCGGCCTCTTCAGCCGCGAGGTGGTCGAGGTCGGAGAGGAGAGTATAGGGGATGAAGTTAGGACGGACCTTCTCGCCATCGTGCATGAAGCTTCCGCCGAGAGCGTAAATGTCCTTGATGGTGCGGAGGCGGCGCTCGCCTGCGACGAGGTAGTAGTCGTCTCCGACAATGCGGAGGATGATGGGGTGGAGGAGGCCTTGAGACTGGATGACTTCTCCGAACTCCCGGAGTTTGCCCTCGTCGAACAGGCGGCGTTGGCGGTCGGCGGCGATCTTGATTGCGTCGATGTGGATTAGTTTCATGATTAGTCCTCAGAGTTAGAAAGTAAAGTATAGCAGCGAAAACAAAAACCCCAGCAAACCCAGTCTCCAACCTTCATGTTGAAGCCCCCGCAATGAGGGCAAGGGTCTGCCATTGGCAGCATCATTTCAAAGACGCCCTCGGTACGTTCCAGGTCCAGGATCGTAACTGGAACCTGCGGAGGCGTCGTGATAGTTAGATCAAGGAGTTTGGTAAGCTTAGGAAGTACGGGCGGCATGATGTATCCAGTTGAAAAGCCGCCGGAGGAGATAGCTCCTAACCAGCGACACGAGGGTGAAAATGATTCCTATGGCCAGATTGCTGGACAGGGGAATCACCACTCCGAAGAGTGGGAATATGAGAATCTGCGCCCCGACTGCTACACCGTACCCCAGCACCACGTTGGCAAGGGATTCGATGAAGGAGCCGAGGCGCGATTGCATGATCAGCTCGGGAGAATTGCGCTGACTCGTTCCTGGATCACGTCCTGGTACAACTCATGCGTGACCTTGACCTTCACCACTTTGCCTTGCAGCTCACGCCAGGACCAGGGGACTCCGGCGACGTTGGTGCCAGTGGCATCGCGGTAGTCACGCTGGCGGCGGTTCTTGCCCTTGCTGTTGTCGAGCGCGCCCTGGGGGGTGAGGTCGAGGAAGGCCCGATCGGTCAGGGTCAGCTCGGGTGGAATGCCGAGACCCTGGACAGCCGGGGGGACCTGAATCCGCAGGGGAATGAGCATCGACACCCAGGGCTTGCCGGCGTTGTCGCCCTTGGAGACCGTGCCGGAATCCGTCTTGATTTCACCGATCACGGCAGTGTAAAGGCCGTTGGTGTCATCCGGGTTTTCGACAGGCAGGGGAGGGCGCTTTTCGTTGACCTCGTTCACTTGCGCGTCGAGGAAAACAGCGGGGTCGAATTGAGAAACAGATTGGTTCATTTGAACACTCCGATTGAATACAGGGGCACTCAGCGCAGCCCCCATCTCGCATATGACCCTATAGATAGGTCGTATCCTTGCCAACGATCTTGAGTTGGACTTGATGATTGAAGCTGTTGAAGGGACTGGTCGGCTGCTTGATAGCGAAGTCGAGCCATTCCATCACACGCTTTTGAGTGACGCCAGGGGGCTGAGGTACGCGGACCTGGACGATCAAGGTAGTGAATTGCTTGCGGCTCATCACATACCCCCTGTCCGCTTGAGCCACACATCCATGATCAGAGCAAAGTTGGGTTCGATCTTGCTGCGATAGCCGAGAGAGCGCGTCTTAGTGTCCACGCCGTAGGCGGCGGTGTCCCAGTAGAACGTGGAGGCTTCGCGGGTGGTGTAGATCACGTCGCTGAATAGCGTAGGGATTTCAGTCGCCAAGGCCTTGCCAATCGCCTTGATCATGATCTTGGTGGATTGAGTAACTTGATCCGTCTCGCGGTCCACGTGAGCAGTCATGATAAAGGGGCAATCAATGCCTTGGGTCAACAGGCGGAGGAAGTTCATCAAGCTGATTTGAGCCACGCTGTAGTCACCAGGGCTGGCCATCGGACGAGTGCCGATTTGCATCTTGAAGGCCGCGTTGGCTGTTTCGGTGAGGGAGTCCATGACGAAGATCCTCTTGGCCGGGAACATATCCACCGCGCCCAACTCCTTGCCGGTCCGATCATCCTTGAAATTGAAACACGATTGCAGAATCTTGAGAAAGGCATTGTTCTCTCCGCCGCGATTACCGTCGACGGACTTGGCCAGGGCTTCATATGACAGCTTTCCGATGTTGTCGGCGCTGGACATGAGGGCCTTCAGCGAGATAGGCTTCGTCCCCTGTTGGTGCCAGTAGACGCAGGCCGGAGGTTCCTTCCCCTTGTCACGGAAATAGCCGAGGAGAGTCTCCAGCCCCGCCTCCGTGAAGAGGATGGCGACCTCGAATCCATTGCGCTCTGCCCACTCGCAAAGGGTGCCGATAGCGTAGGTCTTGCCAGTGCCGCCGAGCCCCATTAATACAACTTTTGGCCCTACCAACGTTTGCTGGTCCTTGATTGCTGTAACTTCTGTCATATTGCTGCCTCGAAATAGTTAAGGTGAATGTCGAACTCCCTCTGGATTGCTTCCGGGGAGAGTTCGTTGAGATTGTAAGCGAGTTCGCCAACTAGGAGGGAGCCAGGGATAGTCCAAGGGTCCCAGTGCTGGCGGCAAGCCACGTTTGCTATGCGGAAGGGCTGAGGGTTGCCTTGCTTGTCCTGGATGATGGTACGTGCCCAGATTTCCCCGCAGGTGCTGCAGAAATAGGCTCGGCTCATCCACCCCCAGGAGTCGGCGGCTTGGCTGGCATAGCGGAAGGTGCCAAGGTACTGGTCCTCCGCTATTATATACCCGCTAGGCATTTTGAGCATCCCACGATTTACGCGCACAGCAAGCTTCGAAAAAGTCCTTGCCGTGATATAAATTCCAACGAGAATTCTGTACGTTAGCATAGGCTACCCAGCGTTGCTTGCCCTGCAAGAAAGCTATACCTTTAACTCCACAAGCATTATCCTTACGAGTGCGTGTGTTATTAACTTGCTCGGTACGCGTAGCCCAGCGCCAATTATCTGGGCCGTAGTCTTTCCCGTTGTCAGGCCTATCTAACTCTTTCCCTTCCGGGCGTTCGCCAACGTCAGCTGTGAAATTTTCAAAGGTAAGCCAGCGCTCGCAAGTACGAATACCACGGGCTCCGTAATCTTTGTAATTCCAGCTGTTCTCGTCCCAGCAACGCCGACGCATGGAATCCCAAGTTTTGTAGAGGGGATGGGCTGTCTTGGGCATCAGCAGTCCCCTCGCATGAAGGCTTCCCAGCATTGCCCTTCCATCCATTCGACTGGGAGGAGGGACTGGAGGGAGGCGAGGAGTTCCGGAGTGAGCTTCAACTCGTTGCCGTCCAGCGCACAATCGAGAATCTCAAACGTGGTTTCTTGCTCGGATTCAGCTGGATAGCAATCTTCCGGAGGGCCACTCAGCCGCCCAGGGAGGTAGTAACAACGAGAATGGGCCTCAACGTTACAAAGGTAAGTTGTCCCGTCGGCGGCTTCGACTTCGAGCTCAAAGTTCCTGACAATCGTATCGGTAGTCATAGCATCCACTCCCCTGCTTCGGCGGGGTCAATCACGGTTTCTTCACGGAGCACTGGATCCCAGCGACGGCGCTGGAATTGCTGCTCGAGCAGCCGCGAGGGATCGCGCATCTGGCACACGCTGCGGAAGGGGCAGCCGCCGTACTCCGCACAGGCATGGTCCAGGTTGTAGTCGAAGTATCCTTCCTCCCAGTTGGCAATCATCCGGGCAAGGTCTCGGGTGAGCTGATCTTCCCAGCGGTCAATCTGCCACTCTGGTCGATAGGTGATGGCTTGCAAGGTGTCATACTTGGTCTTGAGGATGGAGACCCCCCGGACCAAGAACCCATCGAGCTTGATGCCCGCTTTCGCAGCTCCCCAAACATAGCCAGTGAACTGGCTTCGAAGGTCCCACTGGCGAGGCCAGGATGCGCCAAGTTGGCTGGCTGTTTTGTCGTCTTCACCGAGTTTCATTCCTTCGTAGTCAACCATCATGTCCATGCGGCCTGAGTAGAGCAGTGGCTCCCCATTGACTGGGTGGTAGATGGTAAGGGGCTCGAGGAAGTTGAACTCGATCCCGCGCTTGCCGCCTGGTAGGGTCATTGGGATGGCTTGGTCTTCCCCCAGGCGGTATTGAGAGAAGTAGTACTCCAGCGCGCCAGCGGTTCGCTCGGCGGACTTGGCGGATTCGGGGGGGCACTCGAAGTTCCCGTAGCTGGTCAACAGCGCGTGGAGGCCGATGGTCAAGGACTCATCCGGCGACTTGCCGTCGATGTAGAAGGCTGCGCGAGCTTTCTCGATGCCCTCCGCGTAGGCCTTGCCGGCGTGGAGATGCACGGACTGGTCGCGCAATTTCCAGTGATGAAAATACTCAAGGAAAGCTTTGCGTCCGCAGGATTTGTACGCGGCCATGAGCGAGCTGTCGATGACGCTGGGGAAAGGAGGGCGGACCATCATTCCCCCGCGTAGGTAAGGGCGAGAAGATTCTCCCGGCGCTCGGCCACCGCGCGGAGGTCTTTGTGGGCTTCCGCCTGGATGGACTGCTCGCGCTCTTTGAGCATTTCCAGAACCGTCGGAATGCAGGATTCGCGGGAGGGCAGCTCGACCTCGACTTCGGCGAGCAACTTCCCTCCCTTACTTGGTTCCACATCCTCCGTCCGGATGCTGTAGCACCACGGCCAGACAGTCTTGTTGGTCGCCAGACTCTCCTGGCCTTCCACGTCCAGATAAATTCTCAGTTTCATCATCTTCTCCATTATTCGCCGGAAACTGCCGGCACAGAATTTGATCAGAGGCCGTCGAGTTCGTTCAGCATATCATCAGCTGGGGGAGCGATGGCTTTCTTGGCCGCCGTGCGCTTGGTCGCCTGGGCGGCAATGGATGCTTGCATACGGCCTGCGCGCAGGTGCGTGATGGCTTCCTTCATCTCTTCAATCGTGAGTGTCCCCTCGGCGGCCTTGAGGCGCCAGGAGGAAATCTTCGATTGCAATTCAAGTGGGATAGGACCAGCCATGTCAGTCTCCGAGTAAACGGCCAAGGGAAGCGAAGTCCGCGTCCGAGCCAGTGAATGCGAACTTGTCGCCGGATTGCTCGAGGAGTCGCTGGAGGACTGCGACCGCCTCCGGGCTGCCAGTGACGATAGCCCCGCCCGGCTGGGTGCCGGCGAAGGGCGCGAGGTCAAGGGCACGCTGGGAGAAGTATCCCTGGAGCAAGTCGATCATGAACCTGCTATAGGCCCCATGCGGAACTCTGCCTTCCAATTCCGAGTACAGATGCGCGCCCAACTTCGTATAAAGGGGCAGCGGGAGTGCAACATTCAACGGTTGGCTGGGTATAGCGTTTGGCCTCTTCATAGCGGCTCCTCATAGTCCACAATGGAACCCGCTTCGCCGGGCATCCCGACTTCGAAGCCCATGCGCTGCCAGTGGTTGGCGATAAGGAGAGCCAGCAGATCTTCTGCCTCCCCGTTGAACTCCACGGAGGTCCAGTCGGAATCCTCCAGCGGGTTGGTACTGCGAACGTAAAGAGTAGTAGTCATAGTGGTTGGTTGAGTTGAGCGAGGATGGAGGTGACTGCCGCCGGGGCCAGCTCGGGCAGCACGTCGGTGCCAGCCGGGAGGCGGAGGAGACTGTCGCCTGCCAGGAAGATCGTTGGTTCGGCCAGCTCAAGGCGGAGGAGCTGGCCATCGCCGAAGTGAGCGGACAGGGGAACATGCGCAGCATGGGCCTGGAAGGCGAGGATGCGCAGCTCGGTGGTGAGGGAGAGGATGGTTTGCCATGCGCGCTTGGGCCTCGGCGGGAGGCCGTTGGAGGCGTTCAAGTCCAGGTCAATGTATTCCACCGTCTGGACAGGGGGAGGGGAGTCCTCCCGCACCAGGCGGCGGGCGTCCTCGACTGTCCGGTGGCGGTATTCAGTGAAGTTGCCCAGGAGCGTTTCACTCGCTCGGTGAATCAGCGCCACGCCCTTGCCGCGAATCCAGTTGGCTGGGTTGCGATAGATTCCCTGGGTGTCGGGCGGTGCGTCCAGGGGGTCGAGTTTGCTCTTCTCCCGCCTCTTGATAATCTCCGCCTTTTGCCCACGGAGAGCTGCGCGAGCTTCCTTAAACAGCGCGTCAAGGTCCATTGTGTCAGTCATAAGGTGAGCCCTTTGATGATGTTAGTTTGAGGGATTTATGCGCCGATAATTCGCGCGCATATCCATTAGATGCGAGCTTGCCCGAAAAGTTCCACAGTATTTCAATTTCTTTTCCAGCGGATTGAGCCCGGAGCCCCTTGATGAATTGACGGGAGGGGGCCTTGACAGTACCCCCTCCCTCAACCGCCCTGGGGGGCTCAGAACCCAGGACTCGGAGACCCGTCGCGCGAGAGGTGCTCCTAGTGGGGCAAGGAGCCGAAGCTCCCTGAGGTGGAAAGTCTTACCGCGCTATCTGTTAGCTGCTCTTCCGTCAATCCAGCGTCCATTTTTACTGCCTACGTTAGGAGTCCAGCGACCTTTGGCTAACATATCAGCTATATTGTCCGCTTGCGTCCCGAGGAATAGATGTTCTGGATTAACACAGTTACGAACATCGCACTTATGTAACACAGACAGACCACGTGGTATTGGACCTTTTAACTCTTCCCATGCAAGTCGATGCGCCCGCGCTCCAGATACGTTGCCGTAACCGTCTTCCCCTTTCGGGCCAGTCCAAAGCCAACATCCTGGAGTCACCCTGACTCGCTGCCAGAACGTTGGCGTCTTGTAGCGCAGGCTCGTCAGCATGATTAGATGTTCGCCAATTCTGCATCCGCGTCCACTTTTGCGGTCTTGGCCAGCTTGGCTTCTTCCAGGCGCTTGATGATAACGCCCGTCTTGGTGCCGGCGACACGGAAGCTGTCGTAGAGGGCACGACGGCTGAGGTCCTTGTCGGCATCCAGCTTCTTCTGCAAGAATGCCTTGACGGTCGCCAGGTCCTTGCCCGTCGCTTCCATGATCGCCTGGACGACGACGCTCGCGCCGCTGACACCGCCGCCGCCGGAAGCGCGGCCGGCGCCCCACTTGCCGGACTGGATCAGCGCATTCAGATCGTCGATAGCGATCACCATGTCGTCTTCGCTCAGCGGCTTATCCGCCGTGGTGGCGAGTTCATCCCCGAACTTCTGCTCGCCGCCGTGGCCAGCGAACTGGGCCAGGAGGACCAGCGGCAGCGGCATCGTGCGCGTCTCGCCGTTGCGGAAGTCCATACGGATGCTGATGGCGCCCGCGGAGATTTGCATCACGTCGCCCTCGATAGCGATCTTGCTCTCATCAATCACCGTTTCCTTGTTCACCTTGCGCTTGCCAGCGAACTGGACAGTGCGACCGTCCGTCATCTGGACTTGGGTGTATTCCGTCTTGCTCTTGCTCGCAGTCGTTTGCTCTTCAGCCATGAAAATGCTCCAGTTATCGTAGCCCTTTGGAACGGCGGCTTACACTTCCGTCTTGGTGGACAACCCACACGAGAGAGGGGACGATGATCCCCTCCCGCTTGGGGGCTTAGGTCAGCAGATCCGCGATTGCGCTGTTGGCAGTTTCCAACAACTCGAGGAGTTCGCCGTAACTTTCCTGGAGGCTTTCACTCGCTTCGATCTTGGACTCGGACTCAAGATCCGCCGCGTAGGCTTCCTCGTCATTGAGCAACGTTTGGACTTCCTCCTTCAGCACCTCCAGGCGGTCGCTGAGGTTGAGCAGTTGCTTCTTCACGGATGCTTTCATTTAACTCTCCAGTGTGGTTTGGATTCGTTGGAATATATTAGATGCGGACTGGACGATTTAGTTCCACAGAAAATGAAATTATTTTCATGTCTTGATGCCGCGAGAAGGGAGGGAGAAGGCGGCGAGGGAGCCCTCGCGGACAGGGCGGGAAGTCGGAGGATGATAGACAGGCCGTGCCCAGACGTTCTTGCTCTCCGGCATCTCAAGCGCGGCCTTGCGCATCGCGGCTGTGACGCCATTAGCCGGACGCTTCGTTGGGTCGATGGCGGCGAGGAAGTTTTGGGCAGGCGGCGGCAACTTCGCCTTGGCGCCGGGAATCGCTGTCCAGTGCCACTCCTTTCGCTTGAACTTCGGGTGGAGCTGCTTGACCCCGACAATCTGCTCGCGTTCGCGGAGGGTCTTGAGGAGTTTCAGCGTCGTGGAGGCCGGGATGCCGGTGGCGGCTACTACGTCGCTGGTGAAGCCAGGGAGCTTGGACAGGATGCGGAGGCGATTGGCTTCTCCTCGCGCCAGGGGGATGCCCTTGGGGGAGGTAATGTGACGAACGAGTTTCATGATTCTAGTCCTTTCGGGGAAATGTACCAGTGATTTACAGGGCCACCGCCGACTTCGCGCTTCTGGGAGATCTTCTTGCTGAAGATGCATCCGGCGGCCTTGAGACGAATCAGGGCGTGGGAGATGGTGTGCTGGGACAGGTGGAGGGAGAGGGAGAGCTGAACCGTGGTAGCGCCGGGGGATTTTTCCAGCTTTTGCAAGATGCGGGAGGTGGTTGGGACGGGCGGGAGGCGGCCACCGCAAGCGGCGAGGTAGCTTCCGCCGATCCAGCGGGTCATGGCGCGCGGAGCTTCGTTGCGTTGGTTCATGGCTGCTCCTTCAGTGCGCGGATGGCTTCGGCGCAGGTTGCAGCGGATTTGCGCTGCTGAA
>ERZ724508.1006-NODE-1006-length-18083-cov-6.130575_pt1 | contig 18083 bp, 20 predicted proteins | sample MGYA00376041_ERZ724508 | MGnify/ENA primary metagenome ERZ724508 (study PRJEB28724, sample SAMN07190887) | wastewater metagenome | isolation source: effluent of sewage treatment plant in Hong Hong | place: USA: Christiansburg, Virginia | collected 2016-03-01 ...
AGTAATTGCAAATCTCCAGCAAAACATGAAGGAGTCAAGAATGGGCCCATAATCGAACGACGACGACCGCACTTAACTTGAATTCAGATTGCACAAAGCAGAAGCCAGGGTGAATGCACTGGAGGAAGAGATCACAAACAACGCTCGCACCTATGCAAAAGAAATCGCGAAGTATAAGCTGATGATCGCCGAGAAGCAGGCTCTGCTGGATGGTTTTACTTTAGGTGTGTGAACTTCCAATTGAATATTATGCGGTTGCGCAAGGACGTTTCTCCAGGCGGCAAGCGCGAGAAGAAGGACCGTCGAAACAACCGTCAGGATCGAGAAGAAGAGCTGCTGCTCCAATCAAAGCGGAAAGTAGCCGACGAGCAAAGTACAGCAGCTAATCAATGCAGTTAGCCACCTCTAGCAGACGGGAATCGTGGATGCCTATCAATGTACCAACTTGCTAGAGTAGACTTCCTCAGGCAGGCAGTTGAGTAGGGACTTCCCCCCAACATCTTCGAATTCGCTGCTCAGAGGATCCTGAAGTACGAAAAACTGATGAAACTGAAGTAAGCAAAGAAGCACGAACTGGAGGAGTACAATAAGTCACTTGTGGGCAACCATAACAACACTAACCCAAAGCACAACCCTCCTTGACTGTTCAGCTTCCATAGCATATATCACTTCGAAAGCAGCACGTTGTTCATGACGAGGAAGTCGAAGACTCCCAGCGACTTTTCCTTATCAACGTGAACCAGTTCTTAAACTGTGTCGCGTTTGATGAAGCCTTCCTTGACGCACTCCCTTACCAAGGTCTACTTGATAGCGATGTAGTGTCCGATTGGTAAATCGAGCTTTTCGCATACCTTGGCCTCCTCAGCACTCACAAATTGATTGCGGCGCTCGGGTTTGCTGCCCTCGAAGCTAGAAGTCGTGCGGGTCCTTCTTGAACTAACTCCACTTTTGATCTAAATTGCCAAGGCAAGTACCTTATTGTCGTAAAGATAACTACTCTCCGCTGTCTTCTGCTTTTTGGCACGTACTTCATCCTTCTTGCGCTTCTCCTCGAGATACTCTTCTACTTGGGCAAATGTTTTCAACCCAAGCTTCTTGTATTGCCTCAGCTCCTCAATTCGCTGCCGAATCTGCTTTTCCTTGATGATACCCTCCACAAGCTTTTCATGGTCTTCGGGAGTATTGAACCTCGCGAATACCTTCATCATGTTGTAGATTTCTCGCTCGTCCTTAGTGCGGCTTTTCTCCAACTGTGTTTGGTACTTGATATCCAAGAGTTGTCGTTTGATCACGAATTCTTTTCGTTTTATGCGTTCGTTCAGCTTGTGGTTGTAGATATCCAGGAGCCGATATTTCATGTTCCGTTCTTCTTCCGTATCGTCATCGTTGAACTCCATCTCCGCAAGGAGCAGTTCGGCATCGTTGTCATATTCCACTTCGAATTCCCCACGCTTTGGAATGTAGCCGACGATGTCAGCGGCCTGGCCTGTGTTTACAACGGAGTTTGGGTTTCCTGAAGAAGTATTGATGTTTGCTCGACCAGTGCTTGGGACAGCGGGCTCGGGTTCTCTTGCTCGCCTTCCCCTTCTGATATCTGTGCGAGCCACACGAGGAGTGGTTAGCTTGAGAGTCTTTTCATCACGCTTGCTGAGAGTCTCGCGTTGGGTCTTTCTTAACTCAACCAATACCGGCATGAAGTTCTCGCTTGAAAGGTAGACCTCTTCATAATGCCTTTCCACTTCTTCCTTGCTCTTATCTGTCCCGATGTGCTCAGCGATCTCATTCCAGTTTCCGAATCCGTGCCTGCTTTAGTTCCTCTGTACCTTTCCAGTCCTTCAAACATCAGCAACTCTTCCTCAGCAGACCATTCTTGCTCGTAGAGAGGGAAGTTGAGTTTATTGATGACCTGGTAAGTTTATGGATACTCTTCCAGGTTAGCAAAGCAGTTCACACAATAGTCGGTGTCACCGGTGGTGATCTTAGTGAACTTGGAGATGTCCTTCTCACAGACGTCGCACTGGACCTTGTGGGAAGGATAGTAGACGTTCTAAGTAAGGAGCGGGAGTACCTCGAAGGTGGAGTCTTCAGCTTTCCGCGAAACTGGACTTTACTTGCCGACCTTGCCCTTGCCGCCCTTTTGTCTTCATTAGCAATGGACTATTACTTCCTGTCTTTGTCCTTCTCCTGATCGAGATAGCGCCTGCATTAGCACAAACCCTTACATGACTGTCAGAGAAAATCAAATTTATTAATTATTATCGAGGAGTTCATCAAGCCAACTAGGCGGGCTGCCAAGCGCGGCAACCACATTTTATAACGTGTGGGGATTGAATCTCATCCAATGAAAATTAGCGATATCGGGACGCTAAAGAAAGTACAATACCTCATCAAGTCACTTCTCACTCCACTCTCCTGGAGACATATTCACAATGCACCCATCGAAAACGGAGCAACCAAAGACCAATAGCAGAAATATTCGCTGGATAGGCCACTTTACACATTCAACTCACCCAAATGTCTATTCGACTGGAAGCCCTGCACTGACCGAATGATCTGTGGTGATTCTACTGCGCACATAGAGTACAATACGGAGGAGCACTACCTGTCGTTACGTGGGAGGATCATTGCTGACAATAAGGACAAGCTGGAGTCAAAACCGTACATTGGGATTGAACTGCTGCCATGGATCAACTATAAGATTAGACTCCAGCACTTCAATCTTATTCGCATGAGGGTTCGTACAGACGGAAGCATCGTTCGGTGGATTCTCATGTTTAAGAGTCGAACGAGAGGTATGCAGGAAGGAACGGCTGTGATGGTAGACACATCGAAAGAGTGGCAAGTGCTGGAACTTCCACTTGCAAACTTTCGGAGTGGAGCGGACAACATTTCAAGCGAACCTATATCAAAACTAGCATCTTTGCCGACGATTACCTCCATTGGTCTGAAGATTTCCAGTGAAGAGACGAAAGACGTCAAGCTAGACATCTCTTCCATATAGGTTGGCTTCAACCCGGCAGTCGAACAGTTCACCCATCAGTACCGTCGACCCATTTTCTACAAACGATTAGCAAGCTACCGAAACGTCAAGACAATCGATAATGGGAGAGAAATGCTGGTCCGAAGCTGACCACTCTTGACAACTGCCAGTCGTTACGGTTATGTCCTTGTAAACCCACTAACGCGTATCATTAATTCCTCAAAAGCATATATCTTAAAGGCATGGGCATCCCAAGTTTTTACGCGTGGTATCACTCGTGCTCTACCATAGGCTCCGCAAGCGCTATCCTCTAATCTTGTACAATGTCAAGGACGAAAGCAAATAGCAGCCCATCTTCGACAATTTCTACATCGACTTCAATGCTCTCATCTACCGCTGTGTTAAGGTACTTCACCGCTTTGACCGTAGGAGGAGCATCACTTCCTGATGGACCAGCTCAATCCTCGCGGCTTCGAGGAAATTTACAACCGGGTTATCGAATATGTCGACCTTCTCGTGGACAAGGTTAACCCTCAGAAGTTTCTGTTCATCTCAGTGGACGGTGTTGTGCCCAGGGCCAAGGTCAACCAATCAAGGGAAAGGAGATTTAAGGGTGGCAAGCGTATGGGTGAAATGTAGTAGCTGTTCAAGCTCATTGGTGTTGAGGATAAGGAAAACTTCAAGGGAAATTCCATCTCTCCGGGTACTGAGTTTTTGTATACGCTGTGTACTCGACTCCGTGCCTATGTCTTGGCGAAGATGGACCATGACTGGAAACACTTGAATGTCGTGTTTTCGGATTGCACAGTGCCGGGCGAAGGCGAGCAGAAGATCATGTAATTCCTCCGAGCATGCATCAAAAAGAACTTCTTCCCAAAAGAAACCACCCACTGCATTTACTCACCTGACGCAGATTTCTTCTTGCTGTCGCTATCGACGCGTCTAAAGCATGTGTCGATCATTCGCGAGGAATTCGCTTGGTCGGAGGACAAGTCGAATGCCACAATACGACAAATCTCGGAGGCTAAGTTTGAATTCGTCATTGTCAGTATTCTACGAGAGTACTTCGAACACGAGTTCCGCGAAGTTGCCAGTAAAATGAAGAACTTCGATATCTACCGAGTGATCGACGACTTCATCCTCATCATGATGTTCGTCGGTAACGACTTCCTGCCAAAGATGTTTTGTTTTGGAATTCGTGAGGGTCACCTTAATGATCTGCTGGAGAAGTACAAGGAGTACCTCATCAAGTGTGAGGACTACATCAACAACTCCGGAAAGGTTGACTGGAAGAATGTTACTCGCCTCTTGGAAATTGCCAAGGAATTTGAAACAATCATGATCCAAGAAAAGCTGCTAAGGAAACAGAACAACCAGCAGAACGAAGAGAGCTCCAAGTGGGACGATGAAGTGGCCAACAACTTCGCTATCGAGAACAATACAATTGTCAAGGGTCGCAACTACTACTACAAAAGTAGGTTTGACATCAACATTGACGATCCGACTGATGAGAAAAAGTTTGACGATATCATCATCAAGTACCTCGAAGGACTGGAGTTCTACTGTACTTACTACTATGTTGGATGTCAGAGCTGGAGTTGGTTCTACCCTTACCACTACACGCCCTTGGTCAATGATGTCTATGACTACCTCAAAAAGCACAAGGTGGATTAGGTTAAGCTACCCGTCAAGGGTGATCCATTCGACCCACTGTTAGCGCTCATGTTCATGATGCCCCAACAGAGCTTTGTATTACTGCCGGAAGCTATACGTACCGCATTGGAAGACCCTAAGTGCATCCTGCGCGCCCCCTTCGACTATTATACCACTGAATTCGAAATGGACAAGTTCAGCAACCCCAAAGATTTTGATCAGAAGGCTTTAGTACCATTCCTCGACGAGACAATGGTAAGGGAGGTTTACTCCAAGATTCCTAAGGAAAGCTTCACGAAAGAAGAACAGGCTCGAAACGTCCTCCATGATCACATGTTCCTGCGTCGAGAAGGCGAAGGTAAGACGGCCCGCACCAGCGGTTTTGAGTTCAACCTTCGACGAGACTCAAGCGTAAATGAAGTCATAAAGGGTATGAACAAACCCTCGACTGAAACTCGAAAACGTCTGCCGACCTTAAAGATCTACGGCGACAGCATCAAGAACACTAAAACCGGCTTCCAGATTATGGTTAATAACCGCTTCAAATGGTCAGGGAAAGAGGACGAGCTCGTCTTCTTCAACAACTTCCAGGGATTCATCCAAGAGAGCATTCCCATCGACCGCGAAACTGAGAACAAGTTCGGCGATGTCTACGGCAAAATCGGTATTATCGGCAAAGCTGAAAACTACTTCCGCATCAAACTGGCTAAGCTTGTAAGAGATGTTGAGGGGTATCGTCTCGTCAAGCTCAACAGAGAGGTGTTGGTCCCTGATTTCGTGGTGTTCCCACCACCTAATTATGACTACCTGAGGCGAACTTAACCATACACCCCTCAGGATTGGCCGTAGGTCGGCGAGAAGGTGGTTCTGCTGCGCAAAGACTGTTTCGGTTGGGTTGGACTCGTCGACGCAGCTGATAAACTGTTGCAGGTTAAAGTGTTGGAGAAATCTCATCAAGTTGAAGAGCGCATCGAAGAAAGTACAGTTGTATCTAATTAAGTCGACTCACCATACTACACACTGGCTTCCGTCGCTGCTGCCCTCAAACTTACCAAGGACGTGCTGCTAACGATTTTGGATGAACTGTATGTGCGTGCCAACAAGAACCAGAAGTACGGTTTCTTGTGCCCTGACGAGTTCAACCTTGGATTATCTATCATCGACAAGAAGAGAGGTCTTATTGTACCCAAGTACGTCAGGTGCCAGATGGAGTTCGAAAATAGCAGCAAACCCAACGCTATCTTCGAGAACCTGGAGATCTCTGATTCAGGTGTGGCTATGATCCGAGAGTATATCAAACAACTGCCTGAGATTGTGGAGGCTGTCGACCATGAATGGAAAAAATTCAAGAACTTTAAGTAAGATCCTCCTTGATGTAGGTTCCTCACCACCGAGAAGATATTCGTGGAGGCTCCCGAAAACGAGAATATTCAGCTTATCACGCTCTACAAGAAACTATACGATATCCAAGCAAGAGGGCATTTCTATCGGATCTATTCCAAACGAGCATCCAATGTTCCCAAGTTCCTCGCCGAAGATATGAAGAATGTGCCAGCGGTAGAGATTGAGCCAACCCACTGCCTTACCAAAAGACAGGTAAGGAAAGTTGGTCTCCCTTACCTTCGGAGGGAACCGGAGTACCACAACATAGGTGACCGCGTTGTTGTCCTTCGCACTCACGATACTGGAGTCATTACTGGGCTGAACGACGGAGAAATAGTCATTAATGTTGCCAAGAAGACCCATGAATATCGCTACAACTTCACCGAGGTGTTCAACGAGAAATGGGCTGGTGAGTTGGACAAGCGTGAAAAAGACTGCTGCTGGAACAATGAAGTGAGCTATTACGGACCGAGCTACTTCAACAAGGTGACCGAGTTCAAGGGCTGATATGCGTACGAATGAAGCATATGGCAGTAGTAACGCTCAAGAAGGTCAGTAGTGGGTTGCTCTGGTCACTCGTCCAACACCTTGAAGATAGAATTGCAACAGCCCTCTTCAGCCAACGTTGACTTGTAAAAGGCAAGCTCTTGCTGTAGCTCCTGGTTGCGAGATTTTAGCCTTGAATACTGGCTGATGAAGCTCATCAGATCCTCAACTCGTATTTCAATGTGTTCCTTCTTCCTGCGCAGGTCGAGCTTTAACTTGCGGTCTTCCTGTTGCTGTTCGGTGGGCATCCTCGCGTAGCTGGCCTCCAATCCACCGACGATATCTTCCTGCTGATTATCAGCTTCTGTGCGTAGGCGCTTCGACATCAACGGGCCCGCTTGGAACTCCTTTGTGAAACGATCAGTGCCGAGTGGAATGCGATTTTGCTCATGCACTGAGATCTTCTTTGCTGAGCGAGAGTCCGACTTTTTGTGAAGCCTGCTGGTGAGCACTGCAAGTCCATCCATCTTAAGCTGATGCCGAATCTTCTTTTGTGAGGCCTGCGCATACTAATCTTATCTGCGCTGGATGAGCATTTCCTTCAAAGGCAAGCGGTAGCACTCCACTGGCTCCTAGTGTGGCTTAAGGTGTATGCTGGCAGTGTGCGACTTGGTCGGCGTCTCAGTCATGCGTATCTTCTTCTTCGAGGCACTCGCCGTCTTGTTAAACATAAACTTAATGTTATAATTATTCGCTGGAGTAGGCAATCAGAGATCTGGAAGTTGTTCGGAAGTGCGCCGCCGACGATGTCTCTCGCCCTCCATGTAAGTTTGCTCAAAGGAGTTCAAGTCGATGTCATCCACTGTTATGTTCCGACGGCTTCGTCGATCCATAGCATAGTCCTTCAACCGTTAGTAGTCCCGGTTCTACAGCCTGAACCAATAGGGGTTACTCAGCTCCATGAACGAAAAGTAGTAGCGATTGTACATCATGATGTACAGTTCCTCGTGGAGTAAGTAGATTTCATCGACGATGTTGACCAACTGCCCTGCTTGCTGTCTGGTTAGCCTGCCCTAGTAGTTGTGGTAGAGCTGCTCGGCCAGAAACGACACACTGTTGTACAGCCTGAGCGTATCCAGGGCGATGATACGGTTAACGTCTATCACGAAGAGGTACTCATCGCAATAGTAACGACCGACGTTAAGGATGAACTCCTTGATCGGCAGGATACTCTTCATGAGGTTCATCAGCATGTAGATGGTTTGGATGGTTTATTATGGGCTTTCCGGGCAAGCGTTGCGCATCTTGCAGGCTTCGTAAAGCTCTTTGTGAAGACAAATGCGTCTTACATAATTGTAGTACTGGATGGTGGCTTGCGGTAGCCAATTCGCTATAGACCTGTCTTGGACAGATCTGCTTTGAGATGGCAGTACGGGCATGGTTACTTCATTATCGAGGATGAAATCATAGAACATCGGTGAAGTGAGCACGAGTGCATGCAGCAGCATCACCAACTTTATCTGCAGGGTTGGGTTTATATTTGGCTAGCTGGCGAGCTCCACAATCTTCAGCAAAGCCTTACTACCTTGGCCGTCATTGAGGTCGAAGTAGGCGACGAGTCTGCTTCGATTGAGTAAATCGCATCGACGGTTGTTCTTGTTATTGATGTTGAACTCGCCGAGGAAGAGTGCTAGCGGGTCGCGGTTGAATATACTTGCGAAGAAGTTCATGATTATTATAAGTGAGCAATCAGTTCTGGATGTTACTGAAGAAGTCGAATTGCTACTCATAACGGCGTTGCTGGGAACTGTGCGAAGCATTGCTCTGGCTGGTGATTATTTCGTATGAGACGGCATCGTTCGGTGAGTTCGGACGAGTATTAATGGGTTGCTGTTGGTAAGCCAGCTAACTCACATGGTTTCGGAGGGCGTGAAGCTACTGCAGCTGGTTGGTACTGCGCACACAGATTGAGATTGTCCTTCTAATACCTGCCAGTTTGGTCTATGGAACGTTCTTACTATTTATTTCCATTGTATTATGGAGCTTCTTTAATGAGATCTTTGGGGGATCCTCAGTGGATATTGATGGGCGGTTTTGTCTTGACTTTTCACTTCTTTTCTGGCTGGATGTCGAGGAAAATACTTTATCAGAGGGTTATCCGCTATTTTGCTGCTTTAGCTCATTAAAGGTAATCGTATTGGAGTTGCCTGACGGTACTGAACTGACGTTTCTCGAGATTATGTGGAGAGGTATTGCTGGAATCACAACAGTTCCACCAGTTCCCACCCTATCCATCTCCTCTTCGCGATCCTGTTATGAATCTTTTGGAGTGGTGATCCCACTCAGTATGGTCTCCATCTTTGTGTATGGCTTTTTTTGTCGAGTAAATACATGCTTGCCTTGGCTGTGTCCCCTCGTAACCTGTTACTCGTACATCGGTGGTGCGCTTTCCTGCCGTCGATGAATTCCACTTGCATTCCACCAATCTACAGCGGTATTGGCATTATTGATCATAGTTTGGCATGAACATGTTTTATTGTTTGGCTCCGTCTAGTGTTTAGAACGATCCTGATGCTCGTCCTAACGGTCCTTGGAAGAGATGGAATCGCGTTCCTTATAGTTGAGCATCCGACTGATACTGTTCTTGACAACTGAGAAGTCTGTCTGAGGCAGTGATTTTACCGTGCGAGAATCCATTTGAAATCGGCTATCGAAACACCGAACTTGCCGAATATTGTACTGCTTTCCGAACATCTTGATGAGGAAGAGTGCTTATGAAAAGTTTGGGGTTGCAGTCATTTCCCCCAAGTACTCCAAAAATTGCTGTTTGCAACTCGTGGAGACCATCTTGAGCAGCTGATAGAAGATCCCCTGGACCATATCGTACTCACTTCGCTTTTGGCGCACGCACTTCGGGATCCGAGGTTTATGAGCTGACGGATCTGTACTGAGCCAGACCTTCAATCTTCTATCGCTATTTACAAAAAACATGCCAGGTTCGATATCTACGTAGCCGAATTTCTTGTAGATTTATTGAAAGCCCTGGAGTGCTATTGTCATGGCGTATACGACTTCATGAGTCCCCAGCTGTGTGAGCTCATCCAATCGATGCACTAACCGTTCGAGGTAGAGGTACATCAGTAACTCACTGCACCCGCAGCTCTAGCTTGAGTTTACAGCATTGTAGTTGAGAGAAGATACGAGACAATCGCTGCCCAGCCTCCAATAGAACAGTTCCAGGTACTTCTCCACCTCCAAACTATTGCAGAGCTATAGTGGGTACTCTTCCATTTCTGTTGCGTACAGTCGGTGTCTGAGCAGGTTCGGTCTACCGTCACTGGGTTCTGCTACTAATTGCCACTCTCCTCGATCGAACTTCTTGTGTTGCAGGCGGGACTGATGCACTCCCATGCGGGAATAACTGAATAAGTATAGGCTCGAAGTTCTATAATCGAAATATTAGTAGGAAAGAATGCCTTCGACGGCAGTAAGTGAGTCATTCCAGCATGCTCTTTGATGAGCTCATAAGCTATTCGAAGAGTTGGCGTCGGCTTGCTTTAAGCTGCCTCTTGGTGTTTTTTACTGCGTTGCTTCTCTGGACGTACAGTGGGCGTACAGGAGTGTACTAGAGTTCGGGGTTATCGCTCATCTCTGGCGGGTGGGTGTTCGTGTACTTGTAAACCAGCATCATGTCCTTTTTGCACTTCCTCTGCATGTATTTCGAATAGAGTTGGTCACCCATGCTGGTTATGCAATGCTGTGTGTGTTCCGCTGAGGCATCCAGCTTCCGTTTGTCAAGACTGAGGAAACGCCGAACTACACGCTTCTTTCGTGCTGATTCCAGTTCGGTCATGAACAACTTTTGTCGGTCTTCTAACCCAAATTCGACGATTTCCTAGTTTGGCTCAGTCAGCATCCGCAGGTATTTATTGTTCGCGTATATGTCGGGTTGAGTCTGACTCTTCGTTTCACGGTATTTATTGGTTGTTCGGTTTATTAGTTCGGCACGAGTCTTTCGCCAGTCTTACTTACACCTGTAGACATCCAGCTCGTTCTGCAGCTGGTAATCAAACATCTATTTTACGAGCTACTTGCTGATCGAGAGGATCTCTGAACGGTCACGAGTGCATACTGCTGTCGAATAGTAGTGGTCCCCACGGATTATCTCAGTAAAGCCGAGAACTTCGAAAGCTGGGAGTATACTTAAGCTTACATTTCTGCGACTGGCATCACCTGCCCTCTTGCTGAGTGTCACCTCTCCCGCCAGAATGACCATCAAGTTTATGGGTTACTCGTCCTCCTTGAAAAGTACTTACCCATTATGTACTTTCTTGGTGACCCCCATCTGCAGAATTCTCTAAAGCTTCCGCAATGACAGAAACTTGAGGGCTACGACATTGCGTAGCACTGCCACCTTATCCTCAAGTTCCTTGAACAAGAAGTAGCCGTAGAAGGTCTTATAAAGTGTTGGGAGGTCCATCTGAATAGTTTGGGTATGACTTGTAGCCTTGGCAGAGGTGATTCGACAGGAGTGAGCAACGTACAGCCTCTCACCAAAATAGTCATCAGTGGAAAGCTTCTTGTAGAAATGCTCCTGTTGCTGCACATCACTTTACTACTCTTCCTCTGCACCGTTGTTTTGACAGGCAAGCACAGCCTTATTGCTAAAGAGCATGACCGACCCGCGGATGATGTAGTTGAAGGTGCGGCTTTCGCTGTTCTTGTAGATAACCTCGCCAAACCCGTAGACCTTCAAAGTGAAGTTCTTTGCAATATCTTGAAAGTTAAGCAACCCGTTGCGCTACCTGATGTCCTGGAAGAGCTTGAACTTGAGTAGGAAGGCCGTTAGCTTGTCTACTTGTCTGGTCTTCCTATGCGGCATCTCCAGAGTTATTGCACGGATCAAGTCGAAGTCAGAAGCCTTCAGGGAGGACATAATTAAAAATATTAGGACAGTTGTCAGACATACAATCTCTCATTGAAAGAGATCTCCTCGTAGTGTTGGGACACCTTGTGGTACAAACGTAAGCCAGCGAGGGTCCTCTGGACAGCACGCAGAGCAGACCAGTATTCGTATAGTTCCTCAGCAGTGGAGTGTAGTTGGTGTGTAAGCATTGACACTCTCCCCTTGGATTCTGGTTCGAGGCCAACACGGAAGAGCTATAGGGAATGTGTCGTGCATGGTTTCTTGGGGGAGAAGTCAACTTCCACCTCAGCATCAACCTTTTTGGGCTTTTCGATGCATTCTTTGTAAAGTTCGGTCCTTTCTGTTGTTCCGGGTGTAATGTTTCCGTGGAGTGACTCCATCTTGGCACTTTCGTTGAGCAACTGCTCAACCTTTATGCGTTGCTTTAGAGTAAAAATTTATTGGTGCAGCGACTCCATTTCTGCTAAAGCTGACTACCTTTACCGCTCATTCTCCTCAATGGTTCTTGCCAAATTCAGCTCCGATTATTGTTATCTCCGGATTTGTTCTTTTTCATGGTTGTTTAGAGCTACCTTCACAAGATTGATCTACTCTCTTAGGTGGACAAGTTCTGGGTCGTCAACTTGCGTTGACACCTCTCTCTTGTTGGCTTCTTGCTGTGCCATCCTCAAGACTTCAGTATTTTTAATGTGCTCTCTAACTGCAAGTCTGAGGTTATTAACTGCCTCGCTTGCATCCATGGCCTGGAATTCTCTGAAGAGATTTTGAACCGCCGTCCAAGCTGAACGCAAATGGGACTGTTTCCTTGATTAGCCGTTGAATATACTTTTTAAGAGCTGGCTCCTGCAAAGATTTCGTGAGCTCGATGGCCTGTGCCATGAGCTATTCCGTCGCGCTTTTGTAATCAAGTCCTGCTTGAGCGAAGCTGTTACACTTGTCTGACAACTCCGAAAACATTTGGGTGAGTGTTTGATCCAATGGCATGCTTGTTACTTTGCTTTCTGATGACAGCTGCGACTGCTCGAGCTTCAGCGACTAAGACGGTAGAGACTGCTCAGAGAACTTGCTTTCCCCACCAGGTGAACGCCTAAAACTTGCAAACGTGTAATGCGAAGGTTTCTCGATATTGAGTACACTTGGCCTGGCAGACATTGCGTTTGATTAGGTAGGACTTGGAGGCACATTTTCGTCTTGAACATTATGCTGACTGCCCTTTCTGCTTGGCGTGGTTGCCTTGCTTGTTCGTTTGCGCTTGAGAAACTGGAACATAGTTTCGTTCTGAATTGACCCAGCATGTTACCTTGGACTTGCTGGTGGCAGCCCGCTGCACCTACTCATCTTCGCTTTCGGAGGAATCGATTTAAATGCAGTAAGATCTTCCTTCGCAGGCCATAGAGTCGTTGATTATATAAACATAAATAGGCAAGTTCATTAAGGCAGGTCAACTTCTGTTTGCTCGCTTCGAGTAGCCCCTTCGGCTGGGGAAGATTATTTGTCCTTTTGGCGCTACTATTATGTGGACTTGCTCTTCATCAAAATATCAACTTGCTTTACGAGCTTTTCCTTCTCATCTTCGAGTTTAAAGAACTGCTTTGTTCTCTACTCCAGTTCGGCAGTGAGGCTTTCTACCTTTTTCACCATTTTTTAATTGTTCTTCGCCAGCGACGGCTATCGGTTGGCAATCGTTTGAAGTTACCGATTCTCGCTTTGTTGGGTCTTGAACTTCCTCTAGAGTTAATTATGCTTTGACTGTAGCTGCTCAAATTTGACGCTTTCTTCAGTCGACTTCTGGGTCTGCTCAGCAAGCTGCTCCTTCAGTTCATCCCTCTACTTGATCAGGCCAGCCTTCTACTCGATGAGGTTACCAATTTCATGTTTCAAGTATGCCTTTTCCTTCTCTGCTTCACGAACATTGAATGCCCAGTCTGTACTTGAATTTTATATCTTCGGCTCTTTCAGCTTCCCTATTTCAATATGACGCTATTGTGATATCCTTTCGTGCTCGCGTAGCTTCTCTTCGTTATCCCTCCTGTCTAACATCCACTCCTTCACAATGTTTTAGCACTTTCGAATGGAATCTACCAACAATGTTCGCAGTTCCTACACCTGATCGTCGAACATCTTCTGTTGTCTTTAAGATTGCGCTCGTGATTTCGAAACAAGCTACTAAGAGCTGAGCTGTCGTCGATGCAGCTCCAGCTTGAGTTCCTGCACTTCCTGATGCAGTCTTTGATTCTCTTGTTGGCTTGCTTTCAGCTATTAAGCGTTGTGTCGATCGTTCGCAACCTCTCGCAGCCTTTCAGCTTCAAGTTTATATTTCCGATGCTGCTATAAGTCAGCTTTAAGTTCTTTATTTGCACCCAAAGCAAGTTCAAGATCCTTTTGTAACTTTCTATTTTTCTGTTCCAGAAGCTCGGCAGTTTGCTAAGTACTTTCGTCCGGCTACTCAACTTTGGTTATTTTTTGTGAGGGGATCTTTGGTGGTGCTGGTTGTATTGGTTCATTTCGATGAAGCTACTTTTCTCTGGACCTTACTTCTCTTGACCTACTCCGATGGGGCCTTTGGGCTGGGGGTGGCTTTATGACGATCTCAGGCTTCGAGTTCTTCGGAGGATAAGGGGGAAGAGTTTTTTAGGCGTCAAAGGTCTTTGCACGATTGTTGGGTGTCTACTTCGGAGCAGTGTCTTGTGTGTTATCGGCCACCTCGTATATTTGAGCAGTTGGTCGAGGCGGGTAATAAGGTTGGGGAGCATTTTCGTAATCTCTCCTCATTGGAAGAGTCTAGGTTCCCACCTGCTGTTCAACTGGCATTGCGAGTACATTCTCCTGCGGCTTTTCAAAAGGCATTTCCTGAATACGGTGTTTCACTTGGAATGTTTCCTATCTGCTAATTACATTCTACTGAACTGCCGGTGGTGGCTTATTTGGTTTGTATTTCTTTCGAGCGTTCTATCTAATTGCTTCAATTTATTTGTATTCCTTCTCCGTGAAGCCTTTCCCGAAAACTTTTTGAAGAAGTTCCTTCGCAGAGTCTCTCGTCGGGTTCGGTCTGAAGATGTTTTCAAAGACTTGCGGCAGAATCTTGAAGCCCTTGGCGACGGCAATCTTGTCAACTGTCGGGTCTGGGAATGGAATTTCTCCTGTTATCATTTCGTAAAGGACAGCTCCGAAGGCCCAGATATCAACTCCGTCATCATAGCCGAAACCCTTCTCGTAATCAGGCGCCATATACGGTTCTGTTCCTATGACTGTCCAGAGAAGTTGATCCTTTTCGAAGGTGCGACTCGCTCCAAAATCGCATAGCTTGGCTACTCTGGCTCCCTTGATACCCTTGAGGAGAATATTGGCTGGCTTAATGTCTCGGTGAACAATTTTGTTGTTATGCATGTGCAAGAGCCCTTCTAAGACCCCCTTCATGATTGACATCAGCTCCTGAGCTGAAAACTCCCATCGGTTTTCATCCATATTTCCAGCATCGCAGTACTCCATGATGATGTAGAGGTCTCCATTGTGTTCAGGAACTGAGTAACATGCTTACTACTTCTGAGCACCTTGTCGATCTTGATGATGTTGGGATGCTCGGTGTTCTTCAATTGCTTATTCACACTCTCTTCGTATTGTTGAGTATTCAAGTCATCGTTGGAGATCCACTTGACAGCCCAGTCCTGTTTGCGCTCATCTCGAAAGCGGGAGACGAGCCCAAAGCTTCCGTAGCCAATTTCCTTGACAAATTCATACTTGAGTGGGCGCAAGGCTTATACTATCTTGGCAATCATTAATAATACCGACACTAGCTCACGTAAACCATCAATCAATACCATCTCACATAAAAATGCCAGCTGTTCTCTTTGCAACCACGAAGTGATTTGCCATCAGTATAACACATCTAAATTCGGTTGGCCTTCCACGCTAACTCCGCAGCCACAGTTGCCAGGGACTGCTGATCTGCAGAATCAAATCGCAACTTTACAACGTCTACTCAATTAAATTTCCATGAGATTCCACCATATGATCGATCGGCTTCACCCGAAATACGATGGCTGCTGCAAACGGCAAGTCCCCACAAATGTTGGTTCGGTCGGACAGGATCCTCGCTTCCTCCTTGGCCTCAGTCTCAGATATTTGTTTCCTCGGCCGCTGGACTTTTCAACGGATTATTACGCAGTTATGCGCGCATCGTCGGTGATTTACAATTTGTTCTGCTCAAAAACCCTCAGTCCATCATATTGCCAATCGACCTTCATGGTTGTGATGCTGATGCAACCAAACCAATAATTCGCATCAGCCGTATATCCGAAAGCATCACTTTGGAGTGCACCTTCTGGTGCCTTCGTTTAGTGTTTCTTCGGTCTACCTTTACGAAAACCGCACTCATTGACCACCTGGCCTTGCGGTAAAAAATACCGATAACTTGACTTGCCAGGAACTCCCATCGTATGCGATTTGGTTGGGACTACCACAGGATGGACACCTTGCGGTACCACACCACGGCAAGAAACTCGAAGATGATCTACAATAGGCGGCGATCGCCGAACCGAAAATGAAGCTTTTTTTATGAGTTTTCGGAAATAAATTCAATGGAGGAAGCACCATTGAATATTGTGTGCTCTTCTTCGTTGAATCAACATCAATCCCCTAAGCATATATACCCCTCAACAAATATTTGAGATTTTGAACTGGCGTCTAGCCGGGTTGCCGGCAGGTGAGGAGCTTGCTCGCTCAAAATGATCTCTAACTCCAAGTTTCGGAGCGTCGGTACGGAATTATTCACGAAATCTTAATCTAATTCTTGTGTTCATGACGTAGTCAGTTCAGGAATTGGAGCGCGTCGAAAAGGTTCAACGCGTCTCACTAGGGGTTGAACGGGACATAGAAACGAACCTTCGATATCATCAAGATCATGGCTTAAATGGTTTAATCTCGATCACTGAGATATTAATAATTTGAGGTGATAACCATATAATAATGAGGAAGCTTACCCAACACAAGGGAACATTCACCTCCAGCACCTCTAAAAACTGCGAGGACGCCATTACCGTGGGTCAGTTTAGCCAGGATGGAACGCACTTAGCTCTGGGGGATACATTCGGTCGAATCCTACTCTTTTCTAACGATGACGAGAGCCAGCTGAACTACGCCTGTGAGGTACCCTCCGCTCTTATTTAGATGAAGGCTTACAGCGAAGGACATGATTGGGCTAACAAGGCAACAGATCATCCGTCAGTGAAAAGCTTGGAATGGATGGAAAACCATGGGGCTCGGAAGGGATTGGTGACCGCTGGAGGTCGTGAAATCAAACTCTGGAAGCTGATCGAGAGCCAAGGAGGGTACATCAACACTTCAAGCGGGATTATTCCGAAGTGGGAGGATACAAACACCGTAAAAACGAGAGTTACACCCTTGTAAAATATTGAGTAATATTAGAAAGTGCCTCCCTGGCCTTCATACCTCCCCAATCAAAGGGCTGAGCCTAAGCAGCAACGAGGAATATCTTGTGAGCTTCGATTCCAATCGCATACTGCGCTGGAATCTATAGTTTTCCAATCAGCCTCACATTGTTTTCTCCGGTTCTAACAGCAACAACAACTTCCATATGAAGCCGCAAGCTCTCCCAGTTGACAGCCAAACCGCCATGCAAGTTGAGACCACTGAAGAGGAACTTACTGAGTTCGAATAGAACGAGTGGGCTGACATTGATCTCCTCACCGCTGTTAAGCTTCAACCAGGCTATGACAACAGCCTTGCCTACGGCACCAAGAACGGCGACATCAACTACATCGACATGCGAGCAACCAGTACTAACTTCGCTCATTCAGACCAAACTAAACCATCTATTGTCATGGCTGCACCAACCCCCGACCACTTCCTCAAGCGCTACATCAACGCGATTTCCGACTTCTGCTTCATCGACCAGTACACTCTGGTATCCCGCGACTACCTCTGCGTCAAAGTACTTTCATAAACCATGTAGGTCTGGGATCTTCGGAATCCTCTCACTCCCAAGTCCAAATGCTCAATCTTCCCAGCAGTAACCAGCCAACTTTGCTAACTCTATGACAATGGCCGGTTAACTGATAAGTTCTCAATAGCCGCCAATACATCGGGAACTAAGGTAGTGACACCGCACTACGACTTCAGCTTCCACGAGATCGACCTCACCACGGTAACATTTGAGCTCATTCAGAATGAAAACATTCGTTACCGAGTCGACTCAGCGACCTCAAGCAGCTGGAAGGCAGTACGAGGAGCTTTCCCGGCTCCACAGCTGGATGGAAACCCTCGGACCGAATCGGCTTGCTACAATCCTCTCACAGACGATGTTTGCGTCACCATCCAGAACGATCTCTTCATGTTCTCGACACAACAGTCTCCGGCAGACTGAGTTGATATTTACTTATTAAGCGTACTTCCCCAAATATTCCCCCAGTTCCCTTTGCAAGAGTTTTTCTTAAAGTTTTGGATAAGTCTTGATCTCATCGGCAGCCTTGAATACGACTGTGTCACAATAGACCTCCAAAGTAAACTCTAAATTCAAAATTTCGGACAGTGATTTTGCTAAATGCTTAGAAATTCTCAGAAGAGTTTCATGGGAAAGCGGCCAAAGAAACTTTAAACAATCCTTCGTCCTGTGGTAGACGAGTAGTGCTTGACTAC
>ERZ724508.1007-NODE-1007-length-18071-cov-5.383992_pt1 | contig 18071 bp, 22 predicted proteins | sample MGYA00376041_ERZ724508 | MGnify/ENA primary metagenome ERZ724508 (study PRJEB28724, sample SAMN07190887) | wastewater metagenome | isolation source: effluent of sewage treatment plant in Hong Hong | place: USA: Christiansburg, Virginia | collected 2016-03-01 ...
GAGGAGAGTTGCAACAGTTATGGGAATTCCGGTGAGTGGAATCATCTTGGTCGTCAAAGGGAAAAGGCTCGACGATGAGACTGTTCGGGGAAGTAGCATTGTCAAGCAAGACTAGTTTTTGCATGTGATCGACTCAGCCACTCTCTGCTACGAAAATGGTCGTATCTACATCGAAAAGACTCTCGCAAGTTCCACCAAAAGTATTTACATGAGCAGTTAGCAGACCCTACAGGAGCTGTTTGATAGGGCTGAAAGAGAGACTAGGATAAACAGCTGCTGCTTCAAGCTATACCATCTTGGAGGCTTCTTGGAAGCCAGTTCGAACATCACCCTGAAGGAAGCTTTGCTGGCAGAGGGATGTGAGATTAAGTTGACTGTTAGCCAGAAGAAACTAATGATAGTGCAGATGCTCATTGAGCTTCTAATGCTGCTTGTTAACTCAATAGAGTTGGGAGAAGAAGCTTGTATTGAAGACCTTGTGGAAGACGAGTCCTTCATACAATGTGTGCGATAAGGCTTGACCAAGTAAGCTGCCAAGGCTTCAGCTTAGGCAGTGGAGATCAGTGACAAGCTCACCATCGAAGATGACTTCGAGAGGGAAATCTAATCAATTCACCGGCAATATCTGACCTTGCTCCGTAGCTACAGTCCGTTAGAAGGTGAACCCACCCAATTTTAGTGCCTAAGCGTTGCTCTCAACATTATTTAATCTCAGCATCAGCTCAACTTGGAAGTGTTTCTCATGGAGGATATCTTGTTTAATAGGCAACGTAAAACGTTCTTCTTCCAGCGGCTCGAGCAGATCCTTGAGGAAGCCGGCTCACCTAACAACACTATTGGAAGCATCGTATCCCTTGTTGTCGACTCAATGTGCAACAAATTTAACTTCACAAGAATCGACCGCATCTGTGGATTCTAGCTTAATTATCTACTGCCCCACATTAACACCCTTATCGAGGCCCTTTACGACTCTCCAGAGGAGCATTCAGTCACCAACTATCTCACTGAACTGGAGCATAATAGTTACTCACTATAGGGCATGCCGCAATATCTCTCTTGTGAAAGCGGATTCATTTTAATCGATCCCTCTTCCCTTGAAAAAATCGCTACCCATCACGACATATATTTTCAAACGGCAGTGCTTTGTTACGTATTGGCATTGCACTTCCCTCTTATAGGCTGCACCACAACCGAGGAAACCGCTGATCTGCAAGCAAACCTCGCAGATAATTTGCGTAACCTTACAAACGAGGAGTTCGTAAGGGGTATTGTGCAACTGCTCTTTCGGGAGGAGTTGGATCTCGACGAGGACTACTGACCGTTCACCAAAATATTAGTTTTGGAATGTAAATTTAAGCAGTCCATCAGCCGAAGGTGCGCAAGGATCTCTTTATCAATGTGAGCAAAAAGAGTAATTCCGAAGCTAAAGAAGAGAACATCAAGGAGGACTACGAATACGTTAGGAAGTTGGGTGAGGGGATCTTCGAGGTCTTCGAAGCTATCCACAAAGGCACTAAAGAGCACCGGGCAATAAAGGCCATCAGCAAACAGAACGTCTAAGACAAGAAGACTCTCGCCAACGACATAGAAATCATGCTACTGCGAAAGCTGGTATTGGCGACTGCTATTCAGGATCATCCCAACATCATCAAGCTCTACGAGGTCTATGAGAATGAAAAGACGATTTACCTCGTCCAAGAGAAGTGTTAGGGAGGGTAGCTATTCGAACTGATTAGCCGCAAGAAGTTCTTGACCTAGGAACAAACAAGCATTATCATGCGACAGCTGCTTTCAGCCATCGCCTATATGCACGATAACAACGTGTGTCATCGGGATCTGAAACCGGAAAACATTCTGCTGAAGAACAAGGAGGACATTGGGATGATCAAGATCATCGACTTCGGAATCAGCAAGGTTTTCCGATAAAATGAGTTGGAGAACCAACCACGCGGTACAGTCATGTATATGGCTCCGGAAATCATTTCAGGTAACTACGGGAAGGAGGTTGATAACTGGGCTTGTGGAGTTATTCTCTATGTTCTGCTTTGTGGAAGACTCCCTTTCTACGGGAAGGATGTATACGCTACACTTAAGAGTATCAAGCACGGAGTCTATAACCTTGAACTGGAGCCATTCAAGCACTGTAATCCTCATGCTCTTGATCTGATGAGCAAACTGTTAGAAAGAGATCCGAAGAAACGATGGACAGCAAAGAAGGCCTATAGCCATCCTTGGATCCAAAATCTCAACATGGCAATGAAGGTGAATTTTACTGATGAGGTTTTCCGAGGACTGAAGAAACTCGTGAATATGAAGGGACTGAAACGAACGATTCTGATGTACCTCACTCTGCAGATACCCGAAAAGGATGTTGAGAACCTGCTGGAGATCTTTCGAACAATCGATAAGGATGGAAACGGTATGATATCGCGAGAGGAGATGCGGCAGGGACTTTCTTACTTCGGTCAAAAGACCAACCAAAAGAAGATTGAGGAGAAGGATATGGATGAGATATTCGATGCGATGGACTTCGATGGCAGTGGACAGGTGGACTACTCGGGTATTTACTTGGTTTATGCAGAATTCCTGGCTTCATTCCTCGACTGCTTTGTCTATAAGAATGAGAAGTTCCTGCGAGAAGCATTTAACAAGATGGACGTCAACAAGGACAACAAGCTTGGAAAGTCAGATCTGCAGAACCTTATCCACTCGGGAAACCTATCATTCAGAGACGAAATGAGCCGACTCATCGACGAAGTAGATCTCGACCAAGACGGAAAAATCGACTTCAACGAGTTCATGGGCCTCCTGCGTCAAAAGACTATGTCGATGTCGAAGACTTTAAAACCGCAGTGACCCCATCCGATTGCTGATCTCGATATAGCCAACTACTCCATAAAGTGCAGCGAATATCATACAATTTTGTGAAGACGGTATTGCTGATAGGTCTATACGACTTCCTTCTTCTTTCTCGGGTCAAATGAAATGAACGGTGTTACTCGTTCTTCCCGCTTCAGTCGTTCTGTTCTATACGGGTATTTGGGTTTGCGATTCTACCAGTCTAGTGACACCTTAAACACATCGTACTCAATAAACTCTGGAAGGGACTGACCAGTTCCCAATGGCGCTGGTGACATTACAGTACGTTGAACTTTGCTGAGCTGTGAAGTCTCCGGCTCGACCTCTGGTTCGATGCTGTCCTTTTCTTCCTCTTGATTCTCGATGGTTCGGTTATTAGCTGACCGGACCTCTGTTTCAATCTCAGTCATCTCAAAGTGCCTTTGATCCTTTGGTGTGAAATCGGCAAGAGCTACTGCCCTTCTAAGCACACCATAGTCAAACCTCATCACGGGTTCTTAAATAAAGTAGTGATCGATGCCTTCCTCCTCAAACTCCCCACTCCCATAGTTCAACCCGTTCTCGAAGGTTTATGTGACAAGGTTGATGAGATCGCGTACCTTAGCATTATCATACTTCTTCTTGGCTTCGCTGAAGAATATCTCGTTCAGCAAGTTCGCAACCCTCTCATAATCCTGTATATCGTACTGCTTGTAGAACACCTCGAAAAGCCTACTATCAAATAAGAATCGATTCAGGAATAGGACTTTGATTGGGATGCTGGGCTCCAAGTTGTCTTTCCATCGTGTATGATACTGGATTATTCTTCGAAGGCTTCCCAGTAACTCCCAAAGTTCGCTTGGCAGCGACTGTAGAAATTCCACCAAATCTTTTTCGATGTGTTCGGCAGCTCTCAGATAGAACTGTACTGCATCGCATTTCCCATCGACCCTAGCAAGACACTTGTCCACAATGGCTGTAAACCTGCCAACTTCGGGCAGGAACAGTACCGATAGGTAGTTAAGCAGTAAAAGGTAGAGCGGGTTCTTGGATTCATGAAAGAGATCGGCCTTTCGTACAAACGAAGTGATATAGTGCCGGAAAAGGTTGTACAGCATTTGATCACCTGTAAAACGGCATTGTGCGAAGCACTTTCTAGTTGCGCGATGGCTTCTCTTACTGGCCCAGTATAACCTGCATAAAGCGTACCCTACAGATAGTGAGCCAGTCTGCAGCAAGGCTTCTATCTTGTTGAGCTGGTCGGAGAAGATGACTTAGTTGACTGAACTTACAGCCTAGGTCGTGAGCTGTCCACGCTCCAACAGCACAGCCTGTCCGAACACCTTTCTCGCTTCGTAGAAGCTTTATTTGCTTAGTTTCTCTTTGGTGAGGATGTAGTCAATCGTCTCCAGCAAGTTAGCAGTGTAGAGACGGTTCAATTCCCCGTTGTGCTTTCTTGCCTCTACCATTAAGTTAATCTTTTTGAATAGGTCACGGTCACCTGCGAGTCGCTGCACTACATTCAGAAACCTCTTCATTTCATCTCCCGTATGAATAGCGCTTGACTGCATTGAGTATTCACTCGGCTCACGTAGATCCAGACTGGCTTGGCTGAGGTTGTAGAAGCTGTTGTTGAGTTTGAAGGTATCGATGTTTCGATGACGACTGTACACATTGAACAGCAATGACTCTACCACGATCAACGTCAACGGTTATGGGGTTGACTCAGCTTTTCGGTCATCGCGTACCTTTTACTTTACTTACTGCACAAGGGTTCGTAACTATCTCTCGAATATCACATCGAAGTCTTCGCTGGTGAGTGCAGCATCGCTAATGAAGTCGAGGGCTATGATAGCTTAGTACCTTACAGCCGATGTCAAAGGTGTTGTAGTTCAGCAACAGTGCCTTCACCGTTTCAAAAGCTCTTGAAATGTTCATAGGGAATCTCCAAGGTTTAAAATCCCAATTAAAGCTATGGAAAAAGCACAGCAGCAAACATTCGTATTCGTTTGGGGCATGGGTGAGACGAAAGCATTAGGAAACGGGAAAAAGCAGTCCTAACCGGTACCCTATCTCATCAAGGAACTCAAAAACGTGAATTGCACCCAAATCTCCACCGGCAACTACTTCGCTGTGGTTGTGACCGACAAGGGGGAACTTTATGGTTGGGGTTCCTGCAAGTATTGCCGATTCGGCATCAATGAAGAGCTAGTGGAGTTTCCACGCAAGATACCTTTCACGAAGCAGGTGAGGTCGGTATCAGCTGGTAATTGGCACACTCTCTGCGTTGATTCCGTCGGTGATGTATATGGAGTGGGCCACAACAAGTACGGTGCTTTGGGATTGGGTCACTTCAACGAGGCGACAGAATTCTCCAAAAGTCAAATTGGTCAGTGTAAGAAAGTCGCTTGCGGAGATGGGTTTTCACTTTATCTTACTGTTGAAGGTGATCTCTATAGTTCGGGGCATAATTCTTACCATGGCCACAGAAGCAAAGAGAACATCCATACTCCGACTAAGCTTAAGCTGGACTGTAAATTCGAATACATCTCTGCTGGGTTTACCCATTCAGCGTGTGCCACGACAGAAGGAGAAGTGTATACCTGGGGTGAAGGTACGTTTTATCAGCTTGGGCATAACTCCAAGAACAATGAAAAGTAACCTCGTAAAGTGTAAGGACTCAAAAATGTTAAAATTGTGAATACCAGTTGCACTCGTGGGGAAAAGAATGCCCATACGATGGCTGTTTCGGCAGACGGTGTTGTGTATACATGGGGAGCAGGATACAAGGGCAAACTTGGTCACTAAAAGTCATGGTCGCACGAAAACCAAGCAGATGAGCCGATCCCCCGACCAATAGAATGCATGAAGGATGTCAAATTTACTCGTGCTTTTGGTGGTGGCATTCATAGCGCAATCCTCAGCACCGACGGGAGGGTGTATACCTTCGGATGTGGCAGCGACGGTCGCCTCGGCCACACAGAATCCCAGGAGTACGTCTACCTCTACAGGGAGGGATTTCCGAAATAAATCGATACGCTAAAACCCTACTTCGTGATCGACATGAGCTGCTCCTACTATCACAACGCGTGTATAGCTGTGCTCAGGAAGTGATCCAATAAGTCGTAATGGAATACCCACAGAATATCATCCTGCCGAAGTGTTTGTCGAGAAAAGCCAGCCCTCCACCCTATTTTCCTGGTAATTGAGATGGTTGTAGTCCTCGTCGATCTTGTAGTCTATCTGCACCCATTCGAGTGAGCTGCCTTACCGATCAAACTGTACACTCGGGTGAAATCTCTTCTGTTGGACATGTCGCCAGTTGACGTTATCGAAGAGAGGGTGATCTCGGATTCTTTTAGGACGACGTTCGGGTCGTTTGTCTAACGTGCACCTGAGGAAGTCTTGAAGCTCCTCTGGAAGGTCTTAGTTGATCTTGGGTTGCTCTGTTTTTATCTTTTAGAAAGCCTCACCTATATCCTCACATTCGAACAGCGTATGTCCGTGGACCATTTCGTACATGACTGCACCTATCCCATAGATGTCGCTCATTCGATTGGCCTTGCCATGAACCAGCATTTCTGGCGATACATAAAGCGGAGATCCACAAAATGACTCAGTAAAATCCTTTGGCCCGATTTCAGTCTTGGCGAGGCCAAAGTCACTGAGCAACAGATGGTAGTCATTGCCAATCAGTAGATTCTCTGGCTTGAGATCACGATAGAGAACATCCATATCGTGCAGAAACTCTATAGCGACGATGAGTTCGCAGATGTAGATAATGGCATCTTCGACTGACAGTTGTCCGTTCCTTGCTATCATTTCCTCTGAGTCAATTAACGAGGTACTGAGCGTGCCATTTGGACAGTAAGTCATTGCCATGTACAGATAATCCTTAGTCTGAAAAGCATAGTGGAGCCGTACGATAAAGGGATTATCACTGCGCTTGAGAACATCGAGCTCTGTGAGGGCATATCTCAGTTGCCGTTTCTGTACAAGTTCATTCTTTGAGAGCTGTTTAAGAGCGAATTGCCGACCCGTTGTAATATGCTTCGCGAGAAACACATAGCCAAAGCTGCCACTGCCAATCTTCCGGTCTACTTCGAAATCTTCCAGCAGTACGATCTCTTCATTAACCGATGATGTACCCCGCTTTTAGTTGAGAAAGACCTCAGGTGCTGACTATTCAGAGCGATTGGTGTTACTTGATTTGCGGTTGGAAGTGCCACTGACTATCGAATCTTTCAGTTCGACTCTACTGGTGTTCGTGCGCTTCAAGGTCTCTGTCAGTTCTGGCTGTCTCTCGGTCAATTTTAGGGTGCGCTCCTCGAAGTACCTTGCAAAAATGATGGCTTGCTTAATGAATTGCATCCACTTGCTACACACATCCTTATCGTAGAAGCACAAAGACAGCTACTACTCGTCCGGTAGCACCAGCTTCATATAACTCTTCCTGCTGAAGCAAGGTGTTTCCTTTAGCCTCACAATCTTCTGGATCTGCAAAAAGGGGATCGTTCTCTTAGGTCGTTTGGGACAGTCCCGTTTTTACCGATATAGGTTCACCACACCGATCTCAGGGTTGAGCTCCAAGAACATCTCATAGCTAAAACATTTCATCCAGCGACAGACCTTGACTTCACCATACACAAATGGGACAGGCTCAGGCTCCAACTCCATAAACTACAGTAAGGCTGATGTTGGTACTTAGCGTTCCCCGTTGCAGATACTCGAGCTCTCTTCGAAGGCAATACTATTATTATCTTGTTCGTGTGCGGTGGGCCGGCGCTTACGTGCCGACCCACCGCTTTCTTAGGAAATCACCACTGACGGAATCTGCTCTCGGAGTTCTAAAGAAGGTGGTGGGTTTAGTAGCTCAGGTGGCAGCAGCTCTTCCTCGATAACTTCTAACTACGATCTTTGCTTATAGTACCTCCTCATCATCTCTCTGCCGATACAAACGGAATCTACGATCGCCGAGTTCGTGTCGCTCGCTTATCTGCTGCCTCAGGGTACCGCCTTTAACATCTTGGAGTGGCAGTTGCAGTGTCCCGGTTGTGAGATTACCATTCAATAGAACTACGGTGTACGGCAGCCTTATCATCAAGGGTATGATTATTAATGCGGGGTGACGAGCATAAATTTAATCGTAAAATGAGTTCAGGCATGATGGCACTACGGCTGAGCTACCGCGATGTCATGCTCAAACGACCTGATGGTAAACCCCTACCAGAGTTGGAAGTGATCGTAAATGGTATTGTGAGTTGCAGGCTGCAGCATCATGCGACAACCGGACTCTGCCTCCAGAAGAATGATCAACTGTAATTTAGATTGAAACTAGCCGGAAAGGTTTATGGAGCACACCTCAAGGCATTAGCTATCCCCGCTATGGGCAAACGATAGAGTTTTGAGTGGATAAACCTCGAGGAGATTAAGGATGAGACTGACTTTTCTCGACAACAAGTAACCGGCTATCCAAAATTATTGGTACAACTAACGAGGCTCGGCAGAGGTCGGCACAAATAGGAGTCGTATGATACGATTGGGACTGTTAAATTTGGTGCGGATTCGTAATCCATAATCGACAGGCTGGAAAGCTTCGAGAGAAAAATGCAAGAGGAACCGGTATCTAATGGGCGCAACCACGATGATTGGTACGAAAGGCAAGAACTATTCAAACCATCTGAAGATCCTTTCGAACTCGAGCAACCTTATTTTGCAGCAAAATTGGCACCAACGCCTCGAGCAATCCAATTTGAACACCAGTTCGAGCCACACCAATACCAAGAGAAGAAAAATAGTGTTCTGCGTAGAATTTTCGATACGTTCGAGAACCCCGAGTTCGCCCAACAAGGCTCCCGTGATAACTCATCAACATTCACCCTGTACTGAATCATGGTTTCATTTGGTATTGTGTCCGCGCTGTCAGTGTGCTTTTGATGTAGCCTTTGCAGTTTATGCTGTCGACATTGCTTCCTCCATTTCCCCCAGTTCCTCCAGTCTTTGGTGTTGCTGGTGGCACAGCTACCGCAGTTAACAGATCACCCGCATCTTCTCATTTTCAGTTCGGAGGCGCTTGAGCTTGCCTTCAAGCATTTCAATGTCTTCCAAGATTGTCAGTGTCATAGCGTTGTCATGCAGCATCAGCTTACTATTCAAAAGTTCACGACTGTTGCTTTCCGAAAGGTTGAAATTCATGCTTGTAACAAGCGAATTCAGAGGCTCACACATGACAGTTCGGGAACGTAACCCAACTATCGTGGCCGATTCCATCGCATGCGATAAGTTAACGCTCTCGTGGGTTGTCGTCTTGCCACCAGTTGCACTCCCATTAAAATTCCTTGCTGCGGAACTTTGGTTTGCCTCTCTTGAGTTGTGTCGGGTATGTGCTCGAAACTCTTTTATCGCTCGACGCTTGCTACGTTTCTTATTGCAGTTCGGCTTGTAGGCAGAACAAGGTTAGAATGGCTGTGGTTCGTCCAATCGGCTGAAGTCCGTACAGAGTTCTGCTGAACCTCGACTTTTATAGTAGTCGGAGCTGTAACACTGTGCTCGTGATTGCTTGACTGTATTGCGGAAAACAACTGCTTCGGTTGGTTCTGCTGCCTTGGGCTTCCTACCGAAAGGACGAATACTCGTCATCTGGCAACGGTACTGCAAGCAGTTAATTATATAAGATGCCGAGCGGGATTTTATATGATTGCCCACTCGCAATGGTTCCTCACTTGACGATACAAGGCAGCTAGCTATATGTAGTGAAATTCAATCGTCATTTCTGTGGAGCAGGCTTTGTATACTAAGCAAGCTCGGCCTCCAGTTCTTTCAATGCCTCTTCGGTGTCTGCTCGAATAAGTGCGGTCTTCTTCTCAAGCACATCGAGTCCCAGGAAGGAGTCTTGCAGCCGCAGGCAAGCACCTACAATCTTCCTGGCGTGCTCCATTTCCTCTTGCATGGATGCCCGTTCAGCAATGGCTGATTCCTTGAGCAACCCTGTCAGCAGCGCATTCTTTTGTGAGAGCTGTTCAATATTGTATCGAAACCTCGTCCACATAACATCGGCGTGTGCAGTGATGTCCTCCAGAGAAGAAGTGAGCAACGCTTTGTTATGCTGTCCGTCCATTGTGAATTATTATAGGTCAGAGGAAGTTCAACTCCTAACATCAGAGGGAGTTCAAATCTCGAAATCTTGCTTGTGTAAAACGCAAGCTTATTCTTCATTCCTGCCAATTTATAGAATCCACATTTATGTTAGGATTGTCAGATTAATGAGGGACTAAATCACAAGCCGGTCAGTCCAGCATTTTATCTTCGTCTTCCGACTCTGCTTAGTCTTGCTGATCTTGCTCAATATCTTTTGACCTCTTCGAGTATCGGTAGAAGTGTTACTCCAGTTCAACCTGATTTAAGTCATACAGCGGAAGCATCTCACTACACAGCCTGCGGACCTTCTGCAGCTCATCTGCGAACCCGGGATTATCGTAGTTGAACGATTCTATCATCCCGATGAGACCTGCAACCTTCATCTCGATACTGGCCTTGTATCTTAGTAAAGGAGAATCTCCGACAGGGTTGCCCAGTAGTTATCTCCTTCTTTTCGCGAACTACTCACCGCTAAGCCGAGCTGGCTCCAAGGAAGGAGACAAGTTGCTGCTGATTCTTTGGATCAGTGCAAGTTGCTTCTGGAGCTGTCTCACTTCAAATCTCAACTTTGGCGGATTTTCTGATGCAAGTACCACTCGGCTCAGGCATATCTCCACTAGCCTGTAGTTCGACTAGGTCTCTCTGACTCTTCTTTTGAAGGCTTCGCTGTGCCGGCCAAGGACACCTCGAACTAGCGTTTTGCTAATATTTCCTCCTTCCAGCTGTTCATTAATGACTTTATTGGCCTGCCTGATGGCATCTCGCAGATATCGGGTGTACAGCTCCTTCAGGTAAGGTCGATCCCTAAGTTGAGCAGCCAACTACCTCCGAGGGAATTCGACATCGATAAGCTTCCAGTCGTTTCCCAACTGTCCATGTAGCCTGATGATCTTGTTGATGATGATATCCTTGGCCCTTTCCGTACAGAGTTCTTGGAACCTTGATAAAAGCGTTGTTTACTTGCAACGACAGGCATCTGCAGTTTTCTCAGGATGCTCTCGCCGATCAAAGCTTTCGCATATTGCCTGCCAGCTCAATCCTTCATACACAAGTTGCTCCAGTATCGCGATTTCCTAAGTCGATTGGGTTGTACCTCACCAGTCCAGATTGGTTGGGTCTCAGGGGCCTCGATCATAAATATTAATTATTCAGTCAAAGCGGTTCGTTTAGGGCGCTAAAAATGTTCCACCTTGTCGAAAAGTCAATTCATACTTGCTTATTACGAAGCAGATATCACTCTCACTTGAGGGGTTAATTGGGGTTTGAGGGTATCAGACCGGGAGGTATCTCCAGGTTTTTATGCCTGGCCAGCAATACCACTAACTCCCTTGTATGCTAAATACTCTGGTTGAGTTCGCTCAGCTCGCTGCGCATCCCATTCGCATTAGTCCACAACCCCTTTAGTGTTTGCGTCTAGACATGTTGCTCGACGTTCATCTCCGACTGTCTTGGTTTGCCTTCGTCGATTGCAATGTGGTCTCCTGTGGGTTATACCCACTTACCGTCATTCTAGGTGGGTCTGCTAAGTGTATTTCCATTCTTGCTGAACTCCATAATTATTAAATGCTGCTCTCAGTCGACTATAATATTTCGCAGCGGTTGCAACCAACTTCGAAAGTGGTTCGATATACCATCATTTCTTGCACACTCCCGAATCGTACAGGTCACGGCCGATGTTATGAATGCGTAGTCTTGTCAGACTGATAATGAACATGATGAGACCTGCAGCGATCGCGATGAGTGTGCAGAGTCTCTTCACCACATACTTGTATCGGCTGAGAAATGCTGGCATCATTGTGAAGTCGGAGGTTGCGAACATCAGAAGAATGCCCATTATGAATGCAGCAAGGTGGGACACCCAGTCGATTTGACGATCGCCGAGGATGGTCTGGATGTTTATGGCTAAGTTGAGTACGCAGTTAACACAAAGAAATACGAGCCGTTTGCGAAGTTCGGGAAGATGTCTGTACCGTAGGTACCTTTCCAATTCAAGCGGCATGACTCCAATTGTTCCTGAACTACATCCCATCCACAAGAAGTCCGCTGGCTGGAACAGGCAGCTGGCAACGTTGCCTATGATCGTACGAACCTGTACCGATAGCAATGCACATATAGAATACCCCAACGAAGCGTCGAAGCGATTCTTTTTCGAGACTGTAGCCCAGTACGTTGAGTGCGAAATTGTTCAGGATAAACATACGCCAATTGCCGAAGGCTACAGACCCAAGCACCAATCTCCACAGCTGGAGACCGTAGGTGATGTCTGGTTGGTACTTGCTTTGGAATGTGACGAGCAAACAATGCCAATCCTCCATCCAGAATCTATAGGCGAGATTTTGTGCCTGAGTGGCGTGGAAGGCGTTACGATCCAGACCAAGCAGTTTACGGCGAAGAGCCCGTATGTGAAGGAGTCGATCATGAATGCAGGAAACAGCACTGAGATAGCCGATTCAGCTCGCCTCAAGGGTAATGTCGTCTCGGTTGGTTAGAGAACGAGTTCCCGCTTGAGCTGGTTAATCTCCGCAAGCAGCTGTTAGCGTTGCTTCGAAGATGCACTCGTGGTAGTCTCCAGCATTGATTATTTGGGGTTATCTGTGTGCTCCTCCAACATGCAACACTATCGATATAAGGTACAATCAGTTGGTGGATTGGGTCTCAAGAGTTCTGTGAAAAGATAGAGAGTCGTACTTACAAACTACGATAGTATAACAAAGCCCAGTCTTGCTTGTGATTATCTTGCGATCCCCATCATTGTGAGCCAACCTACCTGAGATGTTCGCTTTAATCTTCGATTCCGCATGTTTCTTATGAACGAATAGCATAACAAAGAACTCCTAACCAACCAGTTCTCTTGAATATATACTATTCAGTGATGTCTGAGTTTGTCGACCGTGAGGACTTTTCAAGCGAGAGTTAGAAGCTCAAGGAGACACTTACGACTGACTTGGGCTCTTCAACGCCAACGATCTCTCCGGTGCCAATCGGAAATCGAGGAATCAAAATATACAAAGGGGGGCGTGCGATGTTGAGCATCAAAAGAGTCGATTGGGGACCACTGGAGCAGATGAATAGCAGACTCCTCAGGGAGCCTGTGAGTGGTCTGATAATTCTGTGTACTAACGGGGAACTTGCCAACTTGATGAAGGTTTACGCAGGCGCCCCTGGAAGCGAGCGAAACGAGTAGCCTTTGGCTGGAAACATTCTCAATCGTGTACGTGTGTTACTTGACTCACTCGCAAAAGAGCAGGACTGGCTGAACTTTCCGTTGGGCAGCTTCGATATGACGCTGCTCAAGGAGCTGACAAACAACCCTCCGAGACTGCAGCTGGGGTAGATCAGCAAACTCGACCTATTGCTGATTGATACACTAACCAAACTCGCACGGCACGAAGATCAACACTACACCGAACTGAGAGAAAAGTTGAATTTATAGTTTAGCCAACGAAACATCGATGTTGACCAGTCAGACGCAATCAGGTACTGCCAACCTCAGCTATAGAGAATCAAAGGTTTCCGAGCTTCCGATAAATTCAACATCTAGAATAACTTTCTGATAAGGGGCCAAGCGATATTACAAGGGGAGGAAGGTGATGTCGAGTACAAGAACTACCGCTACCCGATTTAGTAGATACCGCTCGTGTTTACTTTAAAGAAGACCATCTGTGGGTTCATGAATGGCAGCGGTGGGATTATTGTGCTCGGAGTGCTGGAAAACCAAAAGCAGCAGAAGTGGTGGGTGGAAGGAATTCGACTGAACTTGAAGAAAGATAAAAACGATTAAAATGATTTCGATAGGCTCAAGAAATTCTTTACGAAGCTTCTGCTGGAGGTCTATCCGAAGTATAGCGGAGTCAGTCAGAAGCACAACGATGATCGGGAACTCAAACAGCAGGAAGAACTTGAGAAGGATTGGCTCAAAAACATGATAGTCATGGACTGTATTCGAGTTCGATCGAACCTCCTAAACGAAGCAGACGAGTTTGACTTAGAAGGACGAACCCTCAACCTGGTGATAGTGAAGATTAAGGCAGGCGAGCCGGACCAACTGTACCACATCTACGAGCGAGAAGATGAGACACCAAAACTCCGCAATCCGATGTACTTTGTGCGAAATCACCACGAAACTATACAGCTGAAGTCGTTGATGAAGGTGCAAGACGAGATATACCGCAGACAAAACCGGGAGGAGTCCAACTACCGATGACCCACAGTCCCTGCTATAAATTGTTTGGATGTGCTCACCACAATAATAATTATGTACCTTCCCACCTTCTACAAGACCTTCTTCGAGGGACTCGTGCATGCCGGCAAGCGGTACAGCACCTTCGGAGTTCCCGTAGCCTTCTGGTGTAAGCCATGCCGTTAGCTTTAGTCGTCTGGGCCATGTATCCCTCGCTGTACAACACTGTCTACACCGACTTCATCCCACCTGCAAGAGGCGTGCAGCGTCGCATAATTGCCGAAGAACTGTGATAACACTGATCATAGCCCGACCATATGGAGCCCACCGACGAGTATCATCAATAGCCATGCTGTTGCCGCACGTACTGGCTCACGTGTAGGTGTTCCGAGTTGCGCTGAATGAAGTAGTCCAGACGATCCTGTAGTCGGCCGAAGCGTGCTTCCTCCCGCTCGCGCTGTTACCTGCGCTGAATGTTTTACTTGCTCTGCTGCGAGCTGCTTAAAGAGATTCGGTGTTCCACTTTCGACTCTTCGGGTTTCGTGTCGACATCGTTGAAGGAATGTTTGAGGTTCGTCTATTGGAAGGTGTTCTTCAAGCTTGTGGGCTTACATGTTACCGAGAGAAGACTGGTTCTCGGGATATTGCTGTCGATTCGTCGAGGCGCAAGGGTTGTCTAAGAAAACAACGGAGTCACTGACTGTTTGGTTGAAGGCAGATCCATCTGGAAATCGAGTTCACCTAACCGTAACATCTGTCTCTGCCTCGAAGTGGAGGTTGGCGGCAATGCTGCGGCTTGGGTGACTGCAGCGACCCCTCTGGTCATAGCTATCTTGCCATCAGCTCCAAGTGAGGTGGCTGCATCAACCACCCCGTGCTAGTTTTTCATGGATTCCACAAAGTCCTTGACATCGGCTAGCGATGACCTCTCAAACACCTTTTCTGCTTGCTGTAAGAACTCCTTACAGCTTAACTGCAATTTTTTGCTTCGAATGCGATGAAAGAGCCCGCCGAAGAAGTATAGCACGCGCTGATCTATCCACTTGTTAATGCAGCTTGCGTCTATAAAATCTCGGTTGAAGAAGTCTATGCGCTTGAAGACTCGCTCCGCTGTCCTATTGTACTCGTTGCGAAGTAACTACTTTGCTGCTTTCTCAGACTTTGAAGGTTTCTTTAGCTTCGGTTTGGGTTTGATATGAGGAGACGAACTCGCCAACCTCGAAACCGGAGTCTTGTAGGGTAACGATGTCTTGTTTAGCTTCTACTTGGAGCCACTGTTCCGTGGCGGAAGCTTTTTTGAAGAGACTCGCTTATAGCTCGTTACCTTGTGAGTGCTGGGAGTGAATTTTAGTTCACTTGTAGGTGGTTTGGTTCTGGAAGAGCCTCTCTGACTTTTTACGCTAATGGTGCTCTTGTCGCGACCGCTGTTCCTACTGTTAGCGGCTAGCCGGTTCATTATAATATTACCGGAAGGAGGGTTGACCAACGGCATCACTGGCTGGATGCCACCCAATAGCTGTTTCCACTAACGGTCTCGTCTATTAGCCATAATAGTTAAGTTACAGAATCAGTGTGGATGCCTCGAAACTACTACGAAGTGTTGGGTCTGAAGCGAGATGCTTCGGAAGAGGAAGTAGCCCAAGCTTACAAACGGTTGGCGCTACGTTGGCACCACAAGTTCTCCAAGGAGGACAAAAACACCAGCTTCCACCACTTCTGTGAGATATCCGAGGCCTACGAAGTGCTCAGCGATCGTAAGCAGTTAACTAATGCAGCTGTCAAACGCGCCTTCTTTGACAAGTACGGTGAGGAGAAGCTTAAGGAGGGATTCTTTGCGTAAGGAGGTACTACTTTGAAGCTACGAAGAACTCAAGGGCGGCTACAGGTTCGCTCGAAACCCCGATGAAATCTTCGAACGATTCTTCCACGAGAACAACACCTTCGCAAAGGTGTTCGATCGCTAGCTGAATAATGAAGGCAGTCTGTTCAGTCATGCCTTTGGCTCTCAGAACTATCAGAAAGAGCGCAAGGTGGACAATTTAGTGCTGGACTTGCCCTGTACACTCATCGAACTGTACAATGGTTGCAGCAAACAAGTGGACTACTCCAGGACAGTACTGTCATTGAAGAATTTAGAAAGTCAATTTAGATGGCAGAACAACTTCGCCAGTGCTCGAATCGAGGCTTGTAGAGATCCGCCCGGGATACAGTGGCTCTACCAAGCTTACTGTGGAACGTGCCGGCAACGAGTCTCCAGGCGATGGGGTGTGTTCCAATCTTGTCCTCAAGATCAAGGAACTTGAGCATCCTAAGTTCAAGCGGATCGGCGATGACCTGATCTACACAGCTGAGATCACTCTCAGTCAAGCCATCAATGCCGAGCCTGTCGAAGTAGTCACTCTTGACGGCCGTAAACTTTTCGTATCGTTCGATGAAATCATCAAGTACTTGATTGATCAAATTTAGCCCCAAGACCGTCAAAGAAGTACTGGGTGAAGGCATGCCTATCGAACACAAGGGCGAGCATAAGCCAACAAACTTCGGGAGCAAACAACAGAAAGGTAGTCTGTACATTCGCTTCGATATTCGCTTCCCCGTCCGGTTAAGCGAATAGAAGAAGGTGAGACTACGCAACTGTCTGCAGACAGTTGGTTGATTGATGATGGCTTTATAACAATGGCCTAATTAGTTCCTAGAGTCGCTGAGAAGAAACCGTCGACAGCTGGCGTCTTCGAATCCATTAAGGAGATATCCAAACTACATACAGTACTGCCGTGCAAACTACGCAGGATAGCATCACACAGGTGCAGAAGCTTGTCGCTGAGATTGGTGGTCTCACTGAAAATCTCGATGAACGGATAGACGGCATCCTTCGCAACTATGAACGGCAGTTCCTAAATGCTTACCGCTGTCATCTAAATAACCTCAAGGAAGTTCTGGACAACAAAGACTAACTTATCAGCAAATACGAGAAGGCTATCGAGTACTACGAGAGTGAAGGAGTGCATTCGGAGCTTGTGAAGAAGGTGAAGAGCCTGGAATAAGAGCTTAGCCGCCTGTACCAGGTGATCTCACAGAAGGAGAAAGGTACAACCAAACTTATTCAGCAATCAGCGAGCATAGGCTCACGTCGAAAGTAATGACGATGGAGAATGCAAGGTTGATGAACGACAACAAGCAGATGAGATGGAATAACTATAATAGCAAGGTTAAGAGCAGTCTCAACGAGAGCCGATAAGAAGAAGTGGTATCGTAGCACATCAAAACGCATAGTCGTACCAAAAGTTATCAACGTTCGGACAACAGACTCGCAACTCTCGAACTCTCCTCGGTCGGAAAGCGTCACGGCCATTTCATGACGGAAGCGAGTGACTCCATCCCTCTGGCCTCCATTGCAGAGCCAGGAGGGCTAGAGGATGTGCAAATTAACAACATCAAGCTGCAACGAGAGGTGCGGGCAATCAGCTCCAAGTACACCAAGCTGCTCAAGAACACAGTCAATACCAGAGAGCATCGGGCGACCTTGGAAGACTTCTTCTTCGACTGCATCGAAGAGGTCAAAAAGATCATCAGCGGAAGAAAGAACATCGGCAAGGTGGAACTAGCAGACTTCCGTTCAAGCGACAAGCTCAGCGTTCTCTTGCGCTTGCTTGCACGAGAGGAAATTGTTCAGGCAGTGCACCAAATCGTCTTCCGAGGACCGAAGACACAGAGCCAGGACAGACAGCACCCGCAGAAGAAGCCAAACGTATTCGGAGCTGGCTAACCCGAGGACCTCCTGCCAAGTCTGCAGCCAGAAACCAACCAGCGGAAGTCTCGGGCACACCAGAGAGCTCAGAGAGCAAACAATGACCATTCCTTCTCTTGATATTATAGTTTAATATCGCAATCGATCTCAATTGAAAACAATTGTTCA
>ERZ724508.1008-NODE-1008-length-18068-cov-7.333814_pt1 | contig 18068 bp, 22 predicted proteins | sample MGYA00376041_ERZ724508 | MGnify/ENA primary metagenome ERZ724508 (study PRJEB28724, sample SAMN07190887) | wastewater metagenome | isolation source: effluent of sewage treatment plant in Hong Hong | place: USA: Christiansburg, Virginia | collected 2016-03-01 ...
AACCCCAACCCCAACCCCTTACCGGCTTCTCTCGATAGTTAGTTGCTCCATAGCATAGTACTGATGCTCAAATGTGTTTTTAGAACAAAAATGAAATTAATCGATCACGAAGTCTAGACAAGTTTCAATATCTTATCCAGATCCTCTTCCGAAACGATAGCTTACTTTGCAGACTTCGCCAGCCAGTTTCGGGCCTTTCTCAGAATCAGCTGGTACTCCGCAAGGTTGTAGTGCTTCTCCAACCAGTTCACGATCAGGTGGGTCAGTACCATGTCCATGTTCTTATATGACTTCTCGAGTTCGCTCAGCTCTGCTGCCTTTATGCCGGTCAGTCCCAAAAACAGCGATTAGGTGATCCGATTGAAGAGCCAACTTCCATTTGTCTGTTGCTGGTCCAGCAAATCTGTCAAACCTTCGCCACTTGCTTTGCTATCACCCAGTTCAGATTTTTTATCCTGCTTCTTCGCCTTAGCTATTTATTTAGCTGGTTCTCGCTTCCTTTCCATCTTCTCCTTTTTGAAAACTGTTGTGTCCTCCATCTCATATTCAATATCGCATTCGTCTTCTGGGACCATGCGCCTTGCTTGCATTGCTTCAGTTTTCATTCGACTGCTTGAAGCACTTGATGCCATGTTGCTCATAGGTTTTGAAACATTCATTGTTTTAAGCTGCTTTGTCGATGACATCTTCGTAGTTAAACAATGATCCATTGGCATTGGCATTGGTGGAGGAGTTAATTTGCTCTTTTTCATTAACGTAAGACGACCTCCTCGACCTCCCCTGCTGTCAACTCTGTTCATTCGCTCCTCTTCATATTCGATTGGCTGACTTTGGGGAATTGTGACTCGGGTGGCTGTCTGTACTTTCATCTTTTCGCCTTCAGCATCTCCAACGGCCTTGCCCACACACACAAAAGCAGTGAGTTGACACAGAACCTGGTTCCTGACAGAACAATTTACAATGTAGTTGTCGAGATCCTTCACCTTTGGTAAATAGATGTCTTCGGCCAAACTCTTCTCGTCATGCGCTTTTTCGCAGAGAATTGAAAGTTCTTTGTGATGAACCATCTTGTCTACAGCTGCTAGCGCTGCATCGCTGGACGAGCTAATAGTCACTGACTTTTCGTATGGCAGTTTGTTCAGGCTGTCTTGGTATCGCAGGGTAAGCTTGGTCTCGCCTTCGAAACCTGGTTTAAAAGCAACGAACAAGCAAACTGGTTCGTTCTTCAAAATATAGGGCATCGATCTTGGATTCGGGTTTATTGTTTCTACAGCCTTTTCATCGAAGTCAACTGCAAACTCGGTGATGACTGGACTCATTGCTGCTGCAAGAAGTTATATGATCTTGCCTGACACGTTCTCTTCATCTTGGATGAAGATGTATTTTCCCTTTCCCTTCTCTGCACAACCTTGGATCAAGGCTGCAGATGCTCCATTACCAACTCCGATGGTGTGAACTCGTGAGTACTTAACGTTTTCCTTAACTGTTTGAATGACCTTTTATGTGTTGTTAACACCTCCATCAGTCAAGATAAAGACTTGCCTTGGATAACCTTTCAGCAACGGCCTTTTCAATATTGCTTCTAGAGGTCCTTGTATATTTGTCCCGCCCAAATCAGACTTCATCGTGCTGATCTCCTTCTGAGCTGTTTTAAGGTTTGCGTTGCTATATTGGGAACTTGCCTCGAAGACTTTACGGTGACCATCCCCGAAGGAGTAGATGTTGAAGTATATGTCCTGAGGAAGACTTCTCAAAAAGAACGACAAGGCCTCCTTAGCCTTGTTCATTCTTACCGTCCCCATGGAGCCGCTTCTGTCCAGCAGGAAAATATACTATCCCTTGACACCTTCCATGTCGCATTCGAAGTCTTTTCCATCCATTTGCATCCTGACAGCGTCGTTTAGAGTCAGATCGCAGAATCGAGGAATGAAGGAAACTACGGCGGATAGGCTGATGTCCGTTCGGCCTAAGACAGCTGTTGGCTCATTGAAGTTTTCAGTTGCATAGTCGAAGTAGAAGTCTTTGTTTGGTCTACAGGTTTCCTCCATGACAAAGGTTGATTCAGTCTTAGCTTCGTTCATTGAAAGCTGAAGCAGATCGTGTGTCTTTGATTGGCAGTGAACGATTTTCTTGTTGGGGTTTGTACGAACGTTTATCTTGAAAGTCCAAGTATACTTGGGAATTTCAGTGTTCACAGTCTCTGCGAGTTTCGCCATTTCAGGGAGGATGACAGGGGGAGCCTTATCGTTTATGTACCGAGGCGAGATGGTTGACGGAATTATCAGCTGCCAAAAGGTATTGAGACTTACACCCAGCATTTGAAGGAACTCGATGGTGATCCTCACGCTCGCTCCTCCCGGAACATTGCCTATCTTCATGTTGATAATGTCCTTGGACAGTTCGTCGATGGCAGCATAAGCGACCTGTTTTCCTGACTTTAATCCCTCCTGATATTTTCGTTTCGCTGACTCTTTCTCCTCGACAATACCAAACAGCTCTACTTCATTGAACTTAGCTTGAAATTTGTAGATACAGATGCTGGGGTCCACTGGAAATGAGTATTCCAATTCCAAGTGTTCGTCGAGAGGGTTTGTGTAGTCCTGCACAAGCTTGATGGACGCAAGGTTGTCGTTGATGTCCACCGTATAGTCAATGTGCTTGAGAGGCACTGCAACGGGTGTTCGGAACAGTTTGACGATCTCAGGGTCACGGATGTAGCATCCGCAGGCCGGAATTAGCATCGATGTCGATTCAAACACCAGCCTCTTGCACATGCGCTCCTTGTAGGCTATGGGGCACTCCATAAACACAATGAATCTTGTAATTACTTGCCTTGTGGATGTTTGTTCAATATTTATAGCTGGGAATAAATCGGAACAATACCGATCGATTAATGGCCGTGAAGTGAGAACGAAAGGATGAGTATTGTCATGAGTGTTGATTGCTGTACAGTGTGGCCAACTCCGAAGTTCAGCAATCAAATCTTCTGGAAAAACAGATCGTCGAATTTGCTGTTCTCCAAAAGCGATTCTGGCCTTACTTTCTATTCGGGTTGGAAGACTTGTGGGCTTTGCATTGGAACTATCCTTGGGGAGGATAGCATCGATCTATGAATTGCTCTTTCACGCAGTAAGCTCAGCATTTTCCCACCGCGATTGATTGGTGGGTGTTTCCGAGACTGTGGTGCTGCTTGTAAGGCCTTCAGCTTCTGGTACTTTCCTAGCTCGATAGGAATTAAGATCTTAGCCTCATCGTGGCTGGTTCCTCTCATCCGGCCGAGCAGCTACTGTTTCTCACGAATATAGCTACCAGCTGCAATGAGCCCGTTGGTGCCTGTTCCAGTCGGACTACGTGAGTGAGATGCCATCGGATAGCGAGGGCTTCGCCAGTCTTCCACAACCGAATCAGCTCGCATTGAATCCAGCTTGGTGCTGACCGGCAGAGGTTGTTCTAGGTTTGGAACACTCTTCTCAGTCGTCAGCTGATATGATGGCAACACTTCAAGTTTTTAGCCTTCAAGATGGCTGTGCTGTCGAGGAGATGCAACTTCAGTGAGCCCAAACGCAAAGTGTTCGCCTTCGGTGGGCAACTGAATCATGTCCTGCTGGGATTTCTCCCGATGGTTGCTGGTGACAGTCCTGGCATTACTCATCGAAGTTGGCATTTTTTCTGTTTGCGAAGCTGCCAAAAGCAATCGATGAGTTTCACTATTGTTTGCAGTTTTCTTCGAGGTTGATAGGGAAGGGAGTCGAATCTCCCGTTCTTCGTCTTGCTTGCCTATCTCGCTAATCATCTTCCGGTAGTTGCTGATAGTGTGCTCGAGTTTTCCTTCGAAAGCTACCTTCCATTCTTTCTTAATAGCAACACTTTTGGCAAGATCTGTTACTTTCTTCGGATACTGACTGATCACTAGCACGAACTGCTCAGCAGGTATCTTCACAACCTGGTTGTCGTTGGATTGGCACACCACTGACATCTTCCTCGGGGTCTTCAAGAAGATCTCCTCCTCGCCAAACCACTGGCCTGCCTCGATGATACCTGTAGCCAGTAGCTTTGCCTTTGAATGAGCCAGCAACCTACTTCCGTTGTCATTAATGATCCTCTTCTGCTGAACAAACTAGCCCCGAACAATCCCATACCAGAAGTCGGGTTCATCACCCATCTCATATACGGGATGCTTGAATTCGTATGACTCGAATGTAGTATGTTGGGCAAGAAACTGCAGATGCTCGTACTTCATCTGTTTCAAATCCTCAAACATTCGGAGTACGTCAATCGTAGTGCGCAGTGAACGCCAGTCGAACTGCATGACATGGTGTAGATGTTGCTTATTGAGTATTGCTAGCTCACAGCCTTTGCGACTATACGCCTCTGTGCAGAATGTCAAGTCGTCCTCATCGATGAACTCGCCTTCGTGCACTTTCCTCTTTTCAGATGGGTTCGCAAGAACAAGGTTCCCCGCTAGTAAGACAGCAGCCTTAATGTCCGAACCTCCATTAATGAATTCCTACATTTATCCTGAATGCTTTCTCCCTTCTGCGCTTGCAGACTCTCCATGCCGCCCATACACAGCATCAGTTTTGTGGTGCCCTTGCGATTCTAGAGTTCGCGATAGAACTCGAACTGCCGAAAGAAACTCAGTAGAATGTTCAGGTCATCATTGGTGCGGTCAGAAGGGGGTGTTTGTACGATTACTCGAACTCGCTTCGTTGCATGCTGATGGTACCTTTTCGATAGATTCAAGCGGCGGAGGCCGGGCCAGACAGAATAGGCGCATCGCCATTTTATTCGTACCTATTATAGTCTGTGAAATGTCATAACTTCGGTGTTGGATGGGGCTGGAGGATTGTAAATCCAATCGTACTTACGAACAAATGAGATCGAACTTCAATGCGAAATAGAAGAATGCTGGAGGCTCTGCTCCTACTGCGAAATAGGATTTGTATAACACACGTACAAAACTGCCAAATGAATAATTGAAAGTCTAGCCGGTTAGAATGATATTACAAAGTAACTTAAGCAGAGCAAGAGATTGCCGAAAGAAAAAGGCCGAAGGCCTCTGAATTTCTCCTGGATTCAGATTGGGTGGGCTCCCTCTCCTTTTCAAGCCAAGTTGAGCCATCATCTTGTTGGCAAAGCAGCTCATCGTTTTGATATTTTATCAACAATCCGTAGAAGGAAATTTTGAAGTTTCTCCCGAAGATGCTTAATGTTTCCGATGCTGCCCATCTCCAAAGCCGTCTGTATGCCTTTCTGAACTCGCATCTATTTATCGAGGCCTAACACCAAGCAATTACAGTGTGGGACAACACCCCCCCAATTCCATTCCGAAGCTCATAGTGAAATCCAAAGGATAATGAGAACGGCGAGACCGCCTGGTAGCATATCTGAGGCACCTACGCAATGTCACAAACCACAATTGGTAAAAGCAGTTCAAAAAGAGGTGCGATGCATCATTTGTTAGCCGTAGATTCAGTCAGCCGAATGTCACTAAGGTGGAGGTTCCTTGGACTCGACTTTCATCGCCTAATCTGCGACGGGATGGATCTTTGGCTGGTAACGTTTTACTTGTGAAAAAATGTTCTTGTCGGCAGAATACCAGGACACATACTTATCCACGTCCTTAATTATGCGAACCATGTCTTTGCAGGCCTTGATTATGTACTGTTAGAGCTTTGAGCCTTTCGACTGTGTTATCAACTGTGCTTTCATGCAAATATCGAAAGCATTTTCGTTCGGTTCCAAGTGAGCTTACACGACCGCTTCGGGCGTCATCGTTAGGTTGGCGAGCATCAGCTCTGCGAAATCTTGATGCATCGGCTTGATTTCCTATACAGACTTATATCGCAGTGAAAGTCCTAATGTTTGATGCGTGCGTTCATAAAGAAGAGTGAAGTTTGCGTTTGAGAAGGCACAGGTGACTGCCGTCTCGTTACAGTGAGCCTGCGACAGCAGTGACGGTAGACTTTACTCCTTCATTAGCCAGAGGAACGCTGACAGCTCGACTCGTAGATCCTCAACGGAAAGATTCAGGGCGACCGGAATTCGATTCGCCAGCGTCTCCAGTAGCCTTATTAACATTGTCTCAGCCTCACGTATTGGAAGTGGGCAGCTCTGAAGCTTTATTATATTACAATCGATTGGCACGACATTAAAAAAGATGTGTGGTGCTCCCAACTGATGAGGCCAAAGGAGGTCGTTCCGTCCGTCCTTAAAGACAACATCTACCCGAAACGTCGGTTGCCAATCTATCCAGTTACCATATTTTCGAGAGCGTATTGTTGAACTTCAGCAATCATTCTTCTTTTTGTGGTTATGCACGGAAATGAGCCCGAATTCCTCCCTTGGTGGTGTTTATATAGTCAAAGTGGCAGCGCATGGGCTGTGGTGGCTGCTGTCCATAGTACACCATAATGTTTGTCTCTAATGCTGAGGATATGCTCCCAAATCCTTCTTTTATCTCTTTGCTTGGAATATTCTGACCGGTATGCTTGGTGGATTGTGGAGTGTATGCGCTGCTAACCTTCCCAGGGGGCAATTGGTTGCATGGTGCTTGAGGTTTTCTACTTGCAGCTGTAGACTAATGGTCGCGACTCTGTTGCAATTGACATTTAGGTTTTATTTTTGGTTCATCCTTGCTGCAGGAAAGGCACCAGGTGCGCCCTGCAAGGAGGGGGTCCCCTTCGGCCGTATCAGAGCCTCCAAGGTACAGACGATTCAACCTCTTTTCGAGAAACATTAATGCCTTTTTAGTTTCTATCTGCGATGGTGTCTTAGCGTTTAATTGCCCAACTGCTCGCTCCATGAAGCTAATCAGGAGATCTTCAAGCTTCACGAGATCACAGCTGTCAGTTTTCCTCTTTAACACACCCCCTACGTTAAAGAAACGACTGTACCGAGTACTTCGAGTTTATGCGCTATCTCCACCTTGAAGTCATCTAAGGGTTTCAGATAATCAACTGGCTTCTAATTGATTTTTTCCTTGATGTCGTCAATCTTCTGCTACAGCCCGTCTATTGCTGTAAAAGTTCGTTGCTGTTGTGTTGTCACGATCCCGAGATTATCCCGAAGTTGCTGCACGCTGTCGTGTGAAGCTGCTTCTGATTTGAAGTCGTGCAGCTCCTGAGTGAATTTCTCAAGTTTGTCATTATATTGTTAAGTTTGCTCGTTGAAGGTCTGGCGCAGCTGTTCCAGTTCGCTTTTATGTACCCAATCTGGAGGAGTGATGGGCTGTCCAACGAGCCCTTTGGAAGGTTCAGCCGAGGGATGAGTAAGCTGTGCAATATTGTGTAAGAGGTTTTCACCGCTTTGCCTAAAAATGAGAAGCGGCTAAGCAGCAGAAGACTGCCTCTTCGACTGGTTCTTCAACAGGTTTCGAACTTCAAGGTTGTTCTTCTCGCTGGTGAGCTTCACCGAATCCAAATTAGTTTCGATGGTATTGCGCCAAGCCATCAGCGACTCGACATCTGCTTATGCCTGATAAGTACTGGCCGCCAGCTCGTCGAGCACTTCCAACTGTTCACTGATTATGCGAAAATTGGTCGTTATTGCAGTCGGGTCGATGCTGATCAGGTTCTCACAGGTCAAGCGTGAATGTGAACGGGCTTTGACCTCCCCAATTTCTATGTTTCTCTTCATTCCAAGCGATTATTCGATTCGATATGTTATAGAAAACCATTACAACAGCAACACACGCTGTGCTTTGCTGCTGCTGTCACCGGTGCCTGGCAGGTAAGCTCCTCACCAACAACAGTTGTCGCAATCGGTTGTTTTCTTGCCGCATTTTCTCGATTGTTCGGATGGGTTGAAGCTGTAAATATGCAGAATTGCTTGAGACTAACTTGGTCATTTTCGGTGCGTTTGGACAGCATTTTCGCTCCGGTGGTGCAGGCGGTCGAGGGTTCAATCGCGAACATTTCTTGAGTCTGCTCTTCAATCTGTTGCCATTCTGCAAAGCCTGCTCAAAATTCAACTGCAATGTCTTGCGGGCCTTAACAAACGGATCGACCGTGTGTATCGAGTTGATGGAGCCCAGACGTCCTAAACTGCCGTTCTTGTTGGTGCAGGAATTGTTAGTTTTGCAGCTGCTTGAACTCTTTCTGCTGTTGAGGCTTGTCTTCCTGAACCTTGGCCTTGGGAGTCGAGGCTCACCGAAGAATGTTTCACCTATACCCGAACGCAAGTAAGGACTGTTATCCATTAGCAAGTAAATACAATCAAAAACCCAGGTTATTGCCATCAGCAGCTGTCTGCAAATGTTGTGAAGTTTAACCGAAGGTCTTCTCGTTGTTGGCGGTCCTTGACCAATGAATACAGCGAACGAGGTGTAAAGACGGCCATCTTGGTACGAGCGAGGTTGATCCGTGTCTCGTCATCATCCTTTGTGGACTGTGCCGAAAGGTACTTCTGAACGTCGGAACCGCACTCTATGCCTGCCTCCGACAAGTGGGCTTCCACGTGTTTATAGCTGTTTAACCCGATAGAGTATTGCTTGCGATTGATTTGTCCTATCGTACTGATCTTGTCGATTATTGCAACCTACACTTTCTGAATGAACTGTTTCTGGTTGGATGAGATCCGCAAGCGACAGTACTGGAGCTTAAAGCTGTCTAGGAAATTTCCGAAGAACGGACATTCCCCTCCTCTCCACCATCGGTCGTTGTCGAAGTCAGTCAAGTCCACTCGTTTGACTAGTAGCATTACCGCTAAAGCCTCAATGAAACTTGGAAGCTCATCGATCTCCTCCAAATACTGGTTCAAGCTGGAATCTTCCCGGAGTAGAGAAAGGACCTGTCTGTGCGGCTCCATACACTCTTTGAGCATTGCCATGCTTTGCCTGACAGTCTTTGCAATGGATTCTGTTGGCTCAGCATATCTACTTCCGTCTTCTCTACGGAATATGTAGAAATTGTTCTTTTTGATAAGTGCTGATATCTTAGGAAAGAACAGCCGAAGGTTAACGTTGAGATGCTCCATCGACCGTAGCTCTCGAAACTCTGAGTGGGACATGAGCACACCGATGATGTTCATAATCTACGTTAGCGGTGGTCAATACGTAGTATTTTATGATGTGGTCGTAGTCGCTGGTGAGCAGTCGATAGTACTAGTCTCCGCTGCTGATGGTCATCACCAGGTAGAAGATTCTGTTTTCCAGGTACTTCACGCAGTTGTATGTTGAGAACATCAATTGTACTTTCCTCGCAGGTATTTATGCCACTTTTGTAAGGGCTTCGCCAGAGATTATCTGTGATAGACGAGTAGAGTAGTCCATTTCGTACCTTTCCCTGATGAACTTCATCAGTTCAGGGGCCAGTTGATGCAGCTCAAGTTCATCCACAGTCGTCCATTCTTCAGATTCCAGATCTACATCCACCTGGCTGATGAGTTCTCCCTGTTCGTACTCAATCCAACCCCGAAACAGGGTTGACAGATCCGTCGATAGCCGCTCGCATACCATGATCTCAGATGTGAACACATTCAGCATATCCATCACTGGAAGAACAAGTAGTCTTGGAGCAAACAATTGAGGCTTAAGTTCGAGGACGAGCACATGCAACGCTGTTCGGAGAGCATCTTCCACGAGTCTCAGACAATCCTGTTCCCATTCCTCGCCGCAGACAGCCATCACTGCCTTCTTTGAATTTTCGTAGATTCGTTGAAAGGCTTCAAGAGCGCCTGCAAGGTATCTAAGGCCCATCTCTGCTGAAAATTATTGTGTCTTAGGAGGTTTATTGGGTGTTGTTGGATATCCCAACTGTGAAGCAATTTCAGTATACGAATTCCTTATTGCGGATTGGCCTGCACGAACAACGATCGGAGGCAACTCTGACAGCTCATCTTATGTCAACCGAAGCACTGCTTGGGCCAGCATAAACACTTCGTCTTCATTGTACTCCAACATCACAGTCGTAAATTTGTCAGTCAGGTGAATCGTGAAATTTTGTAGCTGGCTTTTAAAGTACCGTTGGAGTCCATCGGAAAACGCATACTGTTTGAGGCGTGGATCTTTGATCCGCTACCGAATGGTCTCCACCTGCTGACTTGCGTAGCCATTAAACGATACTTCCCCAATCACTTCTTTCACATGTTTCAGATGCTTCAAGTATGCCTGCATATTGCGCTTTTTGGCGAGCAGCACGCGGATCCGTAGGTTTGATTTGGTAAGGGTCTACTTCAACCGCTTGTATTGTCTTCTAGCTTCGCTCGTCTTCTCGATGGTTGCATCCACTAACTTCAGGTCACTGAAATCGCTGATTCGTTATAAGCATGGCTCGGCATAGCGTCTGATCAGCACTTTTTGAGCAGATTGAACAATGTTTTCTTTCTCGCTCAGCTGGTATAATAGCTCCTGACAACTGTTGCCGTTCTGTAAGACCCTCCGAAGCAAGTCTGCATAGGCTGCGTTAATGGACCATTACGTCAGCACTAACCCAACCAGCTATTTCTCGCGTACCGACAAACCCATAGCATTGCAATCGGTTGAGCTTGTCTGGAAACACGAGTCGTCCTTGTAATTGTTATGCAGCAGCATGTATAGCTCAGCTTCAGTGATCGGTTGCAGCAGTGGTGCGAGCCTTTCTTTGATATCCCACAGTCGGTCCGTCAACCTTCTCATGGGATGAATTATAAATGGAAAGACTTCATCAGGCAGGCAACTGGAGTTCCAACCCTCCAGCTTTACAGGTAATTATGGATTAGTCACTGAACAGTCATGAAGCAGGGGTGAGATCGCTGATATCCTCCCACTCACCACCATCTACGATATTGGCTAGATGTACTTGGTTTGCGCAGTTTGAAATGAATAAGCGAGTCGTTTCTCACATCCTGATCGTGGATGTTGGACTTATCGTCGAGCAGCTAAGTTAGTTGATTTGCTACCCTGGTGCCCAGATACAGTCGAATTTCATTGAGTTCCACATTCTTGTAGAAGGGTGAGAGACGTTTTTTGAGGCCATCGATGTTATCGTGACTACCGCACTCAAAGAAGAATATCGATTTGTCGCGTTTGAGCCTGATATAGATGCGTGCGGGAGTATTCTTGAGCATTCCAGCTAAGATTATAAGGAAGCGGTCTATCGCACACGCACAGAATAAAATCAGCTGCTTGTCGTGCGGGTGACTGGAGCTGTGCGGAGGGGGGTTATCACAGCTTCGCTCCGCATAGGGCTGACGATTTCGTCTTTGGAGGTTGTGCGCCACGAACTCCTTCGGCTGGATGTGCTCTCCGATCTGGAGGAAGCGCCAGCTGATCGCTTGCCTGCAACACGGACGGTCTTGGTAATCTTCTTTCCGGTGAGAGGTGTAATGATGGAGGTTTCTTCCTTCTCAACAGTGCGCTTTCGGGTGATCGCCTCCTTCTTAATGACCTTGCCCTTTAGTGGCTCAACTGATTCATCTCTCTCGCGAATCGGTTTCACGACATGATAAGATTCAGAACTCTCCTGGCTGGTATAAGTGATCCAGCAGCTTCGGGAAGTTGCGTTGAAATAGCCATTCTTAGGGCAGCCAACGCACCTTTCCAGCCTCATGGACCAATATGGGGTCGAACCCTCACAGTTAATACACTCACCGGCGCTTGCGAAGGGAGTAGCGAGTGGGCAGTTGGTGACGTTCCAACGAGAGGCTCGCGAGAAGTACCTCAGTCGCAGCTCAGAAGAAGTCATGCCATCATAAATCCAGTTCTTGGCTTTCAGATTCGTTTGATACTGGCTTCTTCCTATATCAGCCTCACCGCTTGCCTGCTCGTTACCGACCTGGCGGTTCCTCCTACCACAGCACTGGCTATTCAAAATCGACTCGATGCTGCTGACATAACCAAGTTGCTTCTTGATCTCACGTCGAAGCTCATTGAGAGCAGCGTTTTCTCCCTCCAATGCAGTGTTCTTTTGCAGTGCCTCGATAGCAGTCCTAACGGCCTTAACTTCCTCTGATAGTTTGGCTTTGTTTTCTTCAGTTAATTTGTAGCAGTCGCAGAGCGTATAGTTGAACGGCAATTGGAGGTACTCCTGAATGTTAAACAGGATGTCTCGTTCATTTGCAATGGCTTCCTGCAGAGCAGGTACTGCAAGGCTGGCATCTCCGCGAGCTGCCTTGAGCTGATCCTTGAGCTTGCACACCTGTTGTCTGAGCTTGGCTAGATCGTCGTTGTAGCGATTGAACCTAGTCTCAAGCTACGCCTTGTTAGCCTAGGAGTCGTAGAGCGGATTGCTGCGGGCGGCAACCCCCACTGCTAGCATAACCACAAGCACCACGGGGAGCATGTTCGAGCGTCTCATGTTGAATTGGATATTATACAGGATATCGACAGGAATAAAAATTATTGGAAGGCGGTCGGTCTTATACTCCCCTTCAGGTGCTTCCTTCCATTTCTTACTGAATATGCTCTCACACCTAACTATTTGATTATTCGATCAAAATATCAGGTCGTTGCTTCAATCGAAACGACTGGCCTCAAGGAACGAGTGGTCTTGGCCGTCAACCTCTTAGAAATTTTCTAGCTCGGCTTTGACTGCATTCCTTTCACGACGATACTGGAGGTATTTCAAAAGCATGACCAAGATGATGATAAGATAGCTGGCCATCCATGCGAATAGTTTGATCTTGTCGTCTAGATCTGGACCAGTGTTGTCATCCTCGACTGCTTGCATTGTTTGTTGCTTCAATATCGATTATACAAAAAATCAGAGTGTTAGGGTGCTACCAAGAGGTGCGTACCCAGCAGTGAAACGTGCTATCGGGTCATTTGCATTGTTCTTCAGCCAGTTCAAGTATCCCTGGTAACTCAGCTCACCGTATGCCACTCGATAGCATAGCCATCCTCTATCTGCAGGCCACGATTCTTTACTGAATATTACAAGTCGGCCTTGGTGCTCGAAGATGCTGTTGATTTGAGGCGAATGTGTGGGGTACTTCTTCTACAGACACTCCAAGAATCCGAGGAGAGTGTTAACGTGTTCAGGCCTCGGTCGAACCAATGTCAGAGGAGGCAGCAGTGGAAGATTCGCCACTGTCTTTGGATGACAGTTATGCAGTAGTGGTTTATTGAGTCCTTGCAACCAACTACTATCTCGAATACATTTCATGTATGTATGCGGAATAGATTTGTAGGTGCAATCCCAGAGCTCGACACCGTCGAATTCAGTGAGTTTGCTTCCGATTTCCAGATGCTCTATCTTGTGGTCTATCTTCTCGGCGTAACTCTCCAAAAGATTGTCCTATTTGCCCATTCCAGTTGTTTACTTCTCCAAATCGACCTCGGAGAGCATCTCCAAGAAGGAGTGTTGCAGTGGCTGTTCTGTGAAGAGGTAGAGACTGTTCTGCAGGGAGTAGTAGTTATCGTATTCGTGCAGCAGCGAGGTGAGGCGGTACCTTTCCAGACTGGTTCGGATGCTTTCGTGGGATTCCTGTGGGTTGACGATGAAGATGGATTACCCATCATGCTTTTCTCGAAGTCTCCTCAATCGTTCATCAACCTCTGCGGGGTTCGTCGTTCCAAAGTCAAATGTCTGCATCGGCGATGCTGCTTGAAGATCCTCTAGTTCCTTAATGATTTCGAGTGCTATCTCGTCTTCGATTAGAGGGTTCTCGCCTGAGACCTTTGGGTAGAGAGTGCCTGCTTCATAGTTGAACTAGCACTTATACTCGATTTCGATGTTGTGGGCAATGCGAGCGAGCATGCCACTCTGATAGAGCCAGTAGAACGTGATTGGATTGTGGATAGCTTCACGAGGAGTCAGTCGGGTAGATGCTGCTTGCTACGCCATCACACACCCAACGAACCACCAACAAATTTCAACCTTAATAGGCAATACAACGATTGTTCAAGCGCTCATTAGTTGTCCAAGCATGTCGCAATTAAAGATTGTGAAGGCTGTGTCGATCAGGTGCTCTGAGCGGGAAGCTGCTGACCATCCTCTTTGACTGGTCGGTCCTTGAAAGAGATGAACATGATGTAGATCTTACGTTCGTTATCCCAATTCTCGTAAAACTTGCCTTAGCCTTAGTCGAATTCCAGGTTGGGAATCTTAAAGGCTATAGTGACGTAGGGTTCTGCTGCGATAAGTAGGAACTGGAAGTTACGGTCTGGTGTCTCGATCTTTTGCTAGTAGGCCGACATTATGCGATACTTCGGTGTGGTGTTCGGCTAGATCTGTGGATACTCCACTTCAAACAGGATTTGCTTCTGACCTGTCTCCCTATCACGCTGTTTCTTGAACTTATAGATCGGCTTACCAATCTTAATGGTCTTACTTTTGTTCGTCACTGCTTTGACCTGCGGAACTATAATGGCATCCCGTGCTTCCCGAGCGTTTCTTCGAGCAAGATTCGTCTGATGCTTCTTGCCCTGAGTATGCGCTAAGTAGCTGCCTTCGTTGGAATGGAGTGTGAGACACAGCCGGCACTCGTAAGTACCAATGTGATTGCGCAGAAAGTATGGATCTTTGGAGATATCGATTGTTTACAAGGCAAGCTTTCTCAAACGCTCCCTTCTTTAGACATTGGCATCCTCATAACTGGCCACTCCTCCACTTCCAGTTTTTCCACCTGGTCTATGCTGCCTGTCCACCATGATTTATAAGAGAAACTTAAATTATAAACGGAATGGAATGTACAGCAAGCCAGATCCACTGACCGATGTCTTGACCGGTATTGCAAAGTCATATTGGTGATTCACGATTATACTGATATGATTTAGAAACTTCCCGCTCAAGTTAGCGAACAACTCTGTGCGAGCCAAGTGATTGTGGATCTGCCTTCCTGCATCAAATAGCTCATCGAGAACTCGCTGGATGCTGGAGCCACTTTCATGAGGGTCTACTTTGAGGAATACGGCAAACAGCTCATTGAGGTATCCGATAATGGCAGTGGCATCACACAGGAAGATCTTGCGAGCATCTGTCTGAAAGGAGCAACATCAAAACTTCCAGGCTTCGAGAAACTGACGCAGGTCGATACGCTCGGCTTCAGGGGTGAGGCTCTTAATGCACTTAAGAATCTGTCTTGGATGCAGATTGAAACACGAACAAACTAGGATGCTAGTGCCAGCGTAATGACCTTAGAGCCAGGTGCTCAACTGTAAAAGAGGGCTGTGAGTTATCCTCATGGCACGAAAATAACTCTGAAACATTTATTTAGGAGTGTTCCGGTGCGTGAGAAGTACTGGCACGACCATTGCAAGGAATCAACACTTAGGGTGGCCCAGCTACTGAAAGAATACAGTTTGTCCTACCTGGAAGTACAGTTTGTTTTTATAAACAAACACGACGGCCGAAATGACATTCTCTTTGAAGTGGGGAGGTCAGCTAAGACAGAACCAAACGACAGCAAAACAGCCTGGATGAGTCGGATCTAGAGTGTACTTGGTTCAACTGTTGTCGAAAACATCGAGTACTTTGAGGACAAAGAATTCGAAGGGTGGGTGAGTAAACAGCAACTTGGGAAAATCAACAGCGAAAAGTTCCTCAAAAGAAACGTGCTGTACATGTACGTAAATAACCGACCGGTTGATTTCCTGCAATCCCTTTACAAGGGTTTGGAAGATCTGTTTAAGCAATGGAATAGCTTCGGTCGGTTTCTGTGCATTATCAAGCTTCGCACGCAAACAGTGGATATCAGCAGTACTCCCGATAAGCGCTACTTGTTTTTGAAAGAGGAACCGAGGATAGTCGAGGCAGTGTTCAGGAAGATCAATACTCTGATGGAGGGGTGGTATCACAGACCCAAGGAAGTTAGCAATTTGTTGACTAGACCATCAGTCAATAGTCAACAGGATAAGAAGTCGGAGATCTTGGACAAAAAGAGCCGAATGAGTGTCTCTTCTAACGAACAAAAAGAGCCGGAGAAGAAGAAAAGCAGATTAAGCGAAGCCGTCAAATCGAGATTCAGCGGTATGCTTTAAAAAAATGGGGGAGCCAAACCTGAGTCCGTCAAACTCTTAGAAAAGGCTGAATCAAAACCCTTGGATAAGCAACCAGCACAGATTGAAAATGTTACCGACAGAATAGTGGCTCAACACTGTCACACTCACAATGCCGACCAATAGCCAACAATTACCAAACCGTGTTCCGAGATGTAAGTCGAAGGAGAAAATGAGCCAGACCTTGTCGAGGATTTGGCTCCCCCTAATAATTTTGCAAAGGCTGATTTCCTTCGACTGCAAATCATCGGTCAATTCAATCTGGGGTTTATAGTGTGTCAGCTGGACAAGCAACTTTACCTGGTGGATCAACACGCAGCCAGTGAAAAGACGAATTTCTAGATGCTTATGCACAAGCCAATGGGTAAGATGTACCGACCCAAAAACATTAGCGTATCGCCGCTGGATGCTGCTTATATTGAGGAGGCCAAGTAGGCACTCAGCGACTTTGGCTATGAGTTTGAGCTGCACATGGACTCTTATTAAGTTCAGTTCCAGTCGTTTCCTATCCACGTGGGAAAGACTTTCGATGAAAAGATCTTCATTGAACTCTGTCGAGGTGGCTCAAAGATTGCTAGACCAGAACAGCATCCCGCCGTTATGAGTAGAGCAGCACTCCAAGCATGCCATATGTCCATCAGAATTGGAGATACCCTCAGCTGTTTACAAATGCGAGAACTGCTCGACGGAATGGCCTAGCTTAACAGCCCATGGAACTGCCCTCACGGTCGCCCAACAATCGTTCGATTGGCAGACCCACGAGACTTCGCAAGAGAGAAACAGCCTCGCTACCAACTGTGATGTTATATTAGTTTGATAATATTGAATGGAGCTGAGCGAGAAGCAGCTGGAGGAACTGATCAGCAAGAAACTGAAGTAGATCAACCCAACTACTACCCGCGAATCGCTTAAGAAGTTTCTGGACACGCCTTCTTATAAGATCAAGTCAATGTAGATCAGTCGCGCCGATTACCGATTATTTGGCTCCCTGATCGGTAAAATCACTGTCGAAGAGTTCGACGCGATGCTGAAAGAGATCCCCGAAGGTCGTGCCATTGTACTGATTGAGTACTTGCATCGCTACATGGAGTTCATTGGCGCTGAGACAGATCAGATGTCTGGCAATGCACTCAAATTCGAGGACAAGGTAATCGAACAGTTCGGCAAGGGTATCCTCCTACGGGCAGGCAATCTCGAGGAATCGCTGGTGAGTCGCAGCAACAATTCCTACAAGATGGCGAGCTACTGATCGGATGATATGCGTGGAAGAGTAACGGAGTCATATTCTATCAGACAGGCTGCTTTTTCGAACAATCCTTGGAGATTGTGATGGATCTGCAGCTATAACTAATTCACACGTATAAACGAATACAAAAATGTTCGTAAGAGTGTTCGGGCTAGTCGCTCTGCTGGTCCTCGGCCTCGCAATGGATCTCAAGGGACTTCAAGAGAAGGTGGAGCAGATCCACAACAGTCCATTCGTGGTTATGAGCTTGGTCTTTGACTCTGACAAAAGTATGAACACTCTGTTATTCAGCTGGTGACATCTCCGTCTATCTAAAGGATGCCATGAAGAGCCGAGCAGGCTACCTCGAGATTGTTGGAATTGACTGCGCAGCTTTGGATAAGCAAGCTGTTGAAAGCTTTGTCTATTGCACCGACAAGCATCGGGTCAACCTGCCGGTTCTGGTATATCATCTCATTAACCCAGACCTTCAGTGATCCTCCCCTAAACAGCCATGACCCGGAAACCAAGTTGAAGAGAGATGTTAAGCAGGTAGCCTATGCTGGAAAACTTGAGGAGAAAGCTCTCTTCAACGCAACACTGTAACATCCTTTGTTATTCAGACCACTTATGAAGGCCTACAGCCGCAGTCTCAAATCTGTTGAAGACCTGAACGCATTTGTCAAGGACTTTGCGGAGCTTCCAAGGATCATTTTTTTGACGGATAAGGACCATCTCAGTCCGTACTACAAAGCCATCACTGCTAACTTCCGATACCGGATTGCCTTCGCGCATGTTTTCAGCAACGCAACCAGCCTCATTGAAAGACTTCAAGTTAGTAACTTTCCTACACTGCTGCTGAACGAGAAGAAGTCATTGGAAATAAAGTCGAAACTGGTGGAGCAGATCGAGTACTTGTTAGAGTAC
>ERZ724508.1010-NODE-1010-length-18048-cov-5.251931_pt1 | contig 18048 bp, 17 predicted proteins | sample MGYA00376041_ERZ724508 | MGnify/ENA primary metagenome ERZ724508 (study PRJEB28724, sample SAMN07190887) | wastewater metagenome | isolation source: effluent of sewage treatment plant in Hong Hong | place: USA: Christiansburg, Virginia | collected 2016-03-01 ...
GGGCTTACAAAGGTAAACTCCATCATCGCGTTCATGAAGGGCAAAAAGCAGGGCTTCGAAGAATACATCCCTGAACTTAATCCTGAATTTGTTCGCACGTTGATGAATGAGTGGGATGCGTAGGCAACGGATACCAAGACCAACCCAAGCAAGAAGCTGGGAACAGTGGAAGAGCAGATCAACAGGGAGTGGGAGTCTTTCTTGGATCTGACACAGCGATCTGATCGCTTGAATATGAATCTGAATACCAATCGCGGGAAAATAGCTGTCTTTGCAGCTGCCAAGCGCATTCTTGGAGAAAACTATTTTACAAACCAGAAGGGCGGGGTGTCTGATAACGTGTCCAGCCTATCTTACATCACTGGGCTAGTTCAACCAGAAGAAGTTGCACGCATATCCAAAATGATTTTCAGAGTATCGAGAGGGTATGCCAACGTCAACATCATCAAGGCAGCAGCCTTAGGTATACCAGTTCTCGAAGGACTTGATAGTGATATCTTGTTCGTGTTCTTCCCCACATCAGAGAGAAACACATTGCAAAAGAAGCTCCAGCGCGTGGTGGAGTCACTATGCACAGCACTCATCCAGCTTCCACAGACCCAAGTGGAGTTCGAACAGGAAAAGGCGTCACTAATCAGATAATACGAAAGCAGCAAGGAACTTGTGCAGTTGATCAACGTCCAAACTGCCGAGTTCATGGGGAGACTGGGTTCCTTACAGATGATAGAACAGTGGCGAATCTTTCTGACCAAGGAAAAGGTGCTCTACTAGACACTAAACAAGATGGAGGTTAGCAACCACTTCCTCGTAGGAAAATTGTACATCCCCACTGAAGATCTGCCGATGCTGGTGGATCTGCAGAGGATGTCACCAGCACCAGTGTTCAAGTAAACCAAGGCAGTGCGTCCTCCATCAAAGTTCGCAACCAATTCGTTCACCTTTGTGGGGCAGGAGATTGTGGAGACTTACGGTATACCCCGTTACGGCGAAGTCAACCCAGGTATATTCACCTGTGTGACCTTCCCCTTTTTCTTCGGAGTTATGTTCGGGGATATTGCTCACGGGCTCGTACTGTTCAGTTTCGGACTGTTCCTGGTATTGATGACAGACAAACTAAAAACATCAAGCTTGAAGGCACTGTTGCCACTGAGGTATATGGTGCTCATGATGGGGTTCTTTGCTTGCTATTGCGGTTGGATATACAACGACTTCCTCGGTATTAGCTTCAACCTCTTTGGATCGTGCTACCCCATGCCTGAATAGCATGTGATACACGAAGCAACGTACTTGTACCCGAAGGCTGGCTGTACATATCCCTTCGGTATGGATCCTGCCTGGGAACGCTCCTCCAACTAACTACAGTTCGTCAATAGTCTCAAGATGAAGTTGGCAGTCATTCTCGGAGTAGTCCACATGGTCTTCGGTATCGGCTTAAAGGCAGTAAACTGCCTGTACTTCGGAAGAAAGATTGACTTCTACTTCGAATTCATACCCCAAATGACGTTCATGGTGCTACTGTTCGGCTACATGGACTTCTTGATAGTGTTCAAGTGGCTTCGAGAATTCTTGCCAACACAAATCAACTCCGCTCCTTCTATCATCAGCACTATGATCAACATACCACTCAAAATGGGGCATTGCGTAAGTTGATAATTAACACAGACCAACCAACTTGGAGGCGGTAATATGTGGGGTGAGTCCTACGATAATACCAGCCAGACACTAATTCAGCAGGTAATATTGGTGCTTGCTTTGTTATGTGTTCCCATGATGCTAATTCCCAAGCCCATCATAGAAATTCAGCAGATGAAGAAGCATACCCACAAAAAACATCTGGATGAACCTTTGAAGAGCAACGAGGACATTATGCAGGAACTCAAGGAGCCAGTCAAGGAGGAAGAGGAGGCTCAGCAGCACGACTCTGGCGAAATTATTGTCCATCAAATCATCGAGACCATCTAGTTTGTCTTAGGAAGCATCTCCAATACGGCATCATACCTTCGTCTGTGGGCATTATCACTAGCACACTCCCAGCTTTCCCAGGTGTTCTTCAACAAGACCGTGGAGCCTGGCTTCACTGATGGCTGGGGCGGCATTCCAGCACTGATCTACGGATTCTACTTCCTGAGCTGGATCACCTTCGGAGTGCTGATGTGCATGGACACCATGGAGTGCTTCCTTCACTCACTGCGACTACATTGGGTCGAATTCCAAAACAAGTTCTTCAAGGCTGACGGCGTTAAGTTTGTGCCACTCTCCTTCCGCGCTAAGATTCTGGAGGTCAAGGAATCCACCAGCGGCAAGATATAAGAATCCTGAAGCTTTATGTATGCACAAATGTAGTATGAAGCCGTAGGGACTCAGTACTACAGGCTCAATGGCCTTTGAGGACTGATAAATTATAATATCGCTGCAAAGGGGCTATAATAAATCGATGGAGCCTGACAAGCACAAGAAGTCGGTAAGCCATCAACATACCTCTCGAGATGCTCGCGTGGACCAGCTCGATGGTAGCTATGAGGGACAGCTGAACGAATCGCATCAGAAGCATGGAGTGGGTGTATTCCAATCAGACCAGTACAACACCTACGTTGGTGAGTGGAGGAACAACAATCTTCACGGACGTGGTTGCATCATCTTCCGTAGTGGACGAATACTGTTTGGGCAGTTCAATCGAAACAAACCTTTCGGACTCAGTATTATTCGCACTTCCGAGAAGCTCGTATGCGGTACAATAGATGCAAGTAAGTTTCGTTTAGTAGGCATCGCATTCGAGTACGATTACAAATTGTCTCGGTGGAGGATGCTGCATTGCGAGCGCAATATCAATGCGACCCCCACTCCAGAATGCACAACAGTTATGGCCGAAGAGGATCGAGAGCTATCAAGAGGGCCTCCTAAGATAATGTCAAGCGAGCCAGAGATGTTCACGTTCGTCGGGAAATTCATTGTCGACTTCGAGTCAATGCTTACATTCAACGGAAAGAAACTGCTGAGCAAGACAGCTAACAAAGAAATCTTTGGAAATTGTAATAAAGACAACCAGCCTCATGGACTGGCAGTATCAATGAGAGATCTCGAATTGGAACAAGTGGGAATGTTCGATGGTGGAAAGTCAAACGGGTTCGCTTACTTCCAGAAAGGGAGGATATTTACTTCTGGATTGTACGAGCAAGGACACAAACACGGAGTCTTTCAAGAAATGGAACATAACGGGTAGTCCATAGCCGGTAATCAATACATCCATGGTCAGCTGATCTCCGCCATTGACAAGAATACCCTATCAGCTGCTATGCGCAGTCAGAGAAGAAAGTACCTTGACCGCTCGAAGAATTTCATTTCTCTTCGAAATGTCTTCAACTTTGAAGATCTGGAGTAGCCACTGGTCAAGGCTCCAGACCCACCCGTCGAGCCAGTGAAGCCGATCAAGCACTATGTCAAGAAGCATATTATAGATGATGATCTCCAAGAAGAGGAAGTCGATAAAGTACACTCTCTGTATCCTGGCAGCTCCGAAAGGTCAGCGAATACTCGAGTTCGTCGAACAGCTGCTATTGAAGATAGCTGCCTAGCGACTGTCAGAAAGCGTATGCCTTATCTCCAAAGGCTAATGCAGCTCGCAGATGCAGACGAAGAAGAGGAGGGAGATGGCACGGTCGCTCAAGAGTAGAATCCTTTTAGCTTCCGATAATGATTTTTGTTCTCTTTCTTTATGAGCTCATGAAAAGTTCGACTGATATGCAGCCAATCTGTAATGCTAAATGGATCAACCAAACCACAGAATAAAGCGTGCAAAGTCCAAGGCGGCTCGGGATGCAAGGGACATCAGCAGAGTAGAGATCAGGAAATTTGAGGTGCCAGCTCCCATGATACCAAAGAAATATGAAATTCATCGAAGCGATGTGGCTGACCTTCACTTTCTGGGTGTCTTCCACAGCAAAGCAATAGTGACCTACTGCTCCAGAATGGACTGCTTTGTTTATTTCGACCAACACGCCATTCACGAACGCATTCGCTACGAGTTCTATGTCTAGTCAATGAAGCGAGAGCTGGGTATGCTGCTGTAAAATGGCTTCAAGTTTCATGGAGTGAACGCAGCAGTGATTGAGCATCGAACAGGAAGACCGAGAACAGTCATTAGCCTTCGCAAAATCCTAAAGCAGGTTAGCTGTAACTACGGCAATATATGGGGATTCTCATTTCAAGATAAAGGCTCTTGCAAATATCTTGTGGAGTGCCCAACCGTGTTGGGTGCGATGCTGACGGACCAATAAATTAACGAGACACTGCAATCTCTTTCCCCGAATTCAATTCCAAAGGTTTTGGACAGTATGATAGCCTCGATAAGCTGTAAGGGAGCCATCAAATTCAACGAAGAGATAAGCGAAGGGCTTGCCCGATCCCTGTTACAAGTCCTGACTCTCTGCGATTACCCATTCTTCTGTGTGCACGGCCGTGACTCCATATACCTACAACCAAACAAGAGCTCGACCCTCACCTGATTGGCACTAATACAAAATATAAAAAATGCGACTATGGGGAATTGAACCCCAGTTTTCGGTTGGAGAGACCGATGTCTTGCCACTAGACGATAATCGCGTTCATATGAGGATAGCCTGTAACATCGATAGAGTCGAAATACAACTTGCCAAAAAACTTAATGGACGATATCAATACAGATCTGTGACACCGACTCGAAGTCCTGACGACATTATGCTACGCTCGCGATACCACAGCACGAAGTTCATATACTACCAACTTCGCCTAACGCTGAATAGCTCCCAGTAGCCGATGTAGCCCTTGTCGTCGTAGTCGGCTTTGGCGAATAAAGTGGTCCACTTGCTATCACTAAACAAGCAGCGGACTAGCCTTCCGAGATTTTCACTGTCCAGTCGCTGGAAGATATTCCTCACTTCGATGTTCGTTAGTGACTTCAAGGAAAATTGGTCTGCAACCCTGCCCAGCTGGGAGATGGTAATTTGTTAGGGGAGTTGCCCGTCCCTTATCTTAACTCCGTTGATTACGTCGAAATAAGTGTTTAGGTTTGCCTCACTCTATTCAGGAAAGCCATTTGCCCTGAGGAAATCTTTGAGTTGTAGCTTAAATTCATTGCGGGTGATTACTGGCGTTTATTCGAAGAACCAGCTGACAACATCTTCAGCATCCTTCCCTCGGAAGAATTGGAACATATCTCTAGTGTACTTCTGTTGGCTTCGTGGAGTTAGGCATAGAGAATTCTGGGAAAGTGTCCCAAACTGAGTCTCAACTACTCGAGCCTGAGGGAAGCTAAATGTGAAAGAGTTTGGTGCTGGTGGCTCGTATACCTTGGCTTTGCTCAGAAATCCTCGGCATTCCTCAAGCATCTTCGGATCTGTGAACAGCTCTCCAAGGTTTTGGTTCGGAGCTACCATTGATGTCTTCGTATTGCTGTAGTTGAGACTGTTGATGTTGATATTGGATGCTGCTGGGTCGCTGCCGAACTGGCTGGGAGTATAGAAGTTGAAGGAGCTGAACTATGCGATTGGTTTTGTACTGTTTTCTCCCAACCTTGGACTCATGTTATAGCTTAACTGTCCTACACCCGATAAACTTGATCCGTCGAAAGGTTTGTATCCTGAACGAGGTTGGTAGTCCGATCGACGGTGAGAGTTAGCTGGCGAGTGGCTTGCCGAACAAACTTCATTAGGAGATTTGAATGGACTCTGCAGTTAGAATTCACGATGCTTGTGAAGTTGGCTTCTACTGTTGCTACCACCGAGGATAGCACCGTTCTAGCTCTGATTGGCACTTTTGCGCTTTTCTGCAGACCTTTAGAGGGCCTGTCTAAACCACCGTGGTTTGGTTATGCGTGGCTCACTTGAATTGACTGCTAACGATTTGTTTTGGCTATGGCTCCTCCGCTTTTCGGATGGCTTCTCAATGCTCTTAAGCAGCTCCTCCTTGACGTTCCGAAGCACTTAACCTTCCCTTTCCGATTTGATCCTTGCCAAGTACTTTCTGAGGGCTATCTGAAAGTTCTGTAGGTTTTCTAGAATCAATCATGGGCGTACTTGGGTTTTTGCGGTGATGGCGGAACAACTCGATGAGCTCTCGAGGCTGCTTTTTGATTTCCTCTCTAATTTCCAGCCTGTCGTTCTTGGGTATCTCTGCATGTGATTTGGTCTTACGTTTGCATTCCTCCAAAGTGCGGAACATTAACTTTTCCTCTTCACGCGCATGTCTTTCCTATACTGTCTAGCGTCGGTTGAGCTCTCGGGGTCTCAGTGCCATTAAGCGTTTATTTATTATTAAAAGTTATTCCAATTTGATAGTTCGAGTAATCTCGAGCTTCATCTAGGAGGAAGCTGCTTAAAGCCTGAACTGACTGAGTTTCAGCATTACTGACTATTTTTAATATCAATCCCATGATAAAAAGCCGTGTGGTGACGCCAGCTTATAGCTCGGAGGGTAGTACTTCCCGAGTCTTCAGAAGCACAAACATCATCGCCAGTAGGAACAGTCATCGAGAATCTGCGGGAGACTCGATCAACAACCCATACTTTCTAGGTTCTCCACTGGCGAGAACGGCACAGGTCGGAACGCATGTACAACCGAAGACTGAGAAGACGCTGATGAATAGAAGTAGAAGCACCGCAGCATTGCCTGTACAAGAGAAGAAGCCTCCCAATAAGGTTTAGAGGCCATTAGCTAAACCATGCTCGGCTGATAACCTCTTTAAACCACCGATTCTTATCAGGGCAGGCTCGCACGCGCGAAAGGAAATGGTTTGCTCCGAAAAGATCCTTCCTGATCAGGCAAGCAGTTCAGCCTCGGGAATTCAAAGCCCGCGTACACAACCTCGAACTCCGAGAACGCTTGAAGAGTCTGGAAAATCTATGGGAATTTTTCATGACCTACCTACGAGCATTCGGATTCAGCCCATCAATACAGTGTTCCTGTGCATAAACTGCTTCTAATACATCCTCTATCCTTAGATCGGAGCACACCCAAATATCTGCCGGTTCGATGGAAGCAATTTGAATGTACTGAATGACAAGTTAGAACGTGTGGGTGAGATGCTCCGTCTTATTGGGGAAAAGCATTCCGACCCCTACTCCACAGCTGTCTGGAAAAAGCTGCAGCGATACCAAAAAAATGAGTGTTAGTTGGAGGACATCCTCATCCTTGAGTGGTTCGTAACAAACTCTAATGTGGATGTCGGGCTACGCTGGCAGGAACTGTTTTGGGTCATCGAACAACTAGGTAAAAGAAGGGAAGAGGCCAGAAGTAAACGATCTGGACTGTTTTGGATGATCTGCGAATGAACAAACCAACCAACGACAGGGAGAATTGACTCATTGTATGTAGCACTATCATCTGAAGTAGTAGGTTACGAAGTATGCGCCAACCCCTAGACTCATCAGTATGAGGAATATTTTGCCATAGAGTGTACAGCGTTGCGGCTGGCTCGAAACGACTGGCGCTGCTTCAAGAGTGGATTGCGCGTGGCTTGACTGATGAATAGCGAGGTTGCTGAGCTCATCGAAGTCGTTGGCTTCAATATAACTTTCCTCCAGAAGGATCATCTATTCAGAAAACACGCTATTTGGTATACGCCCCGACTTGGTTCCCGATTTGAGGGTGATAATTTCCTGCTCTAAATTTCGAATTTTCTCTTCGTAGTTGCTAATTTGTTAGTTCCTATCCAGGATCTCCTCATCGTGCTTCATGTTTAGCTTCTTGAAGAAGAGCTCCAGCTTCTCACTACTTGCTTGTTCAACAGTCTCTGTCTATCTCAATTCTTCCGCCTCATCTGATGTGAATTGGCACAGATGGCTATGGCTTGTCTTAAGCAGATCGGCGAGTGTTCCAACCGATGCTGGGGTGAAGCCTTAGGGGAAGAACACCGGTTGAAGGGTAGCTAGCATTCCCATGCCCATTAGCATGCTTGTCCGATCATCCCGAGTTATGCTCCGGAGAAACTCTACAGGAACTGAATCCCGGAATAGAACTCGAGCAAGATCCTCGAGTGTCTTTGCCTTACTTCTTATCTGCAAGTTAGCAAATCTTAGCAGTTCCCTTGTCAGCTGAACATCCTCGGTGAGGTCCTGGACTTCAGACTCAATTGAGGCTTCATAAACTTGATCGAAGACCGACATTTTAAGATAATATTAACGTCTGGCACGATCATATAAAGCGTATTTTGTCATTGTAACTTCCGATCATGTTGACCATCGGATAGAGTGTTTTGTCTCGCATTGAATTCGGTAAAACAATCTTTACGATTCTTGATTGGAATGGATGGGTGAACCTCCACTCCACAGTATTGTCGATACGGTCAACCTTGACAATGATGCGATCTCCGTTTGTCACATTCATAGTCAGGGATTTTGACTTGGCTTCAAAGTAGACAGTGCTTCCATTGGGATACCAACAAACGGACTCCAAATTGCTGTAGCAGCTTGCGAGGTTACGGAGTGACTCAGACCCAACTCCAATCATGATTCCATTGCTGCTGACTGTCAAGATTTCGACTTCGAAGGACTGACGACCTTGCAACTTGGTCTTGAGAAAAGCACTGTACCAAGATCCTCCTCCCTTATTTGTTGTGATCTCCAATCCGTTGACACCCAGGTTAGCAACATTGTTGGCAGTGGTCAGATCAATTTCAGGCACAACTTTCTCGAATTTCTTGACAGCACGGTATTCTTACAGCTTCTGCCGAAGTTCTTTGTTATCAGCTTCCAGTCGATCCACCTTCAGGCTGAGCTTCTGAATATCCCCGAGTTCAGTCTATTTCAGCGTAAAGTCTAAGAACTTCGTCACCTCATTCTTCTTGCCCAACTTAATGATGTAGCTGCTCTCCGGAGTCGCTGAGCTCAATGTTCCTCTTTTCGGCAACGCACTCCTCCATCATTTCAAAGAGCCCAGCACAATCGCTGAAATACTATCGGTTGGCAGTCGACATCTCCTCGTCTGTGACTGTCGCTTCAAACAGCTTTCCTGCCAGCTCCGAGTATGCTCGGAAGCAAATACGTTTCCCCACAAAGTTAGCTGTTACCGTGTAGCTACCAGCCTTAAATACCATGCTACCTGCCTCGCACTTTGCCGGTTCCATTATAATTCTATCACACCTCAAAGCATCCACTGTGCATGGATGCCCATGAATACCCAGACTTTGGATATGACAAAAGCTAGCAGTTACTTATTTAATTTGAAAATCAACGATGGACCACGGAGGTTTTTCCAAGGTGATCTCCGGAAGGAGCATTTCACCATTCCCGACTGCGGATCGGAGGATATCACCCGAGCACTCTTCCAAATGTACGAGCTAGCCAAACTGCAGACCACAATCCCTATGACAGCAAGGAGAGATAGCATAGAACGTTCGTAGCAGATGGAGCTACCTACTATTCAAACGATGAGTCACCAGTACATCACCACGAAAGGCCGCGTCATCGCAATGAGGAGGATCTGCCAAAGATGTCGTTGGCGTAGATTAGTTTGTAGCTAGACAATAACAGTAACGATGTGTTTACTCAGCCAACGAAATACTCTACCTCATCAACCGCAGGAAGTTGATTATTCAGTTAAAGCGTCGTAAACTGCGCTAGGAGTACAATACAAAGACGGACGGCAAGTCCAAATCCGTGACTAAGGAAATGCTGGTGCAGGACGATGAATAGTTGTCTCGGTTAAGCTGGCTCACCAGCGACCCCGATTCAGCTGGCAGAGTACTGCAATCTTTGGCTCGAATCCTTCCAAATATCGACGAAAAGAAACAACTTGAGCAGGAAAAGTCCAACGATTTCTGGAACCAAAACAAACGCTACGAAAACGAAATCGATGTGATGCTGTGCAAGCTCAAGCAAATAGACTACAATGTAACGTTTCATTCGATGTAGTTGGAGAAGCAGACCAACGAGGTCGCTGAAATCTGTCGCACTTTGGATGCGCTAGAAGACGCTCTTAAGGAGCTCCTCACCAGGAAGAGTGATGATCACCTCAAACGCGCAGAACCGCTGTTCGCAAATAAGAAGAAGACTTACGATATGCTCAATGCCAAGATTTACGAACGCGAGCGAATCAAGGACGAGAAGATCGAGTATATCAAGAAGATTCGAGATTACCTCGCGCAGTTAAAGATCACCAGAGAGAAGCGTATAAAGGAAATCTACGAGCTTTTCAATGTGGATAGCTAACACGAATCGGAGAATAAGATTGGATTCTTCGCAGAGTGTGCAGAAGGCCTCGAATAATTGCTGAGACTGAGGGAAAAGTCATATGGACTCGATGGCCAGTAACGCGAAGTCGTGGCGGAGCTTGACCAGGTCAGCAAGTCACAAGAGGCGCTCTACAATGAGCTGATTAAAAGGCAGTCAGATTAAGCAAGGGCCTACCAAAGCTATGAGTTGATTGTAAAGCAACGAAGTAAGTACGCAACATTGCTCGGAACGTTCACTGATCAAGTTGGCGCGATCGATATGGGAAACCTGTATTCGACTGAGACAATGGCAAAGTTTCGAGCCTATCGATAAGTTCTCAAGAATTTCATTGACGAAGATAAGATGATCAAACAAGGACTTGCAAAGACCAGTGAGACCTCTCGCACGTTTGCACACATCCTCAAGGCGACAGAAAGCGAGAAGGAAAGACGTAAGGAACTATTGAACCTATTGGAGAGCTGCTCTCGATTGAAGAATGATGAGGAGCAGAAAAAGGAGATGGTTCGCAACTTAACAGTGGAAACAGCGAAGAAAGCACAACAAAAAAGTCACATAGAAGACGAGTTAGAGAATGTCATGACCGATGGTGACCTGGAATCATACAAGAAAGTCGGTAGTGCTCTTACGAAATGTGACAATGAAATAGAGCGACTGGCCTCGACCAAGCTGAATCTAGAGATGGAAATTGAATCCATCAACCGATAGGTAACAGGCGTCATCTAATCTAGATCTTCGCGATTGCAGGCAGTCTTAAACGTGAGTACGAGGATATCCTTCGGGACATCTTGCCTTCAAATTTTGACTTGAATCTTCGTACAAGTGATGACATCAAGCAGATCAAGAACTACATCCGCAAGACCTACAAGCGGTTGGGACTAATTCCCAATCGAGATGAGTGATGCCACCCCTTTCGTTATATCATTCCAATGGAACCGTCGAGTCCAACGGCCAAGAGCCACCCCTACCCAAAGTGCCCCAATAACAACGAGGCCAGGAGCATCTGCCTTAGCGAAAACTGCCACGCATACCCATTCTACTGCGCTGTCTGCGAGTAGGAGATCTGCGAAATCAAGCATCTCCATGGCCCAAAGATTGTATCGACGGGCTTTCGTGAATTTATGAAGAAGATTCAGCTGTTCCAAACTCCTAAACCTTAGCTGGTGGAGGTCTGTGAGAAGTATCGACAGTCGTTAGTGAAGCTTCGGTAAGACATTACTAAATTTGTGGAGAAGGAGCTCATCTAGATTGATGTTCTCATTAAAAAATCAACGGAATTTCCCGAAGGTGAGCGGACCATCGTCAAGCGCATCATTGACAAGGAGTACGAAACTTTGAAGGGATTTGAGATGGATGCAGTGTGGACATGTGTCAACCCCAAAGCCAACAGCACAGTAGAACGATTTGCCAACGAAATCGCCTACATCAAGAACAAGACTGAAGAGATTAATGAGATCTCAGCAGACTTTTAAAAGGTCATCAGCATCATCGAGAATCCCAATGCTGAGGAAAACAAGCAGCAGGATCCGCCACCCACTGCAGTACCAGCTCCAGGACTGGTCAAGGACTCATCCCTTAAAACGGTGAATAGCCAGCTCAAATCGGAGACCTCGAAGAAGCCCAAACAGTGATCTTGTTGTGTCGGGGTTATAACTTGTTCTGACACTGAAAACCAAAGAAATAAATTTATTGGAGGAGCTGTCCTGCGGTGGATGTAGCGTGCCTTTATCCGACGTTAGACACTATCCGTCTGCCACGAAGCACTGGGAAGGATTGAGTCTAAGGGAAATATTGCCGGTTGAATCGAGTCTGGGAAGAGGCAGTTGGAAAATTACTACTAAAACATACTTTTGTCCTTCAAAGACACTTTCGCCGAGTACTGAGCACAGCAGCACTAATTGGCGCATCATAACGACACGAAATCGCTTATTAAAAGCGCATATCTTTCGCAGGATTCGATAAATATATTTCATGAGCAGATTGACATCTTCCACACAGCGAGTGGTTGGTAGCGGAGCAGTCCAGGCCCCACGTGGTGGCATCAAGGACTTTGAGGGCGAGTACTACGACGTCATCGCCGACAATTTGGCGACTTTGACCTGGTCTAATGTCGAGGGCGACAACGTCGTCATTCGCGGGCCATCTGACTTCGCCTTGCTGAACAACTTCAAGAACGCCCTGCTGAGCCTCAGGGCCGACTTCACCGGAGAAGGCGGACGAGTTTTCGTAAATGCCGATCAGAAAGAGGAGTTCAACAGAAGGTTGCTGTTGCTTGAGCACGAAATCGAAGGACTACTCAAGCGCCGCATTAACTTCTCCCTGAAGGACCAGGACGGAGGCCACCGAACCATGGACTACACTAACATCCTCAACGAGAAGGAGAACCAGATCGTCGAGCTGGAGAAGAAAATCCAGAACTATGAGGAGAGGTTCAGGAGGATCGGTGCTCGGGAAACTGAACTCGAGAACCGCATTGCTGAGCTTGTGGCTGATGTCCGCCGCAAGGAAGATTTGCTCCGAAACAAAAACGATATTATCTTGGCTGAGTTTGCCAATGGTCAACAGTTCAAGGATGCTTGGGCACGAGTCAAGAGGAACGTTGATGGCGCCAAGGGCAAGTATGGTGCCGACCTCGAAAGGACCATCTTCGACGGCGTGGTGCTTCCTACCGTCGACGAAATCAGGGCTGACAACCTTACCCGAGACAATGCTGTTGCTCGTCAGACCAATATTCCTAACGTTCAGAGGCTCCGTGGCAGCCTTGTGACTCTCTTCAAAGAGTTCGAAAGGGTGCTTAACTCACCTGACCTCAACCAAGCAGCCATCGATAGGACTCTTGAGGGCTTCCTCCTGACCCTTGATGGATCACGACTCAGAGAAACAGTTACACAAACTCTCGAACGTGTGAAGCTCGAGGACCGTTTCAACAAGCTCAGATCTGCTTTCGTTGGTGCTGCTGGTCTGTTCAAGGGACAACTTGAGAGACTCAAGCTCCAGAACCCAAGTGCCCGCTTCGAGTTCGATTCTGGAATTTTCGATATTCTTCAAGGCGAGAGGATCGAGACTATCAACATCAACGGAGTTCTTCAGGTTGAAAGGTTTACTGAAAGGACTGTCGAGGTGCCCGTTCAGGATGCTCGCACCAAGCACCTTATCCACTTGCTCTCCATCCAAATGAAGAAGTTCATGGAGAAATATCCCAAGCTTCGCGATGAAATCGATACTCGACTGTACGAGTACTTCCAACAAGAAATCATCGATCTCATTGAAGTCGACGAAATTGACCGAATCGTTCAAATCGTCAAATACGTGCCTCAGGTCGTCAAGGTCGAGAACGTCTATGCCTATTCCAGCCAAAAGTCCAAGCGTGTGGAGTTCCACTTGAGGGTTCTCATCAAGGCCCTGCTTGAGGAACTCGAGAAGCTCAAGAGGAGGAGCGGTGCTGTTCTGGAGATGGACGAGGGAATCCTTGCTATGATCAACCAAGAGATCATGGGAGTCATCGATGTCGATGACGTGCTCAAAGTCTTCCGAGTCGTGCCCAAGATCGTCGAGGTCGAAAAGATCGTTGAGAAGATCGTCGAGCGAGTTGTTGAGATCCCTCAGGTGATCCCCATTGAAAAGATTGTGGAGAAGATCGTCGAGGTCGCCAAGATCCAAGAGGTCGAGAAGATCGTGCATGTGCCAGTCGAAATCATCAGGTACGTTGACAACGTCATCGAAAAGATTGTCGAGGTCGAGCGTGTCGTCGAGAAGATTGTGGAAGTACCTCGTGTGATCGAGAAGGTCGTTGAACGAGTTATCGAGATCCCCAAAATCCAGGAAGTTGTTACTGTCGTGGAAAGGATTGTCGAGAAGGAAGTTCCAGTGACCGTCGAGAAAGTCGTTAACCACCTTGTCCCAGAAGTTAAGGAGATTCAGGTCATCAAGGAAAAGGTTGTGCCAGTGGAGAGGATCGTCGAGCGTATCGTCTAGGTTCCAACCATCGTCGAGAAGATCGTTGAGAAGGTGGTGCAGGTACCTCAGATCGTCGAAGTCGAAAAGGTTGTCGAGAAGATCGTTAAGGTAGTCGAGTACCGTAACGCTCGGGAAGTGTTCAACCACGTCGAAACCATTCATCAGGTCGTGGACCGCATCATTGAGAAGCCGATTCCAGTTGTTCAGACCATCGAGAAGATTGTTGAGGTGCCTCAGGTCATCGAGAAGGTCGTGGCCGTCCAAAACGACATCGTTCGAGTCCAGGAAGTCAAGGTAATCGAAGAAAAGATCGTCTACGTGGATCGCATCAAGGAAGTCGAGAAGGTCGTCAACACAGTTGTTCCTCTGATCAAGGAGGTCGAAAAGATTGTCGATCGACGAGTGGAGGTTCCCATCATCCAAGAGAAGATCCTGAAGGTCCCCGAAATCATCACCCAGATCGCCATCGAGCGCGTGGAGGTGCCCAAGATCATTGAGGTGGAGAGGTTCGTCGATAAGATTGTGGAGATCACCAAGATGGTCGAGGTCGAGAAGCCAGTTAACCACTACATCCGCGAAAACCAGGTGGTTAAGGTCATCGTTGAGAAGATCGTTGAAGTGCCACGCACTGTCGAGCGACTTAAGGAAGTTCGAGTCAACATTGATAAGATCATCGAAAAGATGGTCGAAGTCCCCAAGGTCGTCGAGGTCGAGAAGATCGTCGAGAAGATTGTTGTTGTTCCACGAGTCATCGAAAAGATTGTGGAGGTTCCTCAGATCGTCGAGAAACTGGTGGACCGCATCATCGAAGTCGAGAAGGTCCGTGAGGTCGAGAAGCTCGTCCAGGTCCCAGTCATCACTGAGAAGCTCGTCGAAGTCGAGGTGATCAAGAACATCTACCACGAAGTGGAGAAGATAGTCGAGAGAGTCGTCGAGAAGGTGGTACCCTTCGAGAAGGTCGTGGAGATCACCAACATCGTACAACAGCCAGTCGAGAAGATCGTGGAGTTCAGAGTTGAAGTGCCTAGGCAAATTGACGTCGAAAAAGTAATCACTAAGACCGTCGAGGTCGAGAAGGTTGTGGAGGTCGAGAAGCCCACCACTATCGCTGTTGAGGTTCCAGTTCCCGTCGATCGTATCGTCGAGAAGGTTGTGCCTGTCCACAAGGAAATTGAGAAGATTGTGCAGGTTCCTCAGATTGTGGAAAAGATCGTGCAGGTCAAGGTCCAAGAAACTATCATCCACGAAATCGAGAAGTACATCGACAAGGTCGTTGTGAACGAGAAGATCAAGGAAGTTGAAAAGATCGTGCCCTACGTCCAAGAGACCATCAAGGAAGTGCCATCCGTTCGAGAGAAGGTGGTCCCTGTTCAATCAATTGTCCAGGAGATCAAGCAGGTGCAAAACCTTGTGGAGAAGATTGTTCAGATCACGAACGAGCTGCCAAAGGTCTACGAAATCGAGAAGCTTGTGGAGAAGGTTATCCAGGTTCCTCAAATCGTCGAGTTGGAAGTTATTACTCCCATCATCGTGAAGGCTAACCAGATTATCGAGGCTATTCGTGAAAAGACCATTGAAGTCCCCGTTATCCGTCAGGAGGTCCTCGAGGTGCCTACTCTTCAGGAGAAGATTGTGGCTGTCCAGAGCAACAACGTTCAAATCAAGGAAGTTCAAGTCAAGGTCGACAAGATCGTTGAAGTTGACAGGTTCATCACCAAGACTGACACCCGAAACTTCGTCCAAGACAACGTCAAGGTTGTCGATCGCTTCGAAGATCGCTCAATCCCTGTGTTCTCGACTGTTGAGAAGATCGTTGAGGTGCCACACATCCTCGAAAAGATCGTCGAGAAGATTGTTATCATGCCTCAGATCGTCGAGGTCCTCAAGTACGTTCACGAAATCGTGGAGGAGGAGACTCTGGGTGTTGCTGTCGGAATCGATGTCTCCATTCAGGAAACCCGTTACAAGGAACTCTACGGACTTCTCAAGGTTCGCTTCGAGGCTCTCTTGACAGAACTAAGGAGGCTACGTACCAAGCACCCCGAACTCAAGGTTGGTATCGACATCGTTGAGAAGTTCCTCATTGAATTCGATCGACTTGCCCAGTTCCAGCGCATTGTTGCTGTCGAGAAGGAGAAGATCGTCGAGGTTGAGCACAACGTGCCAGTTTTGGTACCTACCCGCGATGCCTTGTCTATCCGCACTGACCTCGCCAACTCCCTGCTCATTGAGAAGCTCGTCTTGGAACTCCGCCGTCTCAGGAAGGAGAACCCTGGCCTGCGATTCAACCTTGATGAAGATGTTCAGCTCATCTTCTTCAGTGAGCTCGGAGGATCCTCTCTGCCTGCTAACCTTTCTGAGGAACTGTTCGGTCAGCTACGCTCGTACACTGATTCTATGTACCGCAAGTTCACCGATTTGGGAGGTCATTGGACTACTGATCACGAGCTCATGCTCAGCACCATTCTCCAGGAGAGGTTCACTCTTGCCAACTTGATCCGCAATGCCAACGTCGAGATTGAGAAGGCCCGCACCATCGCCGACAAGCGATTGGAGGGTCTGCGCAAGTATAAGCTCGCCACCAACAATTTCGAACAGAAATACAGGAGCCTTGAAGGAGAGCTTAATCGCATCATCGGCAACCCACAGTTCGGTGAATTCTCAGGAACCTTCGGAAGGATCTTCGGCGATTTCAACAACTTCATTGGTGCTGAAATTCGAACTATTGGTTACGAAGAAGAGCCCATTGTCGTCCTTGGAGACATTCACGGAATCGACGGTGACTTCCTCCGCCTGGAAAGCCGTTACCGTGAGATTGAGGCTGAGAACCGTCTGCTCCAGGCAAAGTGGCTTGCCCTTCAGAAGGAGCGTCCTAGCACTAACACCAGCAGTGACAAGGACCGCATCATTGCTCACCTTCGCGACAACATCAATGCTCTCAACAACGAGCTCTCTACTTTGAGACTCCAGGGACAGGTCAGCGTTCGCGTTGAGACCCCCACTCAAGAATATGAAGTTAAGCTCAAGACCTTGAATTCACGCATCCAAGAACTTGAGTCTCAGCTCAGGACCGTTCGAATTGACTATGAAGGACAAATTAGAACTGCTAAGACTACCTCCGATCAGAGCCTCCGCGAGCTTCAACTCAAGAACGCTGATCTCGAGAGGAAGTTGACCGCTGCCGATCGTGAGATCCAGTCCTTGAACAAGACCATCGCTGAACTCAATCGACGATCAACTGAAGTTTCTAACATCCGCAAGGACTTCGAGACCCCAAATACCCGCCAGAGCATCGACAGTGCTGCCAGGACCATTGATGACCTTAAGGGAAGCGGCCTTCAGACCAGCATTTACCAACAGCAGGGCACCCCGACTAGCCAGTCAAGCACTTCTTCTGCTAACCTCACCAACAGCGGTAGGCTTCTCGGCAGCAGCGGAGTTGCTAGTTCCACCGGAGCTGGCAATACTGCCAACCGATATGTTCCCGGCACCTATTCTGGAAACGCCGCAAACACCGTTAGTGGAAGCTTCTCAGCTACCAGCGGAGTTGGAAGTGTCAGCGGAACCGGAAGTATCAGCGGAACTGCCAGCTATGGAGCAAGCTATGCTACTGGCGGTGTCGCCGCATCCACAGGTGTCTATCAGCGTGGAGCTTCCGGCAGTGGAACTTCGAGTGCCTCCAACCTTTTGAGCAGCGCCACCGGCCTCCTTGGAAGCTCTTCCGGACTTAGCGGCAGCAGCATTGGAGGAAGCGCCTCCTACACCGTCGGCGGCAACACCGGCAGCTTCACCAGCAGCTACCAGACCCGCAAGCAATGATCCATGAAGAAGATTATTTAACCGTGAAGCTTGCAATATAATTATGTTCTGCCTTCCAGATATTCAGACT
>ERZ724508.1011-NODE-1011-length-18037-cov-6.203259_pt1 | contig 18037 bp, 20 predicted proteins | sample MGYA00376041_ERZ724508 | MGnify/ENA primary metagenome ERZ724508 (study PRJEB28724, sample SAMN07190887) | wastewater metagenome | isolation source: effluent of sewage treatment plant in Hong Hong | place: USA: Christiansburg, Virginia | collected 2016-03-01 ...
ACGATGAACCAATTCCTCGTTCTCCTCACTTAGTCGGTTCATTGCTGCCAACGAGTTCTTGGCTCTATCGAGCTCAATAGCCAGGGTTACGATTTTTTCGTTGCGGGCAAACTCTAATGGCTCTTAGCTCGTCGTTTTGCAGTCCACGTCCTTGCAGAAGTTCGCAAGGACGCCAACAGGACTTGGAAGCAGTCTCGGGGTATCCTGCCTACGATCAGTCTTCGGATTGATGTTCATGACAATTGCCTCCACGGTCTCGTAGTTGCTTTGATACTGGCTGGAAATGGAGGAACGAGCCATCATGCTGTTGTTGTTTGTACTGTTCAGTGCACTATTGTTGAGCAGCTATTGGAAGGGTTGCTTGGACATTCAATTTTGTATTCGTTACCTTAACAACTAAATGTAGCAAGAATCGCAAATACAACCGTAGCCGAATACTGATAAGAAATACGGTGACGCTGCTTACTGGGAGCAGCGATATAGTTAACAGCAGGGAAGGTACGAATGGCTGGAGGACTGGAGCAGTATGAGGAAGTATCTGTTGTAGGACTTGAGGAAGTACGAGTTGCCTTGTATTCTCAATGTGGGATGTGGAACTAGCAATATCCAGCAACACATTCCTGAGGAAGCTTACACAGTCATAACCTGTATTGACATTAGCCAAATACTTATTGCAAAATGCTAAAGCACAGCCAAGATAAGGTACTAAGTCATGGACGCTCGCAGCATGAAATTCAGTGATAGTACGTTTGAACTGCTGCTGGACAAATCAACCCTGGATTCTTTGCTTTGTGCAGACTCGACGCATTCCCGACGATACATCAACGAGGCCTTCAGGGTTCTCAAAGATGGAGGGACACTATTCGTGGTCTCCTATGGACACCCGCAACAGCGCCTCCATCTGTTTCATCGCTTCAATGTGACATACGAAATTCTGAACGAAGACCACTTCCTCTTTAGATGTGTGAAACCCAGAGAGGAAGAACACAAGGAATAGGAAGAGGATATCATGGAAATGTGATGACTACAGCATTCAAACTTCGAACACATCACCTATAGAGAAGCTCCATATATTTAGTGAGCTCGCTGATCAGAATGGCTCCCAACACAAACACTACTAATTTCCATTCCTTGGCCTGAATGACGGTGGCTGCATAGAACAAGGCCAGCCCCAACATAACTTTCCACCATGTGATGTTGATCGGTGCCCAGCAGGTCAGCTCAAGAAGCTCTCCTTCATCAAGGGTAATATCTTCGACATCCTCGACATAGCCCAGTGCAATCTTGCCGTCCATGTAGAGGCCTAAATCAAAGTTCTCCACCTGTTTGGTTTCCTTTTTCATCTTGTCCAGCTCAGTATAGAATTCTGGATCTCGAATGATAATTCTCGGGTAGTGACGGTTACTAATCTGGCCAGCATTGCTCGGGTTCAGTACGAGGAGACACACCACATCTGAGCAAGCGTCGGTCATTCGGCAAATAGTCATTTCGCGGATCACTGCCTTGCTTATCCTCTTATCGATGCTCAGGTAGTCCTCATTCGAATGAGGCATCTCGATGTCCTCGAACTTCCCAGGCGAAAAATAGAGCCGCACCTTGTTATCGAGTTGAATTCTTAACAGGAAACTTGGATTGGTCTTTGGATTCACCTTATACAACTTGAGTTTGGATTCATAATGCTGTCCGATGGCTCGGGCTTGATGCGGAAGAAGTCTCCTTTCTGTCGGTAGCACCAGAACAATCTTCCCGTCTGTCAGTGTCGAGTCGATATCGAACTCTGCCTCAGTGATCTCAGTGGCTCTAGCTTTGATTTGTGAGTCCACAAACTGCTTCAGAGAGCCCAATGGGTTTCTCAAATCGAACGCGTAGAGATCGCTTGTACCTTGGTGCATGGAGTACATACTGGGATAGAATGTGAAGGAATAAGGTACATACGGCAGCATATCTTGCTGGTGCCATGCGTCAATTCTCCCAAACCTGACGAACCCCTTGTACATTTGCACCACTTCCTCCCAAATTGGCGCATAGCTGTGACAGTAGTCGCTGGTTTAATCGTATACCTGGATAATCCACAGATCACCAGATTCCTCCACAAGATGGTGGTAGTTCTGGGGAGTCAGCGTTGTCGAAGTTGATTTAATCTTGGTCACGACGCCGTTGGATGCATCATACTCCTTCCGCTTTTCTGAATTGCCAAGCACCTCCCATGCGGATACTATCTTCGCAAACTTGTCCTTGCAGTCATGACACTATCGATTCTTATCAGGATGGTACTTCAACACAAGTTTCTTGTATTTCGCTTTAAGCTCTGTATCGGTAAGCCCACTGTCCGCCTCAAGTGTTGAGTAGAGGTCTTGTCCTGCAACGCGGAATCTCGATAAGCGCTGGTACATCTGTCCTTGATAAAACATGTAGAACAGTCCAATTGCCAGACCGATGTATACTATTGTTGCCCAGTTGAATCCCTTGGGTGGTGCTCCACTTGCCTTCTCTTGCTTGAGCTCCTCCTGCCGAATGAGTTATTTCTCTTTCTCAAATTCCTCGACTTACATACGACGCAGCTCCCTCTGCCTTTCTTTCTTCATCTTTTTTCTCTACTTGATGATCTCTTCCTTTCTCAGTCGCTCAGCTTTCTCCTCGTCTGACTATTTGTTCTCCAATAAATTCGGGTCAATGACCTCTTCGTCTGCCTCTTCAATCATCCTGAGCAACTCCTCCTTACGTTTTAACCGCTACTCCTCAGCCTTGAGGTATTCCTGTTCGTGGCTAAAATCAAACGCAGGCGTCTTTTTCTCCACGACTTATTCGACCTCCTATTGTTGTTGCTACGATTCTTCCAGCACTTGCAGCCACTTCGATGTGGCTTACTGCTTCTTCGTGGACTTCTCGAACAGCTTATCTTCCTCCTCTTCAAGCTTTTTCTTGTTCTTACGAGGTGGCATACACTATCCTTATCAAAGTTCAAGCTTTCCTATATACAATCATGCGAACAACCAATTTCAGCTACCGCATCTTCGGGCTATTCGGAAGACCTTCGAAAAGTCTCATAGTGGCCTCTGCATACCTCTCGAACACCTATTCGGCATACTCAATGCTGCCGTTCGAGGATAGTACGCCTATCAGGCTTGTTAATTCTTATGAAGACTTTGTCTCCTTCAAAAACATCGTGAGGAACTCGATGTCGTTGAGTTGTCTGACAGTGTAAAGAATCATCAGTGTCACCTTACGTTAGAGTAGGTCTTCTCCTTTTATCCCCTTCCCCATCTCTGATTGTAGATTGATGATGTCATCACGGATCTGAAAGCAGATTGCTAGATTCTCAACAATCTGCACGAAAGAGTTCACCAGCGAGGCTTCTGCTTCATAAAGCACGCAAATCTCTCGAGTCATTAGCCTAAGCAAGCTGCCTGTTTTGGAGACGACCATTCTGATATACTGCTCTTCGCTAGGAAGCTCTTCGATGACTGAATAAGCGAAGACTTACATACGCGTTTGTTCGTAAACGTAAGATGGTGACTACACAGATCCTACGCTTGTCCGACGTGAGACAGCATCATTTCTTCGAAGTACACCTCAAGCAGCCCAGCCTTCATATGCTCTGGAATCATTGGCAGAAGCCCTTGCATCACTTTGAAGTAGCAGTAGTTGCTCGATACAAGAGATCGACTGGTACCGTATATTTTATGGACGCACGGCTTATCCCTTCTCTTCTAACTTCGTTATTCAAATGGCTACCTTCCGTCCTCTATGTCGTCCACCACCAAACTTGCATTATGAAGCAGCTATACCCCCACTACTAAATTGAGAGTGGTCTATCGATGCTTGATGGGCCAACCAATGCAGCTAGCTATGAGTACACCAAGGACGGGTCGGATACGTTTCCCTCCCCTGTTAACAAGTTCCAGAACTGGCAAAGTAAGAAAGTCAGAGTTGTCTGAATCAGATTTCAGCAGGTTTTTTAAGGCAATCCCCAGGTACGGTTCCACTTACTTAGCTGCAGCCACAAAGATGAGCTTTGCCTCAGTTGATTAGTCTATTGCCGGCTTTCTGTCCAGTTCTAAGCTTTCAGTACCGATAGGTAGTAAAGCTGACTTCGCTTACATTCCACAATTTTTAATTATTATGAACAGGTTCGGTGGTGCTCACAACAATCCTATTTCGGCGGGATGGTAACCGACCCAATCAAGCAATAAAACTGAACCAAAGAGATTAAGCAAGTCGGCCAAGTTCGTCCCGACTGCAGAAAATTGCCAGGCCATCATGGCTTACTTCACCTACAACAACTTTCAGGTATACTGCGACCAACGAAGGACTTTAACACGTGGCTACAGGTTAGTCACTCTCACTACAACGAAGAGTACCTCGAGGAGAGGGGAAGGACAGGCTACAAATGCCGTGTCGTGCTTCGTTTTTCTGATCCAGAAATGTCAATGCTAACTGGAAACGGAGAGGGGCGGAGCAAGAAGTAATCCAAGAGGCAGGCCTTGGAGAATCTTATTGAGCAGTTGGTCTGGCAGGGCTACATTGGTTTAGGATTTCGTGACGAGAACTTCCTGCAAAAGCTGCCGAAACGCAAAGCAGAATAACCTCAGACCCAGGAACCCTCTGACGCTCTGAGCCGCCAGCAGGAACTTGAACAGCGCATCTTGGAGATGAAACGTTTACTGGACTGCGACCAATTCGATGAGGCTATTGAAATTTTAAGTAGGGACATTCTCAGTCGGAAATCGCCTGATTCCCCTTAAGTTTTTATCCAGGCTGATGGTTAATGTAGGTTTCCCCACTGTGGATGTATGCACTGAGCAACTGCAACATTCTGCTGGTCAAGGATGTCATCCGAGCTATTCACAAGCTCCCACGTGGACACGAAGAGGAGCTCAACATGGCAGCCTAGCAGTCCCGATCAAAGGTGAATGCATTACTGAACGCTCACTATCAGTTTGGGCGATTGCCAACCAGCAACCCTTACGAGGTCTACGATTACTCAACTTTGGCTGATCACTACAACAACGAAGGTAGCATCGCTGGTTATGTAGCACAACTATCGAAATCGGCGAGTCAGCCACCTTAAGTAAACCTCTTAAAGTTCAGGAAGGCGTTGGAAGCCGATCTGTCGTACAACTTAAAACCCTTCAGCGAAACGCAGAAAGTAGACATTGACAGGCATCGTGGCTAAGGGATAATTGAACCTCCTCTGAAGAAGAGGATGCGATAGCCAAGATTCTAGGGACCTATCGTTAGCGCACCCAAGATCTCGGTATTGCCGGGAATGTTTTTGAGGAACGAACAATCAGAACCAAGCCTTAAATTAAACGTTCAGTCTGCATCTGAATAGCATCACCTGAGCAAGTCGGAAGAATAATCTATTCTCCCCGACCCGTTTCGCCCCTTTCTAGCAAGAGGATTCTTGCAGTCCTTATCGTTGCAAGCCCCTACTTTCTCCAATTATGACAAGTTCGAAGGCAGGTTCGACCAAGATTTCAAACAAACAGACAAGAAAGTGCCGATCGTGAAAGCTACAAAGATTGAGCTCCCTCGATTTCCAGAAGACCTTCCGAACAATCCTTCAGGCGTCAAGATACCCATTTCGTACCGACTTTTCGATACTCTTTGCGATTACCTGCTCTATTGCTCCGATCGTAAATTCGCGCTGCAGGCTGCCGAACTTATTTATGCTCTTTGCCAAATCAAGTTTGAGGAACCTTTGACCCTTACATCAGCGAACAGCACAGACCCTTTGTACTACGCCAACCGAAAGAATCAGCTCTTTTGTGAATTCATAGAAACCATGCACAATAAGCGAGCTGAAACTGATACCCAGCAGGCTGTCACCTTATAAGGTCTCGTGGTGCAGTCAAGCAGCAAAACCTCCGAGGAACATTTGAGCTTTACCCCCAAGGAATCCGATTATGCACTTGAGCAAAAGATCTCCAGGCGAGTCAACATCAGCGAGTTCGGGGAGATTCCTCAGATTGCCCCTGGAGAATTCGGTGTGCTTGAAGATCTATCTTCCAGCGGAAGAAGCTATCTATGCTGTATCAAAGAATGCCAGCCAATCAGGATGATTTGCCCGTTTTTCCGTCCCAGTGAGGCTACATTCGTTCGCTTCACCAAACTGCTCAACAGAAAGGTTTTCGATCGCACCAACAGTGCCCTTTCGAACGTCAGTCGCAAGAATATGAGTGTGCTTAACCGAAGCAATGTGCACCTCGTGATGCAGTACCCCAGTTGCAGTACGAACTTCCTCAGTCAGCTGATGCTTGACTGGACCAAAACAGGCCAGACAGTTCTCCTGACTGGCTGCAACATTGATGAGGCCTATAACAATCTCGCAACGTTCAATCTCAACATCATCAAAGTTACCAGTAAAACGGAAGAAAAGACCATCACCTCAACCAAACCACAAGTCTTCTGCACATGCATCTACGGGTGTGCATCTGACATATTCAAGAACGTAACTTTTACCCGTGCAGTTATTCTACAGGCCAATGCTATACCAGAGTACACAAGCTTGCTTGCCCTCTCCAAGGGGTGTCGCAAAGTGGTGCTCGTTGGAGACAGTCAACAACCGCCGCCATCGACCTTCAGCCCACTGGCCAAGTCAAAGGGCTCTTGTATTAGCCTATTCCAACGCCTGCTCGACGAAGGCTATCCAGTTTCGGCTTATAGTGACTGCTGCAGCTTACCGCCACCCATACAGCTGTTCCTCAACTAACACTTTTATGGTGGAAAGCTCCAACTCTCAGCCAATAGTCCCACCAGACCTTGCATCAAGGGCTTTCCTTGGCCTAACACAGAGCTTCGTTTCTGCTTTGTCCAATGTAAAGGAAAGTAGTAGCAATTTTCGCATTCGACCATTAATTTAGCTGAAGCGGAGACTTCTGTACGGGTGCTCGCCAACGTCTTTGAAGCAGGCTTCACAGCTTTGGATCAGATTGAAATCGTAGCGGGATATGAACAGCAGAGGAGACTTGTGCTGTACCTGCTGCACTGCTACCTCGAGGTACCGAAACGCCCTCTACGTAGATGTACGCTTCAGCGAAGAAAGACTTTCAGCTGCCGGTGCAAGATATCAGTTCGCTCTGCTCCCTCGTTGACGAAAACCAGAATGTCGGGAAAGAGTTAATTATCTTCACGGGCTGCCACCACAACAAAGACGGCAGGATAGGTCGTCTTAGCGACCTTCGCAGACTCAACTCCTTCCTCTGTAGGGGTAGGCGAGGTATAATCGTAGTGGGGGATTTGGAAACTTTTGGCCGTAATCCCACTTGGAATAATCTGATCAATTGGGCGCTGAAAAACCGACTGGTTCTGCAGCTTGAATGATAGGCATGTGTGCAGCATCAATCCAATCGAACGCTGTTGGCAGGAAAGTAGCCCACCACGTTATTGTGCATTCCAATCCACCAGCCGTTACTGGTCTTTTTCAGGACGGTTAGCCTATCGCCTCGTTTCAGGGTGAGGTCGTTTTACTAGCAGCTTCATAAGGAAAACTGATACATTGTCGCCAGTTATGTCACTGGTCACCGTAGCGGATTGGTTGGCAGTCGACTTTTCCTCTATCAGCCCCCCATAGCTGACGTTTTTAGAGTGGTGGCAAATCACAGTAGCATCGGATTCAGACTGTCCCGTGGCAAGGTTCTCAAATGTTAGGTCCTCCTAGTTAAGCTATTCTTCGATCACGCGAGCACTGTTCATCATTGAAGAGTCACGATTTCGGCTAAGTTTGGCTGGTTCGGGAGCTTGAGATTCACCTGAAGTGGAGATGTCCCTTCGGCTCTTCTTCTCTAAATGTTAAGACGCCATACTTTGGTTTGAAGGAGGCTGTGAATTGTTGTTGAGCGTCTTCATAAGACAGCTGAGTGGATACCGGTCGGTGCTGTTGAGGTGTTGTTGAGAGCTTTTTTCAGGAGGTGCCGATTTCTTTTGAAGCTACTGATGAATCTTGTGCCCACGTTCCCTCATTTCCTTTTCGAGATCACACCGTACGACCAATGGATTGAGTTTTTTTATGAGATCCTATGATTTGAGGAACAGCATCTCCATCATGCCAGTGCAGTTGGGAGTTGTCTCGATACTCTTGAGCACAACTATAAAGTCGAACATCTCCAACAATAGTTCCTCCATGTCTTTTCTTGGCAGTGGTTCGTTTGTGGATGGGGCTTGCAGTCGTTTGAGATGCGCATTCTCCACTGAAATATCCTTGATCTCCCTTTCCAACCTGACATTCTTATGCCGTAACTCCACCAGCTCTCTATTGAGCTTTTTGATAGTTGCTGCATCAACATCCAAGATACCTTATGGGGTCTCCTCCTGCTCATCTTTACCCAGGATGTTCAGAATCAAGTTCTCAACGATCTGCTCTTTGTGCTTTTTGCGGTTTCCCTCGAACAAACGATCGATCAGTTGGGTGTTTTCACGCTCTTCGGTTAGTAGCCCATGGGAAAACTTCTCGCGCATGGGGGAAGGAGTTCTTGACTTCATTTCTACCACTCGCTGATCATTACGCTCGAAGGAACGGTTCAGTCCCTGCGTGTTCTGAGTTTTATTGAAAAAGCTCTTCTTGTTGGAGCTACTTGGTTGCTGTTCCTCTCGCCACTGTTTCTGCACATACTTTGGGCGGTAGGTGACATTGGTTGGACGACTTTCCAACGAGGGGTCAGGCTTCTTGAGGTTCAGAGCCGACAGGGCTGTCTTGTTCAGCAGTTTCTGCTTCTTTGAGCTTTCGCGAGCACGTAACATTCTTTTGAATTCTCCACTTAACGACCAATATTAATGTGAGTTAGGACATCGGTTCGCCGCGAGATGTAGATTATTGTCAATCGTCAAACTGCCATATGAAACTCAAGACCCGGTGCTCTTGCCAACCCAACAATGAATTAGACATACCGATTGCTGTGACATATATAGCATTGAATTCGTCAGGGCTGGTTGGTGCTCCTAAACGATGACATTTAGCGTTACCCCATGTTCTCCTTGTTGGTCGACTACTCGTCGTCTTGAGTCAGCAAGTTGAACTCGCCGGTCGCCAGGTTCGACTGCGTTATTTCCGTTGTTACCTTGTTCATGCGCCGCTACTCGGCACCATAGCCTGTCCATTTACTGGTCAGGAAGCTCTGCATGCCTGTCGCCTTCGAGGTCTTCCGTTCGGCCTTGAGCCGTTCGTTTTCTCGTTGCAGCTTTTCAAGCTCGTACGAGTTCTTGGTGATCTGTTCTTGCAGGGACTCCATCTTCTCGGAGCGGTGCTCCTCTTCAAACTTCCTACGGATAGAAACGATGGACTTACCACTTGGCTTTCTATTTTTCGTGCTAGAAGTATTCGTTGCGCTTTTGGTTCTCCACAAGTTTGAGTCTCTACTCCAGCTCGCGCATCTTGGTCTTCATGTTTTCCTTCTACTGATCCAGCTGCTTCTGGAACTCGGTTGATCGCTGTTCTTTCTCCACACGGAGACGGTCAAGTTCGGTTTGGAGACGCTTCTCGCTCTCAATTACCTCAGTCAATCGTTTTTCAGTGGCCGCCTGGTTACCCATTTTGGTGTGGATGTCTAGGATGTACTTTTCGTTCAGGTTCTTCAGCTGGAGATCAAGCTCTTTTACGTTAGCCTCATACTCCATCGTCTTCTTCGTATTGGACTCATTCATTTCGCTGATCTGCTGCAGGTACTTCTTCTAGATTTTGGACACATACTCGTTGTGCTGGGACTCACTTGAAGTCTTATCGTTCACCCGCGAACGCTGCAGAGTCTCAATATTATTTTCCATCCTTCGGATCTTCTCAGCAGTTTCATTGCGGGTTTGTTCCTTCTGCTGCTCGAGGTAATTGACTTTGTTTTCCCACAGAATCCTATCCTTCTCGTAATTGGAAGTCACTTCTGACTTCTCGTTCTCCAGAGTGCCAATCACGGAACGAAGCTTGTCAATTTCAGCTTGTAGGGCTCTCTTATCTGATGAAACACTCTCTCGCAGGGTGCTTAGCTGTGAGTTCAATGTGTCCACCTCAGCAGTGCGCTTCATTTAGATGTCTTTGAGCTTTTGTTAGAGGTTGAAGTGCTTTTCCTGGTCAATAGCCTTTTCTTTGTCCAGTTCGACGATCTGCTTTTGCAGAATGGTCTCTGTTTCGCGTGAAGATTTCTTTAGCTTTTAGTACTTCTGTTCAAGCTGATTCCGCTCCGATTGGAACTTCTCGAACTGGCTCCTGATTTCGCTGGAAGCGTCTTCCTTAGCGTTGCGCAATCGCTCTTCGTGATTCTTATTTTGGTTTTACAGCAAGTCTGATTGTTCCTTCACCTTCTTCTCGAGGAATTCCTTCTCCTGGCCAGCCAAAGCGATGGACTTCTCGTAGCCAATCTTCTTTTCAAGGTACTCACTCGACAGTTCTTGGTACCTCTTCTTGAGATCTTCACTTGCCTTCTCAAACGAAGCTTTGAGATCTGCTGCTTCTCGCTTAAGATCCTCAATGGCTGCTTCACGTTTCTCCAGACTGGTAGTCAGCTGTTCTTTCAGGTGAGATAACGACATTATGGTCTTTTCCTTCTTGTTGTTCTCAGTCTGAAGCTGCTCAATCTTTTGGTACTGTGCATCCTTCTCAGCACGAGTAGACTGAGACAGGCTTTCGTATTTAGCATTAAGCTCATGCTCACGTTTCGCTGAAGTCTCTTTGAGTTCGGCCAAACCCTTCTCGAGGTTATCAAGCTGCTTAGACTTCATATCGTTGTCATGCTGCAGCTGGTTGATGGTGGTCTGCAGACCAGTCTCCATGCTCATGAACTCATCGCGCATCTGTTCGTTTTCGTCTTCCAATTGGGAAATCTCATCCTTATGCTTCTGTTCATACTCCTCCACCATCTTCTTGTACTTCTTTTCTGCTTTCTCCTTCTCTAGAGTAAGCTTGCTCTCCAGCTTGTCCTTCTCGAGTTCGTAGTAGTTCTTCATTTGGGTAATGGCTTCCTCCGATTTAGTGTGGGACTCCCGCTGTTCATTGTTGGATCGATCGGTGATCTACTCGAGCTCCCTCTCAAGCTCCTTAATCTTGTTCTCGAAGAAGACCTCCTGCTCGCGAAGCTTACCGTTTTTGTTGCGTTCAACGGAGTTGATTTCGTTGGTGAGTGCCTCAATTTTTTCATCAGATTTTTTTTGAGTTCCCTCCCACTCACTCTTTTCTTTCGCAAGGGTATTCTCCAACAGCGATACCTTCAACTCCAAATCATTCTTGGCCTTTCCGAAATTTTCCAGGTCGAACTGCATCTTCTTGCGACAGCTTTCCCACTCGCTCTCAGCGTTCTTCAGTTCCTGAGCCGCCTTGCTCTTGATTTCGATGAATCTCTAGTTTTAGCTTTCCTCCTTTAGCTTGCCGTTAGTTTCCTCCATCGCCGCGATCGTAGCTTAATGATTCGCTTTCATCTCTGTTATCTGCTGTTTGAGATCCCTAATGCTTTCTTCGGCAAATTAGTGCTTTTGCTGAAGGATAGCATAATCCTTGTCGCTGGTAGCCTTTTGAGCCTTCAGCTGATCATTGAGGGTCTTCAGTGTGATTTCCTGCCTTTTGAAATTTTCAGTGAGTTCGCGGTACTCCTTGGTCACTTGTTATTTCGACAGCTCACAGTCGTTTTCCATACGATTGCGATCGAGCTGCCAGTCAAGCTTCATCTTCTCAAGCTCTTTGGCCTTCATCGTGAGTTCTTCTTTATTCTTCTTCTCGCGCTTCTCATACTTGTCCCGGGTATTCTCAAGATCCTCTCGCACTTGCTTGAGCTCCTCACTTAATTCAGTGCTCTTTTCCTTATACTCGTTCAACTCTAATGTCAGCTCGGCGACGCGCTTCTCAAACTTCAAGGTACTCTCCTTCAACTGGAAGTTGAACTCGTTCTTGGAGGAGTTAGCGACTTGTTCGGTCGCTTTCTCCTTTTTCTGAAGTTCCTAGCTTTGCTGAGTAAGCTGCTTCACCTTAAGATCCAGGATAGCCTTCTCTTTTTCCCACTCCTTCTCGCCAGACACCAGTCTTAAGTTTATCTCCTCGTTTTTGTCGTTGAGTTCCAAGACCTTTTGCTGCATGCTCTTCTTAAGCGACTCCAGCTCCTGCTGCCGAGTCTCCAGAGTTCGATTCAGGCGATTTATCTCTTGCTCCTTATCCTTTGTAGTCCGTTCCAAGTCTTCAGAAAGCTTTTCCACCTTCATGGTTAGATCTACCTTTTCACGATCCAGAGTATTTACCTTCTCGCTGTTGGATTTTCGATCCTTCGAGAGCTCTTCACGCAACTATTTGATCTCCCGATCATAGTTCTTTTCTCTCTCAGCAGTGATCGTTCTTATCTTCTCAAATTCATTTTCGCTTGCTCTAAAGAAAAAGTCGGCACCTTGTGGAAGCACTTTTCTCATGAATTCAAGATAGACCAGTTTGCAGTTGGGCAATTTCGGTCCGTTTTCAAGGACGTGGCCATATAGACCAGCCATTTCCTTTTCGAACTCACTGTAACTCTTGAACTCCTGCAACTTCAGTTTCTTTTCTATCGAGCTGAAGTTCCTCACAATGAAGTTGTGAGCAGTGCCCATGGACTCTTTTTCATTTTGTACTTTTACCGATTGGATCTTGGCCTTGATCTTCTTCTTAAGGTCACGGAGGAACTCGTCGATATTGTCACCAAATGCTTTCTTTTTGAAGAACTCTTCTGCCTGATCCTCTGCGTACTGGGAAGCGCCATTAAAATCTTCTTCCGGACAGGGCATTTTGAGGGACAAGGCCTCTTTGAACCTAGTTTCGAACATGTCGTAGGCTTCCGCACTGATTTTATGGCACTGCTCCTTGCACATGTAATTCCACGCGTTCTCAATGTTAGGTACTGCACCATCATTGATAGCCCCCACATAGTTCCTCATCAAAGAGAAGTACATTTAGCCGCTGAGCTTCTTGTTGTTAATCATTTTGGGCTTCATGCGGTTGACGACTCGCTTACGGAAGTTCATAACTTGTTCCACAAATTCAGCCCTCAGGTCGTCGAAGCTTAACTTGTCGAGCACTCGGAGTTTCTCTTCGTCCAGGCACGGGCGGATCAGAGTAAAGCATTCCCTTTCCTTGAAGAAGGTGGTCAATAATCTTCGGATTCTGTTCTTCTCTTCCACATCATCTGTAAAGCCCTTTTGAGGTGCCAAGGCCTTCTCGAGATATTCCTTCGAATTAATGGCATCACCTCCAGAATCGATGAGCTGCAACGCAAAGTCCCTTACAACCCAGTAAAACGATGGGAAAAAGTTAGCGAATTCATCTGGATCGGTTTCTTCTTCGCTCTTGCTCTGAGTTTTCAGGTGAATGTGCTTGGTCAAGTTGACAACAAGTGACAGGCTCTGAATGGCAGTCTCGTCAATAGACCCGACAGAATTGTAGATGAAGCAACTGGAAGCCAGGATAGCCAGCGTGAAGATTCTAGTGTCATGAGTTTGATCTTCATCAAGTGCACCGATGCCCTCAGTATCTATAACGATGATGTTAATTGGCTCGCCTTCACTGGTCTGTCCCTTGAGCGGCGTGCCCCAACACCATAGTCCTTTGGTACACGGATTGACAGTTGGTCCCACTCCGAAGCCATTGGAGCGGTTCAGCAGCATTCGGTTGAGCAAGTAACTCTTTCCGGTTCGATAGAGCCCTGCCACGGAGATAACTCCGATGGGACCGGGTACCGACCGAAGGAACTGTATAGCTTCCTCCTCGAAGACGTACTTGCCGGTGTTGGGGTCCACCGAAATCATGGGGATAGCCTTCTCCTTGTAGCTACCGTTCATAATTTGAATTCAAATATATTACGGTTGTCGGTTAGCAGCCGGAACTTATAACCAGCGACCGACCTATCACATAATCCTTTTGCGGATCATGTCCAGCAGCTCCTTTTTCTTATCGTCATTCCAGAACACTGACTTTTTCTTTTAGCTCGTCGGAGCAGCTGTCGAGCTCAGCACTGGCGCGCGCTTCCGATCGAAATCGTAGGCTTCGATATGAGGAGGGCTTAGTAATGAAGAGTAGTCCGAAGCATTATCGTCCTTCCTGAACAAGTCACTGAGTTTGGTCAAAACATACCTGCCCATATCAGCTTCGATGTCCAGTTTACGCTCCTTCGGGATGTCGATTTTAAGAGTTGTAGATGTGTTGTTTGCCTTACTGGATAGTCTCTGTTCGTAGGAGTTGTGTTGCACTGTTGTGACCTGCGTCTTATCCTTGCTGTTGCTGCCACGATTCGATTGTGACGCCTTCGGGCGATTTTCATCTAGCTGCAGTTCTCTCAAGGCCTTCTGATACTGCTTTTAGAGTCGCTACCAATTTTGCTTCTGCTGCTGCAACACAACCAACTGCTGATCCTTGCTGCTCTCTTCAGCGCGTTTCTCTCTGACTTAGTTTTTGAATCGCCTTAAGGCCTCCTCGTTGTTGGCCTCGATTTACCTGATCTTCTCGTCAAGCATCCTTTCATATTCTAGCTTAATTTGTAGTTCTCGCTCTTTGAGGGTTCTGCTGAGGTGCTCCGAGTACTTCCGAGATTCGTCTTCAAGCTGCCTTACCGAGACTGCCAGCTTCTCCTCGTAGATCTTACGGTACTTTGAATCAAGTTCCTCAACGATCTGCTTTTCGATCTGTGGAAGGAATTCCCTAAGAATCTCGTAGACCTCCTCTGAGTAAGACTATTGAGGATCCATATGAAATTATAACGGTGGCGTACTGTCAAATTAGGGTACAGCAACCCTTCTTATCCGGGGGCTGCATCTTAAGTGCCTTCAACCGATCGATTTCTTTCTTATACTCGTCGTTCTTAGCTTGTTGCATAGCTACTGTTGTTCGAAGCAAGTTGAGCTTCGACACCTCATCTGTACTCAATCCCTCCGGATGAGGGTTCTCCACTGGAGGCGGAACTGCAGATATCTTGCTCTTTTCGGCTTCCCGAAGCTCACTCGTGAGCTTGCCTATTTGGCTAGTCTGCTGCTATATTTTTTTCTGATATTGGGACTCCATTTGCTGGTGCTGTGCCTGCACTGCTGTCGACTGCTAGCTTAGTATTTTCTTCACTTCAGCTTTCTTCTCAGCTATCTCTGCCGTAACTGCCTCCAAATCTACTTTCCTCTTTTCCGTTTACTATCGGCTTCTTTGTCCATCCTCCAATTGTTTCGTGATCTTGTTCTGCAACTCTCCTGAACGCCTCTGTTCAGTTTCAAGCTGCCGCTTCATTTACGCTATTCTCCCGTCTGTTTGACGAATGTCAGATTATAGTGTGGCTGTGTTTACCTTTGCCTCCATGGGTTTGATGTCCTTGAGGAGTACCTACTTGAAAGTTGCTTGGAGAGTTTCCTTCCTGCCATCTTCCAACCGGCAGCCTGCAATTTAAGTAAATATTGCCTTGAGAGGCTCAACGTTTTCAGGATTGAAGCCTTTCTTGAGCTCCCGTTGCCTTAGCGACTCGGCATGACCCTGGTGATAGTTCATACTCTTTGCACGGTTGATTTCGCTGATCATCTGCTCCTTGAGCCGGATGAATTCAGATAGCTTCTGACGATATTTCTCAAAGATAGGATTCCCTCTGACGTTTGCAAAGTTTTGGAGCCTAAGTTACTCTTGCACTACTTAAATGCAGTCTCGTTCTTGATCCGATTCAACCTTCGGTAGAGAGTATAACGATCCAGGGGCTGCTCATCGCTGAATTCACGTGACAATGCTTCTGAGTACTGCAGGATATAGTAGTTGTAGGCTCCAACAGACAAGGTTTCGATAACCTCCTACCAACTGCATTAAACTCATATTTACCATTTCTCGACGATAAGGCGATGGTTGCGGTTAATTGCTGTGAGATAGCTGCCCGCTAGAATTCCCATAACATTGCTTGTGACCACGCTGTCGTTGATGTAGCGAGGTCTAGCTTCTTTGATCACTTCCTTGATATCCCCAAGCCTCTTGAAAAACTCTGGGTCTAGGGTTATCTTTGGGGCGTCGGTTAGTTATTTCGCTGCAATTTTAGCAGTTCCCGGGTAGGGCTAGATTATGGTGTTGTCATACAATGAACAGTTCGCTAATATAGGGCTGGAACATTTCAAGCTGATTGAGTTCACCCACAAAGTTCTCCTTTCGAACATTGTCTGGACGGATGTCTCGGCGCGCAACCACGAGCGTGGGAAAGCTGTACTCTATTTCATCCGTAATAATCTTCTAGCGGATGCGAGAACACAGTCGAACAAAGTTTTCCTGCGATCGAGGGTCGTAGCCAAGTTGGTTGTAGATCACCACACTCGACACCATGTAAAGAAACAGGAATGTATCTTACTCAAACTCATCTAGCTGCTTCTCGAAGCCTTGCCAATCAAAGAGTAAGATTGGCCGACCATTGCTGTTGCTTAGCTTCCTCAGCTGCACATTACATCCTTCGTTTGGGGACTTGCAAAACATGCGCAGTGTCTGTCCCTCGTATTGTGACAGTAAGGTATCCATCAGAAAGCTCTTACCGGCTTGGCGTGGTCCGCAGACAGAAACGATGAGCACTTCCTGCAAAGGATATGTATCGTTGAGCAGCTGTAAGAACCGCTCCTGAAGCTCGAGTCGCCGAGTTTTGATGTTTCTACGAACGGAAATTAGCAGCTCCTCCCGCAAGTCCCGTGCTTGTGGTCTGCTGCCCGCATGTTCCAAACCGTTGACCGCTGACCGCAGTGGTTGGGCGACACTAGCCCTTGGTCGGGAGTAGCTTTACGGAGAATGAATGCGATCGTCGGCTAGGATAATGGCGTGACTTACAGAGTTCGGTAAGAGATGGCTCCTCCTCCGTATGTATGTTCATTCGACTACTTGAATTATATAAATAAACATACATGAGAGGCGCTGGTAGTTCGGCGACAGGGCTGAACCGATACAATCCAGAGTAGGAAACAAAAGGACACAGCCAAAGTCTCCAGAAATGGAAGCAACGATCGACCCAGAGCCTAAAGTTCAAAAGAATCGAGCGAATAGCCACTCAGGTCACCCTTCCAGCTTTATAACTTTCCCCGGTAAGACGTCCACCGAAGACCCTCCAGACTGTGTTGAGCAATATTAAGCGAATCGATGACCAGAAGAGGAGGTAACACCAGAACCGTGCTATTCTCGACGGATACCTTGCGAGTTACCACATAAAAGTCCCTCCACCAGCACCTCCGAGGAAACCTGCAGCAAAGGACAACGTGGCGAAGTGTTACTCGAAGTAAGTAGTCGACGGAGCACTGGCAAAGATCTTAAATAATAGAGATTTGCTCAGTCAGCTGGACGATGAACACCTTCAGTGCAAAGTTCGCAACACCCTGAAAACATTCAGCTGCTACTCATAGCTGATGGACTTTATCAGCGACGTCCGATCTGCCAAACAATTGCTATAGAGCATCTACTAAGCTGATACAATCAACTACGATATGGCACGCGAAATCGTCAAAGCCGATGAAGCTATTCGCAAATGCATTACGACCCACCAAACTGAGACATTGAATTCCATAAACGGCGAGATCCAGAAAGAACACAACTCTGTGATCGATCTCTTTAACCGTCTGAACTACAAGATGGCCAGGAAGAGTACCGACTATCGACAGAAGCTAATCCTTTTGGAAACCTTAAAAAAGATTGACTTGAATAACCGGTCGTTTCTGCAGGCCGAAGGCAGCGATATTGCGACTGATCTACGAATTCACGAGGAACGAATGGGGAAGTTCGACAAGATTAACCCTTTAGTGCTAAACCACTCTCGACTACTGCTAGAGGAGTCGAATAAACTGCGCAACGCCTTTTCGTGACGTTCTTAATAACTCTGTTGGTTAAGTTCATCAGCTTTTGGTCAGGAACGTATGGTTGGTGTAGTAGCTGCAGCTGCTCATGCAGTCCTGCAGGTTGGTGCAGCCTCCTCGTGTCCGCACCTTCACGCTCAGAATATTGCTCATAACTTCGAGCTCTCTGTTGGCCTATTCGGCTCCCCTCTTGTACTCTTCGAATTGAGTCAGCAGACTCTTGCACAGCTTGTCGTTGTTCTTCTGCCTATATAATCACGGAGGTACGATG
>ERZ724508.1012-NODE-1012-length-18025-cov-5.954201_pt1 | contig 18025 bp, 17 predicted proteins | sample MGYA00376041_ERZ724508 | MGnify/ENA primary metagenome ERZ724508 (study PRJEB28724, sample SAMN07190887) | wastewater metagenome | isolation source: effluent of sewage treatment plant in Hong Hong | place: USA: Christiansburg, Virginia | collected 2016-03-01 ...
AAATTTTTGTATCTTCACGCTCTGACATAGACGATTTTGAAGCATTAATCTCATGCGAAATATTATCAGGAGCTGCTGCCTCAACATTTGAATCATGAAGTTGCTTATATACTTCTTCACGATGAACGGTTACATTTCGAGGCGCAGTTATACCAATTCGTACCTGATCTCCGCGTACTTCTAATACAGTGACAACAACATCATCACCGATGATAATACTTTGGTTTGCTCGACGGGTAAGAACCAACATTCCAATGGCCTTTCGAATTATTATGTAAAAAACCTCATGTTTTTCACTATCCTAATGTTAGGCGAAATGTTATGCAAGCATACGGATGCTGATGTCACTAAAAATGATAAATTATTGTTATTGAACACTTTGTCTAAATTAAATACTTAAATTGTGGGAATTACAATTTAAGAATTACTACTATGCGTATAGTGGTGTCCAGCCTATGTGAGGTGATTTTGGTAATACAGACTGCATAGCAAAACGGGTTTTAATATTTATAATGATTGCACTGTGTAAATGTACTACTGCATTCTCCAGATAGTCATCTATATCTTTATTTTCTTTTGGTTCGAGTTTCACAACACTCAACGCAAAAGCTTCTAATGGTGATGAGATTCTTAAACGACTTGCAACAGCATCATCAATATCTAATTCTAAATCAGGACGAACATTTTTCGGAGGAATCATGACAAAATGTGGACCAACAGATTTTAATAGCCATAGGCCGCGAGGTATTTGTTCTAATTGCATTGCACGAATCCAGCCAAAACCAGGTATACCTTTTTCAAAGCGAACTATACCTTCGCTTATTGTCTCAGTATCAAAAATAACCATAACTCTCCCTTTGAGATTCATCTCCAATATTTATATCGGTCAACTTTCATGAGATCTGATCATATTTTTTCTAATTTAAAAAAAAATGATTTTTATTCGCAATATCAACGTTTAATCGCACTGTTCAGATACTTTCTCATGTAAATAATCAGCAAAATTGCAATAAATGAATGAATTTGAGCTAGATTTATCACTCGCGATTATTGAACTAATAATTCAATATGACGGTTGGGCCGATAGCTCAGTTGGTAGAGCAGCAGACTTTTAATCTGTTGGTCGTGGGTTCGAGCCCCACTCGGCCTACTCAATCGTTTCGTATTCTTTCAAAGTTATATTTAAATTAGCTAATATGCAAAGCTATATACAATGTTGTGCTTTATTCGCAATAAAAAATTTTAAAAAGGTCATATTACCTATAAAGTTATTTAATGTCACCCCCGATAAGAATATTAAGATAACTTTTTAGGAGTCCACATGAAAAAATTAAAAATATTAGGTTCAACAGTTCTTGTTGCAACATTAGCCATAATGCTACAAATAGGAACCATAGGAGCAGCAAATGCTGATAGTGCCGCGAACCTACACTTAAGCTATCAAGATTTGTCATTCACTCAAGGTGGACTACAAATAGAAGTATGTAATAGTTCGAGTAGTACAGATAATTTAACTCAGCTAGGACTATCACTTGATTTAACAAATTGGACACTTGATGACACTTTTGTATCTCCAGGAATGATGGGTACAACAGCTACAACACCTGGAACATTTGATAAAGATACTTTGACATGGGATGGCGTTAATGAACCAGGTCAGTGTATCCAACTACTTTTGACTGGCCATTCTACAGCTGCTGTTGGACAACAAGGAGAAATTACAGCAAATATCATCTCAAGTAAGACAACAGGTGATGTAGATAATACAGGAACAATAAATGAACCTACCCATGTATATCCACCGTTCACAATAGTAAATACACCTGATATGAAAATTGAAACACGCGTTAAAGATCCAGGAGAGATTACTGCTGAAAGCCTTGTAACATATCAAACTACAGTTAGCAATATTGGTGACGCTCCTTATGTAGATAATGGATTTTTTCTCATGGCATTTGTTATACCAAACGATGCAACGGTTGATTTAGATACTGCTGTAACAGATAGCGATACTTCAGATGCACTAGTTGTTAATAACCCTTGTTTTTCACCAGGAACTGTTGGAAGCATGGGATTCGAAGGCTTAAGCGCATATACAGGAACAGTAATCGTCTGTGGGCTTTCTGCACCAGATGGTCTACCAACAGGTGGTAGCTATCCAATTGACATCAATTTAACTGCAGGCCCTACATTTGCAGCTGGTAACGCTGAAGTAATAGCAATTCTTGAAGGAAACGATACAGATACTCTGACTTTGTTTAAAGCACTTGCACAAGGTACTGATCCTCTTGCATCTGGAAGTAATAATACTGTACACCTATCTTATAATCCAGATTCACTACGTGCAACAGTGGCACACTGTCCTGGACAAGGAGAAATAACTACCGATGGAACAGGATGTTTTAGAGTTACATTTAACAAATTGATCTATGCATCAAGTTTCAAAGCAAGCAGTTTAGATCTTGGTGGAATAGGAACTGTTTCTAGCTTGGAACAACTCGACGATTACAACTGGGAAGTAAAAATAATCGGAATTGCCCCCGGACAAACTTTAACTTTACAAATTAGTGAAAACAGCATTCAAGATCTCTCAGCAATTTTGAGCGATACACACGTTTTAGGAGAGAATGTAATCCGATATTTACAAGATGCGCCAGTAACAGCACCTGTAGATTCACCTTTAGGAACTGTAAATGGTTCTACTAACGGTTCTACATCAGCTAATGGAACTCTAGCTAAAACTGGTATTGAATCAAGCGACTATACAACTGCCTGTCTAATACTATTTATAGGATTATCACTAGCATTTGTGTCAAGACGCAAAAAGGTTATTGTCTAAGTTAATAACTAAATTTTCAAGCCGGGGTTAAGGCTCCGGCTTTTTTGTGCCTATATTTAGTCATTTTGTGTGCACCATGGATCAAGTTTACAGACATTTCCCAATCTCAATTATGGAGATTCAGCAACAAACTGCTAGAGTGTACTCTCTTGTATGTATGAGAATCATTCTTTTACTTACAACTAGGCCCCCATCGTCTAGCGGCCTAGGACGCTGCCCTTTCACGGCAGTAACACGGGTTCAAATCCCGTTGGGGGTGCGCATAGCACTAAGCTGTGCAATCAATTATTAATTGTGGCTTGCTACAATAAATATTTGAAAACACTAATTGGTCCCGTGGTGAAGTCTGGAGTTCACGCCGCCCTGTCAAGGCGGAGGTCGCGAGTTCAAATCTCGTCGGGACCGCTTCACATACTAAAAAGGTAGGCTTCTACTACCCGAAGAGTATGTGTGTGGCTGGGTAGCTCAGTCGGTAGAGCACACGCCTGAAAAGTGTGGGGTCACCGGATCGACGCCGGTCCCAGCCACAAAAATTTCTTTAATTATTTTTATATTTTGGTTTTAACCCTAAAGTTTTGCGTACAAGTTTTGTTTGTTTAGAAAATTGTTCTAAGTTAAAAGGAGCAAGCGATAATAAATACTCAAAAGAATTTTCTCGTGTCCAATCTGAATTACCTTGTCCAAGTTCTTCTACTCCGCTAGCAATCATAGTTAAATATGCAGTAGTTGCTGGATTTAAGAAATGATCACTATCTGCATGTTGTTCAATTAAATCTTCTGGAAGAGACACTTTTAACACAGCTAAATTATTTTTTATAGTTTCTTTATCTTCTATATCAAATATTGGTTGACCTAAATAACTTTGAACTAATGCCATCTCATAACTAAATGGCGAAGTAAAACATATTGCGCGCAATGTTTCTCCATCAACATCAACATCACCTAAATACAACAGTCCGGAATAATGACCTTCAATATTGATCTCATATTTTTCCCCATTAGGGAGAATTATGGCATTATTGCCTGTACGATTTCGCAAGTCAATTAAAGGGTTTTCCAATGTTAATGAATAAATTAGTTCTTCAGCTAGTTCTATTTGACCAATTCCCAAATCATTTTCTTGGCTCATGACATCACAAAATTGCTCGATAGTAATTGGGTATCCAGCAGAAAGCATTTCTTTTCTTTGAATAATATCACTCAATAATTCTGTTTTCACATTCACATTCCGAAGTCCATCAAATTCAAAACCTTCTTCTAAATGTTTGAAGCCGACTGTTCCTAATCCACCAAAATGATTATTACCTATTCCGCTGTATGGAGCCTCCCCCCATACATCATTAGACCTCGCAAAATATACATGATGGATATGGCTAGCTAAAACAACCTTATTTGTAGGCGGTGTATTATCCCTACACCCTTTGTAAATTCTGTGTGTACCCTTTACTGGACCACCACTAATATATGCCATGAACCTTGCAGTTCTCATGTTTGAACCTATTGAGGCATATAGTATTTTTTTATCATTTGACATTTGTTTAATTATATTTCAAATATAACATGAAAAAACCAGTCAACATCCCCCGTTAACTGGTTTTAAAAAATTATATTGCAGATAGATTTAGTATCAACAAGTATGCGAAGGTTTAGCCTTCTACGTCTTGCTCTACTTCAGCTAAAAATGATTTGATTTCTGAAGCTTTAAATCTTCGGTGACCACCAAGTGTTCTGATAGCAGAAATTTTTCCTGAGCGTGCCCAACGTGTTACCGTCTTTGGATTCACTCTGAACATTGCTGCGACTTCTGATGGAGTCAATAGAGCTTCTTCGTCATAATTGGTAGCCATTGCTTCCCCTTTTCCTTTGTATACGATCTACCCGTTGTGGGCTAATTCGTTGCAATTGCCGAGTGTTAACTTGTTAATTACTTAAGTTAATATCATAGTACATTAATCTACGATGTGCAAAATGCCTAGTTCGGGGTATATTACGCAATACGAGTATAATTTGAATATATACAAATACCCCTAAATGGGTAACATATTTATGCGTTATCTAGCAGGACATTCCCATTGCCTTTAGCTATTTCACCTATTAAATATGATTTACGTCCTGATGTCTCGATTATTTGCTGAATTTTCGAAACGGACTCCTTATTTACAACTAAAACATATCCTATACCTAGATTGAAAACTTTTTCCATTTCACTTAAGGCAACATTACCATGTCGTGCAATCTCGCTAAATATTTGTGGTACTTCCCAAGAGCCACGAGTAATTTGAGCATTAAGATTCTTAGGCAACACACGAGCAACATTACTTCTAATGCCACCACCTGTAATATGTGCACAGCCATGTACACCATTTACGATATCACCACACTGAGTATCGGCATATATTTTTTGCATTACAGAAGAATAAATTACACTAGGATCAATCAAAGCATCTCCAAGTGAAATATCTGCACCTTTCCATGCTGGAGTATCAAGGGGACGAGCCGCTTTTGCCTTCTCACCAATAAATATATCTCGCACTAAAGTAAATCCATTTGCACGAATATTTGGTGAATCAATACCTATAATAATATCGCCTTCACTTATATTTTGTGGACGAATTTTTGTACGTTCAACTACACCAACAGCAGTTCCACTTAAATCAAAATGTCCAGGTTCTATGAGTCCACGATGATCCGACATCTCACCACCAATTAGTGGAACATCTGCCAAAAGACATCCCTGGGATACTCCTTTAACTATCTGTTCCATTACGTCAGGGTCCATTATTCCGACTGCAACATAATCAAGAAAGAAAAGTGGTTTTGCACCCTGGGCTGCTATGTCATCAACATTAGCTGCTACTAGGTCTATACCAATAGTGTCATATTTTCCAAGCTCAAAAGCTATTTCGCTTTTTGTGCCAACGCCGTCTGTACCAGAAACCAAAACTGGTTGCTTGTATTCTAAAGGATCGAAGGCGAGACATCCCCCAAAGCTTGTCTCGCCACTCGAAAGCACGTTCTCATTATAAGTAGATTTAACATGATCTTGAATCAATTTAACTGAGGCTTCGCCAGCTTCAATATCTACCGCATAAGTTGTTGAGTCTGTTTTTGTCAAAATGCACCTTTAGAGTTAGATCCTTCGACCGGCTTAGCTAGCTCAGGATAACCAGAGGACGAAGTCGCCTCAGGATGACTATCTTTAGTTGAGAAAAATACTGGAACGAAACCTGAGCTTGTTTCAGTTTCAGTTTCAGAAATTTGTTTCAATTCGTCAGCATCAACCTCGATTGCAACATCCACATCATACTTTCCAGTTAGACATGCTGTACAAAAAGAATTGGGTGATGAGTCAGTGGCTCGTATCATTGCATCGACGTTCAGATAGCTTAATGAATCGGCACCTATATAGTCACAAATCTCGCCAACACTCATATTCGCTGCCAAAAGTTCGTTACGAGAACCAGTATCAATACCAAAAAAGCATGGCCATCTGTATGGAGGTGAGGATACGCGAAAATGAATTTCTTTCGCACCGCTTTCACGCAACATCGCAATTAATGCTTTGGTCGTTGTGCCCCGAACAATTGAATCATCAATAACTACCAACGATTTACCTTCGATATTTTCACGAATAGGATTTAGTTTCATTTTTACATTTTTAGCGCGCGTTTTTTGGTCGGGAGAAATAAACGTACGTCCAACATAACGATTTTTTACGACGCCATCACCATACGGTATTCCAGTTTCTCGAGCAAAACCCTGTGCTGCTGGTACACCAGATTCTGGAACAGGCATTACCATGTCTGCATTGATTGCAGGTGCTTGACGCGCCAATTCTTCACCCATTCGTTGGCGAACAGCATGTACTGATTTACCATATAGTTGCGTGTCGGGTCTGGCGAAATAAACGAATTCAAAAACACAAAGTTTCGGTCGCGCTTCTATAAATCGTAATGATGTAACTCCATCATCATTAATGATTACCATCTCACCTGGCTCAATATCGCGAACAAAATGTGCGCCCATAATGTCTAAAGCACATGATTCACTAGCTAAGGCCCAGCCATTTTCAAGTTTTCCTAAAACTAATGGGTGATAACCCTGCGCATCCCTAGCTCCAATTAAGGTATCTTCATTCATGAAGACCATTGAAAAAGCGCCTTCGAGTTGAGGCAAAACTTCACCTAGAGCAATTTCTAATGGTGAAGATATTCTGTCGTCCACATTAGTGATTGAGGACTGTGAATTCAATCCCTCTACATCATTTTTAGTCATAACACGTTCAATAAGTTGTGCTACTAAATCTGAATCAGATGTCGAATCGATACCATATGTAGGTTGCGAGATACCAGGAAATTGTCCTAATAATTCTTGTAATTTATCCGTGTTGGTTAAATTTCCATTGTGGGCAATAGTGAAACCCATGTCTCCAATAGAACGAAATAAAGGTTGCGCATTTTCCCAATGAGAAGAACCCGTGGTTGAATAACGAACATGACCTATAGCAATATCACCGTCGAGTGGAGCAAGTTTTCTTTCATCGAATGCATGAGAAACAAGTCCCATATCTTTTACTATAGTAATTTCTTCTCGATCACTGGTTGCAATTCCTGCTGACTCTTGACCGCGGTGTTGTAAAGCAAATAAACCTAAATACGCAAGACTTGAAGTTATTTCACCGGGAGAATACAGGCCAACAATTCCGCACATTAATTATATTCTAGCTTGTTAGTGTTGTTGTTGACGAATGCCTTGAATGTTTATAAGACAGGACATAATTCGAAGCTAAATTGAGCTTCGACAGGATCAGGTAAAGCGAGTTCAAATGTTCCGTCACTTACATTAATTTTAATATTGGCACCTAGTTTAGCTTGCCGATAAACATCCTCATCAACAACCATACAAAAACGTTTGTCACCCTTTTGTTCTTCAACAAATATGAGGTATTGCTCTTTATCAGTAGTTTTATTAACGTTGGGTTCATATGAATTAATACATTTTATATTTGTTCTGGAAAACTCTGGTTTATTAGGTTTTGAAACAGGTATAGGTGTACAAGTACCAAGGTCTGCTAAATGATTTAATTTTACAAAACTGTAATAACGCTGTTGGTAGATATAGCCAACAAGAATTTCATAGTCGTATTTGGTCTCATATACAGGTTCACAATGTTCGTCTTTTTCTGCAAAACATAATTTACCCCAACAGTCAGGATCGTTTATGCCTATTTCGAAGAATCCGTCTTCTACAGCTTGACATCTATCTACTACTTTTTCTAATTCGAGTTTACGAACTTCTCCACTAGGTAAAGTATCCGCATTATTAAATTTGACCCAGTTCGGTTTTACATCTTTTATCACTTTGTCATCAAAATTACTTTTAAGTCTTGGATCTGTTTTAGATTTTTTGCCTTTCCAAACTACTTTTCGTCCCTTTACGTCCGGCCCTTCTTCGGGCATAGTGTCAGCTAATCCCGGTTCCCATCTATCACCTATAACATCGGTTTCTGTAGTCTCATCAAAACCCGTAACTTGACCTTCGACAGGAGAAGAACATGAAGTAAAAAAACCCAATACAACAGCTGTAAAAATAGGCGCGATTCTTCTTTTGGCTAAATTTTTCATGAAGTATAATTATAAAACAAAAATCAAAATAAGACAAATGCGACACTGACTATATTTCGACCTAAAGAATAGATTTCATTCTATTACCTATGAAATTTATTATCTTAAAATGATGTGGTCGTGCCTGGGCGTGGTAAATACCTTTTTCAACCGAGAACATATATGATACACAACAAGCCAACAAAACTGGCAGGGCAATAGCCACGCCAAAGAGCTCCATTCCAATTACTGCACTGGCGATTGGTGTATTCGAAGTACCTCCAAATACTGCTACTAAACCGAGAGCAGCGATAAAAGCCACGTCCATTTTGAAAAATCTTCCAAAGCTATAAGCTAAACCTGCGCCTAGTGTAGCCCCAATAACAAATAGTGGAGTTACCTCTCCCCCGATAAATCCAAAGCTCAATGCAATTACTGTGACAAGGATTTTAATTGCGAAAACGCTAAGTGCAACGTTGTTCCCATACATTGCGTCTTTAATTAACGATATAGACAGGCCTTGGTATTGGCTTCCGAAACCATAGAAAGCAATTATCAAAATGATTCCGCCGATGAATGGTCGCAATGGAGAATATTTTATTTTGTTAGAAAAGTTTTTTTGTAAAAATCGAATCGATAGCGAAAAAATATTACTAGTAATACCAAAAATGATACCTAAAATTAGTATCTTTGCCCAAAATGAAATGCTCAAATGGTCATTAAAAGAAAAACTTATATTTGGATAGTCGAAATGATGATAACCAGTTAATAGCACCATATAGTTACCTATAAACGATGTTGCAAGCACGGGTAAAATCAATTCAATTTTTAGTTTTCCAATTTTTTGTACTTCTAAAGCAAAAATTGCGCCGGCTAAAGGTATACCAAACACGGCGCCAAATCCACCAGCTTTTGCACAAACTAAAATTACTTTTCTAGATTTGTCATTTTCTTTTAATAATTTTAACTTCGAAAAAAACATTTCAGCAAGGCTCGATGAAAGTTGTAGTGCAGTACCTTCACGTCCGACTGATGCACCGAATAGGTGACTGAGCCAAGTCCCCACCATAACGAAAAAGCCCATTTGACGAGGTAAAAGCTTTGTTGGTTCATGTAACTGGTTTATAACTAAATTCGTACCCTTGGAAGATTCTCCACCATATCTAAAATATATATAACCAATAAAAAATCCTGCTAATGGCAATAGATAAACTAACCAAATGTTTTCAATTCGAATTTCACTAACCCAATCTAAAACATACAAAAAAAGTGCAGATGAGAGCCCGGCCAATATCCCAATGGGAATTGTGTAAATAAGCCAACGCAGTTGTGTTCGAAGTTGCATTCTTAGCTTCATCATAGAGTATCCATCTAAGTTGCTTTCATTAGAGGTTCGTTAGAGTACCAAATAATAATAGCTTGATGGACACTATTCGAATTACTATTTTATATAAGATAATTAATTGCGGTACTTTCTAGAAATCTAGACCACCAAAGCCTCCAGGAGGAGGAGGAGGAGATGAAGGTGTCGGTGCATTCGTGGGTACCTCGCCACTTGGGTCTCTTACTTTATTGGTACCAATAGCAGCGACATTTATTGCAAAACTAGATCCTAATAGTGCTTTCCCTACATCACCATAAAGAGCACTGGTGCTAGCTTCAGGCTTATTAACCATTTGGGCTGGAGTATCACCAGGAGAAATGGGCTCAGGATCAACTTTAGTGTGATTGCTCATAAAAAAGGCGCCCATGCCTAAGGCAAAAAGGCCTGCTCCTGTTACCCGAAGCCGAGTTATCAATTATTGGAGATTCATATTAATCCTTTAGTATCTTTTATTACCATATATGCCATTTCATTTTTTGTCAAGCCATTTACTGCCGAGACCATAAAAAGCAAGGAAGTAAAGTCAAGAGTTACCTTCTGGATTACCTGTGTCCTGTATAAATCCGACTCTGGCATTGGGACAAAGCCCAAGAATAATTGGTAGCTAATAGGCGAAGTTACCCCAACAGGCGGTATTCTTTATTTGTGATTTTAGATAATGAAGCCAACCCACACGTAGGTTATTGCATTTGGCTAAGTGGCCGGCCTGGTTCTGGCAAGCATACTTTGGCACGACTTGTATATGGAGAACTCACACGACGCAATATTGTATGCGAATTACTTGAACGTGATTCAGTAGCCCGTTCATTAGATTTGGGCCCAAGACTCGTTGGAGATGGCACTACTGATACTAGACGTTTAGGTTGGATTTCAACATTGCTTGCAAAACATGGTGTAACTTCTATTGTTGTAGCAGACACTACGTGGACAGACGCGGCGGAAGAAACTCGAGTTAATATCAATAATTTTGTTGAAGTATTTATAGATACGCCACAAGACCTCTGCATTGAACGCAAAGGATCCGATGCAGCAGTTGATTACAGCAAACCTATAGCACCAGAACTTAGAGTTTTAACCCATGACAGAGACGAAGTTGCAAGTGCTGCACAAATAATTTCTTTTTTAGAGCTACGTGGGCTTTTTACTTAATTTATAAATATTGATACACAAACAGCTTGGGATCATTTATTCCCACAAATTGAATCTATTGACTCTTCAACAGAAATCACTAAAGAATCCACAATAGACAAAATCCATGAACAATGGCCTGTTACATCAACTATTAGCGTTGAAAGTCTCGACATTGCACCACAAAACTACTACTTATCGTGAATAGCTTTTTCTAAAGAATTTTGTAATGTATCCTTAATTTCATTTAGTTCAAGATTTATAATTTCTTGAGCACCAGATCTAATTATTCCATGGTTTTGATTTTCGTTTTTTACTGCTCTACCAATTACTGTTGTACTTAGTAATTCTGAATTAAAACTAGACATAACATCATTTAGACAATCTTGTTTAACAGATATAATGAACCTGCCGGGGCCTTCGGCGAATAATGACCAAAGAGCGGAAGCATTAGCATCTATTGCAACATCAAAACCACAATCTGAACTTGAAGCCATTTCGCAAAGAGCAACTAATAATCCACCTTTAGAAATATCATGAATTGCACTCAAGCTACGCGTATTGATTTCGCTTTGCATTTGTGTAAATACAAAATCTCGAACTGCCTCAATAGTTTTAACTGAAAGTTCTAAATCAACGACAGGACACATACCTTCACGCTCGTTATTCATAGTTGCCAATTCACTACCAGCTAAAACAACATCGTCACGATCATCAAACGAAGAATTTGCATACTGTGCTGTTTCAAGCAATACTAAAACGTCATCACCGCTAAATTTAATTCCTGGTGCACGATATTTAAGATTCTCAACAGTTCCAACAATACCAAACACCGGAGTTGGATCAATATTTTCACCGTTACTCTGATTATAAAAACTTACATTACCACCGACCACTGGAATTGAGGCCGCAATACAAGCAGCACTTGCACCATTGATAACTTCATCGAAACTATTCATAACAGCAGGTTCTTCAGGGGAACCGAAGTTTAGATTATTTACCATAGCTTTTGCAGTTGCTCCAACACAAGCAATGTTGCTCAAGCCTTCGAGCAAGATAGCTATTGCGCCGTTATAAGGATCTAAGCCTGCCCATCGTCCTTTTCCGTCAACACTAAGTGCAACTCCTGCACTAGCACCATGAATACGAAGTAGCGATGCATCCCCACCTGGTTTCTCTACTGTTTGCAAAAATAGTTGATGATCATATTGTGAAAAAATCCATTTTTTTGAAGCTATATTGGGTTGCGCTAGAAGTTCTAAAGCCAAATTATTATAGTTTTCTATACAATCATATTTTTCTTGTAAAGCTTGATCAACATCGCTCTCTTGACGAGTTGCTAATTCTGGATCGGCTTCATTTGGCCTATCGTATAAAGGGCCATCGCCAAGTGCCCCGACTGGAACATCCGCCATTATTTCTCCGCCATCACCATCAAAACCTTTATCTCTAATAATAAATCTTTTAGTATCAGTGATTTTTCCTATTAGCGAAGCATCGATCTCCCATTTTGTTGCCAATGCTAAAACTTCATCTAATTTTTCTGGCGTACAAATAATCAACATTCGTTCTTGCGATTCACTAGTCATAATTTCTGGAGCAGTCATTTCTTTTTCACGCAAATGAATAGCGCTTAAATCAATATCTATACCCATATCGCTAGCAGCAGCAGATTCTGAAGTTGCACAGCAGATACCAGCAGCACCTAAATCCTGAACACCAACTGCAAGTTTCTTATCTAATAATTCTAAAGTTGCTTCAATAAGTTTTTTCTCTGTAAATGGATCGCCAACTTGAACAGTAGGACGCGCTACCTCTACGTCATCTTCAAACGAAGCACTAGCTAAAACAGATGCTCCACCTATACCATCACGACCTGTGGATGCACCTAAAAGTACAGCTAAATTACCTACACCGCTTTCATCTTCTGAAGCACTTGCACGTGCCAACATCAAACGAGATTTCGGCAAAACTCCTAATGCCATAACGTTGACTAAAGGATTTCCTTTATAACATTTATCAAAAACAGTTTCACCACCAACAGTAGGTACACCAACAGCATTACCATAACCGCTAATTCCGCTTACCACTCCTTCAGCTATATAGCGAGTACGAGCATCATCAAGAGTTCCAAATCGCAATGAATCTAATAAAGCAATAGGGCGAGCACCCATAGAAAAAATATCTCGCAAAATACCGCCAGCACCAGTAGCCGCACCTTGGTATGGTTCTATAGCACTTGGATGATTATGTGATTCAATACGAATAGCAAGTGCCATGTCATCACCGATATCAATCACCCCAGCACCTTCGCCTGGGCCGACTAAAACATGCTCACCTTTTGTTGGAAAGTTTTTCAAATATTTCCGTGAAGATTTATATGAACAGTGTTCTGACCACATTACTGAGAACATTGCTAGTTCAACATCGTTGGGTTCACGATCACCTAATACTTTTATAATTTCTTGGTATTCTTCTTTTGTTAAACCAAGTTGTTGATAAATAGGTTTTTTGTCTTTAGGCATTATCGATTCTTTTTCTACTACAGTCAATTTTTCTCCTAGTAACTATTTTAATTTAAGATCCGAATTCAAAACCAAGATCTGGTGCGGTTATTGAACTAACGAAAGTTAAATCTCTATCCTCACAAATTTTCGAAATCTCTCCACCTCGATCAAGAAGAGCAGCAACTGCAACTACAGTGCAGCCATAAGCTTGGACTGCATCAATAGAAGGAATAAGTGACCCACCAGTTGTAACTGTATCCTCTACAATTAATACTTTCTGACCTGGTTTTAAAGGACCAGCAATTAATGCACCGTCGCCGTGACCTTTAGGTTCTTTTCTAACTGCGAAAGAATTTTTTCCAGTAACTGAAGCAACTGCCATCGCAACAGGAATAGCGCCAACAACTATTCCGCCAACTGCATCAAAATCGATTAAATTTTTTCCAGTTGTTTCTTGTGCTGCAACTAGAGCATCCATTATTCCATGACCAACAAGTTCTATAGAATCACCTCGAAAAGTTAAATCTCGACCTACGCAATACCATTTTGATTTTCGCCCAGAAGCCAAGGTGAAATCACCTTCCGTAACACAGTGCTTTTTAAAAGCATCAACTATAAGTTGTTGTGTTGGCCTTAATTCCATAGTTTTCATCTTTCATCTTTCCAAATTAAGCGTCAATTAATTTAGCTTTTGATTCTGTTGCTGCTAACACAAAAGAATCAATCATTTTTTTGCCATCTGTTGAACCTAATATTTCTTCATATGCACGTTCAGGATGAGGCATCAAACCAACAACATTGCGTTCTATATTACAGATGCCTGCAATTGATTCTTTAGAACCATTTGGATTATTAACATAACGCAAAACTATTTGATCATTTAAAACTAACGTTTTATAAGTCTCATCACTACATGTATAGCTGCCTTCGAAATGATTTATTGGAATTGTAGCCTTTTCACCTATTTCCAATTCAGAAGTTAAAGGCGAATTATTACTGACAACCTCCAACTCAACTTCTTTACACAAAAATTTCATGCCGTCATTTTTTCTAAGGGCACCAGGTAATAGTTTCGCTTCGCACAATACTTGAAATCCATTACAAATCCCTAAAACCGGTTTAGCACTAGAGGCAAATTCTTCAACTGATTTCATTATTGGTGAAAATCGAGCTATTGCACCCGTACGTAAATAGTCGCCGTGTGCAAAACCACCAGGAATGATGATTCCGTCAACTCCAGACAAATCTGTATCACTATGCCACATCATCTTTGTACTTGCCCCAGCAATAGTTACAGCATGTTGAGCATCAAGTTCACAATTAGTACCTGGGAAAATGATGATTGCAATTGTTGGTTTAGTAGAAACATCAACCATTAGGCATTAGCCGATTCATTGATATCAAAACTATAGACTTCAATTACTGGGTTTGCTAATAATTCTTCACACATTTTTTCTACTTCTTCTTTTGCGGAATTCTCATTTGTTGATTCAAGATCAAAAGTAATTGTTTTTCCTACTTGCGCATTAGTCACACCTTGAAAATTAAGTGCAGGTAAAGCACGCAATATAGCTGCAGCTGTTGGATCCAATACTCCAGGAAGAGAAGAAATTTGTATCTTTACATTGAAGTTTGCCATATATATAGAATAGTAGTTTTTGATCGATAGAACTAAATTGCAAAAATTATTATAGTGATATGGTATTAACCTACCCAGCTCGAAAACGAATCTCCAGTTATTCGTTCATATGCCTCAACATAGCGTTCACGGGTACCAAAAATAACATCTTGTGGCAATGTTGGAGCCGGAGCAGTTTTATCCCAAGGTTGAGCTTCAAGCCAGTCTCGCAAAAATTGTTTGTCAAAAGAAGCCGGAGAAATTCCCACCGAATAGGTAGAACTCTCCCAATAACGAGAAGAATCAGGTGTCATTGCTTCATCAATCAATATAATGTCGTCTATAGAGCTCTCGGATTTACCTCCACTTAACGCACCATCACTATTAGCTATAAAACCAAATTCGAATTTAGTATCAGCCAAGATTATTCCGACATCGTTTGCACGTTTCACACCATATTCATATAAGGCTATAGAAGCATCCTTAATAAAATCATATACTTTAGCCCCAACTAAATCTCGTGCAATCTCTACACTTACCGACTCATCATGACCTTCTTCAGCTTTAGAGGTTGGAGTAAAGATGGGATTAGGTAACTTCTCAGAAAGTCGCAAGCCTTCTCGTAACTGATGACCATGTATCTGGCCAGTTTCCAAATATTCACTATAGCCATGACCAAAAATATATCCTCGTACAATTGCTTCTAGACGAATGGGTAATGTTTTTTGAACCAATACCGATCGAGCATGTAAAAGTTCGCTAGCTCCTGTAAACGGAAAATCAGTAGCGTCGGTTGATACAACGTGATTTGTAATTATATCTTTTGTATTTTCAAACCAATAGGCGCTAATACCATTTAGGACTGCACCTTTTTCGGGAATAGCTTCGCTCATGATTACGTCATATGCGCTTATACGGTCGCTAGCAACAAGCAAGAGCTGGTCGTCATTTACTGCATAGATATCTCGAACCTTACCGCCATATAGGTGATGTAAACCTAAAGCTTCTAATTCTGGAACACTGGGTGCCTGTGAATAGTTAGGGTCAGTATTAAGAGTCATAACATCCTTTATATATTTATAGAATCAAAAACGACTTCCGTGTGAGCAACTAATCTTGCAGGATCAAAACTCGAAGCTAATTTATCGTTATCCAAGATTTCAATTACACGTTCATCTTTTTCGCAAAGTTCACGCAAAGAAATACGCTCAGCAAAAGCTCGTTGTGCAAGTTCTTGTACAATTCTATAAGCTTCATCGCGAGAAAGTCCCCCATCAACAAGTGCTAAGAGTATTGTCTGAGAAAAAACAACACCAAAAGAAGCTTCTATGTTTTCTAACATTCTTTTCGCATCAACTTCTATACCAGAAATGATTTTTGTCATAGAACGAGTCATATAATGTGCGAGAGTAAGGGAATCAGCCAAGATAATGCGTTCAACACTTGAATGTGAAATATCACGTTCATGCCAAAGAGCAACATTTTCAAAACCCGCAGTTAGATTACCACGCAAAACACGGGCTAGTCCGCAAAGCTGCTCACACTTGACAGGATTACGCTTATGTGGCATAGCACTAGAACCTTTTTGTTTACCTTTAGCGAAAGGCTCAAATGCTTCACTAACCTCAGTTCTTTGTAAATGACGGATTTCTAATGCCATCTGTTCAATAGTGGATCCTAGAGAAGTCAACGCATAAAGCATTTGTGCATGACGATCACGTGCAATAACTTGAGTTGCGCTTACTGGTGTTAAACCTAAAGTTTCACAAACTTTTTTCTCAACTGCTGGTTCGATATTTGAGAAAGTTCCCACAGCACCAGAAAGCTTGCCTACAGAAATTGCTGTTAATGCGTCTTGTAGTCGTTGTTGGTCACGACGAAGTTGTAATAACCAAAGGGCTACCTTGGTACCAAAAGTTGTAGGTTCAGCGTGAATACCATGAGTACGTCCGACCATATATGTATGGCGGTATTCGTTTGCGATTACTAAAAGTGCCGAATCTAATTCTTTAGTTTCCTGAATGATAATAGTCATTGCTTGTTTTAGCAATAAAGAAAGAGCAGTATCAACAACATCTGATGAAGTCAGACCGTAATGGATATATCGTGCAGCGTCATTACCCATTTTCGCTTGTACGGTATCAACAAAAGCAGCAACATCATGATGAGTTATTGCTTCGCGTTCTAAAACATTGTCAACAAAATCTTCGTCAATTATTGGGCGAGTATCATGAATAGTTTTTATGTCATCTGGTGAAATTTTACCAACTTCACTGAGCGCATCCGCTACAGCTACTTCAACGTCTAGCCATGTGGACATTCTTGAAACATCACTAAAAAGTTGGCCAAGTTCTGGAGTTGTATATCGTTCTATCACACAACCATTCTAGTGAAAATAGAACTAAAGTATCTATATGGATGCTATTGGAAAAACATACAGACACTACAAAGGAAATATTTATAAGATTATTTATGAGGCAAAACATAGCGAAACCTTGGAAGAGTTAATAATATACGTTGATCTAAACGATGAGTCAAAAAAATGGGCACGACCAAAAGATATGTTTTTTGAAAATATCATTATTGATGGAAAGGAGATCCCAAGGTTTTCACCTAGGGATTAGTCGCATTTATTTTTTCATTTGGCCTGTTAATATATCGACTAATTTTTCGCGACGAAAAGCCCCAAAAGTAGCCTTTGTTCCATCTTTAAGATTAATAGTTAACTTTGACTGGCCGAAGAATGAATCATAAGCGCCCCCAAGTAACTTTCCATCTTGATTCGGAATTATTTCGTCATCACTTATAACTGAAATAATATCATTAGTTTTAATACTATCTTTACCTACTTTAAGCGAATCTACTTTTAAAACTATTGAATAAAACCTTTTTAAAATTAAAATGAGAAAAAAAGCAAAAAAGATAATAAAAACACCAGCAATAAAT